>ERZ506905.53-NODE-53-length-89280-cov-9.775_pt1 | contig 89280 bp, 58 predicted proteins | sample MGYA00513175_ERZ506905 | MGnify/ENA metagenome assembly ERZ506905
GTATTATCCCCTTTTAGGGGTTATGCAAACCACCAGTTTACTGGTGGTTATGATTGTTTACTGTATCGAAAATATTTAGGAGAACCCCAGGCTGTTGTCTCTAATCTGCTTTAGACTTTCTGTGCGTTCTCCTGCTTTGCTATCTCTGATTTCTTTTCGGTTATTATCTCTTTAAGCGCTTTTTCACATTCTTCTCCCGTCTTGGCATAGACGTTGAACTTTTTCCGCTTGCAATCGGGGGAACGGGGATAGAGGGCTGCCTTCCCGCAGCCGCCCGTTTACTTGGCGGGCGTCTCCCGTGCCGCTCTTACGTGTTTTTGGCTTGTAGGGCTCGAAATTTTTACCGAAATATATCCCCGCAAACGTTTGCTTGATATTATGAACGCCCGTGCCAGAGAGGTACGGCTTTTGCTGGTTTGTTGACCATACCATCCATTATATGCGCTCCTTATTAAGGTAAGCGGCAACCCGACGAAAATTGTAGGTGCAATGTCCGTTTCACTTTTCGTATCGTTGCGGCGGGAATACAAGCGGGCAGCCTTTGTCTTCTACAGGCGTATAAATTCCCTTAAAGCTTCTCTCGTTTGTGACGAGCGGAAGCCGGAATTTCATTAATTGGATTTGTCCTGTAAAAGTGCGCATAAATACAATAGGTTTTTTATCGTGCGGTAAAATGTTTGAAAGGTTACGAATGGTTAGGATTTCGCAAAGGGGCTTGTTTTTACTTTCCAATTCTATTACAGAAAAGATACAATATAGATGAAATATCACGGCTTTATTTAAGGCGCAAGGAGGTTTATATATGCGCGGTTGTCGCATCACAGCAAAATCGAGGAGGATCACTCTTACCATACTCATTATGCTTTTCGTTTTTATGTCCGCCCTTCTTTGCTCTATCGGGTCCGGCGGCGCAAAGGCAGTCGCGGAGGGGTTGTTTGAAGACGCCTATCCGGTTACGATACAGGCGGAGGGAGGGGAAGAAACGGGGTATCCCGACTTTGCCGCCGCCTTTCGGGCTGCGGACGAACTTTCGACAACGGACAATAAAGCGGTCGCCGTCAAATTGTATGCTGCAACGATGATTACCGAGCTGCTGGAGGTATCGGCCGGTGCGGATATTACACTCGATCTTAACGGCTACGCATTCCGACGCAGAAATCAGCGGGTGAAAACAGATACGTTTAATATTCCGCTGCCCGTCAAGCACGAAGGCGATCCCGGACAACTGTTTGAAATCGACGGCAGCCTGACGCTGAACGACAGCCGTCCCGACCGCATACATACCAATGCCGACAGAACGGCGATCGGCGTGCCGCTGTACACCAAACTTCCCTCGGGCGGCGCGATCGTAGGCGGGTACCGCATACGGACGGACGAAGATGTGAACGACCATTTGCCGTCGTCGATACTCGATCAGGCTTACGGCTTTATCGAAATCAACGGGGGCGGCGCGCTGACGATGAACGGGGGCACGTTTGCGGGGAACTCCGGCGAAGGGAATGGCGGGGATATGAATCCAACGGTGCTGATCGCCGTCAAAGGTACATATATCAAAGACGGCGAAATTGTGCGCGTTCCCGCGACGTTTACGATGAACGGCGGCGAAATCACCGGCAACTATTTTCATAATATCGTGACGGGACATAATCTGACGGCCGATTTCAAGCCCGGCGCGTCCTTTTTCATGAACGGCGGGCGCATAACGGGCAACGGTATCTATTGCTGGGATAAGACGACCGTAGGCTATATAACAATAACCCGCGACTATATGTACAGCGACGAGTGGACGGCGGTGGACGCCGTGCGCGTAAAAACCATACTGTCGGGCGACGCCTATATTTACGGTAATTATTACAGCGCGAGCAAGTATCAATGGGGCGACTATGAGGCCGCCGATTATCCCGATTATGCCCAACCTTATCCCCGGGAATCGGATGAGAGTCTGCCTGCGCCGCGCAAGGCGCTGGAGATATATTCGTCGTCGGGCGGCTATGCGTCCCGCCAGCCGGGCGAGGCGAAGCGTGCCGCCATGCAGCCCGATATCAGTACGCGGTTTTATGCGGAGAGCGAACAGGCGGAAGCGTTTGAACCGACCTTCTATATCCGCGGGGAATTTACCGGCACGGTGGGACTGTACGACTACCGTCAGCTGGCGGAACGCGAAAACGGGAAGTACGAGGCTCCGAAATACGTCTTGTACGAGCTTCTTGACGGCGGAAAAATGAACGGCACTGTACGCCTTGTAGATGCGCACCACGAACAATCGGGAGATTCCTCGGAGACCCGATACGATTTGCCTGCCGATTATACGTACGATAAAACGCGTTACGAGGGCTGGCTGGATGGCAGCCGATACGTGCTGTACCGCAAAGCGGAGCTGGAGGTCACTTCCGATAAAGGGGTGTATTATTCCGAACAGCCGGACGACTTTCCGGCTCTCTCGGCCGTTATGACGGACGAATACACGGGCGAAGCGGTTGCGGGTACGATTGTCTGGGACGATACGGCCTATCGCGTCGGCACGCATGCGTATTCTTATACGTTTACGCCGACAATGTATCGGTCGGAAAAGCTGTACGGCGTGCGTAAGGGCACGATGGAGCTTACCTGCCGCGCTGTAAGGGAATTGAAGGTTACATACAACGGCGGCGCGCCTTCCGCGGGCGTATATCTGGCCGACGCCGAAGATAATTTCACCGTCAGTCTGGTCTATACTGACGGACACACCGTCGTTTTAGACAAGGGCAAATACACGTTGAAGTTCGGCGAGCTTGAAGAGGACGGCTTGCTCCGGACGCACGGACCGCAATTCTGCGTCGGCAATAACACGGTGCTTGCCGAATATACGGGCGAAATAAGCGGGACGGAATATATTGGCTCCACTGTGATTGCCGCCGAATCGAGACCCGTAGAGGTATGGGACAATTCGAACGGCACGTTTACGGCGTACGACGATTTCGACGCGGCCGCCATGGCGGCGGTTGAGACGAACCAAGACCGTACGATTAAATTATATCGGGACGTTTATCCGAAAAACCCCATAACCGTGCCCGCATACGCAAAGCTGACGATTGACCTGAACGGGCACGTACTGGATCTCGATCAGTTGCAGGTGACGTACGACCCGATAAAAAATCCCGGCGGCGCCGTCAGGTGGTACGAGCCGAAACAGTCGCCCTTTGTCACGGTTACGGGCACCGGAGCGTCGCTCACCGTCACGGACAGCAACGCATCGGCGGCGCATACCGATACGAAGCTGCCCGCAGGCGGCGTCATTACAGGTATGCGATACAATTCGGTTGTGCATGCGACGGCAAACGGTTTTTTCCGGCTTGCAAACGGCACGATATTCGGCAACGGCACGGCGGACAAATATGAGCACAACGGTGCGCCGGTAGAGGGGTTCGCTATCGACGGTGCGGCGATCAAGGTGACGGACGGCGCCCAGGCCGTCGTCGGAGCATACGGTACGATTTCCGCAAACGGCACGAAGGGTAAATGGTACGGAGGCGGCGTCTATGTAAATGGCGGCAGCCTTGACGTACTCGGCGCAATCGTAAACAATACTGCGGAAAGAGGCGGCGGCGTATATTTCGACGCCGAAGGCCGTATATTTATGCTGAAAGGCAGCCTGGACGGCAACACCGCTTCCGACAGCGGCGGCGGGGCGTTTGTATGGGCGGGCGGCCTGAATATGTACGACGGCGCGTCGGTTTCGGCTAACGAAGGCGCTGTCGGCGTCTATGCGGGCAACCGGCAGAACGACAAGGTTCAATTTTTGATGTACGGCGGCACCATAGCGAATAATACGGCGGGCGGCGTTTATATCGGACACGCTAAATTCAAAATGTACGGCGGCGAAATTACCGGCAACGGTATGGGCGTCAACAAGGCCGGTATGGGCGTCAAGCATTACCTCTCCAACGCGTTTCTCGTCGGCGGCACGATTTCGGGCAACGGCGGCGTCGCGGGCAAGGAATACAACTGGGACGGCGGCGCAGTGGTGCTGGGCGATTATTCGCTCGGCGGCGACAGCCCCAGCAATATCGTCATCGGAAGCTTATATATGGATCCGGGCAGACTTTTAATCGTTGTCGGTAAATTCAGCGGTCAGATTCGCGTAAATACCGTCGTGCCGGCCGAAGGCTCGGGCGAGAAGCTCCTGCTTACGCGCTGCGACGAGGGCGGGCAGGTCAGCGAAACGAATATCCGCGCGTACAGAGACGGCGAAACGGTGACGATCGACGGCGAAGTATATCTTGCCGCACCGCGCATGTACGTCTATTTCGACTATACGGTATCCGAATTTTATCCGGGCGCGGCCTTCCCCGAAATTACGCTCGTAAAGGCGTATGACGAAAATGGAAATCCCGTTTCGGGCACGCTGTACTGGCTTGCGCCCGACGGCGCCGCGCCCGAAAAGGCGACCCTTTACCATGCGGTGTTTATGCCGACCGACAGGGACAAATATTCTTCAAACACGAAATCGGTGTGGATAACACCGATTGCCGTCGAAAAAATTGCGGCGGCGGTGGGGGAATTGCCGAAGCTGTTTACCAGCACTTCGCCCGAAAGTCTTTTAACGTACCTTTCGGTGACGTTGACGTGGGCGAGCGGAAAAACCGAAACGCTGACGGCGGATCGATACACGGTGAGCCTGCCGCCCTCATTGCAGGCGGGAAGCAACGCTTTTACCGTTTCCGCGTCGCTGTACGGCAAGCTCTATACGGCTACGGTGACGGTAAACGCAGCGCAGGTGGTTGCTACGGGCATCGAAGTGGAATTTGAGCAGGGCGGTACGGCGGTCTATCCGACCACGCCCGTGGCAAGCTATCCCGAGGTGTTCGGCGACGGTTTGAAAGTGTGGCTCAACTACAACGACGGCTCGCGCGTGCGCCTGCATAATTACACTTTAATTGCAAAAACAGGTACGTCGGGGGTTCAGCCGGGTATGCTGGACGTGGATATTGTTTACGGCGAATATAAAGACACCATCAGTTTGTACGTAAACAGCATCAAAAAAGATACGATCGAGGCCGTTTTCAGCGAGGCCGGCAGAAGTCGGGTGCGTACCGATTTTACTTTAGAACAAATCAAGCCCTATCTTACGTTGTACTATGTGCTCAGTGACGGCTCGCGCGGCGGTACGGTCGATACCGATCAAGGGATTTACAACCTCTTTTTCGTCGATGGCGCAACAAATCTTGCGGAGGGCTTCAACACGCTCCGCGTGCGCTTCCGCGACGAATCGGGCGGGGTGATCGGCTCGGCATACGAAACCACGGTGCAGATCCCCGCGGTGAGCGTCGCGCGCATCGAAGCGGCGCTTGCGGACGCCGTCACGATATTTGATACGGCGACGGAAGAGGAACTGAACGCACTGCTGAAAGACAAGGTCAAGGCGACCGCCTACTATAACGACGGCACGAGCGAGGACGTTTCCGCTTTGATCGCATTTGAGGGCGCGCCCCAAGCGGACGGCACTTTAACCGTTCGCCTGGGAAATATGGAAGTGCGGGGCACCTTTAAGGCGCTGCTGACGATTGCCGCGCCCGTAAGCATTTCCGTTGCTTGCGATTACAACCGTCTGCCTGAGATCTATACGACGATGACTCCCGAACAGCTGAAAGAGAGTATTGCAAAGGCGGTCACCGTCACGGCGCTGTATAGCGACGGCAAGAGCAGGGAGATAAGCGATTATGTGTTACGGTCCGGGAGAACCCCTGCGGCTTCGGGCTTCAGAACGCAGTACTTTTATTACGGGGAAAGTTCGGCACTCGTCAGCTGGCAAGGGCTGGAAGCGCGACTGAGCGGCCTCGTTTTCGAGGACGGGTCAGATGTTGAATCCGTATGGGTAAAGCTTTCTGACTATACGATATACGGCTACGAATCTCTGAACAAAGCGATGGATATGCTCTGGGACAACGATTGCATCACCGTATTTGTAACCTATAAGGACGGAATGAAAATCAATACGGCGGAGAAAGCGGAGTATAAGGACGGCGTGCGGGCAGAAGCGAAATTTACCCTCGTCAACGGCAATGAGCTGCTTTCGGCCGGTAAAGACAACGCGGTGGATCTGTCGTATATGTTCAGACACTGCCGATTCACCCTCTACTCGACTCCGTATGCCATAACGGGCATAACGCCGGTCGATACCGCCCAAACGGTAGTTATTTATCCCTATGAGTCATTGGCGGCGGCGGTGAGAAAGCTCGGTTACACGTTTGACGTTACCTTTAACAGCGGCGAGACGCAGCGCCGCACGCTGTCCTCGCTGGATTACACGGTGACCGGCGGCGATATAGCGCAGCCAGGCACGGTGACGCTTTCAGTGAGCGGTTCGGACTTATGCGCACCCGTCGAAGTCAGCTTTTCGGTGACGGCGGTCGCGCCCGCGTCGATAGCAGTAACGGCGCCCGACGGACTCACCATCGCGCAAGGCGGCGATATAAACGCATTGAAAAAGCAGCTTATCGTCTATGTGCTGAACAACGACGGAAGTTACTATAACAACGGCAGCCCGATCGGCGATTACACGCTTGAGGGCGACGTGTCGGAGGTCGGCGCGGCGACGATTGTTGTGCGGTATGCATATGGCGACGAGACTTTCTCCGATACGTTTGACGTCAACGTCGTATTGCCCGAGGGCAAATTGAACGTTAAGGGCGCTTTTTCGGGCTATCAGCCGAAAGTAGGGGACAAGGTACAGGACGCGCTGCAATATATCGAAGTATATCTTGCGCTGGACAACGGCACGACGCGGCCGCTCGCCGACGGCGTAACATTCTGGTACGGTTCCGCCGCTATTGACGAAAATACGCTCTATACCGCCGACGTAAATACCATTTACGCAAAATATACATACAACGGCAAGGAGCTTTCTTCCTCCGTTTATATTGCCGTTCCTACCGACGTGCCGTTTGTCATTCGGGACGTCGGGATCGGCGCGGGCGTATATCTGCACAACTCGCTCGATTTCGTGCGCGAGCATGCCGTGTTGTATTACGTCAACAACGGCGAAACGACGGTGCGAAAGGTATATGAGGGCTTTGCCGTGCGCTTTAAGGACGCAGCGCAGTCGGGGTTCGCCGAGGGCGAAAACACGCTCGTATTCTCGTACTACGGCGCGGAAAAGGAGCTCGTCCTGTACGTGGAAGAAGCCGCCGTATTTGTGCAGGCCGGCCGAGGGGAGGCCTGCGGCTACGATACGCTTGCCGCGGCAATCGGGGCGGCGAATGCCCTCGATGCGGAAAGTATCGTTACGATTACCTTAAACCGCGACTTTATCGCGGGAAAGGACGGCTGCGTCATCGACGCGGGTTTTGTCGTCGCGCACAATTACAACGAGCTGGTGCTCGACCTCAACGGGCATATCATAGACCGCGGCCTGACATCGAGCTCAAGCGGCCAAGACGGCCGTGTGTTTTCGGTGACGAAAGGCAGCTTTACGCTTGCCGATTCCAACCCGTCGGCGGCGCACGCCTATGACAGCAAGGCATACCCTGCGGGCGGCGTCATCACGGGCGGTTTCAGCTATTTCAGCACGGATGACGGAAGGGCTACCATAAAAACGGGCGGCGGCGGTATCAATGTAAATTATACCGATGATTATGTGTTTACGATGAACGGCGGTTCCGTGTGGGGCAATAAGACGACGTATTACGGCGCGGGAATTGCGGTGGTAAGCGGCACGTTTATCTTAAACGGCGGCGCGATTACGGGCAACAGCTTTTATTATGCGTACGACGATAATACGCAGTACGTTTACGGCGCCGGCGTCGCTCTGGGCGAATACGTCACGTTCACGATGAACGGGGGCCGTATTGCCGATAATCTTTTCTCCAAGAAATTTACGTTTGAAAACATCGTGCATAAATGCTCCGGAACCGGCGCCGTATATGGCGCGCAGGGCGTGAAGTTTACGATGAACGGCGGCGAAATCATCGACGGCAACGAGGACGCTACCTCGACGGTCAATATTGTCAGCTGGACTACGACTACTCCGCTTCCGACGGAAAAGGAACTCAGCAAAATTTATCTGTACGGCGGGCGGATCGTCAAAAACAGCGAGTCCGGTTCGGCGTACGCGCTGAGAGCGCCCGAAGCTATGCTGTATATGGCGGGCTGTCCCGTTATCGATGGCGGCCTGTATCTCACCTCCTACGGGGAAAGCGATTACTACGCGGGATGTCCTTACGGATATATCGTCTTTACCGGCGACTTTACCGGTACGTTCGAGCTGTATCGGAATAATCCCCTGCCGTATCAGGCGTTGGCCGGTAGCTCATATTACGTGGATTACTTCTATCAATATGTAGGCTATTCCGCTTCGGGCGTCCGTGTCGATACGTCCGGCATTTCCTGCCGCGAGGACGATCCGACGGGAAATAAGCATTTCGAGCTGATCTATGCCGACGACGGCAACAATACGCATAGCGAAAACGAGGGTTATCGTTTCAAATTCAACATTCTCGACGCGGCGCTCGACGTTGACGTGGCGGCGGTATATGAGGGGTGGACGCCTGCGGACGGTCTCCCCGCGATTACCCTTTCCGACGGCAGTACGCCCGGCGCAGTCGCGTGGGGGGAGTTGGTAAGCTCGGCGGACGGAAAATATACCTATCGGTATCTTCTGAAGCCGTCATATCAAATCAGTACCGAAAGTAAAGGCAAGGTAGATGGATATAAAGGACTGTGGGGCGAATATACGATTATCCCTGTTCCGGCGTCTTATCTGTCGGTGGAAAAGAAGGGCGACTGCACGGTGTACGAATCCACCGACGTTACATCGACAACTTTCAAAAACAAATTCACCGTAAAGCTCGTGTTTGCGGACGGATATGAAAAAGTCTGCGGAGCAAACTATTTCGGCCTTGCGTTCGGCCCGGATAAAACGCAGCTGATATTTACTTATAAAAGCGACCTCTACGGCGATCGCGGAACGTATATGCTGCCCGTCAAAATCGTGCCCGTGAAGGTGGAAGCCATCTCCGCCAAGGTCAACTTCGGCGAGCAGGCGTTTGTTTCCACGACGGAAAAAGAGCTAAAGGAAATGCTTACCGTTACGGCGGTCAACAACGACGGCACGGCCTATAACGGCGGCGAAGCGATAGCAGACTTTACCGTGCAATTTGCCGACGGCGGACTTGTAACCGGCCGCAATGTGATTTTCATCACCGTCGGCGGCGTTACGCGCGAAATCGAAATCGAAATCGAGGGCGTGCTGTACGGCGCGGTTACGGTAACGGGCGGGGACGGAACGCAGTATTATTACGACGACATGGAGCAGGCCGTGGCGCAGGTCAACGCACTCGTGAAAAATACGGACAAAACGGTAACGATGACGCTCCACGCCGACTTTGTGCCCGGCGGACAGTTCAGTCTCAAAAAGGCGCTGATATTCTGGGTAAAGTCCACAAAGGATAAGAGCCTCGTGCTCGATCTCAACGGACATATCCTTGACAGAGGCCTGACGGAAGCAACGGCAGAGGGCAGCGTCGTCATTCTCAGGGCGGAAGAGACGGAACTGGTGGATCCCTATGTCCCCATGTCGCGGTTCGCTTTTACGATACGGGACGGCAATCCCTCGGCAACGCACCCGGAATACGGCACGGCCTATCCTGCGGGCGGCGTCATCACCGGCGGCGACACGACAAACGTCGGCGGCGGTATCGCGCTGATCAACGGCCGGAACAGCTATTACGATTATTATCTGATCGACTTTACGATGACGGGCGGCACAATCCGGAACAACCGCGCGGCGAGAGCGGGCGGCGGAATAGGAATCACGACGTTCACTCCGCGCTTCGGCATCGATCTCGGCAGCATCCGTATCGGTGAAAACGCGCGCGTTATAGGCAATTCGTCGGCGTTCGGCGGCGGATTGGGTTTCATGTCGGACGCAAACGATGATATGGAACGATATTCCCCTAACGTGTCTGCAAGTAAGGATTCCGTGTTCCGTATTTCCGGCGAGTGGTCGGGGAACGCAGCCGACCGTCAGGGCGGCGCCATTTATTGGAATGGCTGGAAAACTTATCTGGTCAGGGATTACAGCCCGGCGGGCGATAACGCGCAGGGGGCGGAACTCAATCTATACAATGCAAAAATTTCGGGCAATACCGCGCGGGAGGGCGGCGGTATTTATCTCATCGGCGATGCGGTATTCGACAACGTCGAGATTTCCGGCAATACCGCGACCGTATTCGGCGGCGGCGTTATGGGCGCGGAAGAAGAAGGCAGCTACGAGGTCATTCTCGAAAATCATATCGAAATCCGGGATAACTTTGCGGGGGATAAACCGTCCGATTTTGCCGTAAAGCTGTATGTCTCGAAGTCAAACGGCAGCGTCACGGGTATTTACGGCACCCGCATATATCCGCGCGGCGCGGTTACGGGCAAGATAGGGATTTCAGCGGAAACCGAGGATTTCCCTAAATATATCAACCCGCTGACCGTAATGGTCAATGCGTTCGGCGCGGATATCGGCGGCCTCGTCATAGAAAACCGGCACGAGGGCGCGGAATTTGCGAAGGGAACGACGTCTATGACCGTGTCGGGCGAACAGAAAGATAACCTTGCCACGCTCGCCTTGCTGGTGCGCGGCGCCACGCCTTATCTCGGGAGCGTCGTGTGCAAAACCCCTGTGTATGATAGTTTTACGCTCCCCGAAATCAAATGGTTTGGTACTGTCAGTAAATACCAGCCGTCCGGCACGCTTGCCTGGGACGAGGGGCAGACGGTAACGGAGGGTAAAAAGTATTACTACTGGACGTTCACCCCCGACGACCTTACGGCTTACTCGCCCGTGCACGGTGCGATCGAGATCGGTTTTTACCGCACCGTAAGCATCACCCCTTATAGCGGGAAACCGCTTACGGGCAACGCATCCATGACGCTCGACGAGTTGGGAAAAAAGATCCGCGAAGCGCGGCTCGACTATTCCGACGGCAGGTATGACAGCCTTTGGTATAGCCAAGGCGAGTTCACGCTGGAATTCCTGCCCGGACAATCGGGCTGGGTCACCAGCACCGAACGCGACGTGGTCAACCAGTTCTATCTCGTGTGCGGAAGCTTCAGGACGCTGTACGAAGTGACGATTGCAAAGGTCGAGCTGGAAACGCTGGAAACGGTTTGGAATTTGGACGGCGCGACTGTTTTCGAAAGCGACGATATCGATTCCTTGCGCGATTATCTGACGGTTACCGCCAGGTATGCGGGAAGCTCCTCGGTTGTCGAAATTACCGATTATCAATTATACGGCGCCCTGTCGGCTGGGGAATGCACTGTCGAAATCCGTTACGGAGGGCAGTCGAAAACCGTTACCGTATCCGTTGCGGCCGTTGAAATCGAAAGCCTTTCCTCCATGTACGCGGCGAATGCTCTGCTCGACAGCAACGGTTCGGTTGCGGAGCTGCGTGCATACCTGTCGGTTGTGGTTGCCTACACCAACGGAACGACAAAGACGGTGAGCGGATATGAAATCGAAGAAACCGAGCTTGTTGCGGGCGAACACGAATATACGGTAACCTACGGCGGTAAAAAAACAACGTTTACGGCAAATATCAAACAGGGGCCGCGCGAGGTCGAAATTATTTGGGCAACCGATGACTTCACTTACGACGGAACCGATCGCTTGGGAGAGATAACCGCATACTATCTCGACGCGGACGGCAATAAGGTCATGCTTCTCGTCAGCGGCGGGGAACTGAAAAATTATTCGGCAGACGGCGTTGTGTTTACGGCGGCGTTTGCCCAAGAGACGGAAGGGTATCTGCTCCCCGACGCCCGTACAAAGACCTATCATATCAAAAAGGCGGCGCTCACGATCACAGCCGCCGCGCACGGGATTGTTTACGGGCAGGCGCCGGTGGGCAACGGCGCAATTTACGCGGGCTTTGTAAACAATGAAGACGAAAGCGTTTTGAGCGGTGCGCTCGTTTATACGTTTACTTATGAGCAATACGGCAATTGCGGCGAATATGCCATCAAGCTTTCGGGACTTACCGCGAATAATTACGCAATTACGTTTGAGGACGGCGATCTCACCGTATCTCCTGCGGCCGTCACCGTTACGATCGACGGTTTCCGCGAAAAAGAAGGCGCCGCTTTGAAAGAGCTGACGGCGCATGTAACCGAAGGAACTGTATTTAACGGCGACACGCTTTTGTATGCGCTTTCTACGTCCGCCGATATCCATGTCGCAGGAAAGTACGAAATCATCGGCACGGATAACGACGATAACTATATTATTACGTTTGTCAACGGCGAGTACGAGATTTACTCGATTTCAGGATTTACCGCGTTTATCGAAACGTATGGCGAGCTGCTGGAGGCAGACGCCGGCGGAATAGGGCCTGAACGGCTGGATGAGCTTATCCGGATGGCGGAGGACTACGCGGCCCTTTCCTCGGACGATTTGGCGCAGTTTACGACGAAACAGACGGATAAAATCGCCGCGCTCTCCGAGCGGAAAGAGGAAATCGAGCAACAGCAGCAGGAAGCGATAAGGCAGGCGTATAACGATTTTGTCGAAAAGTATGACGCTTTGTTGTCTGCCGATCCCGCGGCGCTTGTCTGGGAGAACGTGACGGCAGTCGAAAGCTTGTCGGCTGAGTATTCGGCTTTGGACGAGAAAATTAAAGCGTTGTTCAGCTCCGCGCAGACGGACGCGATTTCCTCGTTGACCGCCCGAGCGGAAAAGCTGGGCGCAATCAAAGCGGAAGCGGATAAAGCCGCCTCCGAGCTGAAGCGGGCCGTCGAGGCGGGCGCGGCCGTAGAGGAATTGCAGTCCCTGTTGCAGACGGTAAAGGAAAAGGCCGACTCGTTTGCGGCAATCGGCGGTTCCGTCGGCGAAATCACGGGCTATACGGCGGCGGTGGAGGACGCACAGCGGGTCATCGGGCAGGCGCTTGCCGAACGGGAGAAAGAGCCTCTGCATGTCGGCTGGCTTGTAACCGACTTGATACTCGCCGTCCTGATGCTCGCGGAAATCGGATACTTTGTTTGGCGTAAGATAAAAGGGAAAAAGGGTAAATCGGACGTCAAAACGTATTCCGTTTCCCTGCTGTCTATGGCTTTGCTCGCGTCGGTGCACGGCGGCGGGTGGGCGGCTGGCGTAACCTTCTTCGTGCTTTTACTGATCTCCGTGCTTGTTTTGGGCATAGGGGTGATCGACTGTATTCTGCGCGATAAGGGAATTGACAGCCCTTTTGCCCCGAGAATCGATAAGGTTACAGGATTGGCAGAAAAAGCCTTCGCGTACATGAAATCGTTTTTTAAGCGGGGTAAAAGGAAACACGAAATTCAAGAAACGGAGGAGCAAAAAGAGCAGGGTACGGCGGAAGACCTGCACGCCGGAAACGATGAAAATAGTGAATATTCCGACTCTGAGGATAAAAAATAAACGTATCTGACGGGATAAGAAAAAAGGCGGCAAACTCTGCGCTGCCTTTTTTCTTATCCGCAGTCTTATTATACAAAACAAGACTGCGTTTTTTATAGTAGTATTTTACGGGCAAAACCACGAAACGGTTTATCGGTTAAGCGTGCGGTATATCGAAAATAAATAATAGCTTATTTTTGCTTGTAAATCCGTATAAATAAAGGAAGGGGGCGAGTTCGGACGGAGGAAGCGCGAGGCGGCGGATTCACAGGTTGGCGGGTAAAGGAACCGAGCCGCTTGAAAGCGCCTTCTCAAATAGTAACATTTCAATAATTTTTACGTTTCGAAAGCAAGACAAAAATTCCGGAGGCGGCAAGGAATAGTATCCCCAGGCTTTTACCCAACGCACCTTCAAATGCAACGCTCCCGCAGCCCGTAGCTGAAGGGGAATCGCTCTGCCGATCGGAGGCAGTTTCGTCTTTATAATTTACACGGAAAGCCGGAGTATAAAGGAGGTCTTCCGCTTCCGTAAGGTAGGCGATAACTTCCGCATATCCGCCGCAGTCCTTTACGGCAAATACGGTTCCGGTAACTTCTTTTTCTATGCCTTCGTAAGTTTGTTTTACTATGGTGATTTTGGCGTTTCGTTTCAGGTCGCTCTTTGCTGTCTGCTGTCCTTCTTTTCCGTAAAGACCGCCTACCCGTTCCTCTCCGAACACGTCGGCCGAGTTGTTGGTAAGTCCGTATATCCCTTTGGACATGGCCTGGACGCAGTCCTGCGAAACGCCGTAGGTCCAAAAGAAACTCATAAAACCGCGGTCCTTCATTATGCTGTCGTAATAATCCGCTTCGCCCATATCGCCTATGGCGGCGTCGGCGACGGTATTGAGCTGATTGTAAGCGGGGAGATTTTTTTCGAAATTTCGGCGGGGAAATCCCGCGAGGGAGGCGGTAGGAATTGCAGGTAACTGTTCATGCACGGCTTTCAGAATGGGAAGATTGAACGAAATAATTATAATCTGATCCCAAAAATCGTATTTTTCAATCGCTTCCTCCAATGCGGCGCAGATATTTGTATCTCCCGTCTTGATTTCAAAAACAATTACGATGTCGGTTCCCTTAAATTCCCTGAAAAGCTCCTCCGCGGTAGGTATCGGTTCTTCGCCGAGCTCCACTTTGTTCATGCTTTTTGTAACTTTGTACTTTTGTATCTCGTCCAAGGTCATGCTTGAGATTGCGCCCGTGCCGTTTGTCGTGCGGTCGAGGGTTGCGTCGTGCATGATGACGACCTGATTATCCTTTGTAAGATGTGCGTCCGCTTCGATATGCGTCGCCCCGGCTTCCGCCGCCGTTTTGTAGCCCGCGATCGTATTTTCGGTCATGGTATAGGGTAAACCCCTATGAGCGATATTTGCTGAAATCCGCGCGACCGAGGGTTTTTCATATTCGTCGTATGCCGCATAAACCGTTTTGAAATCGCTTGAAATAATTCCGTAAGCGCCGGTGGATACGACGCTTTGTACGGCAAAGGTATCCGTTTTATCTGCGTCGAGCTCCGTCCATACCGTTTTTAAGCGATATTGAAAATATTTCACCGATTCAACGGTAGCCTGTTCCTGTGAAAGAACGACGACGTTCGCCATGGAAAGATTAGCGTTTTTTATCTGTTGATACCAGCTCGGGCCATCGGCGAGCGCCTTGTCGGAGCAGTCGTAAACGCCTCGGATTTTTGGCAGAGCGGTGCGTACTTTTTTCAGCAAAGACGAGCTGGACGACATCGCCGCCATATCGATGATGCCTATTTCCTCGTTCCAAATTTCGATAAGCTTATCCGCGGCGGCTTCCTCGTTTACTTCAACGACGGGAATCATAACCGCTTCCACATAGGTTTTATATAATTCCGTAAATTTGCCGATAATTTCTCCGCTTTTTCCTACTATATTTCCGTCTCCGTTCATGGTCATAATCAGATTGGCGGGGATTTTTGTTTGGGACAAGGAAGAGAGCGTTTCCGCGTCGTCTAAACGGGAAACAACCGTCGGCGCGCCCGCGAGATTGTTTTTTACGATCGCCGTTTCGGTGATATGAGAGGATTCTGCCGCGTCGGCCGATTGCCTTTTCAGCCCTGCGCTTGCACTGCAGAACAGACAGATTGCCGCTATAAACGTACACCACGATTTTATTGCTTTATTCATTTATAATATCTCCTTATCTTTGTTTACAGGGCGATTATATCACGGCGGTCTGCTATTGTAAATATGTAAAGACAAATCAGCTGTAATATTTTTAAGAGATTGTTCGATATATTTCACACAAAAAAGAAAAACGCGGTCATAAAAACCTGAAAAGCCAAAAAAATTCGAAAATAATTAACATAATATTAAATATTCAAATATTGATTTGTTGCGCAATTTTACATATATTCCCGTTCGTGATATAATATTGAAAAGCTGTAAAACGCATTTTGAAAATTGAAAGCAAGAAAATGCGGAGACGAGGAGGAATTTATGGAGGAGCAGCAGCGACGGGACCGGCAAATGCTTATCCCGATTTGGAAGGGAACTACGGTGTATTGCGAAAGCGTATTTGTATTGGAAGATGTTTTCGGACAGATCCGCCCGCTTCGTCTGGCGTATCCGATCAAACGCATCGCCGAGGTACGCAGCGCCGATCTTACCGTAACTTATCGTGAAGGAAAGGATTACGGCGTCAACGAATACGGCGAGCTGGAAATTTTACGCGGGGGAAATATCCCGTATCTTTCCTGGAAGGAGTATCGCTATGCCGTATTCGATCCCGAAAACGACGAAAATATAGCCTCCGCCGACGCACTCGGGGCGTATCATAGCTGCGACCTTTTTTGCGACAGGGAGGGCATGAGGGCTTGGCAGCTTGCCGTGACGTACGAGCACGAGGAAAGCAAGCTGTACGATGTGACGCCGATAAAGAGCGAAAAATTCGGCCGCTTTTTGGGACTATTGAAAGACGGAAAGCCCGTAACAGCGGTAAGCTACGGCGACAGTATAACCTACGGCTGGGGAGCCAGCAGAATGAAGGACGTCCGAAAACCGCCTTTTTGCAAGCCGTATAATCTTGCCTTTCTCGACGAGCTGGAGCTTCGCTTTTCCGCGCGGATTCGTCATATAAATCGTTCAGTCAGCGGTATGGGGATCGATTGGGCGGAAAAGGAAGAAAATCTGGCGGGCGTGATTAAAGAGAAGCCCGATCTCGTTATTCTCGCGTTCGGCATGAACGACGCGGGGACGGTTCGTCCGTGCGTTTTCCGAGACGGATTGCTGTCGGTTATTTCCAAAATCCGCGCCGTTTGCCCTGAGACGGAGTTTCTTTTAATATCGCCGATTTTACCCAATCCGTTGGCGGCGTTTTCGGCGGGTTCGTCTATCTTTCATTATCATGCGGAGTATCCCCGCGCTTACGCCGAAGCGGAGGCACGTCTGCAGGGCGTCGCCGCCGCGGACGTCACGGCGGTTCATAAGCTTCTGTTGGAGCGCAAAGCGATACAGGATACCCTTTCCAATAACGTAAACCATCCCAACGACTTTATGCACCGTATTTACGCGCAGGTGGCGCTGAAAACCGTTTTGGGCGAGTAAGCGGAGAAACGGGAGACGGAATAAAAGCCCCGAGGCAATCGCCCCGGGGCTTTAATAATGTAATTAATAGTTGATTAAATCCTTCATTTTCGATTGAATGTTTTTCTTATAAAACGAATTGTTGAATTCCTGATTGTCGAGCCGCATATCCTCGTCGTTCACGCGGACGGCAATCGATTGATATTTCGGATTGTCGTGATCCACCTCGTCGTCCAAAAACATTTTCCTGCAAGCGGAGGGCGACATGCCGAACGAGACGTTAAACTCGTGCACCATCTGCGCGTAGGAGGGAAATCCCGCCATTTTTCCGATTTCCGAGATGGAGTGGCTGGTATCGCGCAGCAATCTCAAGCTTTTGGAGATACGCATGGAGTTGATCGTTTGAACGATCGTTTTTCCCGTGTATTTTTTGAATTGGGAAGCGATATAAGTTTTATGGTATCCGATCTCCCTCGAGATATCGTCGAGAGTGATTTTTTGGCTGAAATGATGCTTGATATACAGCCATATCTTTTTTATATAATGCACGTTATTTTGTTCGAGCAGCCTGACGCTTTTGGCGATTTCCATAAACAGCAGAGAGATATTCAGCCGAACGCAGAGCCAATCCTCCGTATTCATGTCGTTTTTCAAAAGGGAGGAAATAACGCCGCGAAACACGGAATCGATGTCGGAAAGGTCGGGCACGATCGTATAACCCGTTTTGCTCGTCGTCAGCGCTTTCAAAGAGGTGTTTTCAATCAATACTCCGTAATTGATGGGTAAAATATTGCGGGGGGGGGGGCTATATTGGGAGCTTTCCGGCTGTAATTCGAGATTGTAGATTACCGCCTCGCCCTCGCTGATTTGCAGGCGGTGAAAAAGAGCCGCGTCCAAAAAGATCAGTTCGCCCTGGTGCACGATGATCGTTTCGATATTTTTGGGGCTTTCTTCATTCCCGTTTTTTAAGATTTCCATATTAAAGTTACCTTTGCTGGCGTACATGATTTCAAAATAGCTATGGGAATGCATGCCCATATAAAAATCGGGGGTAAACTTTTTGATATAATAGGAAATCGGCTGCAGATCGTGGTTTCCGACGTCTTTGAATCGTATTTCTTTCATAACCGAATTATATCACAGAAAATAAATTTTTTCAATACCGAAAATACAAATTTTATCTTCCTTCTCAAAAAAATACATTAATATATATAATTCTATATTAAATAAGTTTGGATTGTTTGAACAAAGCACCTTGAAATGTCAAAAAATAAATGCTATACTCATACCGCAACGGAGGTTGACGAAAGCGTTTTCATATCCGTTGCAAACATTTCTGAGGAGGTTAATGTATGGTAGGTTTGAAGAAAGCAGCCGTGTCGTTTGCTCTTGCAACGATGATTGCTGCCGGAGGATTAGGCGCAGCGATGTTCGTTCCCGTTCGGGCGGACGAGGCGCCCGCAAAAGAAGTGGCTCCGATCGCGCTTTACGAGTTTAAGGACGCCGGAAACTTCGGAAAGGACAGTATGGGGAATTATGATATGAAGTACCGCAACGAGTATCTGGAGGGCGGTACGGGGCCGCTCTTAAACGAGGGTACGCTCGTCGCGGGCGGCGGGGTGGAGTTCGACGGAAAATTCTGCGTTTCGCAGGATAAGGCCACGAACATGTTCGCTGACGTCACCGCGTTTACCCTCGCCTTTGAAATCAAAACGAATGTAAATAACGCGTGGGCGCATTTCCTCGGTATCGGCAACGATGATAAATATTTCGCTTTCGTAGGGAACACTGATGCAAAGCATTTCTGTTTCAATGCGCACGGCGTGGCGGGGGAATACTGGGATAGTGCATGGATCAACGATTCGACGAGCTGGGGAAATTCCAATACCGAATTTCAAAAAGTAATCGTTACCGTACAGCCGGGCGGAACGATGAACGTTTATGTCAACGGCGCGCAGTTTACTAAGGAAGGCAAGCTTCCTAAGGAGCTGGCCGCAGACTGGCAGGCCGGAAGCAACGAGAACTCCTTCTTTTCCGTGGGGGCGAGATATAACGGCAACGCCGACTGCGCAAGTAAAGGCGCCGTTCGCAATATAGCTTTTTACGATTTTGCGATGGACGCGACGGCGGCGACGGCGTGGAATACCAACGGAAAAGTCACCGAAACGGACGTGGCGGGGTTAAAGACGATCAAAAGCATTTCCGACGTTTCCTTCGGGGAGAACGACGCGACGAAAAGCGCGCTCAACGTCGGCATGACGGACGAGCAGATGCTTGCCCAGCTCAACGCGGCGACCGCGACGCTCACGCTTTCCGATAACGCGACGTTGACGGCGAACGTCGTGTGGGATCGGGTAACTTCCGAAAACGGGAAGTATTATGCCGTCGGCTCGGTAAATACAAGTAAACTCGGATACGCAAACCTTGCAGGCGAAGTAAAATACGAGCTTACCGTGGCGGGCGTCAAAAATATCGGAGAGCCTGTCTTTGCGGGGGAGGCCCTGAAGGGCGAACTGAAAGACAGCATGACCCAGGCGGAAATGCTCGCGCTCATCAACGCAGCGAAAGTAACCGTTACCATGTCCGACGATTCGACGCAGGAGGTGGACGTTACGTTTACCAAAATAGAGGCTTCGATGGGCGTTTACACCGCAATCGCGGACGTAAAAATCGGAGACGAGAAGGTTGGTTCGGCGAAATACATACTTACCGTCACGCAGACGAACGAAGGCAATATGAAAGAGTTTTTGCCTATCGCCAAGTACGAGTTTGAAGACGCAAACGATACGGGAAAGGACAGCATGGGCAATTACAATCTCGGCCTCGCGGCGAAAGAGGGCGGAGATCTCGCCAATCCTTACGGCACGGGAACGATCGATAACGGAAGATTGTACGTCGGCGGCCAGGACATTATCGCGTGCGCGGCGACGAACGACGTCGGCGACAATATCGCCAACGGCTTTACCCTTAATTTCCAATACCAACAGGACGGAACGTGGGCGTCTCCCTCCTGGGCGTCGCCTATCAGTTTCGGGTTCAACGATTGGTCGGTGAGCGTCAGCTGCGGCTTCCGCGTAGCCAATAATAGCGAAGCGCTCCGCATCGGTGCAAGCGGGGCGGCGGCCAGCCCGGACGGAAACATCTATTGGGGCCCCGTCGTTGTCGAAAAGGGAACGGAAAAGATGCACAACGTTACTTTGAGCGTCCGTCCCGGCGAAAAGTTTAACGTCTATGTCAACGGCGCTTTGGCTTATACCGCCGACTGCCCCGACGATTTTACGACGGCGCACAGCAATATGTCCTTCTCTATCGGCGGCGAGTGCGTATGGGGCAACGGCTATAACCTGTTTAAGGGTTGGATCGATAACGTAAGCATTTATAACTTTGCGATGAGTCTCGAGCAATCCAATGCTTTCTGGCAGAAAGGAAAAATCGTCGTGGGCGATATGAACGGCGAAATCATCACCTCTATCGACAATACGCCCGCGTTTGAAAACGGCACGCTTCTTCAAAACGAAAATTCCAAGCTGAACGATAGGCTTACCGACACGCAGGCGGTTCGCCGCGTCAATAAGGCGACCGTAAACGCGGTGTTCGAAAACGAAGAGACCGTACAGCTTCCCGTAACGTGGAAGGGACTCAAGCAGGAAGCGGGCAAATGGTATCTCGTGGGGGCCGTGGATACGAGCAATCTCGGCTATGCAACCACTTTAGAGGGGGCCACTGAAATCAAGTACGAGGTGGAGGTTGTCCGTATGGCCCGAACGGTAAAGGTCGGCTCGGGTATCAAAAACGGAACAATAACGCCTGATAAAACGGAGGCATATCTCGGAGATACGGTCACCTTTACGGTGTCCCCCGCAGAAGGCTATTCCATCGACGCGGTGACGGTAAACGGAGAAAAGCTCGCCGCGGGAGCGGACGGAAAATATACTTATACGGTGACGGGGATCGACGACGTAGAGGTTATGGCGACGTTCAAAGAAGGTTCGTCCGAAAAACCGGGAGATTCCGGCTCAAATACTTCCGGAGGCGGGAGCACGGGCGGCTGCGGCAGCTTTATCGGCGGAAGCTTTGCTTTCCTTTCGATAGCGGGTGCACTTGTCGCGGTTACGGCGCTCAGAAGGAAAAAGAACTGAATCGGGCGGAAAAAATCAAAATTCGATCGAAGCAGAAGAAAACGGAAACGGCGCGGCCGGCCGCGCCGTTTCTCCTTAAAATAAGCCGAATATTCTAAAAAAGTTGTTATCAGGAGGAAATACATTGAAAAATTTAATTAAAAAAGCGGCGATACAAGTCGGCGTGCTCTCTTTGGCCGTTGCCTTTTCGGTATCGCTTGCAGGCTGCGGCGAAAGGCCTCAGGACGACGATGTCTTTGAGTACAATCCAAAGATTTGGCATGAAGACTCCGTCGATAAGCTCACCATGTTTTGCAACGATTGGGAACAATTCAATAACGGCGCGGCGGTGAAAAGCCCCGTATATAAAGAGCTGGTCAAGGCTGCGGGAACGGAATTAAAGGCAAAATCGACGGGCTCGGAAACTTATTACACGCAGCTCGATTTACAGCGCGTGAACAATGAATTGAACGAGCTGTTTATTATCGACGGCCCCGTAAACTCCGACCTTTACCGCAGCCTGATCCGCGACGGGGAGGTTATTCCCATATCTTACTATGTAAACGAGGCCTCCAAAGACAAGTACCCCTATCTCTACGAGTATTTGCAGCAATACGAATACATGAAGAGCAACGTGACGTATTCCAAAGGGCAGCTCTGGTTTATTCCCTGCGAATGGAGCAACGATAAATCGTTATACGTGCGCCGCGATTGGATTAAAAATCTCAACAATAAAATCGACGATATACTCGTTGCGGACGGGGTTGTTTCCAATAAGTCACAGGTTACCGACGCGCTGCGCGCCGAGTATAAATTCAGCGAAGAGGGTCCTGAAGATCTCGGGGAATTTTATCGTTTGGCCAGGGCTTTTACGCTGTACGATCCCGACGGCAACGGAAAAAACGATACATACGGATATGTGACCGAAGAGAACCGGGACATGGATTCGTGGATTCACGCCGCATTCGACACGGATTGGAGAATGTGGACGGCGGACGAAAACGGAACGTATCATTATTCCGCGACGTCGGAAGGCTCCATGCTGGCGACTTCGTTTCTCAATAAAATGGTTTCGGAGGGCTACGTCAGCTCGGAAGTGGGCGTAAAAACCGTAAGCAACAAGCAGGACGATTTTTCGCAGGGTAAAGCGGGCATGATGTACGCGCATAATTGGTACAACGTCATTTGCGCCAATATGATGAGCGCGACGAACGGGCTGACCGTTCAAGGCGCGCGAGAAAAGATCCTTATTACCGATCCTCCTGCGGGGAAAAACGGTAATTTCGGCGGTCAGGGCGACGTGAATTACTATCGCGGATGGTGTATCAAAGAGGGAATGAGCGTGGAACGCCTGGAAGCGTGCCTTAACCTCATGGAATATCTTCACAGCCCCGAAGGGCTGGAGCTTGTCACGTACGGGGTATTCGGCGAGCATTGGCAGTGGAAGGACGACGTGGTCGGCGGCGAGCGGGAAACCCTTTGCGAACCCGATCCGCAGGGATTTGTTCAGGAGCTTCGTTGGACCGACCCCGCGGCGTTTGCGGGATATCTGACTTCTACTCCGCCCGAAGCGAAGGCGCTTCTCACAAACGGAGATATTCTTACCGCCCGCGACAGCGCGAATAGGAAAAATATGAAGCTTTCCGATTATCCCGATTTATACACCGAGTCGATGACGAGATACCTCGCGGGCGCCAAGGACTTTTTCGATCAGACGGTGATTAAAATGCTTCCCGACAAGGCGCTTGCGGCGGATTGGACGTTTGACGCAAAAACCTGGAAAGAGGATTGGAAAACAAAGCTCTATACGGTAAGCGCGTCCATGCGGAACGAGTGGAACGAATTTGTATCCGAATATAACGGAGCGTATTTCGGCGCCAAAATGGAGAGCGAATACAACGAGGCCGTGAAGTCGGGCAAATTGGTAAAGGTGGGCAATAACTGAACGTTATAACGGAAAGCAGAGAAATGCGTTCTCTGCTTTCGTAAGTAAGCGGTTGATTCCGCGAAGGGGACTTTATATGAAAAAAATGTTTGCCGGCGTATTCGGCGCGCTGTTTCTCTTTTTTGCCGCCGCGGCGGGCTGCACTTCCGCGGGAGCTTCGGACGACACGGGCGGCTCGCAAAACAGCCAATCGGGAAGCGAGACCGTGCTTCCTCCGATCGATAAGGACAAACTCGCCGAGGTTATCCCTACCGTATATGATAATACCGAAGTCGTCACCGCGGCCGAAACGGAAGCGGGCGACGTGGAAGCTTGGCAGGCCCAGGTGTTTACGAAAAACGGCGGAAATAACGACGAGGTTACCAAAAACGCAATAATCAAGAGCCCTTGGCATACGCTCACCATCAACGATACGGCGGTGCCCGTATATACCGCCCGTTGCGGAAAAGGCTCCCATTCCTTCGCCTGGGTGGACGTGGCGACCTGCAAGGACGATTTCAATCTGGACGTCACCTTGAAAACGGACCGCGAGTATAAGAAGTGCGAAATTCTGCCCCAAAGTAAAAATACTGCGGCGTCAATCGAAGGCAAAACGATAAAATCGGTGATTACGCAGTATGGTTCGTTTACTTATACGTTTGCTTCCTCCGCTTCGGCGAAAGCGACGGACCCTACCATGGCTCCGCTCACCATAATGGTAACGGAGGAGGAGAAGCTTGAAATCCCCGTCGGGTACGACGTGAGGGAAATCGAACCCGGATATCACGAAAACGACGAGCTGGAATTTACCGACGAGGAGATGTATTACGTCCTGAAACCGGGACTGCACGAAATTTCGAGCATCAACGTGCCCGCGAACAGCGTTTTGTGGCTGGAACGCGGCGCGTATCTGAAATGCGCCGACAGAAAAAACGCAAACGGCAGCCAGAATACGCAGACGGCGATCCATGCGCAGGATTGCGAAAATCCCCAGATACGCGGCCGCGGGCTGCTCGATATGGGCGAGGTGAAAGGCGGCGACGGAAAGTATAAGCATGTCGTCAACGTTTCCCGCTGCGAAAACGCCGTGATCGAAGGCCTTACCATCATAAATGCCAACACCTGGACGATGTGCGTCTATAATTGCGATAACGCGCTGATGGAGTACAATCTTCTGCTCGCCTACAGGACGTATTCCGACGGGCTTTGCATGAGCGAGTGCGTCGATAGCGCGGGCAGGTACAATTTCGTGCGGACGGGAGACGACGCCATCGAATTTAAGGGACACGGCTGGGGCGGCCAGAGGACGGGAACAAATTGCGTATATGAATACAACGATTGCTGGACGGATAAGGGCAGCGGATATTGCCTTACCTGGGAATCAACCTGCGATATGGAAAATATGATTTTCCGCAACAACGCGGTAGGCTTTGCGCAACCCACGTGGAGCAACGGGAACAACGCCCTCGACGTGCGCCTGGGGACGAAGGCTTCCACGAGATGGGGAGACGTAACGTTTAAGGATATAGAAATCTATCACGTGATTTCCCCCAACGTCATCATCACGCAGGTTAGTGGAACGGGGGCGCTTATCGATAATATTCTCTTTGAAAATATTGCGGTTCATTCGGTCGAGGATTCGAGCGTTTACGCCTATACGATGAGCAGCAGTATCAAGGACGCGATTACCGATATCAAGATCAGAAATTATAATTTCTGCGGCAAGCTTCTCACTGCCGCGGATAAGGATAACGAGCGGTATTTCCGTTTTCAGGGACTGGTGGATAAAGGACAGCTTACAATCGGGTAATCGGGAGGTGTATCGTGAACGAGGAAAATGTTAAGGAAGAAAAAGCGACGGCCCGTGAAAAAGCATTTCAGACGGCGAGCAGAGGAAAAAGGGCGGGAAACGGAAAAAATCTTTTGAAAAAAATCTTTATGAATCGTCAGATTTATTTGATGCTGTTGCCCGTCGTCGTATTTTATCTCGTATATAATTACGTTCCTATGTACGGAATTGTGCTCGCATGGAAAGAATGGCGCCCGAAATACGGCATCATGGGAAGTCCGTGGATCGGCTGGGAAAATTTTCAGACGATTTTCAGTCAAAAAGCCCTGCCGAACGCAATTAGAAATACCGTGATCATCAGTTCCCTGAAATTGCTGTTTTGTTTTCCGCTTCCGATTTTGTTTGCCTTGTTTCTGAACGAAATCAAAGCTCCCGGCTTCAAAAAAGTGATCCAGACGATGATGTATCTGCCCAATTTCATTTCCTGGGTAATTCTCGGCGGTATCGTAAAGATGCTCCTGGCGGTGGACGACGGATTAATCAATAACCTGATCGTTTCTCTCGGCGGTTCGCGTACTTCCTTTTTGAATAACCCGAACGCGTTTTATCCTATCCTCATTTTTTCCGAGATCTGGAAAGGGACGGGCTGGGGGACGATCATCTATACCGCGGCCATAGCGGGGGTCGATCCGTGTCTGTACGAAGCGGCTGAAATCGACGGGTGCAGGCGTATCGGTATGATTTTCCGCATTACCCTTCCCATCATCATGCCCGTCTGTACGGTTATGTTTATCATGCAGCTGAGCAATATCATGAACGCGGGGTTCGATCCCGTTTATAACTTGTATAATAAAGGGATTTACGACACGGCGGATATTATCGATACTTATACGTATCGGTTGTTTACCGAAGGGAAGGCGTATAACAGCTACGGGCTTTCCACGGCCGTCGGATTGTTTAAGACGATCGTCAATTTCTTCTTTTTGATTGCGGGAAATATTTTCACGAAGAAGATAAACGGTTACAGCATGTTTACCATCGACTGAGGAGGAGCTATGAAGAAGGAAAATCATTCGGAAGGTGCGGCGGAATATGCCGTGACGGACACGAATCCCGTAAAGAAGAGCAAGCGTAAAAAGGCGTCGGTGTTCGACGTGTTGAATTATGCCTTCTTTATTATATTTGCGCTGCTGTGCATTTTTCCCGTCGTCTATCAGCTGCTTCTAAGCTTTGCCTCAAAAGCGGACTATTTGCAGGCGAACGCCTCGACGGTGATCGTTATCCCGAGGCATTTCAATTTTGAAAACTATAAGGTCACTCTTTATCAGGACAATATCCTGAAGGCTTTCGGGGTATCCGTATTTATAACGGTCGCCGGCGTGTTATATTCGATGATTTTGACCTGCCTCGGCGCCTATGCGTTTACTAAAAAAGACGTTCCGGGCTTGAAAGCCGTTTTCTTTCTGATTATCTTCACGATGTTTTTCGGCGGCGGACTTGTCCCTACCTACCTCGTGATAAAAGATACCGTCGGCACGGGGAATTTATTCAGTATCGTTATTCCCTTCGGCATCAATACGTTCAACATGATTATTTTACGGAATTTCTTTAATCAGGTACCGGATAGCATTATCGATTCCTGCCGCTTGGACGGGGCGAGCGAATTTCGCGTATTGATTTCCTTTGTCGTTCCTCTTTCGAAAGCGGGCCTGGCGACGATCATGCTGTACTACCTCGTGGCGAAGTGGGACGAGTGGTATTGGCCCTCGCTCCTTCTTTCCGACGTTCCCGACCTGAAGCCTTTGGCCCTTAAAATCAGGGAGGGATTGAACAACGCCCGTCCCGAAGGGCAGGGCGGAGGCTGGGACCCCTCCCGCGTATTCGCTCAGGGCTCGAATGCCGCCATGATTATTATCGGCCTGGTTCCGATTATGGCGATTTATCCTTTTTTGCAGAAATATTTTGCTCAGGGCGTTATGATCGGAGCGATTAAGAGCTAAAAAAAACAGATTGTGAGATTTTATGAGTAACGTAACAAAGAAAATTTATCGTTTCGGTGATATGTCGGGGATTTTTGCAACAGTAAACGGCGTAACGGAATTTTTGTTGATTCCTTATGGTTACGAAACCCGTGTAAACGAGGAAAAGCTGGCAGGAATAAGCCCTCTCGGTTGTATTATCGATCATGAACCTATGCTTCATATAGCGCTTACGGGAGACGGATATTCGCGCGATTTTACTTCGGGAACGACCATGCGGAATGCCGATACGGCGTTTTCGCTGAAGCTGAAAGGGCAGACCGTTAAGGAAGAAAAGGACGGATTTGTTCTCAGTTCTCAATTTGAAAACGACGGCGGGCTGATTGCGAGAAGCTATTTCGTCTTTAACGAAAACGAAAAAGCGATCGTAACCTACAACGAATTGGAGAACAACGGCGAAGAGGTGACGGTGGAGGCGTTTCCGAGCTTTAATCTTTCCTGTATTTCTCCGTTTGAACGCTTTCACGATCCGAAAAAGCTGATTCTTCATAAATTGATCAGCAATTGGAGCGGCGAGGGGTTGCTTTACTCGGTATCGACGGATCGGCTGGCTTTCGAGCCGTCTTGGTCGGGATTGGGCGTCCGCACGGAGAAATGGAGCCAAATCGGTTCCATGCCCGCGCGGGGGCAATTGCCGTTCGTTGCCCTGGAGGATACGAAAAACGGCGTCTGTTGGGCGGCGGCGATGGAGGCGCCCGCTTCCTGGGAGATCGAAACGGTATTTCGAAACGGAAATCTTTCCGTCGGAGGCGGTACGTCCGATTTTTTGACGGGGCATTGCAGGCGTTTGCTGAGAAAGGGCGAAAGAATACGCACGCGTAAAGCATATGTCACCGTCGTCGCGGGCGGACTGAACGAAGCCTGCGACAGACTCGTCAAAGGCTTTGACAATCGTCTTTCCGTCAAGCCGTCCGAAAAATCTCTGCCCGTCGTTTATAATGAATATTGCTATACCTGGGGCTTTCCGACGGAAGAAAAGCTTCGGGCGCAGCTTGCCGCGGCAAAGAGTCTCGGCTGCGAGTATTTTGTGATAGACGACGGATGGTTTCTCAACGATTACGGACAGGGGCGGGGCGTGCTGGGCGATTGGCGGATAAACGAAAACGCTTTTCCGCACGGACTGAAAAACTTTGCCGCGGAAGCGAAAAGGTTTAATATAAAGCTCGGCCTGTGGTTTGAATTTGAAAGCGTTTCTTTGCAGAGCGACGTTTATCGGCTTCATCCCGATTGGATGCTGACGTATGCGGGGAAAACGATCGAGCACCGCGGAAGAGCGTTTTTGGATTTTCGCAAAGCAGAGGTGAAGCAATATCTGCGCGAAAAGGTGATAGGCACGCTCAAAGACAACAATATCGGGTATATGAAGGTCGATTATAACGATAATATAGGCTTGGGCTGCGACGGTGCGGAAAGTTACGGATCGGCGCTACAGGACCATATCGAAGAGGTGCTTTCGTTTTTCGAAGAAATCAAAAGCGAATTGCCCGAGCTTGTCCTCGAAATTTGTTCGTCGGGCGGAATGAGGCACGAGCCGAGATTTTTGTGCCTTGCGGATATGGTATCTTTTTCCGACGCTCATGAAAATGCGTCTGGCGTTGCGGTCGCGTGCAATCTGCATCGCTATATTCCTCCCCGTAAAATGCAGATATGGGCGACGATCCGCGACGAATATTCGCTTGAAGACATTCGGTTTACGGCGGCAAAAGCCATGCTCGGAAGGTATTGCCTTTCAGGCGATCTCGCGGCAAAATCGGAAGAAATTTTATGCGAGCTTGAAAAGTCGGTCGGATTTTATCGTTCGGTTTCGCCCGTTATTCTCGACGGAACGACTACCGTTATCGAAACGGGCGAAATCGGCTCGTATCTCACGCCGAAGGGGCGGGTATGGCTTGTTCGGGAATCGCTTGACAAAAAAGAGAAGCTGGTATATGCTTATGCGATAGAGCGCCCTTGCGCACATTTCGAAATCGAGGTCGGCGGGTATTTCGTAAAAGACGCCTACCATGCGCCGAAAGATATCGCCGTCAAAGACGGAACGCTTGCTTTTACGGGGGGGAATTCTTCCTTGTGGGGATGCGTAATTCGCTTGACAAGGGTATAAAAGGAGAAATAAAAATGCAAAAAGCCGAAGATATCAGAATCAGAGATCCGTTCGTTTTTGTGGAAGACGGAGAATATTATTTGCTGGGCACTACGGGAAACGATTGCTGGGATAAAGGGAGCGATCTTACGCTCTATTCTTCGAAGGATCTTGTTTGCTTCGAGCGCGTCGGGTGTATGGTCGGGAAGGACGCTCTTGCAGATTACACGCAGATATGGGCGCCTGAATTACATAAATATTGCGGAAAATACTACCTTATCGTTTCGGTTTTTCAGAAGTCGAAAGGCCGCGGAAGCATAATTCTCGTTTCCGATACGCTGAAAGAAAAATTTCAGCCGCTGACGGGGAATTATATCACGCCCGAAGATTGGTGGTGCCTCGACGCGACGCTTTTTATATGGAAAGAAAAGCCGTATCTTATTTTTTCCAACGAATGGATTAATCCCGTTACGGGGGACGGAGACGGCTCTCTGTTTGTCGCGGAGCTTGCCGCCGACTTAAAAGCTCTTGCGGGAAAACCGAGAAAAATTATCAGCGGAAAGTATTGCGGCTTTTCCGTGCCGACGGAGAGCGGAGGAATAACGGGGTATGTCGCGGAAGGTCCGTACGCGATAACGGAGGGTGGACATATCGCCTTGTTTTGGTCAACCTTTACCGAACAAGGCTATTGCGTCGTAAAAAGCAAGGCGGAGGATATTTTCGGGGAATATATTTTCGAAAAATTTATTTTCCGCGAGGACGGCGGCCACGCCATGATTTTTGAGGAAATCGGCGGAAAGCGTAAAATCGTACTCCATCAACCCAATCGCTCGCCCGACGAACGCATGAAAACGTTTGATCTTATATAGTTATTGACAAATTTGTTCCCCTGCGGGCTTCTAAAGCTTTAAGAACAACGGAAAGTTGTATAAGCGGCGCAAAGAAATCCAAATGCGGGATAAAATCAAAACTTTGCTTTCGCCCCCGTCGCGCAATTCTTTTTCCCTTGTAAAAAATTCCCCGCGCGGTCAACGCTCGGAGAAAAATATATTTTATCGTCCATTCAAAAAGATCAGACCTACAGGGTTTGATCTTTTTTATGTTTATCAGATAACGTGGAGGAATCTATATCTGAGCTGTAGTTTTGGCCATACAGGAGGCGATTTTTGCTGAAAAATATCCCGAAGGCAAGGTCTTAAAAATAATGAGTCGATAAAAGATGACAACTATTGAAATAACCTCCTCAAGCCGTTTAATGAACCCTGCGCTTAAATGGGCTATAATGATACTGCGTCTGAAGCTAAATAAAAATAGGACGGGTATTTAAGGTGGCTTATGGGATTGACGTTTGATCAAACAACAAAAACAATAATAGACGAGAGACGTCCGGCTGATAAAATATTCAACGGCGGAGCCGTCAGCGTCTGCTACACGCTGTTGTCGGATGATATTACGCGCGGGAAGAAACCCGCCGCTACGCCCTATACCGACAGGAGGGAAGACTTTGAACTGAAAGAAAATATCCTTTGCGGGACGTTGACGCGATCGGCCTTACAGGTGCAAAAATGCGGGGACGGACTGCTGTTTTATCTCGAAGGTAACGCGGAGGGGCTTTCGGAATACGGCGTAAATCTTCCCTTCAACTTTATGGGAAAGCTGGACGGGGGCGGCTGGAAAAATCAATTTTTGTTTAATTCCCCCTATACTTCGGCGGATAAAAAGATTATGTATTTCTATCTGACAAAGCCGAACGGCGGCAGCTTGGCGGTCGCGGTTTTACAGGGGGCTGCGGGCTGGAAAATGGATTACTCCGACTATGCGGGCGGGCACTATTTTATCAATTTGAAGTTACTTGCTAATTTCGACAGGGCTTATAAAACGGAACGCAGAAAAAACAGACTTGTGTTTGCGATTTTCCCCGTAAACGATTTCTCCGATTGCCTGGAAAAGCTTTCTCTGCTGTACGGCGTTCCCTTTCTGGATTACGAGGTAAGCGGGGGCGAGATAGGCTGTAAAATACGTTTGAAAAAATACGGGGAAGTGGATTGGCTTGAAATGGTACGCGCGGGACATACGGAAATCGTTCCCTTTACCGAAACGGTGACGCTGAAGGACGAGGGCGAAACCCAGATCGTTCCCGTTGGTCAAAACGGGCGCGGAGGTGGCGTTACGGTTTATGCGTATAAAGCTCTCATAAAATTATATAAAAAATCCATGGATTCCGTAGATTTGTCCGTTGTGGAAAAAACGGACGGGAATCTTTGCGAGCACCAATGCTGGGCGAACGCTATGCTGCGTTTTTTGCGGCGCTTCGGGCAGACGCTGACGGCGGAGGAAATAAAAATTTACGAGAAAAAAGTTAAGATCCTGCTCGATGTGATCACGGAGACGGACAAAAATAAAGCCGTTGCGAGACGTACGATTTTTTTCGCTCCCTATAAAGGCCTGCCCGCGTATAATATTTTCCTCTCCGGGAGGATTCAGGAAGAATTTTTCGGGATAACCATTCTGCTCGACGCCTATCGGTATTTTGGAGAAGAAAAATATTACGTCTATGCAGTGAATACGACGGACAGCCTGTTGAAAAATTACCAAAAGGAGGACGGCAGGCTGGAAACGGCCTGTGGCGGCTCGGCGGAAGATTATACGACGGTATGCTGCGCGATGATTCCATTGACGGATATGGCGAATTTTTTGAAAGACAGGGATTCGCGGCGGGCGGAAAATTATTTCGCCGCGGCGCAGCGCATGGCGGAATATCTGTACGCGCGGGGGCTGTCCTTTCCCACGGAGGGAGAGCGCAGCCGCATGGCGGAGGCGGAAATGGAAGAGGGCTCTATTTCCTGTACGGCTTTGTCGTTGCTGTATTATTGCCGTAACGTCCGCAGGGAGAAGCGTTACCTCGAAAAAGCGAAAGAGATACTCGATTTGCACGAAAATTGGGTCATAGAGACGCCGATTTGCCAGATGAAATGTTCTACGCTCCGTTGGTGGGAAACGCAATGGGAGGGCGATGCGGACGGCCCCGCGATATGCGCGGGCCACGCCTGGACGATCTGGCGCGCGGAAGCCGATTACTTATATTATTCGCTGACGGGCGAGGAAGAATATCTCAGAAAAGCGTTCAACGGTTTTTTGACCAATTTATCGAAAATAGACTCGGCGGGAAAAAGCTATGCTACCTATAATCCCGATTTCATAAACGGGGGCGGCTTTGCCGGGCGCGCGGAGGAGGTATCGTTCCGCATAGCGAACCGTTTTGCGGACAGGGAAGATTGCGGACTTTCACGCTATGTCTGGATACGGCTGAACGATACTTTTTTGTCATAAAATTCACAGCCGATAAAAAGCCGCGGATTTTTTTATAAGTCCGCGGCGGATAGGGAGAAAAAGCGTTCAAAATTTGATTAAAAAAGCCAATCGGTGAAACAAGCTGTTAAAACAGTGTAATGACAAGGGGAATATACCGTGTTATAATGTTTTTGTCAAAAGCGAAAACTTTATTGTTTTTCGAAAACGGGAGAGGCAAAATATTCCTTCGGACAGCAGTGATAGATCCTCTTGAACGCGCGGTAAAAGGAGGGCATGGACTCAAACCCGAGGTCTAACGCCAGGCGTGTGATATTTTGCGCAGGATCGAGCGAATACGTCTCGACGAATTTTTTGATACGAATGCCGTTTACGTAATTTTTGAGATTGTCGTTTACGCAGGAGTTGAACAGCTTCGAAAAATAGAACTTGTTATATCGGAATTGCTGTGCAAGCATATCCAGGGTAATGTTTTCCGCGTAATGCTCGTCGAGGTAAGCAAGGATAGCGGTCAGACTTTCGATCTGTTTTTTTCTGGAAATCAACAAATGCGCGTATTGCTCAAACAATCTGCCGTAAAAGGTTGTGGTATATCCCTTAAGCAATAAAAAGCGGGCTCTTTTCTCGATGGAGCCGTCCTCCTGAACCTTGAGCATGTCGGTTAAAATCGGAAGGATTTTTTGTCTGTTAAAGTCTTTATCGGAAAGCAGGCAAAAAAAAGTTTTTGTGTCGGCCAAAGCGGTGAAATCGTTTTTCAGCTCCTGCGTCGGCAGGATCACCAGCCGCTCGGCGTCCGGGGAGGTGTCGTAGGAATGAGGATAATATTCGGGAATAAATAAGATATCGTCCTTTTCCGCGAAGTATTTTTCATTGTTGATGACGGAGAGACAGTTTCCGTTTTTCATATAAGTGATCTCGGTTTTTTTATGGAAATGCGAGGGATAATTCGTAGGGCCGATATCGGAGATCAGGTTGTCGTAAGTGCGATCCTGCACTAATTCATAAAAGGAAGTATCGTTCATAACCACTCTTTATAAAAATATCAAAATATGAAAACAGTATAACTTATTTTTTGAAGATTGTCAATGAAAACGAGAAAATTAATTCATGCAGACTTTAGAATACGCAAACAGCGAATTGAATAAATATTACGCAAAAGTCGTGGGCGGCGCCTGCGGCATCCGACTGAAAAACGCGGCCTCTGGGCATCCGTTCGACGACAGAATCACGATCGACGTGGAAAAGGGCAAAGGAACCATCGAGGGCAGCAACGAACGGGCCGTTCTCATCGGCGTCTATAAATTTTTTTACGAGCTCGGCTGCCGTTTTGTCCGGCCCGGAAAAGACGGGGAAATTCTCGTCAGAAGATCGGCGGAAAATTGTAACGTAAAAAAAACATACGCTCCCAAGTGCCGTTATCGGGGCATATGCAGCGAAGGGGCAATCAGCGAAGAGAACGTCACGGAAATGGTCGAATGGCTGCCGAAAATCGGAATGAACAGCTATTTTTTGCAATTTGTGGACGGCCATTTGTTTTTTGAAAAGTGGTACCGACATAAAGAAAGCTCCTCTCTCCCGCCTGAACCTTATTCCGTGGCCGCTTCAAGGAGACATTACGCCGATGCCGTCGAAGCGATCAAACGCTGCGGGTTGATTTTTCAGTCTGTGGGGCACGGCTGGACGACGGAACCGCTGGGATACGTCACTTACGGCGATACGTGCTCGAGGGACGAAGATATTCAGCCTCGGCATAGGCCGCTGTTTGCCCTGAAGGACGGTCGGCGGGGCTTTTTCGACGACAAGCCGGGCGATACGCAGCTTTGCTACAGCAATTCGGAAGCGAGGGCGGCCGTGACGGACGGGATCGTCGCGTACCTGCGCAGTCATCCCGAAACGGATATGCTGCATTTTTGGCTGGCCGACGGCATCAACAACCATTGCGAATGTGAGGCGTGCAAAAAACGGCTGCCGTCCGAGTGGTATGTCACGATGCTCAACGAGCTGGATAAAAAGCTGACCAAAGAGCGGATCGATACAAAAATCGTGTTTCTTATCTATTGCGATTTGTTGTTTGCGCCGCGCGACGTAACATTGGAAAATTCCGATCGGTTCGTGATGATGTATGCGCCGATTGCCCGGAATTACTTTCAAACGCTCTATACGGACGAAAACTTTGCGGCGGCGGTATCTGCGCCCCCGTACGTCCGCAATCGAAACCGACATCCGCAAACGGGCGGGGAATACCTGTACTATCTTCAGGAATGGCAGAAAAAGATACGCTGCGACAGCTTTGTTTTCGATTATCATCTGATGACGTTTCCTTACGGCGGCGAACCGTCTTTCACAAAAATTTCCCGTATTCTTTACGAGGATATGGGAGCGCTTGAAAAGGCGGGAATGAACGGAAACGTCAGCTGTCAGCTTCAGCGAATTTTTCTTCCCACGCCGCTGCCTACGTATGTCATGGCGGAAAGATTATTCGGTTCGAATCGGAGCTTTGAGAAAATCGAAACGGAATGTCTGGGCGCGGCGTTCGGCGAACAAAGCGGAAAGATAACGGAATTTTTACATAAGGCCGAAAAATTTTATCTTGCCGCTTGTATGCGCGGAGAGACTGCCGCCGGCCGCGCGGACGTTGTGGAAAAGTACGAACAATTGCTGGAAAGCGCTCGAGCGGGATTGTCTTTTACGGACGAAAACAAAACGGTTGACCGCAGCTTGAAAAATCTGGAATATTTTATCGAAATGCAGCGGCTGTTTGCGGCGGCCTTGAAACGAAAGGCAAGCGGCGAAAACAACGACGAGGAAAAGCGGGCGCTGTTTCGTTTTCTGGACGAACGGGAACTTTCCGTTCAGCCCTATGAAGATACGTTGTTTCGTAAAGAGGGCTTAAAAAGCTGGATTTGAAACGGGAAAATACGATGAAAAAATTTGCGATTATCGGTTTGGGAAGTCGAGGGCAGATGTTCGCCAAGCTTTTGGAAAAGGAAAAAGACGTAATATTGACGGCCGTAGCGGAACCCGTCTATGCGAGCCGGCAGCTTGCCTTTACCCGCTTCGGCGTGCCTCTGTCCCGTTGTTATGAAGACGCCGACGAATTTTTTGCACAGGGAAAAATCTGCGACGCGGTATTTATCTGTACGCAGGACGCGCAGCATTGTCAAATGACGTTACGGGCTTTGGAAACGGGATATGACGTTTGCCTCGAAAAGCCCGCGGCGGCCTCCGTCGGAGAGTGTCTGCTTATTCGGGATACGGCAAAGCGGCTGGGTAGAAAAGTAATGCTGACGCATGTCCTGCGTTACGCGCCTTTTTATCGATGTATAAAGAAACTGATCACCGACGGGAGTCTCGGCGAAATCGCGGATATCGACCAGACGGAGAATGTAGCATACTGGCACTTTGCGCTCAGCTATGTGCGGGGGCCGTGGCGGGATATGAAAGAAAGCACGCCTACCATCGTCGCAAAATGCTGTCACGATCTCGATATCCTTCGGTGGCTGATGGATAAACGCTGCGAAAGCGTAAGTTCGTACGGGAGCCGGTTTTATTTCAACGAGAGGCATGCTCCCGACGGCAGTGCGACGCACTGCGTCGATTGCGAGCCGGGCACGAGAGAGCTTTGTCCTTACGACGCCTATAAAGTGTATCCCGAGCGCATGGAAAACTGCGTGGTCGGGGGAACGGCGAGATTAAAAGGAAAAAATATTTTCGATATTCTGCGGGAGAAAAAAGAAATTATTTCGCGGTGCGTGTTTTACTGCGGAAACGACTCGATCGACAACCAGGTAGTGAATATGCGCTTTGAGGACGGCTCGACGGGGCATCTGACGATGACGGCCTTTTCTCAGGATTGTCATCGGACGATCGCGGTACACGGCACGAAAGGCGAGGCGTACGGCGACGTGGAAGAGGCGGTTCTGCACGTCAATCGATACGGCGGAACAAGGGAAACGATCGACGTAAATAAATTTTTCAATGAGGACGGCGTCGATTTAAGCGGCGGACACGGCGGCGGGGATTATTATCTTCTGAAAGATTTTATCGATTATATTACCGTGGATTCGCCGAGCGTTACGCGTACGACGATAGAGGATTCCCTCGAAAGCCACATAATCGGCTTCAAGGCCGAAGAAAGCCGTTTGTGCGGCGGAAAAAGTATAAAAATAATTGATTGGGAGGCAAAAAATGAATAAGAGAAACGGCTGCCTGTTTTTGGCGGCGCTGCTGGCGTTTTCCGTAAGCGGCTGTAAGGGCGCGGATTCGGGAAAAGACGATTTGCGGATCTACGGGCTTCTTCCCACGGAAAAGTATATGCGGGACGCCGAAATTGCGAGGGGGGAAAAGTCGGAACTGTCGTTTGCAGGCATGAAAAACGAAACGCATTCGGCACAGCTGATGTTCACTTCGGATAAAAAAGTGAATGGCTTCGATCTGACGGGCGGGGAGCTGGTCCTCGAGGGCGGCACGGCGAAGATCGACGCCTCCCGGATAGATATCTACGCCGAAAAATATATCGAAATTTACAATCCGTATTATCAAAGCGACAGCTATTTATCGGACGCGGGCTGGTATCCCGACGCTCTCGTCCCGATCGACAGATACAAGGCTCGCTCGGAGGACCGGGTGAACTCGGGTGAAAATCAGGCGCTTTGGGTAGATGTCCGCGTTCCCGGGGACGCGGCGGCGGGGATTTATAAGGGCACGTTTACTTTAACCGTCAATCAGACGAAAAAAGCCATTCCCGTTACCCTGAAAGTGTATGACGTGACGCTTCCCGAAGAAGTCCATAACCCCACGGCGTTTGATATCTGGTATCAGAATATCGCTTACGGCGAGGGCAACAATATGGACGAGGGAACTTACGAGAGATATTTCGAGTATCTTTGGACGAAACGCTTAAATTGCGAAACCCTGCCCCCCGCCTATACGAAATCGATGGTTTCCTGGCTCGATTACATAGAAGCTCTCGCAGTCAATCCCAAAGTGACGGCGTACAGAATTCCCATAGCGCCGTTTGTCAATATCGTGCAGGACAAAATAGCGCCCGCCGTCAAGGGCAAATATACGGAAGCGGAAATCAATGCGGAAAAGGTTCGGATCAAAAACGAGCTTAAAGCTCAGCTGAAACAAATACTCGATCGAAATTTTGCCCTTCGCGGCGAGGGAAGCGATATCGATTTGTGCGCGACAATTACGGCGACCTGCATTATAACGAATACGGCGGCGGCGACGGAATTCTGCTTTATCCGGGGGAGAGGTACGGCATGAAGGTTCCCGTCAGCTCGTGGCGGCTGGAACAGATTCGGCTCGGCCAGCAGGATTATGAAATTTTTTATCTGATCGGGAAAGAGCTGGAAAAGACGGATAGCGGCATAACGGCGCAGCAACTCGTTTCGGCGTACGGAAAAAATTTTTATAAGGGTGCAACCGTTTTGTCTGAGGCCGACGGACAAGATTTTGAAAATGCGCGCATACGGCTTCTCGAAATTCTCGAATTGTTCCGTACGGGTAAAAGCGACGATGCAGTTAAATTGATCGAAAAAACGATAAAGGAGTAAATCGATGAGGAAAAAAGTGTTTAAGAAAGCGGCGGTGCTCTTTTCGGTGGTTCTGTTATTCGGGCTGTCGGGGTGTAATAAACCCGTGGATACGGACGGCGAAAGCGACGGGAAGCGTATCGAAGTGAAAGCGGTTGTCGCAGGATACGGCGTTGACTGGCTTACCGCCGCGGCGGCTAAATTCAACGAGGTTTACCGCGACGAGGGGTACGAGGTCGTAATTACGCTGACGGACGCTGAAATCAACGCCACCAACGAGATAAAAACGCCCAATCGCTGTACGACCGATATCTTTTTCGAGTACAATAACGTCAACGCGTTGATTAACCAGTCGCGCGCCATCCTCAAAAAGGACGGCGTAGCGCTGCTGGAGGATTTGAGCGACGTCTGGAACAGCCCTGCGGTCGGCGCGGATAAGAAAGAACGCGGGGAGAAGATCATCGACAGGATCGACAACGAAAACCTGGAAAACGCGGTGAAATATACGGGGAAATTCAAGGGCTTCGACGGAATGTACGGGATGCCCTGGCAAGGCGGCTCACAGGGGATTTACGTAAATCCGACGACGCTCACCTCGCGGGGCTATTCGCTCGACGATCTGTTGACCACTGACGATTTCCTCGCCGTGGTGAAGGCGACTGCACCGAGCGATCCTCTCGATAAAGACGCTTTTTTCCCCGTTTCCTGGAGCGGCGCAAAGGCCCCGGGCTATTGGGATTATCTCATGCAGGTGCTTTTCGCGCAATACGAGGGCGCGCAGTCCTATTCCAACTTCTGGAACTTTATTCCCGACGAAGGGACGCTGGAAGCCAACGGCTACACGGTTTATGAAAAGAAGGGCATTTATGAAAGCCTGAAGGTGGTTGCCGAGCTTTTGAACCGCGACTATGCCACGCCCGGTACGACAAGTATGGATCATGTGACGGCGGAGGCCCGGGTGGCGCAGGGGAAATCGATGTTTATAGTTGCGGGCGACTACCTTTATAAGGAACTCGAAAAAGATTATAAGACGGAGATGGAAAATATCATTGCGGTAAAGACGCCCGTAATTTCGGCGTTGGGCGTCAAGCTCGATCTGTGCGGAGCGGGCGCGCATGAAAAAGATGCGCCGTGCGCGGCCTGCAACGAAAAGCTCCGCGCCGTCGTGAAAGCGGTGGACGAGGAGAAAAAGACGGACGAAGAGATAGCGGCGGCGCAAAGCGTCACTGCGGCGAAGGTAAAGGAGATCCGCGCGGCTCGAGGCTATTATCTCCGTTCGGGCGGAAGCACCATCGCTTTTATGCCCGCCTATTCGGACGCGAAAGTGGGCGCGAAATTATTTCTCCGTTTTCTCTATTCGGACGACGGCATGAAAATTTACAGGAGCAGGACATACGTCGATCTGCCCGCAAAATATGTGGCGGAGCCCGAAAAGGATTCCGTTGCCTACGTACAGGCGATGTACGAAAAAATGTTTTCTCCCAATTCGTTTGGCATAGACAATACTAGCTATACCTGTAAATTGAGGGAAAAGGTACCCATGTACACCGACGATTCCGAACGCTCGATCGTGACGGTTTATCAGGGCTTGAGCTACTCCCATTCCAACGGAAGACCCGTCTATACTCCTTCGAGTATCTATCGGGACTGTATCGAGAGCGTAAAGACGAGATGGACGGAGTTTTTAAGCATGGCTGGTTACGGCGACTGATCGGGCGGGGATGAGGATATGGACGCATTGAACAAAAAAACGAAAGACAGAATTTTTATCGTATTGATGCTGGCGATACCGGTGACGCACTTTCTCGTGTTTTGGCTGTATCTCAATTTTTCTTCGATTGCGATAGCGTTTCAGGACGAATATACGACGGAGTTTTCACTGGCAAATTTCGATCGCTTTTTCAAATCCTGGAAACGGGATTTTTCAAACGACGGCCCGCTGAAATATGCCCTGATCAATACGCTGATAGAAATTACGATCGGCAATTTCGTCAACATGCCTCTCGTGATTTTCGCGTCGTTTATTCTGTTCAAAAAATTTTACGGGCATACGTATTTTCGCGTCGTCTTTTACATTCCCGCCATCGTCGGCGCGGTGATCATCACGATGATGCAGACGTATGTGCTCGACGCGACGGGTCCCATCGTCCAAATCGGTAAGGCGCTTTCCGTCGATTGGAATTTCGAGATCTTACAAAGCGGCCTGCTCGGCAATTACGTTTCCGCCCGACCGACCTATTTCATCACGCGGGTGGGTATTTCGGGCGCCACGGTGCTTTTGATCACGGGCGCGCTCAACCGTATCCCGCAGGACTTGTTCGACAGCGGCAAACTCGACGGCATCGGGCTGTTTCGTGAGTTTTTCTATCTCGCGCTGCCCCTGTCGTGGTCCACGGTGGGGATTATGTGGGTAATGTCCTTTGCGGGCGGCTGGGCGGCGTACAACGACGTTATGCTGCTGACGGGCGGAAGCTACAACACCACCAATCTCGGATATTTTCTCGTGAGCCATACCCTCAGCGCGACGTCGGGGAGCGGGGAAAACTTCAATTACCCCGCGGCGATCGGCCTGCTCATGACGGGAGTTATCGCGCCGCTGACCCTCGTTTTGAGATGGCTTGCGGAAAAGCTCGTTTCGCCCGTGGATTTTTAAGGAGAAAAATATGTATAAAAGAATGGAAAGCCGCTGGAAAAAATTCACCGGTCAGGAAAAAATCATTCTGCCGCTGATGCATCTTTTTTTGTTGATTCTGTCAATTTGGGTTCTGCTTCCGATGATATACGTATTTTTCAATTCCTTTAAGTCGGTAAAAGAATTCAACGACAGTACGCTCGCCTTGCCTAAGGTATGGGCCTGGAAAAATTACGCCAACGCTTTTTCCCTGACCTACCGAAACACCGACATTCTCGGCATGTTTGCCAACAGCCTGATCTTTACGCTTACCTTTTCGGTTGCGAACGTTTTTTCTTCCTGCATGTCGGCGTATATTTTATCCAAATATTCTTTCCGCGGAAGGAAGATAATCTATTCCGTAGCGATCGTCGTTCAAATTTTGCCCCTGTTCGGGACGGCGGGCGCGGGCTATCTTCTGGCGAGCAGTTTAGGAATCGTCGATAATATCTGGTTGATGTGGATAACGGCGTGCGGAGGCTTCGATTATACGTTTCTGATCGTGTATTCCTATTTCAAAAACGTATCGTGGGATTATGCGGAGGCGGCTTTTATCGACGGCGCGGGCAACTTTTACGTATTTTTGCGGATCATGCTGCCGATGGTTTCGCCCGCAGTGTTTACCATGTGGCTTTCGGCGGTTATTTCGCTGTGGGGGGATTATATGACCCCGATGATCTACCTGCAAAGCCATCCCACCCTTTCGGCGGGACTGTACAATCTCAAAACTCTTTCGGCTTTTACGGAGGGGGGAACGACCATGTATTTCGCAGCCCTCATTATTTCCGTGATCCCCGTACTCATTCTGTACGTGTTTACGCAAAATAAAATTTTTTCGATAAATCTGGAAGGCGGTATTAAGGCTTAAGGCCTTAAATGATAAGGAGAAAGGTTATGAAAGGAAAATTAAGAATAGCGGCGCTGTTTATCTGTGTGGTTTTTTTATTTGCTTCGGTCGCGTGCGGCGCACCGTCGGCGGCCTACGTGCTTACCCTGAAAGACGAGGTGTTCCGCGCGCCGCTTTATATAGGCAAGGCATATTCCATCGATAACGTGGTAGAAAAGGAAGCGGGCGTAAACTATACGATCAAACAGCTTTTTTACCTTGACGGGGAATTCAAAAAGCACGATATTCCCAATGACGGCACCGTTTTTACGCAGAACGAGCCTTATGACGTCACGCTGGAGATCGAGGGCGAAAAAGACGGCAGTAAGGACAGCGAAGTGGTGGAAATCAAGATCAATTTCAACTCGAACGCCGTTTTGGACGCACTTATAAGCTCCTGGTGCGACGAGGGCGTCATCAAAACGCTTTCCGCCTGCAAGGAATACCTGTCGGGGAATGCGGAAACGGCTCTTTCCATGCGGTATATGGGCTCGTATGATCATTTGAACATCACCAACGACGGCGTGAATTTCGGAAGCTTTATGCAAGGCGTTTCCGAGTGCAGCGTAACGGATTGGGCAAACGCGGTCTTTACGATGGATATCTATAACGCCGCGCCCTACAATTTGCAGCTCGGCTGGCAGCTGACGAAGGATTCGGAGGCGTACGAAATCTATATGAACGACGAGCTTCCCGCAGGAGAGTGGACGAAAATCACCTGGTCGCTGCGCAGCATCGGTTATACGGAAAACTATTTTTCGGAAAAGGGAGGCTTTTCGTTTAAGATCCGCTGTGCGGACGAGACGCAGCGCGCGCCTTACGACTATACGGTTTATCTTTGCAACATAGACATCGCGGATTACAGCGCGGAAAAGTTTCCCGATCTGGAAACCCGTACGGAAGAAGAAATCAAGCGGGCGGCTTATGAAAGCCTTCCTGGAGACGAATTGGACAGAAAAATGGTTTGTTACACCTCGTATTCGCCCAACTATACCGCGACTACCGATACGGAGATAGTAAAGGAAGGCGCCTCCTCGGTAAAATATACGTTTACCCGCGACCCGCTGAAAAATTATCCGACATCCATGCGCGGCAACTTTCTTCTTTCCGCCGACGGTGCGTTGAACGATTATTTCACGATTGACGATTGGAAAAACGTCTATCTCGGCTTTTGGGTCAACTCGCCGACAAACGCTTTGAACATCGCGGTTCGTTTTCAAAATTCGGCGGACGGAAAAACGTTTAAGGGCGCCGAGGAGATGCAGTTCGGCAGCTATACGGCGCATAAGGATATCCCCGCGAGCAGCGAATGGCAGTATGTGGAATTTGCCCTGTCCGATCTTTTCGAGCTCTACACCGAGGAGGTGGCGGCCTATAAGCTGTGTCTTTGCAACGAGATCGCGTCCGCGCAGGACGGCGTGCCCGTCTCCTTCTATATCGACGGACTGAAGATATTCAGTAAAGCGCCCGTGGACGCAAGGGATACGAAAATAAAGACCCTGACGGCTTTAAGCGATAACTATACCTCGGAAATAAACGCCGACGCCGCGTACGTCAAAGCGGGAAATTCGTCCTTAAAATATACGTTTACGAAGGGTGCGACGGGGGAACCCGCAGGGAGCCCTGCCAGAGGTCGTTTCCTGTATATAGAGAGCGAAGTGGGGGAAACGGATCTCTTTGGGCTCACTTCGGCTGCGGATTGGTCGAATTTATATGTGGGCTTCTGGTTTAAGCAGGAGGCTGTTCTGGAAAATGCCTGGGTCAATCTCGCGGTGCGTTTCCAAACCTCTCAGGACGGCACGACGTTTAAGGGAAGCGACGAAATGAGCTTCGGCAGATACGAGGCGAACAGCGATCGTCCCAACAACACGGAATGGCAATACGTGGAGTTTAAGATTTCCGATCTGTTCCCCGATATGTATAAGACGGACGTCACGAAATACAGATTTTCGTTAAATACGGAAACCTCGGCGGAAACGGCGACGTTCTATATAGACGAATTGGCGATTTATGCGGGAAGCAAAGCGCAGTAAAATTTTTTGAAAAAAAATATTTTGTATCATAAGGAGGATAAGAAATGCAAAAACGTTATGAGGCACCGGAATGCGAGGTATATGAGTGGGAAGCAAATGACGTGATCACGACCAGCGGCGATAAAGAGATCACTTACGATATCTACGACGATATATGGAGGACCGACGAATGAAAAGAAACAATATCTTATTGACGTGTCTTGGGGTATTTGTTTGTTCGCTGTGTGCAGGCGCATTGTGCGCGGGGGGGGGGCGATTTATTTCAGCCTCAGCGGCAACGGAAAGCGGTTTGTCTATGTCGGCGGGCGCGTCTATTCGTCTGAACGAGCCTTCGGGGGTAAAGTTTCAGGCCGTTCTGCCTGCGGCGGAGTACCGTGCGGAGGATAATTACGGATTTTTAATCGTTCCAAACGACTATTTTTCAAAGGCGGGCGTAGTTTTGGGCGAAACGACCGACTATGTAAAAGCGTTTACTAAAGCGTATGAGGAAGGAAAGATAACAAAGGCGCCTACGGTGGTGGAAAACCTAACGGCGCAAACACGCGGCGAGCTTTGTTATTTCGAGCACAGTATCGTGGGGATTTTGGAACAAAATTACGACCGCGAATGGTTTGGCGTCGCGTTTAAGAAAACGGGCGAAGGCGGAACGGCGGAGTATGCTTACGCGGGGTTTTCGGACAATATCCGTTCGGTGCAGGAGGTGTCCAGCCGCGCGCTGAATAAGCTTGTTTATCATGCGGAAGACCTTGAAAAAAATTCTCCTGAAGAATTTGCACTGCTGACGTCAAATAAACCTATTCTGGAAGAGTTTGTGACGACGGGGATACGAAACGTGCTGGGCGGAAGCGCTTTAGCGTATGAAATTTCGGGGCCTTCTGCCATGTATGTAAACGACTGTGCAACGCTTGTGTTGAGCGTATCTTCAAAAGTGCATATCGTTTCGGAATGGACTTCGTCCGCGCCCGAGGTGGTTGCGGTGGATCCCGATACGGGTGAGCTCACTGCTCTGGCGGCAGGTACGGCGACAATTATGGCCGAATCGAGCGGCCTTTACAGCGAAGCGTTTGAAATTTCTGTTACGGCGGCGGACGAATCGGAAAAAACAATCGTAAAAACCGCCGAATGGTCGGAAAACTATCGCGCGGAAATAGATAATACAACAGTAAAAGAGGGCGTATCTTCCCTTAAATACACGTTTATAAACGGAATGCCGGTAAATCCCGGCAGCGGAATCATTACTTCCCTCAGAGGTAGATTTCTCTATCTGGAAGAAGTAACGGCCGTTTCCGGTAACGATGCGTTCGGCCTGTTCGGGACTGAAACGGATTGGAGAAATCTCTACGTCGGTTTTTACGTCAAAACGAATCAGGCGCTCAACCTTGCCGTCCGTTGGCAAAATCGGTCGGGCGGTGTTTGGAAGGGCAGCGCCGAAATGACGTTCGGCGGTTATGTGGCGAATAAAGATATCGGACCTAACGCCGATTGGCAATACGTCGAGTTCCCGCTCAACGGATTGTTTGAGGATATGCACACGCAAAACGTCGATGCCTATCGCTTTGCGCTCTGCTCGGAAATCGGAGGGGAGCAGCCCGTAACTTTTCATATCGACGGACTGAAGATATTCGGCAAAGCCCTCATGGACGCAAGTGAGGTAAAAGTGAAAAGCCTCACGTCTCTAAGCGGCAACTATACCTCGGAAATAAACACGGACACCGCGTACGTCAAAGCGGGAAATTCGTCCTTAAAATATACGTTTACGAAGGGCTCGACGGGACAGCCGGCAGGGAGCCCCGCCCGCGGTCGTTTCCTGTATATAGAGAGCGAAGTGGGGAAAGCGGATATCTTTGGGCTCACTTCGGCTACGGATTGGTCGAATTTATACGTGGGGTTCTGGTTTAAGCAGAAGGCGCCGCTTGAAAACGACAGGTGGATTACTTTGACGGGACGTTTACAGACGACGCAGGACGGCTCTGTTTGGAGTGAGGGCTACGGAACCGACTTCGGCAGTTATATTAAAGGTGTGGATAAGAATCTTCCAAACAATACCGAATGGAAAAGAATAGAATTTAAGCTGTCCGATTTATGTCCCGATATGCACACGGTAGGCGTCACGAAATACAGATTTTCATTAAATACGGAGATTGCCGGTGTCGAAACAGCGACGTTCTATATAGACGAATTGGCGATTTATGCGGGAAGCAAAACGCAGTAAAAAAGAGCTTCATTCTGCCGCGGCAAAAATCCTTTGCCGCGGCAGGAACAAAGATGGAGCGTTAAAGTCAAAAATATGGAGAGAAAAGTGATAAAGATAAGATATGCGGGGGACGGATTTTTTTTAGCCGGCCTCTCGGAGCTGCGGAAGCAGCTGGGCTTTGAATTTTCCGAGAACGGGCGCCTTATAGAAGCTGTTTTATCCGACAGCCGCGAAATTACCGTAAGAGGCGGAGAGGAAAAAACGACGTTTATCTATTATGACAAAGTTTCGTTTTTCAGGGCGTTTTCGCTCGCCTTGCAGGCCGTGGCAGAAAACAATCTCAAAACGATCCGCGTAAAGCCGCTGATGAAGGAGCTGGGAACTATGCAAAATTGCAGCGTTTCCGTGCTGAACCTCCCGACGGTAAAACAGCTTGTTCGTCAGCATGCCCTGATGGGATATACATATTTGGAATTATATACCGAAACGACGTATGAAATACCCGGGGAACCCTATTTTGGCTATAAAAAGGGCAGATATACAAAGGAAGAACTGAAAGAAATGGTGTCGTATGCCCGCTTGTTCGGGGTGGAGCTTGTGCCGTGTATTCAAACGCTCGGACACCTTTCGCAACTGTTTAAGTGGGAAGCATACGGCGAACTTCACGATATACGCGATACGCTGCTCGTCGATTATCCCCGTACGTACGAGCTGATAGAAAATATGCTGAAAAGCCTTGCGGACTGTTTTAGTACGGATAAAATCAATTTGGGAATGGACGAAGCCTATTTTATGGGTTTCGGGCGGTATCATTGGTTTATCGACGACAGCGGCCCCGACCGATCGCTGCTGTTTATCCGACACTTAAAAAGGGTTATTGCGCTTGCCGAAAAGTACGGCTTTACAAAGCCCGCCGTTTGGTTTGACAACTTGTTCGAGATAAATTATAAGGGATACATTACGCCGCCCGTATGGCTGTGGCGGGATTTCAGCCGCGAAATACGGGAAAGTTTCCCTAAAGTGCGGCTAATCTTTTGGAATTATGTCATCCGCGACACGGCGGAGTTCAAACGTTTCGTCGGATATATCCGTCAGCTTTCTCCCGACGTGTCTTTTGCGAGCATGGCGCACGGCTATACCTCTTTCGCGCCCGAAAACCGTATTACGGAACGGTTGGTGGATACGGCGCGCGAGGGCTGTCTGCAATGCGGGATCGACGACCTTCTCGTTACCTGGTGGGGGAGCAAAATTTCTCCGTTTGCGGTGTTGCCGTCCTATTACAATTACGCGGAAAAAACGAGCGAAAGCGAGGGGATAGATTTGGAGAAGCGCTGCAAATTTCTTTTCGGATATACTTATTCGGAGTTTTGCCTGCTCGACAGCCCGAACGTGATTGGGAACGAAAGCTCCGAGCTTGCGGTTGCGGAGGGTAACAACCTGCCTTTTTACGCCCTGGCAAACGATCCTCTTTGCGGGCTTCTGGACAGACACATTCCCGACGGTGCGCAGGAGGAATATGCGGCGAAGGCGGCCGAACTGAAAGAGCTTTCGGAGCGCGTTTCCCCGTATGCCTATATCTTTGAGCTGGAAAGCATTTTATGCGAAACGCTTTCCCACCGCGCGGAACTCGGTAAAAATATTAAGGCGGCCTATGATAAAGAGGATAAAGCCGCGCTGAAGGCGATCGCCGAAAAGCTTCCTCAAACGGCGGAAAAGCTACGCGGCTTTCATAAGAGTTACCGCAGTTATTTCCTTTCTTTCGCTAAGCCGCAGGGCAGCGAATATTGGGACAACTCGCTCGGTGGAGCCGCATTCCGTCTGGAGATCGTCAAAGACGTTCTCGAAGCTTACGTTGAAGGGAAAACGGAGTGGATAGCGGAGCTGGAGGAGGAAAGGCTGCCGCTGGTAAAAAGCAAGGACGGAGAAATTATCTCTTGGCGCGATTGGAATGGCGCCGCGTCGAGTTTATGACCCGAAAGGAAAAATTATGGAAAACGAAAAAATACTTAAAGTGGGTATGATCGGGCTGGGGCAGCGCGGCAACGGCTTGATGACGAATATTCTGAATATCAAAGGCGTTCGGATTGCGGCAGTCTGCGACAAATTTGGCGACAGAATGGACGCCGCGGCGGGGAGAGTTGTCGAAAACGGCGACCCCGAACCGCTGAAAACGGACGATTATCGGCAGGTGCTGGCCGCGGGCGTGGACGTGGTTATCGTGGCGACGGGGTGGAATATGCACGTAAAAGTGACGATGGCAGCGTTGCGGGCGGGGATTCCCGTCGGTATGGAAGTGGGCGGCACGCACAGCATCGAGGACTGCTGGAAACTTGTCGGCTGCTACGAAGAGACGCAAACGCCCTTTATGTTTCTTGAAAATTGCTGTTATAACGAGTCGGAAGCGCTTGCGACCTCGCTGGTGCGGAACGGAGTTTTGGGTGAAGTTTCCTTTTGCCAAGGATATTACTGCCACGATTTGAGAGATGAAATCGCGGGCGGTATCGATACGCACCATTATCGGCTTGAAGAATATAAAAACCATAACTGCGAAAATTATCCTACGCACGAATTGGGACCCATTGCAAAAATCTTAAACATCAACCGAGGAAACCGTTTCGTGAGACTGGTAGCGATGTCTTCAAAATCGCAGGGAATGAAGGAATATATCGCAAAAACGCCTAAATATAGCGAGCGGTTGAAAGACGTTGTGTTTAGGCAGGGCGACGTGACGACCACTATGATAGAATGCGAAAACGGAGAGACGATTTTTCTGAAACTCGACACGACGCTGCCGAGGCTTTACGAGCGTGGTCTGACGGTGAGCGGAACGAAGGGCTTCTATTGCCAGACGACGGAATCGGTTATTCTCGACGACGGAAAATATAATCATGAAAGTGACCCGTATAAAAAGGCGTTTTTCAATCAGAAAGAATATAACAAATACCTGCCCGACGATTGGCGGACGATCACCAAGGATCAGATCGACGCGGGGCACGGCGGCATGGATTACGTTATGCTGAAACATTTCTTTATGCACGTAAAAGATCATACGCCCATGCCGATCGATATTTATGACGCGGTTGCCTGGATGAGCGTGACCGCCCTTTCCGAGCAATCTATTGCAAAGGGCTCCGCTGCCGTCGAATGTCCCGATTTTACGCGCGGAAAGTATAAGGAAAGAAAGGTCGTGGACGTGATGGAGCTTCCCTCAATAAAGTGATATGTGGATATTTTTTGGCTTTGCGGTCATCGCTTTGATGCGGGTGATCCAAAAGATATGTTCTAAACGGGTAAGTACGCTGGTCGGTTCGGGAATAACATTTTTTCATTACGGCGCATATTATCAGTTTTTATCGGCGGTATTTGCGTTTATCTTTTTATGCTTCTCGGGGTTTTACGGCTTCAATAAAGAGACTTTTCTCTGTGCGCTTATCATGGCGCTGTTGCTCGCGCTGGATTTGTTTTCGGGACTTGAGGCGGTGAAAGGGACGACTCTCGTCGTATGCAATATGTTTGCGACGGGCGGTCTGTTTGTGCCGTGTGTGCTGGGCATTTTCCTTTTCAAAGAGCCCATGAGCGTTCTGCAATGGATAGGATTGGGCGTTTTTATCGTCTCCATCTATTTTCTTTCTGCCTCTTCGGAAAAGAAGAAAAAAGCCTTTTCAATAAAAACCTTGGTGATGCTCGTATTGAGTTTTCTTTCCAACGGGCTGGTGATGGTGGTACAGAAATATTTTGCTCTGCTGCTGCCCGACGGAAACGTCGCCCTGTTTTCCTTTCTCACCTTTGGGTTGAATGCGGTGATTCTACTTGCCTGTATGATCTTTTTAGCGACGGTGAAAAGCAAGGACAAAAACGGCGTCAAGATCAATAAAATAGAGCGTCTGTCCGGTAAGCTTGCACTCTATGGTATGCTGCTTGCTTTGGCAATTTTTTCAATCAATCAAATTGTGACCACGCTTGCAAAAAGCGTTTCTTCCGTGGCGCTTTTTACCGTAACAAGTGCGTTGAGCGTCATTATCACCTGTATTGTGGGCGCGGCGATGTTCAAAGAGAAACTCACCGTAAAAAATATTATAGGTCTGCTTCTCGGGTTTGCGTCGATTGTGATCGTAAACTTATTTTGAAGGGGGTATGGACGGATAAAAAAATACGCAAATATATAAAAAATTCTCGGGAAAAGGGATTCCGATAAAGATTTTCTTATGACTTACGATTATATGCCGCCCTTCACCGTACGGCAGAAGGAGGGCGCTACAAGGGCCATGCAAGGCCGTTCGACGGCAGCGGGGCTAATAGATAAATCGTTGTTGTCTGAACGAAAAAACGAGCGTCTATTTGGACTATAATTATTTTACGGAAGAAGGGGCCTTGAAGCCTGTCTGAAAATATTGAAAATCAGAAAAGAACAAGCACGGAAACAGTTATCCAGGTGCTTGTTTTTATTTGATGTAAAAAGCAGGTCCCGTCGCCGAAAGAACTGATGGCGTTCGCGTTAGAGAGGTGATGCTCGGGGAGAATATGTCTTTTCCATAGTTGGGGAGAGGTTCTTACGAATAAGTCAAGGGCGGTTCCATAAAGCGCTAAAAGCTGATATACATGACTATAAAGGGAATGAATACAGAGAGCATATCGCTATATTTTTAGGCTTTGGCCGATATTTGTTTGCTTTGTTTTATCAGGGCAAAAAGTTATACGGACAGAAAAATAACAAATTATCGCAAATTTTAATAATATATAATATATGTAAGTCATTTTTTAACTTTATGGAGGAAAAGCAATGTGTAACGACGAATGTACGCCCGATTGCGGCGGTTGGGGTTGCTATGGCCAGAGGCCGGTAAAAAAAATATACGTCAACACTATCGGACCGATGGGGCCGATGGGACCAGCAGGAGCGGACGGCGCAGTGGGACCGATGGGGCCTGCCGGGGCCGATGGCATGGATGGCGCTGTAGGGCCTATGGGGCCTGCCGGAGCCGATGGGTCAAAATCGGCTGTTATTCCGTTTTCCATAGCGGGGGTAAGTGGCGGAGCATATCTTTCCTCTACCGAAAGCGGGGATCCTGCGACGCTAAATTTTTCCGGCTTCGGAAACAGCTATTCGGGCTATGTCACGCTGACTTCGGGTGATTGGGCTGCGCAGCGCATCACCTTTGACGACAATAATTATTACGGTTGCGCGTTCATTATGCCGTATGACGGAACGCTAAAGAGTATTCACGTACTATTTTCGACTTCCAATAACGGCGGTCAAATCCCCGCGGGCGTATCTTTAAGGCCTTTTGCCGGAATCGCCGTTTGCGATACGGATACTTTGGAGTACAGGATTCTGCCGGAAACGATCACCTATTCCGAGCCGTATTCGGGCGAATTGATTCTGGACGGATTTTTGCTCAGAAGAGGACAATTGACCGGTTTAAGTACGCAAATAAACGAAGGCGCTCTGGTCGCCATAATCGTAGGTATGGAAAGCGAGGGAACCGATCAGCAGCAAAGCCTAAATCTCTCTGTCAGCGGCAGCCTGTATTTTGATAAAGATGAATGAAGCCGCTGAAAAGATAGTCGGACTGATAGAAAAAAGAATGTATGGTTTTGCGAAGATAGAAGAAAGCTCAAATCTTTATAAAGATTTGGGCTTTGATTCGCTTATGTATGTGTCGCTGATCGTGGATATCGAAAAAGTATTTGGGATCGAAATAAAATTGGAGGAGCTTGAAGAGTGTCTGTCCGTAAAAAAATTGATCGAAATCGCACAAGCCGCTTGGGAAAAGAAATAAAAGAGATAAAGGAGTATCTGTTCGCTTCCCGAAGTAAACGGACCGCTCTCATCGACGGGGAAAAAAGGATCAGCTTTGAGGAATTGTATCAAAAAGCCGTAGTTGTCAGCCAAAATCTGAAGAGGGAACGGCGCTGTGTCGTGGCCTTGTTTTTACCAAACGGAGCCGAATTTATCTATGCCTTTTACGGAATATTGTTATCCGATAAAATCGTTTTTCCGCTCAATACAAAGCTTACGGCTGAAGAACTGAGATCGATCCTGAAATTTTCCGGGGTCGCATTGATTTTAACGGATAAGGCTCACAAATCTCTGTTCCGCTCCGTCGAAGTCAAAGTTTTTTGTATAGAAGATCTGCATGAAAACGGAAGGAAAATAACATTAAAAAGGTCGGACCCCGATAAACCGGCGATTTTATTGAGCACTTCCGGTACGACGGGCAATCAAAAGATCGTTATGCTGTCGCAGAATAACGCGCTCGCTTCCTCTCGGGCGTATCTTTCGAAGATGAATTTTTCAAATTTCAAAAATAAAAGATATTTGCTGATAACGCCCTTTTCTTCGGCTTACGGCATAATGATTTTGCTGGCGGTCCTGATTAAAAGGTACGAGTTGGTTTTAGTGAAAGACGGGGCGACGTTCGGGGAGGTTTTAAGAATAGCGGAAAGGGAAAAGGCGGAGCTTTTCGAGGGGGCTTCCGCCTGTTTGCTGATATTAAATAAGTTAAACGAAAATAAGCGGGTGGATTTTGAATACCCCAAATATTTCGGCTTTGGCGGAAGCAAGGTTCCCGAAGAGGTTCTCGTCCGCCTATATAAAATATATCCCGATAAGAAATTTTGGCAGGGTTATGGCATGACGGAGGCTGGCCCGTTGATCGCAAAGCCTTATAAACGCGCCGACTTAAACAGATTAGGATCCGTCGGTACGGCAGTTGAAAATTCGGTTATCAAGATAGAAGCAGACGGAAAATTGACACAAACCTCCTTTGTGACGGGCGAGATCTGCTTTAAGGGGCCGGGGGTGATGCTGGGATATTATAAAAATATCAGAGAAAGTAAAAAAGCCGTCTGCGACGGATATCTGAAAACGGGTGATATCGGCTATCTTGACGATAAAAAGTTTTTATATATCTGCGGCAGAAAGAAAAATATAATCATCGTAAGAGGATTCAATGTTTTTGTCGAAGAAGTGGAGGAGACGCTGTTAAACAGCGGGCTGGCAGCGGATTGCAAAGTTTACGCCCGACAATGCGAAGGGGCTGAAACAGTATGCGCCGATATTGTCAAAGCGCATAATGCCGTAAGCGCCGCCGAAATTATCGAATATCTCGCTACCGTACTGGCGGATTATAAAATTCCTCGGAAAATTGTGTTCGTAAACGCTCTCGATAAAAACGCCTCGGGAAAAATTTTTCGATATGAAAAGAAATAGGAATGAAAACAATTAAACTCATTAATTTTCAAGGCATCAATTGTTATTATAACAGTATCGCCACTCTCGTTTACGATTTGGGACTAGATTATAAACTTTTATTCGGCGATTTATGGAGCGAATGCGATCTGTTTTTTGACGAAAAGAGCGGACTATATTCTTCAAAACGGCTGATTGCTAATTTGGCAGCCTGCGGTGCAAAAATTCTGCCTCTATGGGAAAAAGATACGCAGAGGGCGCTAAATTATCTGAAAGCCGGCGAAAGCGCCGTCGTGTGTTTCGATGCGTTTAATGTGTTTTGGAACTCGACCTATCGACTGCGCCATGGCACCCATTATTTTATAGTGAGAAAATCGCTAACGGGAGAGTTCCTGATTTTTGACCCTACCTTAAATAAAACGGATATTAAGATATCGACCAATGAGCTTGCAGGGTTGTGCATTGACATTTTTGCCGTCAAAAAAAGAAGACCCGATCAAGCGTTGAAGGAAGAATTGTTATGCGTAAAGAAAGAAGCCGTACGGGCGGAAAAGTCCGTATCGGCGCTGAAAGTCAAGCTCGTCGAAGGCGTCGCTTCGTTGCAAGGAGGGGAGGCTTGCATTAAGTTTGCCAAATATTGCGACGCGCTGACGAATAACCGTTTTATGTTCAGGCATTTCGTTTTTGACTTGTTGTATCCGGATCCGAAACTTTTTATGCCCGACAGCTATCTGCTTTCTTTTGTCGCAGTAAAAAACGGGCTTTTCAAACTTTCGTTGACACAGGACGTCAGGACGAAAAAACAGATTTCCCATTTGCTTTCGGTGCTTTTAGAGAACGAACTTAAATACGCCGCTTTTTTGCAGAAGTTGTAAAAAAGACGGTTGATGAATTGCCTTATATGATTTATCTTGCAATTTTTATAGCTTTGAGAAAAAGCTTTATTGTAGCATAAAAAATCACAAAAGGAGAGGGCTTTGAACGGCTGAGAATATATTTGTTGAAGCGTTAATATTTGACGGAACGCAGTTTTTGCTCGTCATGAAAACAGCCGACGAGCCCGCTTGAATTCAAAAAATACAAAAAAAGAAGCAATCCGAAAAAGTTCGAATTGCTTTAGTTTGGTGACCTTATCGGGAATCGAACCCGAGTTTACGCCGTGAGAGGGCGTCGTCTTAACCGCTTGACCATAAGGCCATGTCTTAATTGCTTATGTAGTATATCATATTTTTCTTTTCAGGGCAACTGTTTTTACCCGTCCAAAAGAAATTTTTTTTTGTTTTTCGGAAAAAATATTTTTCTTTCACCCAAACGTTTTTTTCGATAAAAAGAGGCTCAAAGCTCTTGTGCTTCGCCGCCTCCTTAACAAACAAAATAATAAATCCGCCTGTGCCGCATTTCGGATAAAAGCTAACCCGCTTTCAGCAGGTGGGTGCGGCATCTGAACGCTTCGGACTTTCCGTATAAATACAGACCTTGCCTATCGCCCCGAATACACGCTCCCTATTTATTAATGTGGATTACGATCAATCCGAACTCCGTACACCGCAGATTTACTTATATTATAGCCGATTTTTTTCCGTTTGTCAACAGAATAAAAGTCGTTTTCATTTATGAAAAGCTTACCAACTTTCAGCGTGCGTTAAGCTTTTGGAGAAAAGGAAAAATTTCTTGTTCGAACAAAAGCCCGTACCGGCTGTCTCCCCCCGCTTCGGCCGTGCGAAAAATAGAAGCGGTGGTAAATTCTGCCGCTAACCTGATCGCGTCGCTCGCCTGTTTTCCCCGCGCAAGACATCCCGTAAAGGCCGCGGCGAACACGTCTCCCGCCCCGTGGAAAAATCCTTCGGCGTTAGGCAGCGCAAAGCGTTTTACGGCTTGGTCTTCCGCATAATATACTGCGTTTTCCTTTCCTTCGTCCACGCCCGTTACGATAGGGCAGGTATGCGCCGAGCGCAGAACGTTCACGATTTTTTCCGCAGGCAGCCGAGCGCCCTTTTCGGGGTAGCTTTCTCCCGAAAGCAGACAGGCTTCGGTGACGTTTGGCAGGATAAAATCCGCTTCGTCGCATAAAGAACGCATTTTTTCCACAAAATGGTAATCGAAGTGAGCGTATAATTTCCCGCCGTCCCCCATAACGGGATCGACGATAAATTTTCCGTTCGGCTTCAGAAACTTCCGTTTGACGGCCAAAACGGTTTCGATTTGCGAAATATTGCCGAGGTATCCGCTGTAAATAAAATCGAATGTAAGCCCCAGGCCTTCCCAATGCGTCAAAATACGGGGAATCTCGTCTGAGAGGTCGAGAAAGGTATATCCGTCGAACCCGCCCGTATGAGTGGACAAAAGGGCCGTAGGCAGTACGTCGCAGGTTACGCCGCATGCGGAGATGACGGGCAGAGCCACGGTGAGAGAGCATTTTCCCACGCAGGAAATGTCGTTGATGGCGAGTACGCGCATAAAATAGGCTTCCTTATAAAAAAAGTTTATGAAACTATTATAAATTTCTTGCTTTTTTTTGTCAAACGGATTAAAATGGAAAGGTAAAAATTTTCTTATCATTTACATAAAAAGAAAATTTGTCAGAAAAACAGAGAGGCTTTCATTATGATAATAACAGGCGAACCGAAGACAAATACGATCCCGTATGCGGATTTCGGCAAGTATGAAAATCAGGAAATCACCATCACGGGCACCGTCCACAACATTCGCATGATGTCCGATTTCGCGTTTGTCATCCTGCGCACGGCGCGGGAGACGATACAATGCGTCTATGCGGAGGCTTTTTCCGATTACCGCATGCCCGCGGAACTTAAAGAGGAATGTGCGGTAAAACTGACGGGCAAGGTAGTTGCGGGCGAAACGAGAGACGGGGGCAAGCGGTACGAGCTTCAGATCCACGGCATCGAGATTTTGTCCCATCCTGCGGAGATCCCGCCCGTGGTCATCACCAAAAAACAGGTTCAGTGCGATCTCAATACCGATCTCGACTATCGTCCCGTCACTTTGAGAAACCCCAAGGAAAGGGCGGTTTTTAAATTTCAGGAAGGCATACAGCGCGGCTTCCGCGAATATCTTATGTCGCAGGGCTTTACGGAAATCCATTCCCCGAAAATCAATTTTGCGGGCGCGGAGGGCGGAGCGAACCTTTTCGGCCTCGATTATTTCGGGAAAAAGGTATATCTGGCGCAGTCGCCCCAGCTCTATAAACAGGCCCTCGTCGCCGTTTACGAGCGCGTTTTTGAGATTGCGCCCGTGTTCCGCGCGGAGCGCCACGACACCAGCCGTCACCTCAACGAATATATCTCTATGGACTTCGAAATGGGCTTTATCGACGGCTTCGAGGATATCATGAACATGGAGGCGGGCGTCCTCAAATATATCATGAATTTGCTGAAAACGGAGTATAAAAACGAGATCGACCTTCTCCGCGCGGACATTCCCGAGATTACGGAAATCCCCGTGATCAAGTTTATGGAAGCGAAAGAGATCATTATGAAAAAATTCAAGTATCAGCCCTCCGATATGAAGGATTTCGATCCCGAAGAAGAGCAGATGCTTGGCAAGTATGCGAAAAAGCAATTTAATTCGGACTTTATTTTCGTTACGCATTACCCGTCGAAAAAGCGTCCTTTCTATACGATGGACGATCCCGAAGACCCCGAATATACGCTGTCTTTCGACCTGTTGTTCCGCGGCATGGAGATCACGTCGGGCGGCCAGCGCGTACACGATTACAACGCGCAGGTGGAAAAGATGAAACGTCTCGGCATGAATCCCGAGGAGTTCGATACCTATCTGATGCTGCATAAATACGGGGCGCCCCCTCACGGCGGTTTAGGCTTGGGGCTCGAGCGTCTGACCATGCACCTTCTCGGCTTCAAAAACGTGCGCGAAGCGGCCATGTTCCCCCGCGACATCAACAGGGTGGCGCCATGAAAAAAGTAATCAGCGTCGGCGATCTTTGCTGCGAACGCTGCGCCGACCGTCTGGCATGTAAGCTGGAGCTGTGCGACGGCGTCGTTAAAGCAAAGGCAAATTACAAAAAGAACAGCATTTTCGTCGAGGTGCTTTCGGGCGTTCCTGACGACGAATTGAAAGACGCGGTGCAGTCCGCGGGCTTCGAGGTGCTTTCGATTGCGCCGCGTAAAAGTATTTTTGCCTGAAAACGGGAAAAACTTTCCCGTTTTGCTTTACAAAAGCCTCTGAAAGGGATATAATATATTAAAATTACATAAGAGAAAGCGTTTGAACAGGGACAACGCTTCCGCGTTTGCAGCCGCACAGAGAAATTCCGTTTTGCTGAGAGGAAGAAGGCGCGCGCGGAGGATATCGCCCTATAAGCTGATTTGACCAACGCCGAAGTTTTGCGGCAAGTAATCGGATACGGCCTCGCCCGCCGTTATCAGGGGCGGCAAATGTCGGTTTGTTTTGGTGGTGGATTTTTATGCCGTTGTGTTTTCCAAAGCACGACGGCGTTTTTCGTCTTACGATACAGGAATATAAGGAAAAATAAGGAGAACAGGCTCATGTCGATGTACAAAAAAGTAGATACCTCTTTGAATTTTGTCGAACGCGAAAAGGAAGTGGTGGAATACTGGAACGAAAATCACGTTTTCGAAGACAGCGTGAAAATGAACGAAGGAAAGGAGGAGTTTTCCTTTTACGACGGCCCTCCCACGGCCAACGGAAAACCGCATATAGGCCATATTTTAACGCGCGTCATGAAAGATATCGTGCCGCGTTATCAGACGATGAAGGGAAAACACGTTTTGAGAAAAGCGGGCTGGGACACGCATGGCCTGCCCGTGGAACTGGAAGTGGAAAAGAAGCTCGGCTTCGACCACAAAACGGAAATCGAGGCCTACGGCATCGAGCCGTTTATCAACGAATGTAAAAAGTCCGTCTGGCAGTACACGACGGAGTGGAAAAACATGTCCGACCGCGTGGGCTATTGGTGCGATATGGACAACCCGTACGTCACCTATCACGACGACTATATCGAATCGGAATGGTGGGCGCTGAAAAAAATTCACGAAAAGGGTTTGCTTTATAAAGGGCATAAAATCGTTCCTTACTGTCCGCGCTGCGGTACGGCGCTCTCCTCTCACGAGGTCGCACAAGGCTATAAGGACGTAAAGCAGACGACGGTTTTCGTCAAGTTTAAGGTCAAAGGCGAGGAAAACAAATATATCCTCGCGTGGACGACCACGCCCTGGACGCTGCCTTCCAACGTCGCGCTTTGCATGAACCCTTCGTCCGATTATGCGGAAATCGAAACGGAGGCGGGCGGCGAGCATTATATTCTTGCCGAAGCGCTCGTGAAATCGGTGTTCGGGGAGGAGGGCTACCGCCTTGTATCCGTGAAGAAGGGAAAGGAGTACGAATATACCGAATACGAACCCCTGTATCCTTACGGAAAAGAGAAGTTCCGTTTCCGCGAGAAGGCGTATTACGTCACCTGCGACGATTACGTGACGCTTTCCGACGGTACGGGCGTCGTCCATACCGCCACGGCGTTCGGCGAGGACGACTATCGCGTAGGCAGAAAATACGGCCTGCCCGTCGTCCAGCTGATCGACGAGGAGGGCAAGTTCCCCGAAGGCTGCGATTTTCTTACGGGCAAGGCGGCGCAGGCGGCGGATCCGTTTGTCATCAAAGACCTTAAAGCCCGCGGACTGCTGCTGAAAACGCAGGAAATCGTGCACAGCTATCCATTCTGCTGGCGCTGCGATACGCCGCTCATCTATTACGCCCGTTCCAGCTGGTTTATCAAAGTGACGGCCGTCAAGGACAGACTGATCGCCGCCAACCGTTCGGTCAATTGGATGCCCGACACGATCAAGGAAGGCCGTATGGGCAACTTCCTCGAAAACGTCATCGATTGGGGACTTTCGCGCGACAGATATTGGGGTACGCCCCTGCCCGTGTGGGTCTGTCCCGACTGCGGCGAAATAGAGGTGATCGGTTCCAAAGCGGAGCTTAAAGAAAAATGCGGCGCACCCGATACGATCGAACTGCACCGCCCGTATGTAGATGGACTCACCTGCGCCTGTCCCAAATGCGGCGGCACGATGAAGCGCACGCCAGAAGTCATCGACTGCTGGTTCGATTCGGGTTCCATGCCGTTCGCACAGTATCATTATCCGTTTGAAAACAAAGCGCTGTTCGACGAAACGTTTCCCGCGGACTTTATCTCCGAGGCCGTCGATCAGACGCGCGGCTGGTTCTATACGCTGCTCGTCATCTCGACAATCCTGTTCGATAAGGCTCCATTCAAAAATTGTATCGTCCTCGGCCACGTCAACGATAAAAACGGCGTCAAGATGTCCAAGCATAAGGGCAACGTCGTCGATCCGTGGAGCGTGCTCGACAAGCAGGGCGCGGACGCGGTGAGGTGGTATTTCTATACCTCGTCGGCGCCGTGGCTGCCCTCGCGTTTCTATCCCGAAGCCGTCTCCGAGGCGCAGAGAAAGTATATGGGCACGATCTGGAACACATATGCGTTTTTCTGTCTCTATGCGGACATCGACGGGTACGATCCCTCGAAATACGATCTGAAAAAATGTAAATTGTCTTTGATGGACAAATGGATATTGTCCAAGCTGAACACCTTGATCGACGAAGTGGACAAACATCTGGCCGTATATAATATCACCGACAGTGCGCGCGCGCTGCAGGAGTTTTCGGATATCCTCTCCAACTGGTACGTGCGCCGCGGCCGCGAACGGTATTGGGGCAGCGAGATGACGGACGACAAGGCGGCGGCTTATACCACGCTTTGGCACGTTCTCGTCACGTTTGCGAAGCTTACCGCGCCCTATACGCCGTTTATCGCCGAACAGATGTATCTCAATCTCGTGCCCGCTTTCTATAAAGCTGCGCCCAAATCCGTGCATATGTGCGCGTTTCCCGCCTGCGACGGAGCGTCGGTGGATAAGGCGCTCGAAAAGGGCATGGACAGCGTTCTGGACATCGTCAACCTCGGCAGAGCCGCGCGCAACGCGGGCAACGTCAAAAACCGTCAGCCGCTTTCCGAAATGTACGTGGTGACGGCAAAAGACCTCGCTCTGGACGAGGGCCTGAAGGCGATCGCTCTGGACGAGTTGAATATCAAACAGTATAAGACGGCGGCCGACGCGGACGAATTTATTTCGTACAAGCTGAAACCTCAGCTCAAGACGCTGGGGCCCAAGTACGGCAGGAAGCTGGGCGCAATCAGTAAATTTTTGGCCGAATGCGATGCGAAAAAGGTTGTGGAAACGGTGCAGGGCGGCGGCGAGTACGCGATGGATACCGACGCGGAGGTGAAGCTGACGGAGGAGGATCTGCAAATCTTTACGGAGAGCAAAGCGGGCTTTATTTCCGCCAGCGACAAGGGGATCACGGTGGCGCTGAACACGGAACTGACGGAGGAGCTTATCGCGGAGGGAATCGAACGCGAATTGGTTTCCAAGGTCCAGACGCTGAGGAAGGAAGCGGGCTTTGAGGTCACCGACCGCATCAGAATATATTATCGGGCGGACGGCCGTGCGAAGGCGGCGCTCGAGGCGGGCGCGTTCGGGGCGGACGTGCTTGCGCTGTCGGTGGAGGAGGGCAGTGCGGAGGGCTATACGAGGGACGTCGATATAAACGGCGAGAAGGTAACGCTCACGCTGGTGAAAAACTAAACCGACGGCAAAACAGGGAAAGGCCTTCTTCAAAGCGACGGGGAGGGCCTTTTCTATTGTCTGTTGCTTTTTCGGGAACGGGGATAAAGAAGCAGCTGCTCGATATGAAATATCGTATAGAGCGTCGTATTCGATGCCTCGGCTGACAGACAGAGAAAATCGCCTCGCATAAAATAGAGAAGATTCTGCGCTGTTCGCGCTTTGTCCCGCGGAAATAAAAATTTTCTGTTTTTTATTTGTTTACTTTTATTTTCCGCGGGAAAAATACTTTACAAAAGAAAGCTTTTCCGATATAATAAATAAGTCAAAATGTCGGATTATGTCTTTTTCGTCGCGTTCGTTTCGTCAAAAAGTCGAAATCCGTTTTACGAAAATAAGGAAATTATGAAAATAGCGCAAAATTGGACGGATTATTCCATTATCGCCACGGGCGACGGCTATAAACTCGAACGTTGGAAAAACGTATATCTGCTCCGCCCCGATCCCCAGGTGATCTGGTCGGCGCAGACGGATCTGTTTTCCTATCCGAAGCTCAACGCCTATTATAAGCGCAGCGAAAACGGCGGCGGAGGCTGGAAATTTTTGAAGCCCATGCCCGCGGAATGGGATATTTCTTACGAAAAGCTCGGCCTTAATTTCAAAATTAAGCCCATGGGCTTCAAGCATACGGGGTTGTTCCCCGAACAGTCCGTCAATTGGGAGTATATGTCGGAGCTGATCCGCGGTGCGGGAAGGCCCGTCAAAGTGCTCAATCTTTTCGCCTATACGGGCGGCGCGACGGTGGCCTGCGCAAAGGCGGGCGCGCAGGTGACGCACGTCGATGCGGCGAAGGGCATGGTGGAGCGCGCGGGCGAAAACGCGCGGCTGTCGGGCATCGATACGGGAATTCGCTATATCGTGGACGACTGTCTCAAGTTTGTGCAAAGAGAGCTCCGCCGCGGCAACAAATACGACGCGGTGATCATGGATCCGCCCTCTTACGGCAGGGGGCCGGGCGGCGAAATGTGGAAGATCGAAAACGATCTCTATCCTTTCGTAAAGCTCTGTGCCGGGGTCCTTTCGGACAAGCCGCTTTTTTTCCTCATCAACAGCTATACCACGGGGCTGCAGCCCATGGTTCTCAAAAATATACTGACGCTTACGCTCGGAAAGCGCGGCGGCCGCGCCGACGCCTACGAAGTGGGTATAAAGACCGAGGAGGGGATTTCCCTTCCCTGCGGTGCGGGAGGCATTTTCGTCAATGACTGAAACTTCGCAAAAGGACTATTGTCCGCCCTTCGAAATCCTTTTCGAGGATAACCATATCATCGTCGTTTTGAAGCCTCAGATGACGGCCTGCTGCCCCGACGAGAGCAAGGACGACAATCTGCTCGATCAGATAAAAGCCTATCTCAAAATTGCGTATAATAAGCCCGGAAACGCCTATGCGGGCTTGGTGCATCGTCTGGACAGGCCCACGGGCGGCGTGATGGTTTACGCCAAAACCTCCAAAGCCGCGGCGCGGCTCACGGAAGGCTTGCAGTCGGGCGATTTTGAAAAGAAATATCTCACGGTGCTGTGCGGCACGCCCGAAACCGAGCGCGGCACGCTGGTCAACTATCTGCGTAAAAACGCGGTCAATAATATGATGTATATCTGTACGCAGACGGAGGAAGGGGCAAAATTTGCCTCGCTCGATTATCGCGTGCTGGAGAGCAAGGGCAGGTATTCGCTGGCCGAAGTACGGCTGCACACGGGCCGGACGCATCAGATCCGCGTGCAGATGGCGGGGATCTCCCATCCCGTTTACGGGGACATGCGCTACGGGGGCGCTCTGGCGCAGAAGGGCAAGCTTGCGCTTTGGGCATATTCTCTTTCCTTTACTCATCCCGTAACGAAGGAACGCCTGCGCTTCATGGCATATCCTCCCGCGGAGGAAACGCCCTGGAAGGCGTTTGACGTCGCTTCGGCCGTGGAAATCAAGTGAAAATTTCGTAAAAAGAGAAAAAGAAGTTATTTCACCGTAAAATGCGTTTGACTTTCGTCGCGTTTCGGTGTAAAATAAAGAAAGCACAATATTGTAAAAGGTAAAAGCTTACAAAAATTGCGAGGCATTGCTTTAATGAAAAAGTATAAATCCAAAATCATAACCCTTCTGCTTGCGGCCGCGCTCGGTTCGGCTGTTTTCGGCGGCGTGCTGATGCTCGACGGCGGCAAAGCGTCGGCGGCGGCTACCGCTACGCCTTCCCGTATCTTCACGGCGGAAAATTCCGCTTCGGTGAAGGCCGACGAAACGACGACGACCGAACTGGCGTTTGTATTCCCCGAAGGCGGAAGCGTTTCCTTTAAGCGCGATCTGGCGTTGAAATGGTACAAGGCGAAAGGCGAAGCGCAATATCTCTCGATGAAATTTGCGTTTAAGGATACCAATTTCAAGACGCTTACCCTGACGTTTGAAACGGCTCCCGCCGCGGCGAACAAGGATAAAAAGTCCGTCAATAAAATTCTTTTTGAAAATACCGACGGTAAGATCACGGCGAAGGTCAACGACGGCGAGGCAAAGGAAATTTCCGACCCCACTTCGAAGGATATCGCCCTCGCGTTCTCCGAGAAGGACGGAAGCAATAGTGCCGAGGAAGGACAATTTTTCGTTACGCTCAACGGCGAAACGATCGGTATGTTCGAAGACGTCGGCGCCGACTTTGCCGAATATTTTTCCGCTTCGGCCACCACGCCCATGGTGCCGTTTGCCTTTAAGGCGGAAATGCCTGACGGCGCGGAGGGTGACGCGGCGAAAAGCACCCTTATATTTAAGGAACTCAACGGCCAAACGTTTGAACTCGACGCCGACCAGAAGATTACCGACAACGCGAAACCCGTGCTTGTCGTCAACGAGCGGGTGGCTTCCTTTACGCTGGGCACGCCGTTCTCCCTCGATTACGAGGTAATCGACGTCATCGACACTTCCGTCACCAAAACGATGGAGTATTATCAGTATGCCCCGAAAGATTTCGCAGTTGCGGAAGGGGAGGAGAAAGCGAAGGGCGCGGAATATAAAACGCTTTCCACCAGCACATATTTCTTCGATACGGACGTCTATAAGACAAACCGTATGGAATACATTTCCGTACGGTTTAAGCTGACGGACGATACCTTTACGAGCGACGAGGACGCGGCGGTTTACGAGCTTGCCTGGTATGCGACCGAAAGCTTCAAGCCCGAAACGGATTCCGAGATCGATTATATCAAAGCCGACCGAAACGCGGTGGGGCCGCATTATACCTGTATCACCAACGACGACGAGGCTAAAGAGAGCACGCTCGACGAGGAAAACGAAGTGTATAAGTCGTATCAGGAAGCGGTTACCGAAGCGGCGAAAAAGGTGTATGCGGGTTCCAATTCCTATATTTATCTGCCTGCGCCGATAAAGCTGATTCAAGACGACGATACCAACTATAAAAATCTGAAATACAGCATTTATTACAAGACGCAGTCCTCCGACAGCGCGTCGTCCTCCACTTCTTTGAGCTATGATAACCTCAAGCTTACCGTTTCTTCCGTCGGCATGTACGAGTTTAAGATACTCGCCACGGACAAAGCGGGCAACCCGATGAAGTATTACCTCGACAAATACAAGACGAAGGTAACGGGCGACAACATCTGGGACATCGAAGCCATCCCGTCTTTCACCTTCTCCGTCTCCAACAACGGCATCAGCGTGGAGGAACCCAAAAACGCGGAAGCGGATACGGGCTATATCGACGTTTCCTACAATCTGTCCGATTTCACCGTTTTAGGGCTTTCGGGGTATAAGAGCGAATACGGGCTTTACTTCTTCGATGTTGCGGCATTCCAGAAGAAATATAAAATTACTTCCTTTTCGGTAAACGAGCTTGCTTCCGTCTCTTTCGAATCCCTTAAGGAGGAAGCGGATCTGTCCCAAGTCAAAGGCGACGATTACGTCGGATACTACGCTGCGCTGTATGCGAAGCTGCTTTCCGAAAGGCTGGGGATCGAACTCAACGCGGAGGATCTTCTCAAGCCCGATGGCGAGAACGACGCAATCTTGAGGAAGATAGAGGAATTCGATTCTACGATCGACGAGGACAAGCACCCCGACGATTGGAAGAACTCCGATAACGATTACCAGTGGTATTCCTCTTCGAAATCCTTCAAGCCACAGGCGGAAGGTTCCTATCTGATGTTTGCGGTGTTTACCGATTCGCAGCTGTTTGGGGAAAAGGCCGCGGCCTATAAGGCCATCAACGTAGAAGCTCCCAGGGATATCATTGCGGGCGAAACGGAGTGGCTGAAGAATAACATTGCGTCCGTTATTCTGTTCTCCGTTGCGGCGGTGATGTTGATTATCGTGATTATTCTGCTTGTCGTCAAACCCTCCGACGAAACGCTGGAGGACGTCGAGGACGGCAAGGGCAAAAAATCCAAAAAGAACAATAAGGACAGGAAGGACAAAAAATCGAAGGCGGCCGAGGAGCTTGACGAGCTCGATAAACCTAAAAAATAAATAAGTCTGTAAGCGCCCGTTTCCGAACGCTCGGAAGCGGGTGTTTTTTTATATTTTTTCCAAAAATCGGACATGTTTTCCCGTCGGCCGCATATATTTTTTCTATGATAACTTTGAACGAGCTGAAAGCGGGCGAAAATGCGGAGATCCTCGGGATAGAGGCGGATAAGGACGTGAAGGAACGGCTGAAGATGCTGGGCATTTTTCCGGGCGCGCGGGTATGCTTTTTGAAACGGGCCTTTTTCGGGCAGGAATGTCTGATCCGCGCGGATTGCGTAAGGATAGGCATGCGCCGCAATTTTGCGGAAAAGATATTCGTCGTCAGGATTGACAAAACGGAAACGCAAGGAGAGGCGAAAGCGTGAAAATTCTTTTGACGGGAAATCCCAACGTAGGGAAAACGACCCTGTTCAACGCGCTTACGGGCGCGCATAACCGCACGGGGAACTATCACGGGGTAACGGTGGGGGTCTCCTCCCGCCCGTCTTCCAAACGCTTGGGATTGGGAGAAATCTGCGATCTCCCCGGGCTTTACTCTTTAGACGGATTGAGCATGGAGGAGCGGCTGGCGGGGGAATATATCAATCGGCAGAAAGGGGAGGTTCTGGCCGTACAGGTAGCGGACGCGACTTTTCTCAAAAGGTCTCTGAAACTGACAAAAAGCCTGTTGGCCCGCGGTATCCCCGTTGTTCTCGCCCTGACCATGGGCAGGAAATTCCGTGCCCGCGGCGGAAAGCTCGACTGCGGACGGCTGAGCGAAAAGCTGGGAATCAAATGCGTCGAGGTCGATGCGCTGCGGAAAAAATCCGTGCGCGAATTTTCGGAATATCTCAAAACGCTTTTCCCCGCGTTATCGGGCTATAAAGCGGCCTGTCTCCGTTCCTCCGTCGGAGAAAGGACGTTTGACGCCGACGCATTTGTTGCGCAGCCGTCCTTTTCCGAGTGTTATTCTCCCGCGCCGTTCGAGGCCAATCGGCTGACTAAACTTTCGTTAAACGGATTTTTTGCATTGCCGGCTTTCTTTCTGCTAGCGGGGCTTGTTTTTTTTATTACGTTCGGGGCGCATATGCCCGGCGTTTGGCTGAAAAATACGTTCGAAACGCTGATCGGCCGTCTGGCGGAATTTGCGGGCGGGGAGATCGATTCCCCGATCGTGCGCAGTCTCGTATGCGACGGGCTGATCGGCGGGGCGGGGAGCGTGCTTTCCTTCATTCCGCAGATCGCGCTGATGTATCTGTTTCTCGATTTTCTCGAGGAAAGCGGCTTCATGTCCGCGCTGGCGTTTATGACGGACGGACTGTTTTCCAAAATCGGGCTTTCGGGACGGGCGGCCTTTTCGGTGCTTCTCGGCTACGGCTGTACGGCCGCGGCAATCACTTCCACGCGCGCATTGGAGGAAAAAAGCATTCAGAAACGGGCCGTTTCCTGTCTCTATTTCGTGCCGTGCAGCGCGAAGCTGCCCGTGTATCTCACGCTCCTTTCCTCCGTGTTTGAAAACACCTTTTTGGGCGCCGTACTGTTGTATGTGCTGGGGACGGGAATGGGGCTGGCCGTCGCGGCGTTTTTGAAAAAGGACGAAAGCATATTTTTAATGGAAATCGCGGATATTTGTGTGCCCGACGTATTTTTCGTCGCAAAAAAGTTGCTCTTTCAGATAAAACAGTTTATAATAAAAATATCGACGACCGTGCTCGTATTTACGCTGATCGTCTGGTTTTTTTCGTCCTTTTCTTTTTCGGGCGTGTGTCCCGCGGAGGAAAGTTTTTTGGCGCATATTTGCTCCGTATTTAAGTACGCCTTTTATCCCATGGGCATCACCGATTGGCGGGCCGCGTTTGCCGCGGTCAGCGGGATCATCGCAAAGGAAAATATCGCGGGCATGCTCTCCGTGCTGTTCCCCGAGGGGATTTCCTTTTCCTTTCCGTCGGCGTGTGCGTATCTGACCTTTGTGGCTCTGATTCCGCCATGTATCTCGGCGGTTACCGCCTGCGCGCGGGAATTGGGACGAAAGACCGCCTGGGGCTATGCGGGTATGCAGATGCTGTTTGCGTTTCTCTGCGCGTATCTCGTCTATTTTTTCCTCGCGGGCGGAGCGGGGGTAGGCATGGCGGTTTTGCTTGCGATAGGGGCATACGTGCTGGGCAGAAAGCTTTATAAACAGACGAGACGGAAGAAAAACGCCGCGGAAAAAGGCCCGCGCGCGGCGAAAAGATTAAAAACTTCGGGAAGGACATAAGTGAAAGAATTTATTGCGGAGAAACCGCAGACCTTGAAAGAATTTACCGACAACACCTATGCGCAGGGCTCTTTTTTCTGGAATTATCTGATCAGAAATAAAGAGATCAAAATAAACGGAAAAAAGACGGGAGAAAACGTTTTTCTTGCGGCGGGGGATAAAGTCGCTTATTATCTTCCGTCCGAAAAGGAGAAAAAGTCCGCTTTTTATCCCGTTTACGAGGATGAAAACGTGCTGGTGATCGATAAGGAAAGCGGCGTCAATTCCGAGGCGGTATTTGCCGCGCTCTCGCGGGAACGAAAATGCTTTTTTATCCACCGTCTGGACAGGAACACCGCGGGACTTTTGATTTTCGCGCTTCGGACGGAGGCGGCGGTTTGGCTTGAAAAGGCTTTCCGTGAACGCCGCGTAGAAAAAATATATCACGCGCTCTGCTTCGGCCTCTTCGAAAAGGACGGAGAACGATTGACCGCCTATCTTAAAAAAGACGAGGAAAAAGCGCGGGTGCATATATTCGGCGGCCCCGTAGCGGGTGCGGAAAAAATTGTGACGGAATACGAGGTTCTGAAACGGGAAAAGGAATATACGAAAGTAAAAATCGTTCTGCATACGGGCAGGACGCATCAGATCCGCGCCCACCTCGCCTATATCGGCTGCCCCGTCGCGGGGGATACGAAATACGGCTTTTCCGAAGAAAATCGGCGTTTCGGGCTCACCCGACAGTGCCTCGTAGCCAAGAGCCTGCGTCTTGCTGCGGGCGGGGCGCTCGATTATTTGAAGGATAAGATGTTTGTTTCCCGCTTCGAGGCGGAATTGCGGAGTAACGGAGAGGAAAAGTAGAGAGCTATATAAAAATCCCGAGGCGGAAAAGGAATCCGCTTCGGGGTTTTTTCTGTAAAAATCAAAAAATATCTTCCAAACGCTTGACAAAATAAAATGAAAGTATTAAACTATGAATAGTTGTTCATATATTGGAGAAACTAAACTTATGACAAAAGAAAACTGCGAATACGAAACCGAGCATGAAAGCGTCGTACGGCGCGCCAAAGAGAACATGCCTACCGCCAAAAACCTCGAGAGCGTGTGCAATACCTTTCGGATTATCGGCGAGCCGTCGAGGATGAAAATCGTTCTGGCGCTTTTACAGGGCGAAATGTGCGTCTATCATATTGTAGAGGCGTGCGGCGGTACGCAAAGCGCCGTCAGCCACCAACTGCGCGTGCTTAAAGATAACCGCGTAATCAAATCGCGGCGGGAGGGACAAAACGTTCTCTATTCGATTGCGGACGATCATATCGTAAAGCTCATAGAGATCAGCAAAGAACATCTGAACTGCAAATTGGAGGACTAAAATGAAAAAGACTTTGCAGCTGAAAGGTCTGGACTGCGCCGCTTGTGCGGGCGAGCTGGAAGAAGAAATTGCCGCTACGGCGGGCGTAAGCTTTGTTTCCGTAACCTTTGTCAACCAAAAATTGACGGTGGAATATGATACGGAGGAGACGCTCGCGCTCGTCAAGCATAAGGCGAACCACTTCGAGGAAGTGGAAGTGGTAGAGGAGACGTCGATTGCGGACGGCGGGCGGCTCGAGGACGGAAAAATTCTTTTACATCTGGCAAACCTGCATTGCGCGGCTTGTGCCATGGATCTTGAGGACATTTTAAGAAAAATAAAAGGCGTAAAGGAAGTGAGCGTGGATTTCGTCTCTCAAACGATCCTCCTCGACGCGGAAAACGAGGACGCCGTGCGGAAGGTCGTCAGGGCGGCGGGGCGTTTCGATAAAGTAAAAGTGCTGGACGGGGAATTGGCCGCGCCTCCTAAAGAATCGCATTTTAGAGAAATTTTACAGATTGCGCTTTCCGCCGCTTTGTTTCTGGCGGGATTTTTGCTGGAGCATTTCGGCGGAAAAACCGCGCTCGTTCGGGCGTTCGAATATTCTTCCTATATCCTGGCTTATCTGATCGTGGGATATCCCGTATTGCTTTCCACCGTGAAAAATATAGTCAGGGGAAAGATTTTCGACGAAAATTTCCTCATGACCGTCGCCTCGATCGGCGCGTTTTGCCTGCGGGATTGGGCCGAGGGCGCGGCGGTTATGCTGCTTTACCAGATCGGCGAGCTCCTGCAGGGTATCGCGGTGGGTTCGTCCCGCCGTTCCGTGGCCGCTTTGATGGATTTGAAAAGCGAAAACGCAACGGTTTTGGAGGACGGCGAACAGAGGAGCGTAAAGCCCGAAAATTTGAAGATCGGCGACGTCGTTTTGGTAAAAGCGGGTGAAAAAGTGCCCGCGGACGGAGTGTTGCTCAGCCGCAGTGCGTCTCTCGATACAAAATCTCTGACGGGCGAAGCTGCGCTCCGCGAGGCAAACGAGGGCGACGAGCTGCTGTCGGGCTGTATCAATGCGGGGGGCGTTTTCGAAATGAAGATCGTGCGCGCCTACGAGGACAGCGCCGTGGCGAAGATTCTCGATTTGGTGGAAAATTCCGCTTCCAGAAAGGCGGCGCCCGAAAAGTTTATCACTAAATTCGCGCGTTACTATACGCCGATCGTGTGCGGCCTGGCCGCGGCGATCGCGGTGCTCGTCCCCGTTTTCCTCGGGCTTATCAACGGCGGCGGCTACGGAGGATATTTCTCCCGCTGGATAGAGACGGCGCTTACTTTCCTCGTTATTTCCTGTCCCTGCGCGCTGATTATTTCCGTTCCGCTCACCTATTTCAGCGGTATCGGAAGCTGTGCCCGTAACGGTATCCTGGTCAAGGGTGCGACGTATCTCGACACCGCCGCAAAAGTACGTGCGATCGCCTTCGATAAGACGGGTACGCTGACGGAAGGAAATTTTGCGGTCTGCGGTACTCGGGTCGCCTCGGGCGTATCGGAAAAAGAAGTCCTTGCAATCGCCGCCGCAGCGGAAAAAGGTTCGTCCCACCCGATTGCCAAGGCTTTTAAGAATGTAGAAACGGCCTATGCGGCGGAAAATATCCGCGAGCTTGCGGGCAGGGGCGTTGCCGCGGAGGTCGAAGGCAAAACCGTCCTGGTCGGAAACGCCGCTCTTTTGAGGGAAAACGGCGTGGAGGCAGCCGAGGCCGACAGCCCTTATACGCTCATTTACGTGGCTTGGGACGGGAAATATCTCGGCCGGATAGAGATCGGCGATAAGCTCCGCCCCGAAACGAAAGAGGCCGTCGCGCAGCTGAAAGCCTTGGGGATCGCGCGGACGGTAATGCTGACGGGAGACAGCCGTGCACGGGCTGAAAAAGTGGCGGAAGAGATAGGCATGTCCGAGGTAAACGCCCAATTGCTGCCCGACGAGAAGCTGGAAAAAGCGGAACAGCTCAAAAAGAGCGGGGCGCTGATGTACGTGGGCGACGGAATCAACGACGCGCCCGTGATGGCGGCGGCCGATTGCTCGGTCTCGATGGGTAAGCTGGGCAGTGCGGCGGCCGTGGAGGCTTCCGATCTGGTGCTCATCTCCGATAACCTTAAGGCTATCCCGCGCGGGATACGGATCGCAAGAAAGACGCGCAGGATCGTCACCGAAAACATAGCGTTTTCCATCTTTATGAAAGTCGCGTTTATGGTTCTCGGGGTGGTCGGCGTCATGCCGCTTTGGCTGGCGGTGTTCGCGGACGTCGGCGTCATGCTTCTGGCGGTGCTCAACTCCCTGCGCATGCGTCTGAAAATCAAGGGCGAAGAAATATGAAAAATATGCGGGCGGCCTTAAGGTCGTCCGTTTTTTTCGTCCAAGACGGGAAACAAACGCTTTGCATTGACGGAAAAATATGATATAATAGAGAAGCTATGGAGATAAAAATTTCGAAAACGACATTTGCGGAAGCGGAAGCCGTCGCCGCAATGTACGACGAAGGGCGGGCGTTTCTGCGCGCCTCGGGCGTCGATCAGTGGACCGATAACTATCCTGTCCTCGAAAACGTTTTTGAGGATATAGAATCGTGCGCATCCTATGTTTTAACGGCGGACGGAGAACCCGCCGCCGGCATGGCGATCGTGGAGCGGGAGCCCGATTACGATAAAATTTACGGCGGCGCATGGCTGACGGGCGAAAGCGGGGAATATCTCGCCGTTCATCGCGTCTGCGTAAGGGAAAAATTCAGGCGGCGGGGACTTACGAAAAAATTATATGCCTTTGCCGAATCGCTGGTGCGTTCCTGCGGGCGTAAAAGTCTGCGCGCGGATACGCACAGGGATAACCTCGCCATGCGCGCCGCGTTGAAAAAGAATGGTTTTATCGAGTGCGGGGTGATTTATCCCGCCTACGGCGGAGAACGGATCGCTTACGAAAAAGTAGTGAAGGAGTAAAATATGGCGGCAAAAGAGGAAAAGAAACGACTGGTGGTGGCGACGGGAAACGTCAACAAGCTGAGGGAGATCGCCGAGATATTTCCGCACTATGAAGTAATCTCCGCAAAACAGGCGGGCTTCGAGGGAGAAGTGGAGGAAACGGGCGAAACGTTTGCGGAAAACTCCAGGCTGAAAGCCGAAGCGGTGGCGAGGGCTCTGGGGTGTATCGCTTTGGCGGACGACAGCGGCTTGTGCGCGGAGGCGCTCGGAGGAGCGCCCGGCGTTTACAGCGCGCGCTATGCGGGCGGACACGGCGACGATCGGGCAAACCGTTTGCTGCTTTTGAAAAATATGGAGGGCGAGAGAAACCGTCGGGCATATTTCCAAAGTGCGATCGCGCTGGTGTATCCCGACGGAAAATGCCTGATAGCCGAAGGCCGCACCTATGGAAATATTCTTTATGAAGAAACCGGCGAAAACGGCTTCGGCTATGATTGCGTTTTCGAAAGCGAAGATCTGGGCAAATCGTTCGGCGTGGCTTCGGCTGAGGAAAAAAACGCCGTTTCCCATCGTTTCCGCGCCCTTCAAAAGCTGTTCGAAATGCTGAAGGACGGGCTGTAAAACGGAGGCAAAAATGAAAACGATGATCATTTTTTCCGATACGCACGGGCATAGGGAGGGGATTGAAAGACTGATGCCGTTGTTTTCGGAAAACGATTATGTCATTCATCTGGGCGACGGGGCAGGCGACATGCGCGAAGTCGTCAATGCGTTCCCCGAAAAAGTATTCGTCTGTCAGGGAAACTGCGATTTTGTCCCCGCTCTGTCCGAGGGCGAGCTGGAAGTGGAAGGCGTGAAAATCTTTTTTTGCCACGGGCATAGATACCGCGTTAAATCCGAGCTTTCCTCTCTTGCGGAAGAAGCGCGGCGGCGGGGATGCCGCGTCGCTCTTTACGGCCACACCCACCGCGCCGATATTTCGGAGGAAGGCGGCGTATTGCTCGTCAATCCCGGCTCTCTTCGCCGTCCAGCGGGCGAGGGCGGCGGCTATTGTTATCTTACCGTTGAAGGGGAAAAAGTCTATCCCGTTTTGGTAGGAGAGAGCGTTTATTAAAAAGAAACAACGGGAAATTTTTCAAGGCGGAGTTTTGTCCGTCGCTGCAAAGAAAACGTTTGTCGGGATAGAGACGGGAGGAAAATATGAAAGGACGTCGAAGGGTGATTTCGGCCGTGTTGCTCGCGTTGCTTCTGTCTGCGGGCGCCTGCGGCGGAGCCGCGGAAATCGGCGGAAACAGCAGCGCCGATTGGTTGAGCGAAGAAACCGAAAACGGCTCGCGCGACGAAACGGACGGTTTTGAAAGCACGGACGGAAAAGCTTCGGACTTTTCCTCGGAAGCGGAAAATTCCTCGTTCGGAGCTTCTTCGGAGGATTCTCCTGAAAAAGAGTCCTCGTCGGATAGTTCGGAGGAGGTGCGGGAAGTCCTTTTTTATCTGCATTTCAATAGTCCTTTTCCCGTGGCGGACAAGGTCCTCGTCGGTACCCAATCGGGCGAAACGGCCGAGCTGGACAACGCGGAAAATGCTTTTATCAAACTCAACGAAAAAGCGGCGAAGGCAAAACTATTGACGACGGGGGGTGAGCCGACTTCGGAGCCCGTCTATCATTTTTCGGGCTGGGCATACGATCGGGACGGCGAACGGCCTTTCGACGGCCTTGTTCCCGATAGCGGGGAAATAGCGCTGTATGCGGTCTGGACCCGTTCTCAAAGGTATGTAAAGCTGTCCCTTTACGGAGATAATGAGTTTTTAGACGCCTACTATCTCGTAAAGGACACGACGTTTACGCAAGCAGCCGCAGATAAAATCGCAGGTCGTTACGCCGAGCTCGGCATTGAAACAGACGGTCTCTATACGTCGGACGGAAAACCCTTTGCCATCGGCAGTATCGTGGGGGAAGACGCGGAGCTGTTTCCCCGCCCGCGCCCCGCCTGCCGGCATAATTAAAAAGAGGAAAAGATGCAAGGCGAAAAATATCTGAAATTATTATCCGCTCAATATCCCGACGCCGCGCGGACTGCGCTGGAGATCATCAAGCTGTCGAGCGTGCTCAATCTGCCCAAAAGCACCGAGCATTTTGTTTCCGACATACACGGCGAGGCGGCCTCCTTTCTGCATGTGCTGAAAAGCGGTTCCGGCTCTATCCGAAAAAAGATAGACGACGAATTTTCGGAGGAACTGACGGAGTCGGAAAAGCGGGAGCTTGCCACCCTCATCTATTACCCCGCCGAAAAGCTGGAGATCGAAGAAAACGAGAGGGAAAATTTCGGCGATTGGTGCCGTACGGCGCTGTTGCGGCTGATCCGGGTGACGCGAAGAGTCGCGTCCAAATATTCCCGCGAAAAGCTGAAACAGGCGCTTTCGTCCGAATTTGCCTATATCATCGACGAGCTTCTCACGGAAAAGGCCGAGCTGCCCGACAAAGAGGCATATTATAACGGGATCATTCAGGCGATCCTCGGGACGGGACGGGCCAAGGCCGTGATCGCGGCGTTTTGTCAACTGAGCCAAAGGCTGGCGGTGGAACGCCTGCACGTCATCGGCGATATTTACGACCGAGGCGCGGGCGCCGTAACCGTCATGGACGCGCTGGAGAACCGTCGTTCGGTGGATATCCAGTGGGGAAACCACGATATTTCCTGGATGGGCGCGGCAAGCGGCTCGGAGATCTGCATTGCCAACGTCGTGCGCATTTCGGCGCGTTACGGAAATTTATCCACGCTCGAGGACGGATACGGCATCAACCTTATTCCCCTGGAGCGTTTTGCCTCCGAAATTTACGGCGGGGACGACTGCGCAAGGTTTTACCCCGAGGCGGGGGAGGACGAAAAGGAACGCGCTCTGACGGCGAAAATACATAAGGCGATCGCTGTGATTCAACTGAAGCTTGAGGGACAGCTCGCTTTGCGGCGGCCCGAGTTCGGTATGAGGGAACGGATTTTTCTCGACAAAATCGATCGGGAAAAGGGCACCGTCAGGGTGGGCGAAAAAACTTATCCGCTCGCGGACGCCTATTTTCCTACCGTAGATCCCGCCCGTCCGTACGAGCTGACGGCAGGGGAAGCGCGGGTATGCGCGAGGTTGAAAGAGGCCTTCCGCGGAAGCGAAAAATTGCGCCGTCATGTCGAATTTCTCTTTTCCTGCGGGAGCATGTACCGCATTTGTAACGGAAATCTTTTGTATCACGGCTGCATACCGCTGGAGAAGGACGGCAGTTTCAAAAGCGCGGAAATTGCCGGGAAAAGCTATGCGGGAAAAGCGCTTTACGACGTCCTTGAAAAGTGGATACGGAAAGGCAGGTACTCGGCGAGCGCAAAGGAACGGGCTTACGGCAGGGACGTAATGTGGTTTGTTTGGTCAAACGAAAAGTCCCCCCTTTACGGCAAAGACAAGATGGCCACGTTCGAGCGGTATTTTATCGCGGACGCCGAATGTTATACGGAAGAAAAAAATGCCTATTACCGCCTTTGGGACGACGAAGCGACGGTGAAGCGTATTTTTGCGGAGTTCGGCATCGATATGGAAAGGGGGCACATTATCAACGGCCACGTACCCGTTAAAGTGAAAAAGGGCGAAACTCCCGTTCATTGCGGCGGCAGGCTCATCATCATAGACGGCGGCTTTTCCCGCGCGTACCAGGGCGTGACGGGGATCGCGGGCTATACCCTCGTATCCGATTCCCGCATGGTCAAGCTCATCGCGCACGAGCCGTTTGTCTCCACCGAAGAAGCGGTGAGAAGCGAGCGGGAAATGCATTCCACGGCGGAGATCGTTTCAAGGTCGCCGCGCCGTCTCCGAACGGAAGATACCGACGCGGGAAAGGAGCTGCGGGAGCGAATAGCCGACTTGACGACACTGCTCGAAGCGTACAGAAACGGCAGCTTGAAGGAACAAAATTGGTAAAAAAAGCGCCCCGATTTTATAGCGGGGCGCTTTTGCCGTCGGATACGATTATCCGTATTTTTCGGATTTATTCGTGTATTTCTATACTCCACGAGGTTTTATAGGTTTTGCCCGGGGCCAGCCTCGTCATGTCCTCTTTTGCGGAAAGGTCGGTAATGACGCCGTCCGTTGCGGGGAGGGCGGACCACGGCTCGATACAGACGAAAGGCGCGTCCGTTTCGGGCGTGTGCCATACGCCGAGATAGCGGAAATCGGGATATTTTACCGTGATGTAGCGGGGATCCGCTTTGCTCTTCAAAGAAATTTCGCGGCAGGTATTGCCGAGAATGGCCGCGTCGTTGTCGAACAGCTCGTGCCGCAGCGGCAGACGTACCCCCTCCGTCAGCGGCAGAGGCAGTTTTTCGCCCGTCATAAACTTCGATTCCGAAAGGGTATGGAAAAGCACCTTCGTCTTTTCCGAAAATTCGAGATAATAGTCCTCGAAGGCGCCGTTTCCGAAGGGAACGTTAAAGCCGGGATGCCCGCCGAGCGCAAAAATCAGCTCCTTTTCGTCCGTGTTTTTTACGATAAACGAGATTTCCAGCGTCGCTTCCTTCAGCTCATAACGGATAAAAAACTCAAATTTGAAAGGATACTCCTTCAGACTGTCCTCGTCTTCCGTAAGGCGGAAGGTAAGCTTTGTGGCGGTGCGGTCGGTCAGCTGAAACGCGCGGTAGCGGGCGATCCCGTGACAGCGCAGAGAATATTCGTTTCCGTCATACGTATAAGTATTTTTATACATTCTTCCGATCGTGGGGAAAAGGTTATAGGCTCTGCCCGCCCAATAGGCGGGGTCGCCCTGCCAAAGATACTCCGTCTCCGTCGCTTTGGAATAAATGGACTGAAGCTGAGCCCCCGAGGTATCGACCGTCGCTTTGAGAATTTTGTTTTCGATAGAATAGATCATCGCTTTCTCCTTTTTCCTTTTTTCAATCATTTATATTTTATCATAAAAAAAAGCGTTTGTAAAGGGGGAGAGGCAGAAAAGTTTATAAAAAAACCGCGGGAGCCATTGTCCGCGGTTTTGCTTTTGCAGTTAAGAGAAGCAAAGCAAAAAAAGGAAAGGAAACGTCAGTGAGCCGCAACGGGCGCCGTTTGTTTTTTTCTGCGTTTTCTCCACGCAAGGAAGCCATAGACGTCGTTTACGAGGAACACGGCGAAGGTAATCAGCGTCGGAAGGGAGGCGACGCCGTAATTATAGACGCGCAGGCCCCAAAGGACAAGCAGAATAAGGTCGTTGACGATAAAGCACACTGCATAATATTCGCTTCTGCGCAGCATGAGATAGGCGGCGGAGACGCTGGAGACGAGGGAAATCGTGCTGACGATCAGCTGATCGGTATGCAGCGCTTTCAGAAGGAAATAAAACGCTACGGTGACGAGACAATCGCCTATTCCCATAATAATATACTCGCGCGGGCGGAGAAGATTGATTTTAACCTCGGCGGATTCGGGGTCGCGGCGGTTTCTGATCCACGACACGATGCAGGCGATATGAATGGGGGTCATTAAAAAGAGATAGATCAGCATTTCGCCGTAGTATTTCGACTGATAGGCCACGACCGAATAGAAAATTGCGAAAATGATGCTCAGATACTGTGCGACGGGATTGCCCTTGGCCGTAAAGAGTACGCAGACGATCCCCGAAACGGAGGACAAAAGCGACCAGACGCTTTTTTCTTTGCCGAGGCAGAAAATAGTGACGGTGGAAACGAGGCTGACGGACAGGAGCAGAATCTCGAAAAGGTTCCATTCCCCGAAAAATTTTTTTACTTTGGAAGAAAAGGTGTTGGACATAAATTTCTCTCTTTTGCCGAAACTGAAAGTAAAGCTTGCGCGCCCTGCGGACAGGCGGGCGAACAAAATGTATTGTAGCACATATGCGCGAAAAAGGCAAGCGAAAGAGCGCGTATGGAACAAAGAGGGGAAATTGTAAAAATATTTATTACACTTGTAACAAAAAAGTGACCGATTTATTACTTGTTTGTTACAAATCCGTGCGGACTTTTTTACAAATAGGGTTTATGATATAGGCACAAAGTTAAAGGAGATAAAAAACTATGAGATCGAGAAAATTTATGGCGATCGCTCTGGCGGCGGTCACGATGGGTACCTTGGCGGCATTCGCGTCCTGCGGCAGCGATAAAACAACCGTGACGCTCAGCGGTTCCACTTCCGTGCAGCCCTTGATGGAAAAGCTCGGCGCGGCGTTCGAGGAAGCGCACGGGGATATAGAGATCGTCGTCAACGGCGGCGGCAGCGGCGTGGGCGTTTCCGATACGCAGACGGATAAAAACGATTTCGGCATGGCGTCTCGCGAGCTGAAGGACAGCGAAACGGGGATCAAGGCTGAAAAAATAGCCACGGACGGGATTGCGATCATCGTCAATACGGGCTGTACGCTGGACAACGTGACGCCCGACGAGGTTTACGGCTTATATGCGGAGGGAACGGCGATCGGGACGGTAAACGCGGCGATCTCCCGCGAATCGGGCTCGGGTACGCGGGGCGCGTTCGACGAGCTGGTAAAAAACAGCGAGGGTAAAACGCTGGATAAAGCGGAAAGCTTCGCAAAATGCGTTCAGACGCAAAATTCCACGGGCGCAGTGATCACCCAGATCTCTACCGCGGGAAATACCAATCTCATCGGCTATATTTCTTTGGGCTCTCTCAGCGAAAAGGTGAAAGCGTTGAAATACAACGGAGTGGAAGCCACTGTCGCCAATATCGAAAGCGGCGCGTATAAGCTTTCCCGTCCCTTCCTGCTTTTGTCGAAAGAGGGTAAGACCTTAAGCGAAGCCGCTCAGAAGTTCCATGACTTTATTTTCTCCGCGGAAGGGCAGGCGATCGTCGAAAAAGACGGTTATATCAAAGCAGTAAAATAAGCTGAAACGGGAAATTTCCCATCGGATTCAACGCAATGAGAAAACTAAAGGACGCTATTACAAAAGAAAACGCGGCAAAGGTGACGTTCGGCCTCTGTGCGGCGTTTTCCATATTCGCGGTATTTGCGATCATCGTTTTCGTGCTCTACCGCAGTATTCCCGCTTTTCGGGAAGTGGGCGTTTTCAATTTCATATTCGGGACGGGCTGGAAGCCTACCTGGGAAGACAAGGCCTGGAACGGCGAATATAAGTTCAGCGATATTTTCGGCGTCGCGCCTATGATCGTCACCTCCTTCGCCGTAACGGGCGGATCGGTGCTGTTCGGCGGACTGCTCGGCGTGTTCACCGCCGTATTTATGGCGTTTTATTGCCCGAAAAATCTCCAAAACGTGCCCGTGCTGAAAAAAATCCCCGTACTCAACAAGTTGCCGTTAAAGGGGATATTCGAGCAGATAATCAATCTTTTGGCGAGTATTCCCTCAATCATCATCGGCTTTTTCGGCCTTGTGGTCATCGTGCCGCTGGTACGGGATATTCTTCCCCCTCACCAGACGGGCACGGGCGTGCTTTCGGCAATCATCGTCCTTTCGATTATGATTATGCCCACGATCGCTTCTCTGGCAAAAAACAGCCTCGAAGCCGCCTCGAAGGAATATTACGAAGGTTCGCTGGGGCTTGGAAACACAAAGGATCAGACGGTGTTCCGCGTCATGCTCCCCGCGGCGAAATCGGGGGTACTGTCCGCGATTATTCTCGGCGTGGGCAGGGCGGTGGGAGAAACCATCGCGGTGTATTTCGTCATCGGCGGCACGCCCGGAAATTTCCCCGAGACGCTCTATACGCCCGTCGCCTCCCTCACGACGACGATCGTGCTGGAAATGGGCTACGCCTCTCCCGGCAGTATCCACGAAAGCGCGCTGATCGCGACGGGATTTGTTCTGCTGGTATTCGTCCTGCTGATCAATCTCGCACTCAACGTCATCAAACGGGATAAAGCAGGCGGCAATAAACTGTTCGGCGGAAAAATCGGAAAGCATAGAGCCGCGGAAAAGGTATATGTCTATAAGCAGCGCGGCGCTTCGCAGAAGGTACTGAAATATATCAGCATTGTTTTGTCTCTGTTTATCGCTTTCGTACTGACCTTTCTCGTCCTGTTTATCTGCGTCAAGGGGATTCCGCATCTCAACCTGCATTTCCTGTTCGGGGAGAGCCGAAACGGCGACGAAACCCTGCTTCCCGCTTTCGTTTCGACGGGGCTGATCATTTTTATGACCTTGCTGATCGCCCTGCCGCTGGGGATCGGCGCGGCCATATTCCTCAACGAATATTCCAAAAAGGGGAGCAGATTCGTCAAAACGGTGCGGCTGTTCATCGACACGCTTGCGGGCGTTCCGTCCATCGTGTTCGGGCTGTTCGGCATGATCTTTTTCTGCAATATCTGCGGCCTGGGGTACAGCCTGTGGGCGGGGTCTTTCACGATGGTGCTCATCGTTTTGCCGACGGTGATCCGTTCTACGGAGGAAAGCCTCAGGGAAGTGCCCGACAGTATGCGCGAAGGCTCGCTTGCGCTCGGTTCGTCGAAGGTGCGAACGATTTTTAAGATCGTTTTGCCCTCCGCCCTCCGTGGTATCGTCACCTCGGTCATTTTAAGCATCGGCCGGATCGTCGGGGAATCGGCGGCCCTCATCTATACGGCGGGATCGTCTATCCGTATGCCGTCGGGCTACGGCGGCGCAGGCTCCACCTTCGCCGTGATGATGTATCGCTTTCAGGTGGAAGGGCTCGCCATGGAAAAGATGTACGCGACGGCGGTGGTGCTGCTGGCGATCGTGGTGATTCTCGATCTGCTCGTGACGCTGGTGCAGAAAAAATTTGCCCGAAAAGCGAACGGAGAAGAGCGGGACGCAAAGACATCCCGCGCTTTAAGGAAGGATACGAAAAGGAACGCCGTCGCCGCAAAGCTTGCGGCCGCCGCGTCGGAAAACGAATAACGGGATTAAAAGGCTATGAAAACGATCGATAAATTCAAATTTGAAAAGGGCGCGGCGATCGAAGTGCGGAAAATGAACCTCTTTTACGGAAATTTTCAGGCGCTTAAAGAGATAGATATGACCATGCCCGAGCGGCAGATCACTGCGATGATCGGCCCGTCCGGGTGCGGTAAATCCACTCTTTTGAAATCGCTCAACCGCATGAACGACCTCGTGGAAGGCTGTAAGGTGGAGGGAACGATACAAATCGGCGGACAGAATATTTACGAGCGCGGCGCAAATCTCGCCATGCTGAGGAAAAACGTCGGCATGGTGTTTCAGCGGCCCAATCCCTTCGCCATGAGCGTTTACGACAACGTCGCCTACGGTCCCCGCACCTTCGGGATACGCAAAAAGTCGGACATCGACGCAATCGTCGAGCGTTCGCTGAAGGGGGCGGCGATGTGGGAGGAGCTTAAGGACCGCCTGAATAAATCCGCGCTGGGGCTTTCGGGCGGCCAGCAGCAGCGGCTTTGCATCGCCCGCGCGCTCGCCGTCGAGCCGCAGATTCTGCTCATGGACGAACCGACTTCCGCCCTCGATCCCATTTCTACGGGAAAGATCGAGGAATTGTGCGCCGAGCTCAAAAAAAGCATCACGATCGTCATGGTGACGCACAACATGCAGCAGGCGGCGCGTATTTCCGACAAAACGGCGTTTTTTCTGCTCGGCGAAATGGTGGAAATGGGAGCTACCGAGCAAATTTTTTCCGTCCCCAAAGACAAGCGGACGGAAGACTACATCACGGGGAGATTCGGGTAAGAGGATATGCGAACTACTTTTTTAAGCGAACTGAAAGAATTGAAAACAGATATGCTCCAGATGGGCGCCTACATTGAAGACGCCATAAAAAACACGATGACCGCCCTCGTCGAGGACGATCTCCTGCTCGCGCAGGAGGTCATCAATAAGGACTGTATTATAGACGACGCCGAACGCACGATAGAAAATCTCTGCTTAAAACTGCTGCTCACCCAACAGCCCGTCGCTACGGATATGCGCATGATCTCTTCGGCGCTCAAGATGATTACGGATATGGAACGAATCGGCGATTTTGCGGCGGATATTGCGGAGATCGTTACAAAGGGCGGCCGCACGGGCACGGGCTATCACATCGAACTGATCGACCGCATGGGCAGGGCCGTCATCCGTATGGTGGACGAGGCGGTGCTCTCCTTCACCAATTCCGATCTGGAGCTTGCGAAAAAAGTCTGCAAATCGGACGACGAGGTGGATAATTTATTCAACGGAGCCAAAAACGTGCTTCTCGATTGTATCCGCAACGACGAAAAGCTTGCCGAGCGCGCGCTCGATCTCATGCTCGTGAGCAAGTATCTCGAAAGGATCGGCGATCACGCCACAAATATTGCGGAATGGGTTATTTTTTCCATCACGGGCGTTCACGTCAATACGGAAAACGGATAACCGATACTATTTTATCGATAAAAAATACAAAAACCGATATTTTTCGAGTTTTTTTACATTTTTATTACAACTTTGAGGTGACATTCGCCGCAAGGTATTATATAATTAGATGGTAAAGGAAACGGATTGTATAATACGGATGTAATGTTTTTACAAGGGAGTAATAAATGGAAGTATTTTATGCGGTGATCAAGATTCTCGCGGGTTGCGGCGCGTTCCTTCTGGGATTTAAGCTGCTCAGCGACAATATGGAGAAGATCGCGGGCAACCGCCTCAAATCGCTGTTCAACAAAACCTCCGAAAAAAAGATGGTGGGTGTGGGAATGGGCGTCGTGACGACGGCCGTCGTGCAGAGCTCCTCCATCACCACGGTTATGGTAGTCGGGTTCGTCAATGCGGGAATCATGTCGCTCAATCAGGCGGCGGCCGTGATTATGGGGGCCAACGTCGGCACTACGATCACGGCGCAGATCGTCGCCCTGCAGTCTTTTCAGGTAGATACGCTTTTTATGGCGTTTACCGCCGTCGGCGTGTTTATGGAGATGTTTTCCAAAAACGACAGGGTGAAAAGCTGCGGCCTCGCGTTGGCGGGGCTGGGTCTCGTGTTTATGGGCTTAAGCGTCATGTCGGGGACGATGAAGGGATATGCGGGCAACGAAAGCGTTCAGTCGATGCTGCAAACGATAAAAAATCCCTTTTTATTGTTGGGCGTGGGCTTGTTGCTTACCGCGTTGGTACAGTCCTCGAGCGCGGTGACCAGCGTCATCATCACGATGGCGGCGAACGGACTCATCATCGGCGGGGGCGGAAACGCGCCTCTCTATATTATTCTCGGCTCCAACATCGGCACCTGCGTAACGGCGCTCATTTCGTCTATCGGCGCCAATACCAACGCCAGGCGGGCCAGCTTAATCCATTTGATGTTCAATGTGTTTGGCACTTTGATCTTCATGATTCTGTTGCTTTGCTGGCCGACCTTTCAGCAGAATACGTTTGAAAAATGGTTCGCATACCCCGGCACCCAGCTGGCTATGTTCCATACGCTGTTTAATACGGTTTGCACCTTGCTGTTCCTGCCGTTCACCAAAATTCTGGTGAAAACGGCCACGCTGCTTATTCCCGACAAAAAGAAGAAGCCCGTAGAGGCGACGTTTATGGATAAGCGTTTCCTTTCGACGCCCGCGCTGGCAATCAATCAGCTGACGAAGGAGACCTTCCGTATGGCGGATATGTCCATGGAGAGCTTGCAGCTCGCGTTCGACGGCTTTATCGAACGGGATATCACGGCTGTAGATAGGGTCATGGCGAAAAACGAAGAGATCTCTCATTTGAGCGGACAGATCAGCGACTATCTCGTACAGGTTTCGGCGAGCGGTATTTCTCTGGACGACGAGAAGCTGGTCAGCGCGCTGCACAACGACGTCGGGGATATCGTGCGTATCTCGGAGCTGGCGGACAACCTCACCAAATATACGCGCAAGGAAGTAAACGACAGCCTGACGTTTTCGGCGGTCGTGGGGGAAAAGGTGACGGCTATGCACGACCTGCTGCGCAAGCAGTACGAGCTGGTAAAGCGTATCGCGTTGGATAAGGAATATACTCTGATGAGCGATTCGGATAAGCTGGAGGACGAAGTGGACGATATGCGCCGCGAACTGATAGCCGACCATATCGCGCGCATGGGGCGCGGGGAATGCCGTCCCGAAAACAATACCGTATTTATCAATCTGGTGTCCAATCTGGAGCGTATCGGAGACCATTTAAGCTATATCGCGCACAGCACCGACAATATTTGAACGCTCGTATTGGAAAAAATTTTTCCGAGGTGGCAAAGTGAAAGGCATCGTATATGTCCTCGAGGACGACGCAAGCATCGCGGGGCTGATAAAATTTTCTTTGGAAAGAGAACAACTGACCTGCCGTACGTTCGGGTGCGTCCGCGATTTTACGGCGGGGCTGCGGGAGCAGACGCCCGACGTCGTCCTGCTCGATATCATGCTTCCCGACGGCAACGGCCTGGAAGTGCTGAAATCGGTGAAGGAACGTTATCCCAGCGTGTGTTGTATCATGCTCAGCGCACTGGGACAGGAAGGCGATAAGGTGACGGGGCTTAACCTCGGCGCGGACGATTATATCGCCAAGCCCTTCGGCGTAATGGAATTGGTCGCGCGCGTCAAGGCGGCGCTCCGCCGCAGGGCGGGAAACAACGTGCTGAAGGTCGGCAGGCTGGAACTCAACAGCGATACCATGACGGTTACGCTCGATTCGCGCCCGCTCGAGCTCAATAAAAAAGAATTCGAGCTTTTGAAATACTGCATGCGCAACGCGGATATTGTCCTTTCCCGCGATACGCTGCTCACGGAAATATGGGGGTACGTCGATACGGAGACGCGGACGCTCGACAATCATATCGCGCGGTTGGGAAAGCTGGGGATAGACAATTTTGAGACGGTGTTCGGCGTGGGCTACCGTTTCAGAAAAAGCTAAACGTAAGAAACGGATAGGGCAGGGTTGCGGCTATCCGTTTTTTGTAAACGGACGGGGATAAAGCGATGCGTAAAAAAATATTGTGGATATCTCAATTGATCATGGCGGCGGTGCTGATAATCTATACGGTGCTTTCGACGCAGGTCTTTTACGGCGGCCTCGTGGAAAACCGAAAGGAGAGCCTGAAAGTATATATGAACCTTTTCGACGCGGGCGAATATGCCTGGGACGACGTCGGCGCAAATGCGTTTTCTCAAAGCCTTTCGGGGCTTCGTGTCACGTTTATGGACCGGGAGGGAAACGTGCTCGGTGACAGCGAAAGGGAAGATCTCGGCAATCATGCCGACCGCGAAGAGGTGCTTGCCGCCCTGTCAAAGGGCGAGGGATATTCCGTCCGCCACAGCGCTTCCTTGGGCGAGGATATGATCTATTACTGCCGTAAGCTGTCGGACGGAGATAAGGTCTATCTCGTGCGGCTTGCCGTTTCGGGCGCGTCGGAATGGCAGATGTTTGCCAAAGTCCTGCCTACGATCGTCTGGGTTTTACTGCTGGATTTTCTCGTTTGTCTGCTTTTTACGTACGTCGAGACGGAATACATCATCAATCCCGTCAGAAAGCTCGCCAAAGACGCCGCCCTCAATCTCACCCTTTCCACAAAATATTCCGAGCTGCAGCCAATCGTGGATATTTTGAACAACCGCAACCGCGAAGTGAGCGAGCAGTTTAAGGAGCTTTCGGAGGAAAAGGAGCTGGTAGAACGTGCGCAGCGGTCTAAAAACGACTTTATCGCCAATATTACGCACGAAATGAACACGCCGCTCACTTCCATCCGCGGGTATTCGGAATTGCTTTCCACGGGGGTGCTGGACGCGGAGCAGACGCAGGCGGCGGCGCGCACGTTGGTAAAGCAGAGCGACAGGCTTTCCAACCTGATTGCCTGCATCATCAATTACAACGAGATTGACAACGACGAACTTCCCTCCTATGAGGTAAACGTTTCCAGGCTGGCGAAAGAGACGCTCGATATTTTGGCCCCCGATATCGCCAAGCGGAATATTGCTCTTACTGAGGATATCGATCCCGATATCTCGGTGTCGAGCCGGCACGAACGGCTTGGGGAGGTGCTGGGGAATTTAATCCGAAACGCGATTCGTTATAACAAGGACGACGGAAGCCTTTATGTAGGGCTTAAACGCAGGGACGAAGGCGGTGCGAGGCTGACGGTGCGGGATACAGGAATCGGGATTGCCGAGGAAAATCTCGAACGTATTTTCGAGCGTTTTTTTACCGTGGATAAATCGCATAACGGAAAAAACGGCGGCTTCGGGCTGGGGCTTGCCGTAGTGAAAAAAATATGCCGCAAGGCGGGCTGGCCGCTGCGGGTGGAGAGCGTGCTCGGCGAGGGAACCACGTTTACGGTGGATTTCAAATAGGGGACGGAAGCAAGTAAACATTTTCGATTATGCGCCTGAAATAGCCGCGGTTTTCCTCATGCGGCGCAAGAGACCGTTTAGGCAGCATGCGGAGGGGCGGCCCGTCGTCGGCTGCTTCAGGCGGCCTTCCGCAGCCGTCGTCTTAAACGGCAGGCGGAGCAATTCGGGAAAGAAATATCCTGTTCAAAAGGCGGCCGCGGCGGACGGTACAAGAATAACCCCCGAAAGGATTGCTCCTTTCGGGAATATTTTTTGATTAAAAGGCAAGGTTCTATATTTTCGAGACAAAATCCGCGTTTGCGTTATTGATTTTTATGTCGGAATAATGTAGAATGGTAGCCGTAAAGCGCCTTACGAAAAAAGAATAAGGAGTATAAAGAATGGAAAAACAGACGATAGGCGGCTTTTTGGCCACCCTTCGAAAAGCAAACGGCTATACCCAGCAGGAAGTGGCGGAAAAGCTCGGCGTTTCAAATAAAACGCTTTCGAGCTGGGAAACGGACAAAACCTGTCCCGACCTCACCCTTATCCCTGTCCTGGCCGATCTTTACGGCGTCAGCGCGGACGAAATTCTACGGGCGGAACGCAGGAAAACAGGCGGTGCCGCTTCGGAGGAAGAACGGAACAGAGACGAAGCGAGGGCCGCGAAAAGCGTTCGGGCCCTGCTTGGTCGGCAGGAGAAAAAAATCGGAAATATCAACTCTGTTTTGCGCGGCGCCGCCGTCGGCGTCTGGGTGCTGTTGCTGGCGGGGATATTGTTTTTTATGTACGTAAACACCGTTGCGGCGGTCATTTTTTTCGTGCTGTTCGTCTGCGGAGCCGTGACGCTTTTCGTACTGCTTCACGTGTTTACCGAAAATGCGCTCGGATTTGCGGACGAGGAGGATAAGACGGCGGGCGAAGAAACGGCGGCGTATAAAAGACGTGTGGTAACAAAAAAATACGTTACAATTCTGTTGCTCCTCGTTCCGTTGCTTTTCGCCCTGCTTGTCTGTCCGCTGCTTGTCGGGCCTTTCTTGGGGAATATCTACGTATGGGACGCGTTAGGGGTCGCCTCGACGTTTGCGCCGCTCGCGGCCTTGCTTATTCTGCTTTTTATTAACGTAAAATATCGTTCCGCGATAAACTCATACGTCTCCGAACGCAAAAGGTCCGCTTTCGTGAGTAACGGAAAACTTCTGAAACGCTGTACCGCAGGGGGATTGATCGGCTGGGGCGTTTGCACGTCGTTTTGTGCGCTCGTCGCTGCCCTGCCCTCGTTGTTTGTGTTTTACAAGACGGTTTATTCCACCCCGGACAAAGCGGAACTGAAGAAATACGTTCAATCGATAAATTTTGAGGCGTATGATATTCCCGTTCAACTCGGCGGACTTCCGACGGGAGAATATTATTTCGAGCTCGGGGAGGCTATGGAGGAATTGTTGAAAAGCGACGATTCCGAAAAAAAAGTGGATTTGGACGACGGGTTTTTTCTGGCGAAGGATTACGGAAATTTATTGGTAGGAGCGGGGGACGGCATAACGGCATATCAAGCTTCCCTCTTTTGGCGGGAGAGCACGGACGGGCTTATGGAAACAAGTTACTCTATCGTAAGAGGAATCCGCTACAGCGAACAATTCGACGTCTATCTTCTCCGAGATGGCGACGAATGGGCGGCGGGTCATGCGAGTATCGTTCGGGAAAAGAAGGGGAGGTATTCTTTTTGCCGTGAAAAGGATTTATCCAAAATTTTTCTGGGAATAGGTATGTTTCTCGAAGCTTTACCCGTGCCGCTCGGTCTTGTAATCTATGCCGTAAAACGCAAAAACGAAGCATAAAAACGTATTGAAGTCCGCTCGATAAGTACGTTCTTTCAAAAAACGGCGCCGCGGGCTTACAAAGCTATGCTCACAGAAACGCCGCAATGGTAAACCGAAAAGTCGGATTTGATTTTAAGGCCGTACCGATATGCTCGACGTCATCGTCGCGCGGAGGATTTCAAATAAGCTTCAGACAAAACGAAAACAGGCGCGGTGAATATATCCGCGCCTGTTTTCTTCGTATTAAAAAATTTGTTTATTTTCCCGAAGTACCGTCCGAGGGAACCGTGATCATGATTCCGCTGTCGCCCGTCACCACTTGCGGGAGCTTACCGTCCCATTTGGACAAATACTCTATATATTTCATGTATTCGGCAATATCCTTGCCCGTATGTAAATCGTCGAAAACAATGGTATATACGGTAACCTCCGTTTCGCCGTCTTTTTCCTTTTTTTCCTCGACGGTATAGCCCAGCATGCGGGCGACCTCCACGCTTTTAAGCATAATTCCTTTTGCTTCCGCCTCGGCCGCCGCGACGTCGGCGTCCGCCTGAGCCTGCGCTTTGGCGAGCAGAGCCTTGGCTTCCTGCTCTGCGACATACAGGGCGGTATCCGCTTTTTCTTTTGCTTTTTCGTTTTCGTATTCCGCCTGAAGCTTTTCCTGCTGAGCCATCATTTTTGCTTCGACGGCGGCTTCAAAAGCGTCCGAGAAAGAAATGTCCGTCAACACGGCGCTTTTGAATGTGACGTAATATTTATCGCCGATCGCCTGGGAGATGGTGCTTTCCACGGACGGAGAAATGTTTTCTCGGGTAGCGATCAGCACTTCCGCCTGATATTTGGAAAGCTCCGCTTTGGTGCGCTCGATCGCCACGCTCTGGATACGGTTGGTCAAGGCGGTTAAGCTGCCGTAATCTATTGCGATGTCCTGTACGTTGTCCTGACGGATCTGAAACTGTACGGTCATAGAAATATCCATGGGCTGGGCGTCCGAGGTATAAGCGGAAGTATTGATTTCCAGCTGCTGTACTTTGGCGTCGTATTTCTCATAGCTCCGCGTCAGCCAAAAATCGAAATACGTGCCCGAGGTTTCGGTTTTAACGATCACGCCGAGCCGTTTAACGACGGCGATCTCTCCCGCCTCCACGGTATGGAAGGAGCCGGGAAGCATAATCAGTAAAAGCGCGGCCGCCGCGACGAGCGAGAGGGAAAGCCCCGCAGGGGCGCCGCGCTTTCCCGTTCTCTTTTTTTTGTTTACCTGCGCCCTGACGAAAAGGACGATGCCGACTGCAATCACCGCGAGAAAAAGCACCGCGGTAACGAAAGCAAAGATCATAGTTATTTTCTCCTTATAATATGATAATATACAGATAAATGTATGACGGCCCGTTCGGGCGGTATGCCGATTTTTCACAAAAGCGGTGCACGAGGCTTGAAAAAAAGACTCATACCCCGCACGCACAACGCACGACGAATGAGTCTCATTTTTGAAAACAATCCCGGACGGCGTTACGTTTGCCGTCGATTGACGGGTATTGTTACGCCTCGCCGCGCTTTTCCGCGCACGACGCGAGCCGCAAATTACTCCCTCGCTTGCCGCCCTTTCGGGTCGCAAACATTTTTTCTTTTGTTAAAGATATTATAACACATTTTCCGATGTTTGTCAATACCCTTTTTTACGATTTTTTGTAAAATCGTAAAATTCTATTTGGAGCTTTAGCGAAAATAAACCCCCAGTTCTACTGGGGGAAGAAAAAACACTT
>ERZ506905.56-NODE-56-length-85310-cov-11.7369_pt1 | contig 85310 bp, 72 predicted proteins | sample MGYA00513175_ERZ506905 | MGnify/ENA metagenome assembly ERZ506905
ATTAGGGCTATGCCCGAAACTGAAATACCACGCGCTACGCGCGTGGATATTTATTATTTATACGGTTTCAATGGGAGTAAATTCCGATTATTCAACCTCGGCGCGTTTGGGAAATATTCAGATAAACGCCATCAGCCCGAACACTATGCCCAAAGCCGCGCCCGCGAGCAGGTCGGAGGGGTAATGAATCCCCGCGGCAAAGCGCACGTACCCGAGCAGCGTGCCCGCAAGCAGCACCGCGGCGCCCGCCCATACGCAATAAGGCAACAGCACCGTGCCGATGACAAACGCCGAAGCGACGTGGCGGCTGGGAAACGAATGGCCGCGTTTTTTCTTTTGAATGACGGGAAATATTCCGCCCGCCTCGTAGGGGCGTTTGCGGTCGATCAGGTTGCGCAGGAGAGACACCGCGAACAGGCATAAAAGGGGAACGCCGAGGATACGCACGACGTCCGCGCGAACGGGATTATGTATAATCAGCTCGAACAGACACAAAAAAGCGTAGGCGAGAAACACCGCCGCGGTGAGCACGTAATTGGCGATAAAGAGCGTTTTTCTCGCCCACGGCCGCTTGCGGTAAAAGGCCGCCTGCCGTTCGTAAAGTTTTTGATAAAGGTCGCGTATCATGGAATAAGTATAACACATCCGATAAAATTATGCAAGGGATTTCCCCTTTTTATGCGCAAAACGGAACCTCCCGAAAGGGGGAATTCGGGAGATCCCGCCCGCAGGCCCGCGGTGACACAGCCTTTAACGGCCGCGGGCCGCATTTCCGCTCCGTCTGCCGCGCAGGGCCGCAGACGAGAAGAAAAAGAGATTTATTCGATTATTCCTTGCGGTTGCCCGGTACTTTGTCCGCCAGCATGGGCGGCACTTCCTCATAGTCTAAAAATTCCGCGGCGAATTTTCCGCTTCCGCGCGTCAGCGAACGGAGCTCCATCGTGTATTTCTTGATTTCCGCCTGCGGCACTTCCGCCGTGACAATCGTCAGCTCGTTTTCCGTCGTCGTGCCCATGATACGGCCGCGGCGTTTGTTGATGTCGCCCATCACGTCGCCGAGATAGTCCCCGGGCACGGCGATTTTTAAGCGGTAAATCGGCTCTAAAAGCACGGGCGAGGCGTTTTTCAGCCCTTCCTTGAAAGCGAGCGCGGCCGCCGCTTTGAAGGCCATTTCCGAGCTATCAACCTCGTGGTAACTGCCGTCGTAAAGCACTGCCTTCAAGCCCGTGACGGGATAGCCCGCCAGCGGACCCGAAACGAGGCTTTCGCGCAGGCCTTTTTCCACGGCGGGGAAATACTGCTTGGGCACGGCTCCGCCGACCACCTCTTCGTCAAATATAAACGGTTCGCCGCAGGGCTCGAAACGGATTTTACAATGCCCGTACTGCCCGTGTCCGCCCGTCTGCTTCTTGTATTTACCCTCCGCGGAGGCGGTGGCGCGAATGGTTTCGCGGTAGGCGATTTTCGGCTCGGTGAGCTTCATATCCACGCCGTAGCGCGTTTTCACCTTTTTGACGAGCATTTCGATTTGCGTGTCGCCCTGTCCGCCGATGAGGATTTCGCCCGTTTCCGCGTTCTTTTCGACGGAGAACGTGTAGTCCTCCTCCGCCAGCTTGCTCAAGCCCGCAAAAACTTTGTCCTCCTCGCCCTTCTTTTCGGCCGAGACGGCCATGAACAGCGTGGGCTTGGGGAAATGTATGGCGTCGAATTTTACTTTCGCGTTTATATCGCATAAGGTATCGCCCGTCGAGGTGACGCCGAGCTTATTCACCGCGCCGATGTCGCCCGCCGAAAGTTCGGAGACGGGCTCCGTCTTTTTGCCGCGCAGGACATATACCTGACCGATTCGCTCCTCCCTTTCCGCGTTGGCGTTCCATACCGTGCTGCCGCTTTTGAGCGCGCCGCGGAACACCTTGAGATAGCTGAGCTTTCCCGAATAGGGGTCGATGACCGTCTTGAACACCTGTGCGGCGAGGGGCGCCGCGGGATCGGGCTGAATATTTACCACCTTATCGGCCGCAAGGTCGGTGGCGAGCGTATTGGTGCGCTCGTTTGCCTGGGGCATGTATGCGACGATTTCGTTTAAGAGGTTGATCACGCCGCGGTTTTGCAGCGCGCTGCCCGCCATGACGGGAATGGTATTTACCGAAGCGATGCCGAGGCGTATGCCGTGAATCGTCTCCTCGCGGGTAAGCTCGCCCGATTCGAAATATTTATCGAGCAGAACCTCGTCGTTTTCGGCGGCGGTCTCCATGAGATTGGCCTGCATTTCCTCCACCTGGGCCTTCAGCTCGTCGGGAATGGGGATTTCCTCCGCGCCGTCCGCGGTGAAGCGGTAGGCTTTTTCCTGAAGGGCGTTGATACAGCCCTGCATTTTTCCGTTTTCCATAATGGGGATCTGAATGGGCGCCAGCTTGCCCGCGTATTTTTCCTTCAGCGCGCGGACGGTGCCGAAATAGTCGGCATTTTCCTTATCCATGCCGTTGATAAAGATAATCAGCGGTTTGCCCAGCCGCAGACAGTAATCTACGACGCTCTCCGCGCCGATGGGCAAAACGCCGTTGGCGCCGATGACGAGGAGCGCGCCGCCCGCGGCCCGCAGGCCTTCGTGGCGCTCGCCCTCGAAGTCGTAAAACCCGGGCAAATCGATGAGGTTGATTTTCGTATCCTTCCACATGAGGTAGGCGCAGGCCGTATAAACGGACATCTTTTTTGATTTTTCGAGATCGTCGAAGTCGGTGACGGTGGTGCCGTCCATAACCTTGCCCTGCCGATCGACCGCGCCGCCGTTAAACAGCATGGCCTCGCAAAGCGTCGTTTTGCCTTCGCCGCTGTGGCCGATCACCGCAATGTTGCGGATATTTTCTCCCGTGATGCTCATGATAGTGTCCCCCTGATTAAAAATTGAATTTTGTTATCAAGAAATGATAACTGTAACCATTATAATATATTCTGCGGCAATTTTCAAGGGGGTTTTGGGAAATTTTTTGAAAAAATTTGTAAAAAAGAGGAACGGGCGGGGCATGTATGCGAATAATGTTGAAAAAAGGCCGCACGATAACTCGCAAAAACAAAATTTTAGGTTCGATTTATGATATAATGAATATGAAAAAGGTGAATGCGGCTTGACGCTTTTTAATTTGTTCAAAGGAAGAATCTTTAACACAGGAGATCCTGTTATGAATTTTTGCGAGATATTGCACGAGTTTTTGAAGGACAATGATATGACGCAACGTTTATTTGCCGAAAGGGTAGGTGTAAAGCAAAGTCAGGTAAGCGAATGGCTGAGTGGTAAGGCTCAGCCCGGATATGATACGCTGAAAAGAATTTCTCTTGCGTTCCATATTTCTGCCGATTACTTTTTGGGAACGACCAAAATTTATTGACAAAAAGCAGATAAAGGGGATATAATAGAAAAAACAAAAACGGAGCGCGGAAACAATGCGGGAAGGCGAGCGGACAATTTATTTCGACCATGCGGCGACCACGCCGCTGGACGGCGAGGTTTTTGAAAAAATGCGCCCGTATTATACGGAAAATTTCGGAAACGCCGATTCGCCGCATTCGTTCGGCCGTGCGGCTATGCGCGCGGTTGATGCCGCGCGGGACCGCGTGGCCGAACTCGTCGGTGCAAAGCCCGACGAAATTTATTTCACGTCGGGCGGCACCGAAAGCGACAATTGGGCGATACTCGGGGCCGCCTATGCGCAGAGGAAAAAGGGAAAAACGCGCGTCATCGTCTCTTCGATCGAGCACCACGCCGCGCTCTCTGCGGCGGAGCGTCTGGAAAAAGAGGGCTTCTCCGTCGCCTATCTGCCCGTCAACGCGCGCGGCGAAGCGGAAACGGAGGCTTTGCGCGCTCTGCTTACGCCCGAGACGGGGCTGGTGGCGGTGATGGCGGCGAACAACGAGACGGGCGTCGTCCAGCCCTTTAAAGCGTTGGCGAAGCTGGCGCACGAAAACGGAAGTCTGTTTTTCACCGACGCGGTGCAGGCGGCGCCCTACCTGAAGATAGACGTCGCGGATTGGGGCGCGGATATGCTGTCCTTTTCCGCGCATAAGTTTTACGGCCCGAAGGGCTGCGGGGCGCTTTACGTCAAAAACGGTGTAAGGCCGGGGAAGCTGATTGCGGGCGGCGAACAGGAACGGGGCATGCGCGGCGGTACCCTCAACGTGCCTTCCGTCGTGGGGCTGGCGGCCGCGTATGAAAAAAACGTGCGGGGCATGGTTGAGAATAACGCAAAAATTGAGGGTTTGAAAGCGCTGTTTCTGAAAAAGATATTTTCGGATATAGAGGGCGTGAAGCTCAATGGCGAGGGGGCGGTGCGCCTGCCGTCTATCGTCAATCTCACGTTTGAGGGGATAGACAACGCGGCCTTTTTATACAATATGGACCTGCACGGTGTGGCCGTTGCGGCGGGGTCGGCCTGCGCCTCGGCGTCGGTAAAGCCCAGCCACGTATTGACGGCGATGGGCTTGAGCGAAAAAGACGCGCGTTCGTCCGTGCGCTTCAGCTTCGGCCGCGACAACACGGAGGAGGAAATTTTATACGGCGCGGAGCTGGCGGCGCAAATTGTCGGGAAGCTCCGTTCGTTTGGGAAATAAAAGGAGAAAACATGGTAAAACATATCGTCTGTTTTAAGCTGAAGGACAGAAAGAAAAGCGAGGAGGCGAAAGAGATTTTGCTTTCTATGCGCGGCAAGGTGCCGACTGCGCAGGAAATAGAGGTCGGGGTAGATTTTTTGGGCTCCGCGCGTTCGTACGACGTGTTTCTCAGCGTGACGGTCAGGGACGGGCAGGCTTTGACTGAATATCAAAACGATCCCTATCACGTCGGCGTGGTGAAAAAATTTATGCACGAGGAGACGGAAAACTCCGTTGCTGTGGATTTTTACTTCTGACGTTTTGCGGAAAGGGAAAAATCTCCTGCGAAAATTTATGAAAATACGAAAAAATATCCCCTTTATATCTTTACTAATCGGGAAAAATGTGATATAATACGGGTATCAATGAAATCGGAGGTAACCATTATGGCACATAAAATCACGGACGAATGCGTAGCTTGCGGCGCTTGCGCCGATACCTGCCCCGTGGGAGCGATCTCTTTGGGCGATGCGGGCATTTACGTGGTAGATCCCGAGACGTGCGTCGATTGCGGCGCCTGCGAGGATGTCTGCCCCACCGGTGCGGTAAAGGCGGAATAACGACCTAAAAAACGGAAGAGGCGTGGGGCGTCCCGTAAAAAGGATTCCCGCGCCTTTTTTCGCTTTCGGCGGCATGGCTTTCGGGCAGGGGGGTGGGAAACGCTGCTTTCAGCCAGGGGCTTGGGAAGCATGGCTTTCAGCCAGGAGCTTGGAAAACGCTGCTTTCGGACGGGCGGAGGAAAAAATGATTATTCTGATCGGCGGCGAAAGCCACACGGGCAAAACGTTTTTAGCGCAGAGGCTTCTGGAACGGTATTCCTTTCCCTATTTCAGCCTCGACCATCTCAAAATGGGGCTGATCCGCGGGCTTGCGGACTGCGGCTTTACCGCGGAATCCCCCGACGCGCTCATTTCCGAAAAAATGTGGAGGATTGTCGAAGGGATCGTCGTCACCTGCGTGGAAAACGGGCAAAATCTCATCATAGAGGGCTGCTATCTGCCGCCCGAGCGCGTCCGTTTGCTCCTTTCGGACGAGGTCGTCGCCGTGTATCTCGGGCTTTCGGAGGCCTATCTCTCCAAAAATTTCGACGCCCTTTGGAAATACGAAAACGTCGTGGAACATCGGAAGTTTCCCGAGGACAGGCCTCTCGAGGCGTTTATCGCGGGAAATGCGCGGGTTCGGTCGGCGTGCGCCGCGTGGGGGCTTTCCTATTTCGAGGCGGGAGAAACATACGAAAAAATGCAGAAAGACGCAATCGCCTTTCTCGACGGAAAGGCGGGCTTGGCGTGGCGGAAATGAATAAGACGGAGGCAGGTATGCAGCTATCGGAATATGAAGTGGCGGAAGATATGCTCATCGACGGGCTGAAAATTGTTCAGGACACGCGGCTGTACCGCTTTACCTCCGATTCGGTATTGCTGTCCCGTTTCGCGCGCGCGAAGGCGGGGGACAAGGTGGCGGACTTTTGCGCGGGCAGCGGAATCGTCGCGTTTCATTTTTACGCGCTCCATCGTGCGCTTAAGGGATTGGATTTTACGTTGTTTGAAATGCAGAGGCGGTTGTCCGAGCTTTCCGTAAAGACCGCGGCGCTCAACGGGTTCGGCAATTTCGAGGCGGTAAACTGTAAAATTCAGGAGATACCCGAGACGTATCGGGAGAAATTTTCCCTCGTGCTGTGCAACCCGCCCTACGAGCGGGGCGGGCTTGAAAACGACGATTATCAAAAAGCGATCTGCCGCAAGGAGATCACAATCAATCTCGCGGAGATTGCAAGGGCCGCGGCGTTTGCTTTGAGGTTTGGGGGACGGCTGGCCCTGGTAAACCGCGCCGATCGGCTGGCGGAGGTCTGCTACACTTTGCGCGAGGCGGGGATAGAGGTGAAGCGGGTTCAGTTTGTCGCGGGGAAAGCGGGCGCCGCGCCCTATCTTTTAATGGCGGAGGGCGTAAAGGGCGGCCGACCGCATACGGAGCTTTTGCCGACGCTTATCAATAAAAAGGGCTGAGCCTTTGAAACGCCGCCGAATATTTTTCGGCGTAACGTCGTGACGCTTGGCGATAAAAATAACGGGGCGTGCGAAACGTCCCGCGGAAAAACGCGGGAAATCCCCCGAAGGTTTATGAAAAAGCAATATGAAAATTTCCGTAATGTTTCACGGGAAAAAAGAAAGAGGTCGAAAGAGGAGAGGATATGGTATATTTTGTGGCCACGCCGATCGGAAATCTGAAGGACATTACCCTGCGGGCGCTGGAGACTCTGCGCGAAGCGGACGCGATTTTTTGCGAGGATACGCGGCATACGGTGAAGCTGCTCAACGCCTACGAGATTAAAAAGCCGCTCTTTGCCTGTCATAAATTCAACGAAACGGAGGCGGCGGAAAAAATTCTCGCGCTCTCCCGCGAGGAAAAGCGGGTGGCCGTCGTCTCCGATGCGGGTACGCCCGTCGTCTCCGATCCCGGAAACGTCGTCTGCAAGGTGTTGCGCGAGGCGGGCGAGCCGTTTACGCTCATTCCCGGCGCAAGCGCGTTTGTCGCAGCCCTGGTGCTGTCTGCTCTGCCCGCGGACAGGTTTGCGTTTATCGGATTTCTGCCCGATAAGGCGGGCGAAAAGCGCGCGGTGCTCGAAAAATATAAAGATCTGGATATGACGCTGGCATTCCACTGCGCGCCGCAGGACGTGGACAGAGACGTCGCGGCCATGTACGAGACGTTCGGAGACCGCCGCGCCGCCGCAGTGAGAGAAATCACCAAAATTCATGAGGAGAGCGTCGGCTTCCGTCTCTCCGAAGGCCTGCCCGGCGAGAAACGGGGAGAGTACGTTTTGATTGTAGAGGGGGCGGGAGAAAAGGAAAATCCGCTCAACGCACTGCCTCCGCGGGAGCACGTCCTTTATTATATAGAAAGGGGAATGGAGAAAAAAGAAGCGCTCAAGCGCGCCGCAAAGGATCGCGGCGTCTCCAAATCCGAGCTTTATCCCTTCGCTCTCGATTTGTGACGCGCGGGCGGGGAAATCCGTTTTGGGCAGGCTCGCTTTGAAGTGTTCTTTGTATGACGTTTGCTCCGCAACGTTCGGACTTTGGGCTTTTCATTTGTTCCGTAACGTTCGGACTTTGAGCTTTTTCATTTGTTCCGTAACGTTCGGACTTTGAGGTTTTTCATTTGCTCCGTAACGTTCGGACTTTGAGCTTTTTCATTTCCACCCGCAGACTGCCTGCGGGTATTTTTTTGTTTTCGACATTTTTCCCGATTATGTCGCTCCCATTTTTATGAAAACTGTGTAAAAAGTCATAAAAATATATGATAAAATATCTTCATGCGCTTGACTTATGCGGACGGAACCTTTATAATAAAAACACGGAGAGTTAAAGGGCCGCCGTTTTTTTGCCGTCTGAAGGCGGAGCGGCTCAAAAGAAAGAGGAGAAAAAGAAGATATGAAAAGAAGCGGAAGAAACAAATCGGCGTTGATCGTCGCCGCGGTGCTGGGGGCGGGCGCCATGCTTGCGGCTGCGGGGTGTTCCTCCAAAAAAGGCGGGGAGATACGCGCGGAAGGGGAGACGACCATTATTTCCTCGCCCACCAAAACCGCCGCGGAATATACGCCCGAAGAAAACGCCTACGTCCTGGCGGGAAAACTGAAAAGCCTGACTTCCTATCGTACGGAGGTGTCGGGCGAGGTCTCCGCGGGATTCGGCCCGATCAATTATAAGCAGACGATTTCGGATACCCATATCAAAAACGGAGAAGAATCCTTTTTGCAGGCAAAATCCACTTCTGCGCTGGTAAACGTCGGAAAGCAGGCGTTTTTTAAGGGCGACAAGGTGGTGATGCGCGACGCCTCGGACGTTAAAAAGGACGTCTGGTCGGATACGTTTTCCGTCACGACCCTTTCCGATTACCGCACCAACCTGGGTGCGGAGCCCACGGCTCTGTCTAACTATATCCTCAACGACGAGACGATCGTAAAAGCGGAAAAAGTGTCCGTTACGGACGACGTATATACCTTCCGTTACGAGATCGACCCCGTCAAGGGCACCTCGCGCTACGCCGTAAAAATGATGAATTACGGCGGGCTGAAGAATAAGCCCGAATACCAGTCCTGCGTGCTGGAAGTGACGTTCGGCAAGGATTGGCTTCCCATTTCTCTGAAGGCGGAGGATAAGTATAAAATCAATCTGATCGGGGACATGTCCTGCACCTCTACGCTGACGGAAACCTTTTACGACGTCGGCGGGCAGGCGGAGATCCCCCAGGCGGAGCTGTTCCGCGAGAAGCTGGGCGACGATCCCACGGATATCGATCCCGACGATACGGAGGATAAGGACGGACTTTCCGCCTTGGCGGACGCCGTCCTCAACACCGACCTTTCGGGCGGCTTGAAAATCCGCGGCAGCCTGGCCGCAAATATGGGCGAAAGCGAATTGCTGGAGCTGCCCGTTGATGCGTGGTTATCCTTCGATTTGGCGAAATTCGCGTTTCAAGGGCTTTCGGGCGCGTTCCGCGCGCGGATATCCACCGAAGTGATGGGGGTACCCGCAGAGCTTCTCTATACGGGCGACGGTTGGCTCTATACGGCCGTCGGCAGCACCCGTTATAAGTACGAGCTTCCCGATTTGGGAGACGGAATGGATTTGCAGGCGGTGCTCGGGCTGTTTACGGCGGAGAAGCTTCCTCAAAACGGAAATACATATCGATATAAGCTGACGTTGAATGCGAGCATTCTCGATACCGCAAACGCCGCGATAGCCGACTTTGCCGCGGGCCTTTCGGGCCCCGCCAAGGATTTATTCGGCGCATTGTCCCTCAGTGAAGTGAGCGCGACGATATCGGTACATAAAGGCCCCAAGGACGCGGGCACGATTTCCGCGGTGGAGCTCTTTGCCGATTTCGACGCCGCTTCTCTGAAAGCCGACGTTTCCGTCAGCGAAGTGGCGGAGACGCTTCCTTCTGCGGAAGAGCTGGCCGTTTATACGGCGGGCGACGCCGCCAAATTGGCGGAAAATTTCGGCGCGCTGTTTGAAATCGCGGGAAAACTGACCGATTTAGACTGGACGACGGGCATGAATATCACCCTCAATGTCGGACTGGATTCGGATACGGCGGATGCGCCGCTTTTATTGCCGTTGGATACGCAGCTTCAAATTTTGCCCGAGGAACTGCTTTCGGGGAATATTTTGGGCGCGCTGCGCTTCCGCGCTTCGCTGAATTTATTTATCGTCAATATAGAGCTGTATTACGAAAACGGCATGCTTTATATGATCAATACGAAGCAGAAGGACGGCCAAACTTACGCGACGAGCGTCACCTCCGTCAACGTCGTCGATTCGGTGCTGGGGCTGCTCTCGAACGCGCTGCTGCCGAACGGCTCTCCCGCCGCGGCCGCGACGGCGGAAGGCTTCGATCTGATAGCGGTTTTAGCAGATGCGGCGATGAATGCAAACGTTGAAACTACGTGGAACGATGAGACCGACTCCACCCGCATTCAGATCAATATGAGCCAAAACTTTACCTCGCTACTGAACGCGGGATATCACATGCTTCTCGAGGCGGTACGGGGGATCGATTTGGGGGAAATGCAGGAGCTTTTGGGGTCTATTCTCTCTCTGTTCGATTTTGAAATCGACAGGGCCTGCGTGCGCGCGGACTTCGTCGGAGGCGCCTTGAGCGATGTCTCTTTCCGCCTGATCAACGACGGCACCTCCGCCATGCTGCCCGGCCGCGACCTTGCGTTTGTGCTCGGCATGACGATGGGCGAAGCGATGGCGGCGGGAGAAATCGATAAGGTGTTCGAGGGCTTGCAGGGCCATCTCGCCGCATACGAGGAGGGGACGGCCGTCCGCGAGGCCGTGGAAAAGCTGAAGGCGGACGGGGTGCGCTATCTCGGCGATTCCTATAAAGCGTTGCTGGACGAAACAGCGGCGGCGTATGACCGGCTTTCCGTCGCCGCGCAATATACGGTGGATTACAGCGGGCTGACCGACATGATTAAGGATTTCGATACTCTGCGCAAACCCGTGGACGAGTTGCTGGGGTATATCGTCAAGCTCAGGAAAGAAGGAAAAGCGGAAGATTATGAAAAAGCCGCGGAAATTTACGACGAAAAAATTTCCGATCCCAGACAGCTGGAATATCTCGGCCGCTTTGCCGAGGAGGAATATCTCGAACTGCGCCGCAAGTATGAAAAGGACGTAGTGGTGCCCGCACTGAACGAGGAGCTTTCGAAGCTCGACCGCACAAATTATCCCGACGCACGCGATTTGATAACGGCCGCGGCGAAGGCTGAGGCCGTCTATGAAGATCTGCTGGCGGAGAGCAAGGCGCTGGTGACCGATTACGAAGCGATCGAGGCGGCGCGTCAGGCGGTTGCGCCGGACGTTCCCGCGGCGTTTGTCGCGGCGGTGGCGGCCATCGGACCCGTGGAAGAAATAACGGCGGGTGCCGAAACATACGCAAAGATTTTGAAGGCGCAGACCCTCCGCGATTTCATGGCAAACTTTATGGACGCTTCGGCGCTCCAGGCGGCGGACGTCGCGGCGGCGGATACGACATTTACGGCGTGCAAGCAACAACACAGAACTTTGGAAACCGCCTTGGTAAACGGTTTGATTTCCGCAATCGGCAAGGTGGCCTTTACCGACGAATGCCACGGCCTGATCGTCGCGGCGCGCGAGGCCTTCAACGCTCTGCCCGAGGAATATAAAAACTTCTGTTCGAAGCGCTACACGCTTGCGTACGCGGAAGCGGATTACGTCAAATTGGCGATTGCCGCGATCGACGCGGATAATCTGACGCTTGCGGACAAAGCGAAGGTGGAGCTGGCGAGACGGCTGTACGACGAGGCGACCGCTGCCTACGGAAAAAACCTGCTCGCAACGACGATAAACAATCGTCTGGGCGATAGCGAAGCAACCTTGAAAGCATTGGAAAAGGCGATTGCCGAACTCGAAGCGGCGGCGTAAACACGCGGGGCCGAATAACAAAAGCGGAACGGTAAACCGTTTCGCTTTTTTCGTGCTTAAGACATGAAAAGTTTGTTGTTTTTCCGATAATAAAGTACAAAAAAAATCGTTTGAAAAAAGTGAAAATAAACGCTTGTATTTTTTTCGCGGCGGACTTATAATATCACTGCTAAAAGCGGAAAACGCACAAAGTATAGGGGAAAAACAAGGAAAATGAAGGAAAAACTTTTTCATCGGGGCATTTTTCTATGACCAAAGATCTGACGAAAGGCAGTCCTTTCAAACTCATTCTCACCTTTATGGTGCCTGTCCTTATCGGCAATATATTTCAGCAGCTCTACAATATGGCGGATACGCTGATCGTGGGGCATACGGTTTCCTCGGACGCCATGGCGGGCGTGGGGATTACCGGCTCCATCACCTTTTTAATCCTCGGCTTTGCGTCGGGGCTTACGGCGGGCTTCGCCGTCAGGACCAGCCAGCGGTTCGGCGCGCGCGACGACGAGGGCGTGAGAAAGAGCGTGGCCGTCTCTCTCCAGCTCTGTCTGGCGCTCACCGCGCTTTTGATGGCGGTGGCCATGCCCCTTTCCAAACCCCTCCTGCGCCTGATGCAGACGCCCGACAAGTATTTCGGCTACGCCTATTGGTACCTGTTTGTATGCTTCGGCGGAATCGGCGCCACGGTGCTGTATAATATTTCCGCCGCGACGCTCCGCGCCATCGGCGATACAAAAACTCCGCTGGTTATCCTCGTGGCGGCGGCCTTGCTCAATATCGGGCTCGACCTTCTCTTTATCGTGGTGTTTAAGATGAGCTATACGGGCGCGGCCGCCGCTACCGTCGTCAGCCAATTCGCCGCGGGGATCGCCGGCCTCGTCTATATGCTTAAAGCGTATCCCGTGCTCCGTCCCAAAAGAGAGGATTGGAAGATAAACTGGCGTTTGTGGGGCGGGCATATCGCGCTGGGGCTTCCCATGGCGCTTCAGTTTTCCATCACGGCGATCGGGTGTATCTTTCAGCAGACCGCTCTCAATTCGCTGGATACGGAAATGCCGGGCGTCGTTACGGCCTATGCGGCGGCGACCAAGATCAGCAACCTCACCACCACGCCTTTCGACGCGCTCGGCGTCACCTTTGCCACTTACGCGGGCCAGAATTACGGCGCCGAGGAACACGGCAGGATCAAGGACGGCGTCTTTGCGGGCATGTGCTATTGTCTGGGCATCTGGATATTCGGGCTTCTGTTCTGCAGCTTCCTCGGAAAGCCGCTGACCGGCATATTCCTCGACAGGACGACGGGGGACGCGGCCCTGTATTACGAGGAAATGCTGGAATATTCCAAGCGCTACCTTGTCTATCAAAGCGCGTTTTTCGGGCCGCTGGGCGTCATTTTCGTCTATCGCAATACCTTGCAGGGGATCGGGCGTTCGGCGCTGACCATGGTCGCGGGGGTGACGGAGCTCGTCGGCCGAGCCTTGTCCTCCTTTTTGCTGGTGGGCTGGTTTGGGTTTGCGGGGATCTGTTTATCCAATCCCATCGCGTGGCTGGCGGCGGATTTCTTCCTCGTGCCCGCGTATTATGTCATCATGAAAAAATACCGCGCGCCTCGCGCCTACGGGCTTAAAAAACTTCTGCTGCGCGTCAAGCCGAAGAAGGCCGCCTGACGGCAGGAAAAAATATTATTTAAGGCGACCTTTTCATCGGGCTATTCTTTTTCTGCGTTTCCTTCCGCCCGCTTCGGTCGGTTTGATAGTTGGCTCGATACGTCGCGGTATAAGTCGTAAAATATAAATTGTTCCATTCATTCTCCCTTGCGTTTCAGCGCTGATACCGCTTAAACACCTTCTCACGATTATTGAAAGATTACGCATCGAAAGCTGAACGCTTCAAGAAAAATTTGTGGAAAATTATTTTGTGAAAGCGGCGATAAGAAACAGCCTGTTTGCTCATTATCGGGCAAATAACAAAGCGCATTTCTCATTGAAATACGCTTTGTTTGTATATATTGGAAATTTTATTAATAAATTGCGTCGATAATCAATTCGGCAAGTTTGCTTATATCTTCCCTGCAATCCTCGTCAAGCCATTTCATAGATACGTTGAACAGCATTCCCGCATACAGAGTGGGCGCATATTCGCTTGAATCGGGGTAATCTTCGGCAAACATTTTTGCAAAATTTTTATTGAGATAATCCAAATAAAGATATTCCAACCGAGCCTTGCGCAGTAATCGTATAGGCTCTTTATTTTGTTTGAAAAGCGTTAAGACGCTCGTTACGACTTTGACGTAATCGTCCTTACATCTCGGATACAAATGCTGACTGAAAATAAACTCTTTTTTATAGTGGTCGAAATAGTAAACGATAATATCTTCTTTGCGCTTAAAGTAGCGGTAGAAAGTCGCTCTGCCTACGCCCGCTTTTTCCGCAATCTCCGTTACGCTTATTTTATTGTATTCGTATGAACTCATCAATTTGAAAAGAGCCTGTACAATGTAATATCTTGTATATTCTTCCGGTAATACTTCCACGATACAAAGTCTCCTTTTCTGTTTCATTTGCGCTGACACATTCGCGCGGTGTGTTTCATCGCCCGTTCAGGCGGTTGATTTCTCCCGACTGTATCTTATATAATACACTTGTCTTACGGAAAAGTCAAGTGAAACGCGAGTCGGGAGACGCTCCGCAAGACAAATCAAAATTAACGGAGGCAAATAATATGCAAGAAAAGAATTTTATCTCTTATGAGTACAGCACCAAAACAGTGAAAGCAAAAGATCAGACAAAGGCGATCGATATGTACGAAGCATTTGGCTGGGAAGTTACTTCTACCGCACCTACCTTGGTGGACGGCGTAACGCTTTCGCTCAAACGCGATAGAAAATTAAAACACAAGCAAGAGCTTACAAGACTTGAAAGACAGGCGGAGAACGTATTTGAAACCATCAACGGGCTGCACCGTGCAAAAACAATGGGCGCAAGTATTTTTGCCTACGTTTTCGGTAGCATCGCCGCGCTCGTTTTCGGCGGCGGAATGTGTCTTACAATGTTAATGGAAGGTAGCATTCCTGCTTTCGTCGGAGGCATTGCGCTCGGTGTTGCAGGCATCGCATTGTGTGGCGTCAATTATTTTATCTACAAAAAACTAGTAGATAAAAAAACAAAGACACTGTTGTCTGTCATCGATGAAAATGAAGAAAAGCTTGCCAATATTCTTGAAAAAGGCGACGATATTTTGAGAGCGGATTTAATTTAACAAATATAGAAAGGGAGAAGAAGGATTTGAAACGGAAGGGAAGAGTTGAAAATAAATTTTTGAAGCGAATGAAGAATGATTATACTTTTCGAACGTTTGTATTTTCGTCGCTTTCCTGTTTCGTTACCGTTGCGTTTGCGGGCTACAATGCAATTCTTGCAATCAGCTATCGTTCGGCTTGGAATACCGGCATAGCGGTTTATTATACGCTGCTTAGCTGTATCAGAATTTATGTCATATTTTCTGAGCGTAAATTTTATAAAACAGGACTTGACGAGCAACGAAAGGGAATGCAAAGAAAAAAACGTTTTTTGGTACAAAGCATATTGCTGTTCATCATAGATTTTATATTGATTGCGCCTGTTGCTATGATGGTGATGCAGCAAAAAGAAATTCATTATACTGCTATACCGGCAATAGCGATAGCGGCTTACACGACGTATAAAGTTACAATGTCCGCAAAACATTTTATAAAGGCTCGAAAAAGCAATCATTTAAGCATTAAAATGTTACGAAATATTAATTTTGTAGATGCGCTCGTATCCGTTCTTTCTTTGCAATACACGCTTATTATGACTTTTGACGGCGGTAGTATCAAGAAAGATATGCATACGTTATGTGCTATAAGTTCGTTGATAATTTGGGGTTGGATAATTGTTATATCGGTTTTTACTCTTTCTCGTGCTATTAAATTACTGCAAAAAAATAATGTAGATATATGACGGTGGAAACTCAAGAGAAAATCAAGGAAAGGTCGTATGAGTGTTGTCCGATTTGCTCCAAATTGCGCCTTTAAGGCGAACTCGTAAAAAGGGTATTGTCAACCGCGAAAGCGGTCATCGGCGAATTGTCGTAGAGATAGAAAACGGAAAAACTTTCGCAATACCATTTCATTATGAAAAAAACAGAATAAAAAGAAACAACAGGGCTTGAATTAATCTCAAAGCCTGTTGTTTTTCTTTGACGCGATTTCAGGGTGCATTCCCGTTAAAATTTAGTTTTTCCGATTTTTCCTATGGAACACCCCCAATGGACGGGTTCATTTTTTTATATCTTTCACCATGGTTAATATTTGCTTGACAAGAGAGTGCCGTCTGTGATAATATTATGAAGAAAAATATAGGAAAGCGACGAATATCGGAAAAGGAAGAAACATATGTCTGTAACGCTGGATAAATTGCCCGTGGGAAAGTGCGCGCGGATCACCTCGGTGGACGGCGGCGAAATTTCCCTGCGAAAACATATTCTGGACATGGGGCTGACGCCGGGCACGGAAGTGACCCTGGTCAAAACCGCGCCCATGGGCGACCCGATCGAGCTTCGGGTGCGGGGGTACGAGCTTACCCTGCGAAAGGCGGACGCGGCGAAAATCGGGATTTCCGACGTGGGCGATCCTTCGGAAAAGCCGCTTCTGAAACAAAAGGAGCCTTCGCACATTCCCCACCCGGGCGTGGGCGAGGAAAAACGCAAACGGGCGGCGGGGGGAGTTATTCCCGAGGGCGCGCCCCTCAAATTTGCGCTGGCGGGAAATCAGAACTGCGGAAAGACCACGCTGTTCAACCAACTGACGGGCGCCAATCAGCACGTGGGCAATTTTCCCGGGGTGACGGTGGACAGAAAAGACGGGGCCATGCGCAAGCATAAAGAAGCGGTGGTTACAGACCTGCCCGGCATATATTCGCTTTCTCCCTATACGGGCGAGGAGCTTGTTACGCGGGAATTTCTGCTGAAGGAGAAGCCCGACGGCATCATCAATATTCTCGACGCGACCAATATCGAGCGCAATCTCTATCTCACCATGCAGCTCGTCACGCTGGATATCCCCATGGTGCTGGCGCTGAATATGATGGACGAGGTGCGCGCCAACGGCGGCACGATCGACGTCAATGCCCTGGAGGCCGAGCTGGGAATTCCCGTCGTGCCGATTTCGGCGGCAAAAAACGAAGGGATCGAGGAGCTGATCGAACACGCGATTCACGTCGCCCGCTATCGGGAGGTGCCCTTCGACGTTGATTTCTGTTCGTCGAGCGGCGAGGACGGAGGCGCGGTGCACCGCTGTATTCACGGCGTTTCTCACCTGATCGAGGACCACGCCGCGGCCGCGCGTATCCCCCTGCGCTTTGCGGCCACCAAATTGGTGGAGGGGGACGATCTTATCATCGACGCGCTGGGGCTTTCGGAAAACGAGCGGGAAATGGCGGGGCATATCGTCAGGCAGATGGAAGAGGAGAGCGGGCTCGACGCGATGGCGGCGTTGGCCGACATGCGTTTCCGCTATATCGGCCGCCTGTGCGAGGAAACCGTCGTCAAGCCGCACGAGAGCAGGGAACGCCGCCGAAGCGAAAAGGCGGATAAATTTCTGACGGGGAAATATACCGCTCTGCCCGCCTTTATCCTCATCATGGGGCTGGTGTTTTACCTCACCTTCGGCTTGTTCGGCAAGTACCTGTCCGACTGGATGGAGCTGGGGATCGGCTGGCTCACCGACAAGGCGAGCGCGGGGCTTCTGCATTATGGGATTAATCCCGTCGTTCATTCGCTGATCATAGACGGTATCTTCGCGGGCGTGGGGAGCGTGCTGAGCTTCCTGCCGACGATCGTGGTGCTATTCTTCTTTCTGTCCATTCTCGAGGATACGGGGTATATGGCGCGCGTGGCGTTCGTCATGGATAAGCCGCTGCGGAAAATAGGGCTTTCGGGACGAAGCTTCGTGCCCATGCTGATCGGCTTCGGGTGCAGCGTGCCCGCAATCATGGCGACGCGCACGCTGCCCTCCGACCGCGACCGCAAAATGACGATCATGCTCACCCCGTTTATGAGCTGTTCGGCTAAAATCCCCGTTTACGGCATGCTGTGCGCGGCGTTCTTTCCCCGCGCGGCGGCATTCGTCATGATCGCGCTGTACGTCATCGGCATCGCCATCGCGCTGCTGGCGGCGTTTATCTTCAAGAAGACGGCGTTCAAGGGCGAGCCCGTGCCCTTTGTCATGGAGCTGCCCAACTACCGTATTCCCTCCCCCAAGAGCGTGCTTCGGCTGATCTGGGAAAAATCCAAGGACTTCATCACCCGCGCGTTTACGATTATTTTCGTGGCGACGGTGGTTATCTGGTTTTTGCAGAGCTTCGACGCGCGGCTGAACTTCGTAACCGATTCCTCGCTCAGTCTGCTGGCGACGGTGGGCGGCTGGGTGTCGGTGATCTTCAGGCCGCTGGGCTTCGGAAGCTGGCAGGCGGCTACGGCGCTCATCACGGGCTTCACCGCCAAGGAAAGCGTCAAAAGCACCCTGGCCGTCCTCTTATCGGGCGCGTCGATTACTACGCTGTTTTCGCCCTTTACCGCGTTTGTGTTTCTGTTGTTTATTCTTTTATACACGCCGTGCGTGGCGGCGGTGGCGGCGGTCAAGCGGGAGCTGGGACGGGGCTGGGCCGCGGGGCTGGTCGTCGGGCAGTGCCTCGTGGCGTGGACGGTATGCTTCCTCGTCGCGCTGATCGGCGGGATTTTCGTCTGACGGATTATTTTTGCTGTCGGCGTTGAAAACGGCTTTCTTTCGGGTATAATATATAGAAAGGGGATTCGCATGAATTTTCAAAGTATTCTGGCGCTGGCCGCGGTGGGGCTTTGCCTGGCCGCGGCGCTGGCGTATATGATCAGGCACAGGGGCGGCTGCGGCGGCTGTTCGGGGTGCGCGGGCAATTGCGGCGGCTGCGGGAAAAACTGCGGCGCGCGGCGTTCCCGAAAAAGGAAAAAGACCGGGCCGACCGATTCGGAAAGGACGGAAAATAAATAAAAGAGGGCTATCGATATGGGGTATTGGATGTTTTTGGGGCTTTTGCTGGTCTGTTCGATTTTTTCGGGCTGGGCAAGCATGAAGGTACATTCGGCATACAGCGCGTTCAGCGTCGAAAAAAACGCTTCCCACATGACGGGCTACGACACCGCCGTGCGCCTGCTTCGCGCCAACGGCGTCTCCGACGTCTCCGTCGGCAGGGTAAAGGGCAGGCTCACCGACCATTTCGACCCGCGCCGCCACGTGGTCAACCTCTCCGACGCGACTTACGGGGACGATTCGGTTGCCGCCGTGGCCGTGGCCGCGCACGAGATCGGGCACGTCATGCAGAAGGAAAAGGGGTATATTCCCTATAAAATACGTTCCGTTTTGGTTCCGATCGCCACGTTCGGCTCCCGTCTCGCGCTTCCCGTGGTGCTGATCGGGTTTATTCTCGATTTATTCGTGCGGTCGGGCTCGCCCGTCGGCCTTTACGCCGCCTATGTCGGTATCGCGCTGTACGGGCTCTCCACGCTCTTTACGCTGGTGACTCTGCCCGTCGAGCTGGACGCCAGCCGCCGCGCGAAAAAAATGCTCCTCGAGGAGGGCGTGATCGCCGAGGAGGAAAAGGCGGGCGCAAGCAAGGTGCTCGGCGCCGCCGCCCTTACGTATGTGGCCGCGCTGCTGACCTCTATTCTGTATTTCCTGCGGTTTGCCACCGTCATTCTGTCGCTGTTTGGGCGCAGAAGAGATTAAGCAAAGATATCCGAAAATAAACGAAGCTCCGAAAGCGCGGTTAATCCGCGCTTTTTTGTTATAAAAATAAATTTATTCAATTTATTCATTTTTTTTGCTGGAAACTATTGACAAAATCCACGGGGGGGGGTATAATATTAACAGTTAAAAAATAAATAATGCGGAGGAACATTATGAAAAAGAGAGTAAAGGGTTTTGCAAAGAGCGCGTTGTCGCTGTCGCTTGCGGCGACCGCGTTGTTCGGGCTGGGAGCGTGCGACGACGATTCGGCCGGAAGCGGAAGCTCGAGCGGGAGCCTGAACGGCGGGGGATATCCGCTGAAATTTGAAACCGTATATGCCATGGCGCAGGAAGCGGGCTTTACGGGGACGATGGACGAGCTGATCGAACTGTTTAAGGGCGCGGCGGGCGCGCAGGGCGAAAAAGGCGACAAGGGCGACAAAGGAGATAAAGGCGACAAGGGTGACAAGGGCGACAAGGGCGACAAGGGCGACACGGGAGCGGCCGGTCTCCAAGGCGAAAAAGGCGATACGGGCGCGGCGGGGCTTGCCGGCGTAGGGATAAAGAACGCCGAAATCAACTCCGCGGGAGAATTGGTGATTACCCTTACGGACGACAGAGTAATCAATTGCGGGAAAGTGACGGGGAGCGGCTCGGGGGAGACGGGCGCGCCCGATACGCAGCTTGCTGCGGAGCTGGCGGCGGCTCTTTCCGCAACGGAGCTCAAGGGCGTCAATTTCCGTGCGGAATCGGTGATCGGCGCTTCGTTTAATATCGTTGACGGAAAAGCGGACTTTACCCGCGAAGGATTTTACGCGGATATGATTACGTATTCCACCCTCTCTGACGGCGGCCAAAGCTATAACGCCATGTATTTCCGCGGCGACGCGGCCTACGAAGCAAATTGGCAAAACGGCGGCGGCAACGTGGACGTAAGCTTCGACACCATTTATAAAATGGTAGTGGAGCAAGGCTTTGAAGTCTCCATCGACGAGCTTATGAAATTCGCCGAGGATTGGGGCGTCGAAAACGGCAACGCATACATAGTAATCGGCGGAGAACGGATAGATCTCGGGCCGATAACGGGCGGCGGAAGCGAGGAGTCTCAGTACGCCACCGTCAACGAGCTTTTGGCCGCGATTTCCTCGGGCGAGTATCTCCTCAAAAAATACAACGTCGAGAGCGGCGGTATGGTTGCGTTTTCCTCTCCGTTCGTCATGAAGGTGTTGAAAAACGTTCCCGCCGTGCTGGGCGGAACGGCAGAGGCGACTGCGGACGGCTACGCCCTTACATACAATATCGCACAAACGATGGAGAAGCTTTACGACACTGCGCGGCTGCTGGCGGCGGCCGTAGATGCGGATAAGACGATGACCGTCGGCGAAGCGATCGAATACGCCCCCGTAAAGAGCCTTCTTCAAAGTCTTTTGAAGGGAGTGACGGCGCAGGAAACGGCGGATTTCGCCAAGCTGGTGATGTCCGCGCAAAACGGAGAAATGCCGGACGAAACCTTCTATCAGGCATTCCCTCGCCCCGAAGCGGAGGCGGATGCATGGACGTATCTGGGCGCGTGTCTGTCCTCCGAGACGGTGGGCGAAGCTTTTCTCGGCGCTCCCGCGGCTTTGGGCACGCTTAACGTATATGACCTGCTTTGCGGCGCGATCTACGGCATCGATACGGCGGGTCTTCCCGACGCCCTGCTTCCGTCTATGGAAAACGCGGTGAAAAGCTTCTGGGAAACCCTCCGTACCAATGCGGAGAACTCGATGGGCACCTGGCTGCAAATGCTCTTTTCCGACGCCGCGCCCGAAATCACCTTCCTGTTCGACGCTGACAAAAAGCTTGTGGCGGCAGAAGCGGCCGTGAAGATCGTGGGCGAGACGGACGGCGGCAGAGACGTGATGACCGTTTCCGCGCGTGCGGATTTTCTCCCCGCCGCGCCCGAGCTGTTCGATTTGACGGGCTGTAAATGTATTGCGGGCTATACCTACGCTGCGGCGGAGGAGACCAAATCCGTAAGCGTCAGCTTCCGTGGGTTCGGCGAAGTGACGCGGTATTTTAACGACCAAACGGGCGCTCAGCTTTTCGAGGCATATCTGGACGCGGGTGCAGGGGTGATGTTTACGGTGCGCGATTACGGAGAAATTTATTTCGCTACCTCGACCGGATCCGGTCGGTTGGAAAAAGATTACGATGGCGGGTGGTATTACTACGACGATAACAAAGAACAGATTTTCGTGGAAGAAGAGTACATTTATTCGTTGGATAAGTACTATTTCGACGAAACAGAGAAACAGTTTTATTTGCTTGAAAACGAAGCTTTCTACCTCGTTTCTTTCGATAAAGAAACGGGCGCGATGACAAAGGGCGAGGTTGCGGATTATATTCGGGCGGAATCAAACCGAGAGGAAACGAAAGTCACCGCGACGTTCGATATTACGTTTACCGTGGCGGACAATACCGCGACTACCGTCGTAAAGTGCGGCGACCAAATTCTGGGGACCGTTTCTCAGGCGTTAAAAACCGAAATCGATACGATCTATCTTTTCTCCTTCGGCGGAAGGGTGGACGAACCGAGCCGCTTTGAACAGATCGAAATTCGAGAAATCACGATAAACGGCGTAACCTATACGGACGTCCATCTTTATATTTCTCTCGACGCATATCGCGTGGAGATAGGCAGCGATCACGGACACGAAGCGGTCGAGTTTTCCGCCGCGGGTACTCCCGTCGTGGAAACGATTGCGTAAGCTTTTGAAAAAATGCGGCATAGGCGCCCGCCTCCGAAAAAAAATCGGGGCGGGCGTTTTATGTGCAACCGAACCCGATTTACTTGCTTTTTTTGCCGCAATGAATATAATTAAACTGTACGGCGGCGTTCCGCAAGGAAAATTTTCGGCAAAAACCGCAACCGTAAGGAGTTAAAATCTACTATGCAGGTGAACGGAAAAGGTTATCGTTTGCGTGCGAAGGAGCGCAAATGACGGATGAAGAGATCGTCGGGAAATATTTTTTGCGCGATCAGTCCGCTCTGTCCGCCACGGCGGAGAAGTACGGCGGCTTTCTGCGCGCCGTGTCCGTTAACATCTTACATAACGGCTCCGACGCAGAGGAATGCGTAAGCGACACCTATCTCGCCTGCTGGAATACCATTCCGCCCGAAAATCCCCGTTCGCTGAAAGCTTATGCGGGCACCTTATGCCGCAATATTTCCTTCGATTGCTATAAGCGCGCGCACGCGCAGAAACGGGGCGGCGGCAGAACGGAGATGCTGCTTTCGGAGATCGAGGATTTTCTGCCCGCGGAAGGAAGCGGGGCGGACTATGAGGAGACGGACGCGGCGGAGGCGATAAACGAGTTTCTTTCCTCCTTGAAATCGGCTCAGCGGGTGGTGTTTGTCAGGCGGTATTGGTTTTTTGACGATGTAAAAGATATTGCGGACCGCATGGGCTTTTCCGAAAGCAAGGTGAAATCCATTCTTTTCCGCACGCGAAAGAAGCTCAAAGAAAAACTCATTCGGGAGGGCATCGGCGTATGAGCGACAAGAAAAATTTTTCCGCGCTCGGCAGAATAGACGAAAAATACGTCGAGGAAGCGGACGGGTATTCCGTTGCGCCCGAAGCGCGGCGGGGCGGAGCAAAATCGTCGCGGCGGCGAAAGCGTTTCGTAAAGAGCGTCGTCGGGCTTGCCGCGGGGCTTGCGATCGTATGCGTCGGGGGCTTTTGGCTGAAGCAGACGGTTTTCCTTGCGAAAAGAGGCGAGCCCAATAAAGGGGCCACCTGGGAGGGCGCTCCCTCCGATACGGAAAACGATACGCAGGGCGGCGATGCCTGCAACCCTTCGGATTCCTTTTCTTCTTCGTCTTCGTCCTCGTCCTCCTCTTCGGGCGCGTCGGACTCCGCGTCGGAAGGCTCGGAAATTTTTCCGTAAACTGCATAGAGCGGACGTACCGAACGGAAAACGTCGCGTTAACATTTTGAAAAGCTTTTCGTAAAACGGAAGAACGTAACAAAGCGGCCGAAAGCGAGCGTCTCCGCTTTTTTCCTGCGAAAAATTCAACGTCAAGCGAGCGTCTCCGCTTTTTTTCTACGAAAAATTCAACGTCAAGCGAGCGTCTCCGCCTTTTTCCCGCGAAAAACTCAACGTCGAAAATTTCCCCGCTCCATATGCAAGCGGAGCCTGCCGCCCGTCGGGGCGTGCTTCGAAAATTTTATAAAAGTGCAAAAACACGGCGTCGATTTTTTCGGCGCTGTTTTTCCACATTAATATCATTTTTTGCGGTATAATTCCATGTTTTTACGGCAAACGGGGCTTAAACCCCGTTTTTTTCTTTTTTCGTCCGCGCCGCTTTCTTGACTTTATTTCCCGAAATAATTATAATACACAAATGTAGAATAAAACTTGAAATAGAATTATTACACACTCTTTACAAAACTTTCGCGCGCTTTACAAAGGGGCGGGCGAAGAATACGGAAAAAGAAAAAAAAACGGAGGTAACGTATGAGCGTCATTGACGTAAAGCAGCTGACGAAGGATTACGGCTCGGGGCGGGGCGTATTCGACGTCACGTTCGGCGTCGGAAAGGGCGAGGTATTTGGGTTTCTCGGGCCGAACGGCGCGGGAAAATCGACAACGATCCGACATCTCATGGGCTTTTCGAGGCCCGACGGCGGATCGACGGAAATTTTCGGGAAGAAAACGTTTGAACGGTATTTCGAGATTTTGGGAAAAGTGGGATACATTCCGGGCGAGATCGCGCTGCCCGCGGGGCTGACGGGCTGGGAGTTCCTGCGCATGATGCAGAGCCTTCAGGGCGTGCGCGACGAAAAGCGGCTGAACTACCTTCTGAAGCTTTTCGAGCTCGATCCGTCGGGGGAGACCAAGCGCATGAGCCTGGGCGTCAAGCGCAAGCTGGCGGTGGTGGCGGCGTTTATGAACGATCCCGACGTGCTTATTCTCGACGAGCCGACCAGCGGCCTCGATCCCGTCATGCAGGACGTATTTGTGGATTTCGTCAAAAAGGAAAAATCGCGCGGAAAAACGATTCTGCTTTCCAGCCATATCTTTTCGGAGGTCGATGCCACGTGCGACAGGATTGCGATCATCAAGGACGGGCGGCTGGTATCCGTGTTTGAGGCGGACGAGCTGAGGCATTCGGCGCAGAAGGTCTATGAGGTGTATTTTTCCGACCTGCAAAATTACGATGCCTTCCGTTTCCGATACAAAAACAGCAAGCTGCTCCGCGTCATCGCCGAGGACAGAATAAGCGCTTCGGTTCTGCTTTCGACGGAAGATAGATACATAAACGAAGTAATCCGTATTCTCTCGGGCTTCGGTATGCGCGATTTCAGCCACATGAAAGAGACGCTTGAAGACTATTTTATGAGCTATTACAAGGAAGATAAAGATTTCAAAGGAGCGCTCTGAATGATGCAACCCGTTATCGAGATAAAAAAACTGACAAAGGATTACGGTTACGGCCGCGGCATTTTCGACGTCGATTTAACCGTATATAAGGGCGAAATGGTAGGGTTTGTCGGCACCAACGGCAGCGGAAAAACCACGACGATCAGAAATATTCTGGGCTTTTTAAGGCCCACGAAGGGCGCGGCATACGTCCACGGGCTGGAGGCGTGGACGCACTCGAGCGAGATCGTCAAAAGGATCGGCTATGTGCCCGGAGAAATCGCTTTTCCCGACCTTTCCACGGGGACGGAATTTCTCAAGAGCCAGGCGGGCTTTCTGGGCGTGGAAAGCATGGAATACGCCAATTTGCTGATCGAACGGCTTCAGCTCGATCCGCGCGCGCCGTTAAAGCGCATGAGCAAGGGCATGAAGCAAAAGACGGCGATCGTCGCCGCACTGATGGCGAACCCCGAAATCCTCGTGCTGGACGAACCGACGACGGGGCTGGATCCCCTGATGCGGGACGCCTTTCTCGATATCGTCCGCGCGGAGCACGCGAAGGGAAAGACGATTTTTATGAGCAGCCACATGTTCGAGGAGCTGGAGCAGACCTGCAACCGCGTGGCGCTGATTCAAAACGGCCGTATCGCGGACGTGGCGGATTTGAAAAGCATCGAAAACCGTCCCGAGAAGGAGTTCAAAATCGAGCTTTCGCACCCTGAGGACTATCTCGCGTTCAAGCGTCTGGGCTATACAATCGTACGCGACCAGCCGCAGTATAACCAAGTGACGATTCGTATTTCGGGAAAGCAGATCAACCGTCTTTTCCTCGACCTCACAAATTTCAACGTCAAATTTATTTCCGAGGTGAAATACACCCTCGAAAAACATTTCAAAGAAGTGCTGCAAAAAGAAAAGGAGAAGAGCAAAAATGTTCAGTAAATCATTGTTCAAACAGTCCTGCAAGGCCAACGGCGCCATGTGGGCGATCATTACCTTTGCAACCTGTTTTATGCTGGCCTGCGTCATGCTGATCGCGGGCGGCGGAAATCTCGCGGAAGCGAAAACCGCGATCGCGGATACCATTATTCAGGGCGAACTCACTTCGCAGATGCAGCAGCGCGCCGTCAATTACTATATGATCTCCAACGAGGCGCTCGGCCATTTCGACGAGACGTTCAAAGCGGAGCTCGTCAAGGCCGCGCTCGGGCAGGAGGCCGCCGACGCCTATGCCGCGGCCTACCGCGCGTCGCTCGAGGCGGGCAAAAGCGAAGCGGAGGCCAAGGCCGACGGGCAGGCCGCCGCGTCCCGCGCCGCGTCCTCCGTCGCGTATGCCGCCTCGGTGAAGGAGCTGTCGGATTATGCCGCGGTCGTCGCGGAGGAAAAGGGCTATGCGGCCGATTCGGTCGAGGCGAAAGAGATACAGGGCGCGATTTTCACCGTGCTCAATCCCATGGTCGGGGCCGACGTCTATATGTTCGACGAGTTTTACGCAAAACAGGGAGAGGCGGCGCCCAGGTATGAGCTGACGGATATTCTCACCACCTCCGCGAAGGAACGCGCCGCCTATCGGAGCGACTACGCCGCCAAAAACAGCGCCGTCTTTCTCGCGGGAAACATGATCGAGGAAAGCAACGTCCAGTTGGTGGTGGACGCGCTGGCAAGCTTCGGCGTCACAAAGGAGAAGTATCGGGAATTCGGGTTTGACGACTATGCGCAGATCAAGGATATCGCCGTGTCCGCGCTGATCGATTTCCGCGCCAATCTGGCGTATCGGCTGGAAAATATCCGGGACGGGGAAACGGAGGAAAGCATTGTCGCCGAGCTGACGAAGGATATTACCCAAAGCCTTCTGGCCAGCCTTCCCTCGGAAGTGGGCGACGCCCTGGAGGAGATCGGGCAGATGGATATGTACGGCACGCTCGTCGGCTCGATTTTCTTCAAGATGGCGGGGCTGCTGCTGCCGATTATCTATTTGATTATGACCGCAAATTCCCTGATCGCGGGGCAGGTGGACAGCGGCTCGATGGCGTATATTCTGTCCTCCTCCGTCAAACGCCGCGCCGTCACCTTTACGCAGGGCGTCTTTCTCGTCGGCTCTCTGTTTCTGATGTTCTGCTGTACGGGCGTCACCAGCATCGTCTGTCTCGCCGTCGTGGACGTGGAAACGTCGCTGACCTACGCAAAACTGCTGCTCATCAACCTGGGCGCGTTCCTCGTGATGTTCGCCATGAGCGGTATCTGCTTTCTCGCCTCCTGCTGGTTTAACCGCAGCAAACATTCGATGGCGCTGGGCGGCGGACTAAATATGTTCTTCCTCGTCGCCACCATGCTGGGGCTGTTCGGGTCGCCCGTCCTGCCGTCTATTCTGCGCATGAAGGCGTTAAACGGCTTCAATTACGTAACGATTATCTCCCTGTTTGACGTGGTATCCATTCTCGAGGGCGGAACGGCGTTTTTGTGGAAACTGGGGATATTGGCGGCCGTGGGGCTGGTGTGCTACGTGATCGGCTCCGCGAAATTTGCGAGAAAGGACCTGCCGCTGTAAGCGGGGAGGGAAAAATACTTCTTTTTCTTGACTTATGCCGCGCTTGTGTATTATAATAAAGGGGAACGAAGGAGAAAGCCATGGAATATACTGAAAGGGCGGCGGAAGAAAAAAAGACCGACCGTCGGGTAATCAAGACGAAGCGGGCGATCCGCAACGCCTTTGCGGAGCTGCTTTCGCATAAGGATATCAACGATATCACGATCAAGGATATCGCGGACACGGCGGACATCAACCGTAAAACGGTGTATAATTATTACAACGGGATACACGAGATCCTCGACGAAATCGAAAACGATCTCGTGTCCTCGTTTGAAAAGGTAATCAGGGATATCGATTTTAAGCGCAATATCGAAAATCCTTACCGCATTTTCGAGACGCTGACGGCCGTCATCAACAGCGATATGGATTTTTACAGCCGACTGATGAAAATTGACGCCAATTCCCGTCTGGTGACGAAAATCGTTTCTTCGCTGAAAGTGCGCGTCAGGCAGGCGCTCGTCGCCCAATCCCCCCTCGACAAAAAGAAAATCGATCTCAGTGCGGGGTATATCACCTCGGGCATGCTGGCGGCATACCAGGATTGGTTTAATTCGGGGCGGGAACAGTCTATCGAAGCGTTTTCGAAGGAAGTCAGCGTGCTGGTATTTTCGGGCGTCAGCGGACTGTTCGGGAAAGACGCGGGAAAATAATTCCCGCGGAAAAAATCGCGTCCGCATACGGCGAAAGTCGCCCGCGTACGAAGGCGGCCGCGCAGAAAGGATACTCAATGCGGGAAAATCGCCCGCGCATAGAAAGCTCCCCGCACGGAAAAATATCCGCGCGGGGAAAATTGCTTTCCCGCTTGACAATCCCGTTCGTTCGTGATAAAATAAATTTGCCGAACAGGCGGAGGAGGAGCAAGGATGAATACCGTTAAGATAGACAAAAAAAATTGTCGGATGATCGCGCACCGCGGCGTGTCGGGGCTGGAAAAGGAGAATACCTGCGCGGCGTTTGTCGCGGCGGGCGTCAAGACCTATTACGGGATAGAGACGGACGTGCACGTCACGGCCGACGGAGAGTATTTTATTTTCCACGACGACAACATGAAGCGGATTGCGGGGGTGGATATGGATATCGAAAGGAGCACCGCCGAGCAGCTTCGCGCGGTGCGTATGCCCGATACCGACGGAAAGACCTTCCGCAGCGATCTCGTCGTGCCTGCGCTGAAGGACTATATCTCCATATGCGGCAAGTACGATAAGACGGCCGTGCTGGAGCTGAAAAATCCCATGGAAAGGAAGCACGTTTTGAATATCGCTGCGCTCGTCAAAGACATGGGGTGGCTGGACAGGACGATTTTCATTTCCTTTGCGAAAGAAAACCTCGTCACTTTGCGCGAAGAATACAAGGACGCCGACCTCCAGTTTCTCACGGGCGAGGCGAGCGACGAAAATTTTGAATTTATGAAACGCTACCGCCTGGGCGCGGATCTTTGCGGCACCTGCGTCAGCAAGGAATACGTCTCCCGCCTGCACGCGGAGGGGCTTCCCGTCAATTGCTGGACGATCGACCGTCCCGAGGATGCGGCGGCGCTGATCGGTATGGGGGTGGACTTTATCACGTCGAATATTCTCGAATAAAAACGGCGGAGGAGGAATATGGAAAATTCCGATCGGCCCGAAAAAAGAAGAAAATACGTCGCCATGAAAATTTTATCGGTGGCGGGAGCCGTGCTTTCGCCCCTGCTTGCGCTGGCGTTTTTGGCTTCGAGCGTCTTTTCCCTGATTGCAAATTCGTTGGGGGAGCCTGGATATTTCGATTACGGCGTACCATTGCGCGGCGTTTCCTGCGCCGCGGAGGAGCTCGCGGGCGTGGAGGAAACCCACGCGGTGAGCGTTTACGGCGCTGCGGGCGCCGAAACGGGCGTTTATCGAGGACTTCGCGCGACGGCGGAAAGCGCATACGCCGTTAAAAATACGTCCGCGTCTCCCGTCTCTGCGGAATTTTATCAGCTCTATACAGGCGAAGTTCTGCAGGAGGGGACGATTTTTTCCGACCTCGAGTTTCCCGAAGCCTCCCTTCGCGGGGAGAAACTGGCGGGCGAGAGGTATATTTATCCCGAATACGGCGCCGAGTTCGCGGCCGCGAAAGAATTTTCTTCTTCGCGGTACGAGCTGCGGGAACTGCCCTCCGAAACGCCGCTCGAGGTATATGAAATCCTGCCCGAGCGGGGAGCCGAACCCTATTGCGTGTCGGTGGAGATTAAACGCGGGCGCGTGGAAGAGTACGTCTTTTTCGAAGGATATACGACGCTCGAAAACCTCGGAGACGGGGACTTTATTCTCGAATATCAGGTAAAGGGGCAAGGGGACGGCAAAGCGAAGCCGCTGCGCGTGTATTATACGGGGGAAACGGAAATTCGGGTGCGGGCGTATTCCTCGGGGACGGAGACGGAAAAAGCGCTTAACGAAAGGACGTGGACGACCACCCTCCGCGCCGTGATCGGGGAGCATGCGCAGGATTTTTGCGGCGAGGGATATACCGAAAAAGAAGCGTATAATCTCACCGCATACGCGCTGGAAAACGGGGCGTACAACCGCACCGCGTCTCTTCAGGCTCCTTATAAATACGGCGCGGCATGCGCGTTTGCCGCGTGGACGGCGGAGCTGAACGGCGGGGAGACGGCGACGCTCGAAATCCGTTCGGGGCTTTGGACGACGAGGGAAGAAGGAACGAAAAAGACTGTTTATACGCTGGAGTATCGCGCGGGGAATATCGGCGGCGTTGCGCAAAAGACGCTTGCGTTGCAAAGCGAATTGTTTATCGCGGAGACGTCGGGCGCGGAGCTGCTCGAAACGCTTTCCCCCGCGGAGCTTTCGGCGGGAGAAAATGTCTCCGTAAAAGACCTGCACGGGCGGGGCAGGTATGCGTTGACGGAAAATTCCGCCGGCTTTTATCTCTACGAAAAAGCGAAGATAGCGTCATTTGCGGAGAACCGTCTTTTCCGTCCGGCGGTGTTCTTTTGCCTCGCCGCGCTCTCCGTCGTCCTCTTTGTCGTCTGCGTCGTCGGGTGCGCAAAACCGTTTGAAAGGCCGAAACGTCCCTCGGACGAATAATAAAAATTTTTAAGCTTCGGAGGCAAAAAATGCGTTACGAATCGGTGGCGGAAGCGGTGGGACATACGCCGCTCATACGTCTCAAAAATATCGAAAAGGAATACGCCCTGATGGCGAAGCTGTATGCGAAAGCCGAGGGCATGAATCCCGCGGGCTCGGTAAAGGACCGCGCGGCGGCGGAGATGCTCGCCGAGGCGGAGCGGAGCGGGCGGCTGAACGCGGACACGCTTTTGATCGAGCCGACCAGCGGCAACACGGGGATAGGGCTTGCGGCGCTTTGTGCGGCCAAGGGGTATCGGCTGACGATCGTCATGCCCGACACGATGAGCGCGGAACGCCGTCAGTTGATTGCGGCGTTCGGGGCGGAGCTGGTTTTGACGGAGGGCAAACGGGGCATGGCGGGCGCCATAGAACGGGCGGAGAAGCTACACGCGGAGACGGAAAACAGCCTTATCGCGGGGCAGTTTGTCAATCCCGCCAATCCTTTGGCGCACTATAAAACCACGGGTCCGGAAATCTGGACGGACACGGACGGCGAAGCGGATATTTTCGTCGCGGGGGTAGGCACGGGCGGTACGGTGACGGGGGTAGGCAGGTATCTTAAGGAGAAAAAGCCGTCGGTGAAAATCGTCGCCGTCGAACCCGCCTCCTCTCCCGTATTGGAGGGCGGCGCGGCCGGCCCGCATAAAATACAGGGGATCGGCGCGGGCTTCGTCCCCGAAAACTTCGCTTCCGACGTCTGCGACGAGATCGTTTCCGTGACGGACGACGAAGCGTATGCGTTCGCGCGCCTGCTGGCGCAAAGAGAGGGGCTGCTCGCGGGGATATCCTCGGGCGCGGCGCTGGCGGCGGCGGTGAAAGAGGCGAAAAGGCAGGAAAACGCGGGAAAGACGGTGGTGGCGCTGCTGCCCGATACGGGCGACAGATACCTCTCCTGCGGGGTGTTCGCATAAACCGTCCGCGTCTGCGGGAAAAAATAAGAAACCGTATATGTTTCCCTTGCTTTTTTTCGGGAAATCGGATATAATATAACCGTATGAAAACAAGGGCGCCCGTCCCCGTCCGCGGGGACAGGCACTCGAAACGATATTTTTGGAGGATTGTTTATGCCTTTAGTCAACAGTACCGAAATGTTTAAGAAAGCGTACGCGGGCGGCTATGCCATCGGCGCGTTCAACGTCAACAACATGGAAATGATTCAGGCGATCGTGGAGGCGGCGGACGAATGTAAGTCCCCCGTTATTCTTCAGGTTTCCGCGGGCGCGAGAAAGTACGCCAACCCCGTCTATCTTCGCCACCTCGTGCAGGCCGCTGTGGAAACGACAAATATTCCCATCGTCATGCACCTCGACCACGGCGCCGATTTCGAAATCTGCAAGGCGTCCATCGACGGCGGATTTACCTCCGTAATGATCGACGCTTCTTCCAAGCCCTGGGAGGAAAATATCGCCCTGACGAAAAAAGTCGTCGAGTACGCGCACGAACGCGGCGTAGTCGTCGAGGCCGAGCTCGGCAAGCTGGCGGGCGTGGAGGACGACGTAAAGGTGGAAGCGCAGGACGCGCTGTTTACCTCTCCCGACGAAGTGGAGGAGTTTACCTCCCGCACGGGAATCGACTCCCTTGCAATCGCCATCGGCACTTCCCACGGCGCATATAAATTCAAGCCCGGCCAGGACCCCAAGCTCCGTCTCGACATTCTGGAGGAGATCGGTAAGCGTCTGCCCGGCTTCCCCATCGTTTTGCACGGCGCGTCCTCGGTGCCGCAGGATAAGGTGGCGATCGTCAATCAGTTCGGCGGTCACATGCCCGACGCGATCGGTATTCCCGAATCCGAGCTTCAGAAGGCCGCGAAAATGGCGGTGTGCAAGATCAATATCGACTCCGACCTGCGTGTCTCCTTTACGGCGGCGATCCGCAAGCATTTTGCCGAGCATCCCGATCATTTCGATCCCCGTCAGTATCTCGGCGACGCCCGCGCGATGATGAAGGAAATGGTAAAACACAAGATCGTCAACGTTTTGGGCAGCGCGAACAAGGCGTAACTTTTAAGGGGGAAAATAATGAGAAAAGGGCTTTGCGTTTTGGCCGCGTTGGCATCTTCTTTTGTGTTTGCGGCTGCGGGCTGTGCTTCGTCCGAAGCGGCGAAAGGTTCGCTGGGATTGTCTTACGGAAGGGAGTATATTTACCGAATGTCGAACTCCGACGTCGAGGAGACGACGACCGTCGTTTTTGAAAAAGACGGAACGGGACGTTACCAAAGAAAAAACAGAACTAACGACTATACCGTAACGTTCAAATATTTGTACTACCCCGAGGAGAATACCGCGTTTTGTTTTTACGATTCTGTGGAATTTGGAGAAACCCAAAGCCAAGGGAACAAAATCACATCGGATTGGCAGGTGAGCTTTCTCTGTACGAAAGAATTATTGCTTTCTTCGGAAAAGGGATATTCGGAAGATAGATATTACATTTGCGAGGATTATCTTCCCAACCTTCCCAACTATGGACAAAAACCGAGCGAAGCATAAGAAATCGATAAATTTTTTCCGAGAGGGCAAATCTGTTTGACGAATTTCCCGAAGTATGGTAAAATACTACCGACAGTAAAACGTGTCTCAAAATCATAATCAATATATCATTGGAGGATTTTCTATTATGGCAAATGTAAGAGTTGCGATCAACGGCTTCGGCCGTATCGGCCGTCTCGCTTTCAGACAGATGTTCGGGGCCGAAGGCTACGAAATCGTCGCGATCAACGACCTCACCAGCCCCAAAATGCTGGCGCACCTTCTGAAGTACGATTCCGCCCAGGGCAGATACGCCCTCGCCGATACGGTTTCCGCCGACGACGAAGCGGGTACGATCACCGTCAACGGCAAAACCATCAAAATTTATGCGGAGAAAGACGCCGCAAATTGCCCTTGGGGCGAACTGAAAGTAGATGTCGTGCTCGAATGCACGGGCTTCTACACGTCCAAAGCGAAATCCGAAGCGCACATCAAAGCAGGCGCTAAGAAAGTCGTCATTTCCGCTCCCGCGGGCAACGACCTTCCCACCGTCGTTTACAGCGTAAACGAAAAGACTCTTAAAGCCGACGATACGATTATCTCCGCGGCTTCCTGCACCACCAACTGCCTTGCGCCCATGGCCAACACCCTCAACAAACTTGCGAAAATCAAGAAGGGCTATATGACCACGATCCACGCTTACACGGGCGATCAGATGGTTCTCGACGGGCCTCACCGCAAGGGCGATTTGCGCCGCGCGCGTGCCGCTGCGGTCAACGTCGTCCCCAACTCCACGGGCGCGGCGAAAGCGATCGGCCTCGTTATCCCCGAGCTTAACGGCGTCCTCGACGGCTGCGCGCAGCGCGTTCCCGTTCCCACGGGCTCCCTTACCCAGCTTATCGCGGTTTGCGAAGGCGAAGTTGATGCGGCTACCGTCAACGCGGCGATGAAAGCGGCTGCTTCCGCTTCCTTCGGCTACACCGAAGAAGAAATCGTTTCTTCCGACGTCATCGGCATCACCTACGGTTCGCTGTTCGACGCTACGCAGACGAAGTGCATGCCCATGGGCGACGGCACCACGCTTGTGAAAGTCGTTTCCTGGTATGACAACGAAAACTCCTACACCAGCCAGATGGTCAGGACGATCAAATATTTCGCCGAGCTGTAATCGGTTGGCGGTTGACAAGAAAAAGGCCTCTCTCGAAAAAGAGAGGTCTTTTTGTTTAATCGTCGTCGGAAAATTCCGCCTGCATGCCGAACACTTCGAAGCAGAGGAGAATCCCGAAGCGCACGCCGATTTTGAAACGGTCGTTTTGTTCCGCGTCGAACAGATCCCAATGGGCGGATAAAAGTTGTTCGAGCTTTTTCTTTTTTTCGTCGTCGAGACAGCCTTTTATTTCCTTTTCCAATTCCGCGACCTTGCTTACGTACTTTTGGGCGGCGGGGGAAGCCCTTTCCAGAGAGGGAAGGAAGGATTCTTCTAAAAGTTCGTCCAATACCGAAAGTTTCATAAATTTTTCTCCTTTAAGTCATTTCTGGGTTGAATATATTATAACAACCCAATTTTGAATTGTCAAGTCATTTTTGACTTAAATATGATATAATTTTAATATCATGGAAAAATTCGGCGCTATCTTAAAAGAACTGAGAGAAGAAAAAAATCTTTCTCAATTACAACTGTCGCGTTTGGTGGATATCTCCCAATCTTCTATTGCAAGATACGAGCTTAATCAAGCAGAACCGCGCTTATCGGATATAAGAAAATTGGCAATATTTTTCGGGGTTACGGCGGACTATCTTGTGGGCATGGAAGAATAAACGGACAAATTTGGGCGAATAAAACTTTCAAAATTTTCGGAAAATTTAAGGCAAGCGTTACAGGGGAGCCATATGGCGCAAAGCGAACTTGCTTTGAAATTACAGACTACGCAACAGACGGTCAGCCGATGGCTGAAGGGAATCAACGAGCCTGACTTAGATACGTTATTGAAAATATGTTTATATCTCAATGAAACGCCTAATTCACTGTTGGGTTATGACGAAATCCCGAAGGAAATTTTCGAAGAATACAAAAACAAATAAAAAAGTTGGCGCACGGGGCTTGACAAAAGTCGGCTTCGTGGTATAATATCCCCGACGGGAAAAAACGATAGTCCCCCCGAAGCCTTGCGGCCTCGAGGGGACTACCTATATGATAAGGGGGAAAATGATGAGCTTTTTCACATAAATCTTTTGAAGAACAGCTTCATTTGATTTACAAGCATATTCTACTATATTTCGACAAAAAAGTAAATCATATTTTCTGACTTTTTCAAAAATCTTTTTTTCTTAAAATTTCTAACATTTTTTGAAAGGTTCTAAAATTCGATTTTTTCTTCCACATACTTAATCGCGTCCTCGACGGAAACGCGGATCTGCTCCATGCTGTCGCGGTCGCGCACGGTAACGGTGCCGTCCTCCAGCGTCTGGAAATCCACCGTCACGCAATAGGGGGTGCCGATTTCGTCCTGACGGCGGTAGCGTTTGCCGATGGAACCCGTCAGATCGTACGTGGCCGAAAACTTTTTCCGCATCAGCGCGTAAATTTCGTCCGCCTTTTCGGACAGATTTTTTTGCAGGGGCAGAACCGCGCATTTATAGGGCGCAAGCGCGGGATGCAGGCGCAAAACCGTGCGCACGTCGTTCTTTTCGGCATCCACCACTTCCTCGTCGTAGGCGTCCGTCAGAAATGCCAGCACCACGCGGTCGGCGCCGAGAGACGGCTCGACGACGTACGGGACGTACGTTTCCCCCGTTACGGGGTCGGTGTAGCTGATGGGCTTGCCGCATTCCTTCGCGTGCTGGGACAGGTCGTAATCCGTTCGGTCGGCGACGCCCCAAAGCTCGCCCCAGCCGAAGGCGAAATTGTATTCGAAATCGGTGGTCGCCTTGGAATAGAAGCACAGCTCCTCGGGGGAATGGTCGCGCAGATGCAGGTTTTCCTCTTTCATACCGAGGGACAACAGCCAATCGCGGCAGAAGTTTTTCCAATAGGCAAACCACTCGAGGTCGGTGCCCGGCTTGCAGAAAAACTCCAGCTCCATCTGTTCGAACTCGCGGGTGCGGAAGGTGAAGTTGCCCGGGGTGATTTCGTTGCGGAAAGATTTTCCGATTTGCCCGATCCCGAAGGGAACGCGCAGGCGGGACGAACGCTGGACGTTTTGGAAATTGACGAAAATGCCCTGCGCCGTCTCGGGACGGAGATACACCGTGTTGGCGGAGTCCTCCGTGACGCCCTGGAAAGTTTTGAACATGAGGTTGAATTTCCGTATAGAAGTAAAGTCGGAGTTGCCGCAGACGGGGCAGGGGACTTTATGCTCGACGATAAACGCCTCCAGCGCGTCGTTGTCCATGCCCTCGACGCCGACGGAAAGCTTATGCTTTTCGGCGTATTTTTCAACGAGATCGTCCGCGCGGTGGCGGGCCTTGCAGGCTTTGCAATCCATGAGGGGATCGGAGAAGCCGCCGAGGTGGCCCGACGCTTTCCAGGTGCGGGTGTTCATGAGAATGGCGCAGTCCACGCCCGTGTTGTAGGGATTTTCCTGCACAAACTTTTTCCACCACGCCTTTTTGACGTTGTTTTTCAGCTCCACGCCCAAAGGGCCGTAATCCCATGTATTGGCGAGACCGCCGTAAATTTCGCTGCCCGGAAAGATAAAGCCCCTGTTTTTGCAAAGGGAAACAAGTTTTTCCATCGTCACCGCTCTTTTTTCTGCCATGATCCTTCTCCTGTATAAGGCCGCGTCTTGCGCTTTCGGCCCGTTTCTATTATTATACAATGTTTCGGCGCGGCAAGTCAATCGCTTGCGGCGGCGTAAAGCGGACTTTTCGGAACTTTTTTCAGATTTTCAGCTTTACGAACAGAAAAGGCGCCAGCAGGGCCGCGGCGAAGATGAGGAGAAAGTATTTCAGCCATTTCAGCCAGAGATATTCCCACGGGAGCAGCGCGAAAATCCCGAATACCGCTCCCACGCAGGCGAACCCGACGAGGAGACGGAGAAGCTTCCGTTTGAGACCCTTTTTTACTTCGAAGCGCACAAATTTGTTTTCGAGCGGGATCGCGGCGGCCGCGGCGCACATGCAGGCGGAAAGTTCCGCGAGCTGTTTGTTTGGCTCGAGGAGAAGCAGGACGAGGGAAAGGACGGCGAAGGCCGCGGCGAAAACGGTTTTTTGCTTGGGGAATTTCCGATAAACGATCTCCCAGATACACGCAAAGGCGACGCCCAGCGCCGCGCCCGCCAGCACGTCGGTGGGATAATGCACGCCGAGATACAGGCGGGAGAGCATGACGAGCAGCGTGAGGACGGGCGCGAGAATCCACGCCCAACCCTTTTTCAGACGGAAGGCGGCGGAAAAAAACAGCCCCGCGCTCATCTGCGAATGTCCGCTGGGAAAGGACATGTCGGGCTCGAGGTTCATCGTCGAAAGAAAGGGCGTGTCGATCTCCACGCGCGTCGCCGCGCCGCTCGCGTAGGGGCGGGGGCGGGCAACGACGCCCTTGAGAAAGGCGTTTGCGCTCATCGAGGAGAAGGAGACGAGAACGAGACGTTCGCCGAATTGCTTATCGACCAGCCAATAGACGACGGAAATGAGCGCCACGAGAACCAGCGTTTCGCCGAACAGGGAAAAGGCGCCCGCGAAAAAGGTGAGGGCGGGCGAGCGTAAATTTTCGAAAAACCGTAAAATCGTTTGTTCCATAAATTACCTTATATGTAGAGTATAGCATAAATCGCCAAAAACTGCACGCGAAAATAAAAAATTTCGGGAATTTTTATGGGAGAATTATTCCCATTTTCAAAAAAATGTGATATAATAGGAGTGAAAACGTGCGGGGCGCGCCGAAGCGCAGTTTTTTTCGCGCTCCGGCCAAAAAACATAGCGGAGCTATGCGGCATATAGGATAGTATAATCACCAAAGGAGAAAACCATGCTGTCGGATATCGAGATTGCGGAAAGCGCAAAGCTGAAAGACATACGGGACGTTGCGGCGCAGCTCTCTTTGACGGAGAACGAGCTGGAGCTGTACGGCAAATACAAGGCGAAGCTCTCTTTGCCCGCGGGGCTGAAGCGCAGGGCGAAGCTTATCCTCGTGACGGCCATCAATCCCACCGCTTCGGGCGAAGGGAAAACGACCGTTTCCATCGGGCTTGCCGACGGGCTGAAGAAGCTGGGAAAAAAGGTATGCCTCGCCCTGCGGGAGCCGTCTTTGGGGCCTGTATTCGGGATAAAGGGCGGCGCGGCGGGCGGCGGCTACGCGCAGGTGGTGCCCATGGCGGACATCAATCTGCATTTTACGGGCGATCTGCACGCGATTACGGCGGCGAACAATCTCCTGTGCGCGTTGATGGACAATCATATTTTCCGCGGAAACGCCTTAAACATCGATACGGACAATATCTATTTCCACCGCTGTATGGACATGAACGACCGCGAGCTGATCAACATTACGATCGGCGGCAAGGGACGGGGCGTCGAGCGGGAGGACCACTTCGATATCACGGCGGCGAGCGAGGTGATGGCGGTGCTGTGCCTGGCGACCGATCTCGCCGACCTCAAAAAGCGGCTGGGGAATATCATCGTCGGGCTGAACAAGGACGGGGAGTACGTGCGGGCAAAGGACATTCCCGGGGCGGTCGGCTCGATGGCGGTGCTGTTAAAGGACGCCATGAAGCCGAATCTGGTGCAGACCCTCGAGGGTACGCCCGCGATTATTCACGGCGGCCCGTTCGCCAATATCGCGCACGGCTGCAACAGCGTTCAGGCCACGTACGCGGCCATGAGCCTCGCCGATTACGCGGTGACGGAAGCGGGGTTCGGCGCGGATCTGGGCGCGGAAAAATTCCTCGACACCAAGTGCCGCGCGGCGGGCATCGAGCCGGACTGCGTCGTGATCGTGGCCACCGTCAAGGCCTTGAAGCTGCACGGCGGCGCCGCGAAGGAGCGGTTGTCCGAGGAGGACCTCGACGCGCTGGGAAAGGGCATGCCAAACCTCCTGAAGCATATCGAAAATATCAAAAACGTCTATAAAAAGCCCGTCGTGGTGGCGATGAACCGCTTTGCGACGGACACGGGGGCGGAGACGGATTACGTGATTTCGGCCGTGGAAGGAAGCGGCGCGAAAGCGGTATTCACGGACGTGTTCCTCAAGGGCGGCGAGGGCGGAAAGGAGCTGGCCGAAGAGGTTGCAAAAGCGTGCGATATCCCTTCACGGCTCGAGTTTGCCTATGAGCTGGACGCGCCCGTGGCGGAAAAAATCGAGGCCGTCGCCAAAAGGATTTACGGCGCGGACGGCGTGGATTTTTCGGACGAGGCGTCGAAAAAGATTGCCGCAATCGAGGAAAAAGGGTGCGGCAGCCTGCCCGTCATCATCGCAAAAACGCAATACTCGCTGTCGGACAACGCCGAGCTTTTGGGGCGTCCGTCGGGCTTCAGGGTAACGGTTAGAGATATCGTCTTAAAGGGCGGCGCGGGCTTTATCGTGGCGATTGCGGGAAAGATTATGCTGATGCCCGGGCTGGGCGCGCACCCCGCCGCGGAAAAAATCGACCTGGACGGGGACGGAAACATCGTCGGCTTGTCTTAAGGCAGGGCTTCGGTTTGTTTTGAAGCGGCTTGGTCGGGAACGGAAAGAACGTCGGCTTGTCCCAAAGCTGCGGGGCAGGGCTTTAACGAAGTACAAATTTACGGAAATCGGAATACATATGGAAAAGATAGAAGCGACAAATTTCATCGAGCAAATCATCAACGAGGATCTGGACGCGGGCAGAGTGACCGAAATTCAGACCCGTTTTCCGCCCGAACCCAACGGGTACCTGCACATCGGGCACGTCAAAAGCATGCTGGTCAATTTCGGCACGGCGAAAAAATACGGCGGCAAATGCAATCTCTTTTTCGACGACACCAACCCGTCCAAAGAAAAGACGGAATTCGTCGAGGCGATCCGCCGCGATATCGAATGGGTAGGGTATCAGTGGGCGAAGGAGGTGTATGCCTCCGACTTTTTCGACGTCATTTACGACTATGCGGAGAAGCTGATTGCGGAAGGCAAGGCCTTTGTCTGCGACCTGTCCCCCGAAGAGATCAGCGCGACGCGCGGCACCCTCACCGAGGCGGGAAAGGAAAGCCCGTACAGGAACCGTACGCCAGAGGAAAATCTTAAGCTCTTCCGCGAAATGCGGGAGGGGAAATATGCGGACGGGGAAAAGTGCCTGCGCGCGAAGATCGACATGGCCTCCCCGAATATGAACCTCCGCGACCCCGTCATTTATCGTATTCTGCGCTGTACCCATCACCGCACGGGCGACAAGTGGTGCGTTTATCCCATGTACGACTACGCGCACCCCATCTGCGACTATATGCAGGGGGTGACCCATTCGCTCTGTACGCTGGAATTTGAGGATCACCGCCCCTTATACGACTGGGTGGGCGTCAATCTGGGCTTTTCGCCCAAGCCCCGCCAGATCGAGTTTGCACGGCTGGCCGTCACCAATACGGTGATGTCCAAACGTTACCTCAAAAAGCTGGTGGAGGAGGGATACGTGCACGGCTGGGACGATCCTCGCATGCCGACGATCGCGGGCCTGAGAAACCGCGGCGTTCCGCCCGAAGCCCTGCTCGATTTCTGCACGAAGATCGGGATCGTGAAAGCAAACTCCGAATGTCAGCTCGCCTATCTCGAGGCGTGTATCCGCGACAATCTCAACGAAAACGCCGAGCGCGCCATGGCCGTCGTCGAGCCGCTGAAAATGACGATTTCCAATTACGAGGGGACGGAGGAGCTGGAAACGCCCCTGCATCCCTTGAAGAGCGAGCTGGGCACGCGCAAAGTACGGTTTGGAAAAACGGTATATATCGACCGCGCCGATTTTTCTCTGACGCCGCCGCCCAAGTATCAGCGCTTGCGGCCCGACGGGTACGTGCGGCTGAAAAACGCCTATATCGTGCATTGCGACGAGGTGGTGACGGGCGAAGACGGGGAGGTAAAGGAGCTGATCTGCTCGTATATCCCCGAAAGCCGTTCCGCGCACGATACGAGCGGAATCAAGGTGAAGGGCACGATTCAATGGGTGGACGCCGAAACGGGCGTGGACGCGGAAATACGGCAGTATTCGTACCTCTTAAAGGACGCGGCCTATGCGGGCCAGGATTTTTCCGAGCGCATGAATCAGGACAGCGAGCATATTTTCCGCGGCAAGGCGGAACCCTATCTCGCGGCGGCGGAGGACGGCAGGGCGTTTCAGCTGATGCGCGTGGGGTATTATAAAAAATGCCGCGGCGAGGACGGGAAGCTCGTTTTGTCCGAAATCGTTTCACTCAAGGATAATTTCAACAAATAACGAAAATTCGTTCGACGGCGGAGACGCGCGTCGGGGGGAGGGCAAACATATGCACAATATTTATTCGCTTTTGGCGATGCCCGCATGGCTGACGGAAAACGCGAAATGGATCGCCGTCGGAGCGGCGGCCCTGATCGTGATTATCGCCTTTTGCGTGGGCTTTTCCAAGGGCTTTACCAGGTTGAGCTGGGGCGCGCTGATCTGGACGGGCGCCTGCGCGCTGTTTTTCGTGCTGGAAAAGAAATTTCACGCTTCCAATCCCGTCCTGAAAATGGGATTGATGAATAAGTTCGATCCCCTCGTGCGGGATTTTGCGTCCACGCTGTCCATTGCGCTGGTCAGCGTTCTGGCGGCGGTGGCCGTATTCGGACTGCTCGCCTTGCTCGCGCGGCCGAAAAGGAAGCGCAGAAAAACCGTCGTCCGCTACTACGAGGACGACGAGGACGAGGATATCGACGACGAGGATTACGACGAGGACGAAATGCCCCGCCGTATGAAAAACGGGGCCATCGTCGAGAAAAAGCCGTGTACGTTCAACCGCATTCTAGGCGGGATCGTCTGTATCTTCAACGCGGCTTTGGCGATCGCCGCGGCCGCCTGTATTCTGCTGGTGATCTTCGAGGTGACGCCGCTTAAGACGGGCGCGCTGAAAAACGTATTTGACAGCGCCGCCGTCGCCAAAACCTGGAAATATATCCATACATATACGTTGGATTTCGTCATGATCGGCATCGTCGCGGCCATGGGGTACGGCGGTTACAAAACGGGCGTTCTCCGCGGGTTCCGTTCCGTGTTTTTGACGGTGGGGTATATCGCCGCGATCGGGGTCGCGTTCTGGCTTCCGTTCTCTAAATTTGCAGTGGAAAAGGAATGGCTCTCTTTCGTCGGCAAGCTTTCGGGCTACTTCGAAAGATTGATTTTGAAGGGGCTGCCCGAGGCGGTCGCGCCCGTTCTCGGCAAGGTTGCGTGCGGACTCGTTCTCTGCGTGGGGTTTTGTATCGCCGTGGCGATCGTCGGTCTGCTTTTGAAACTGATTCAAAAAGCCGTGGCGCAGGTGGCCGTTCTGCGGTTTATCGACGGCGTGCTCTCCACGCTGCTCATGATGGCGTTGGGCGCGGTAATCTGTGCCTTGCTCATGGCCGTGCTCTATACCCTTCAGCATTACGGCATCTTCGAGGGAAGCAGGCTGTTCGAGACAAATTCTTCGCTGTCGCAAGGCTTCTATGTCGCGTTTGATCAGTATCTCAAACCCGTCTTTGAAAAGATATCTCAAAAAATAAACGGCTGAAAGGGGACGCATTTCTTAAAGGCCGCTCAAAAAGTTTTTTCCGAAAAGGTCTTTGTTTAAGGGCTGCCCGAAAACGAGACATTCGTGGAATTCGTTTATCAAAAGAATACTGCTTTCGACGGCGCGGTCAAACATCTGATCCGCGCCGTCCGTCATAACGATCGTTTTATCGTCGGGATACTGCCATTCCTTGCGCTCGGCGTTGAGGAGTTCCTCGTGTTCCTTGGCGAACATGCGTGCGGAAAAACGGGTATAGGCCCGATAACTTTTGATGCTCTTTAGGAAGGCTTCCTTAATCAAAGGATCGCGGTCGGCGCGCGCGGCCGCCAGGGCGTACAGCATAAACAGAGAGGACGCCTCCCGCGGCGCGATCGGGCAGTTGAAATATTTTTCAAAGCCCTCCTCGGGTTTGTTTTTTATATCTCTGTCCCGAAAATAAAAGTCCAGCGCGCCCTCCGCCTTGGAGTGTTTGACGGGCGATTTGCCCGATAAATGATAGACGTAGGGATGAAAGACGCAATCGGCCGCATAGTGGGTGAGATAGCCGAGCGCATAGTCGAAAAGGGCGCCGTCGCGCCCCGCGCAGGGCAGCAGGGTGCGGAAAAAGCCATAGGAGCCTTTGTTGTGTAAAAATCTGCCGAAATTGATTTCCGACGGGCGGAACGCCCGATAGAAAAAGCAGAAATCCGCGCCTTGAGCGCCGAAAAAGTAGAGCTCGGGAGAACGTATTTTATTTTGCAGGGGCTGCGGCAGGCGCAAAAACGTCTCTCTCGCAACCGCGAAATGGGTATAAGCGGCAGGCATATGGATAGTATATGCCTTTTTTGATTTTATCATTCCGTAAAAGCAGAGTTTTGCTCGTCAAAGCCCTGTTCCCGCCGCCACGGAAAAAGCGCCCGAAAAAATCGGGCGCCGATCTGGATTTTCAGAATTTACCGACGAGTGGCAAAGGCTTAGTCAAACTGATTTGCAAGGATATCCGCAGTGAGGCGGACAAGGTTCATGACGTTGTTGTCGAGCTTGGCGCCTTCTTCCCTGGAGAGGACGGCTACCGCGCCCAGACAGTCGCCGCCCGCGACGATAGGGACGATCACCTGCGCGGTGATCCCTTCTTCCCTCGAAGAGGTGATGGGAAGGATATCCCCGCCTTCCGCCGCGTTGGCGATATAGCTGCGGCGTTCTTTCAGTATCCTGTCCATTTCCTCGGACAGGTTTTTGCCGTCGAGTTCTTTTTTTCCCTCGCCGCACGCGCACAGAATCTCGTCCGTGTCGCAGATCATCGCAAGCTTGCCGCTTAAATCGTTGAGGGATTTGACGGTAGCTTCGCTGAAGCGTTCGAGCGTGGCGATGGGCGAATATTTTTTCAGCATGAGTTCGTCCCGATCGGTAAAGATTTCCAACGGGTCGCCCTCCTTGATTCGGAGCGTTCGGCGGATTTCCTTGGGGATAACCACTCTGCCGAGCTCGTCGATTCTTCTGACAATACCGGTTGCTTTCATAAAAATTTCCTCCGTTTACACATATTGTGTGTATGTATAAGAAAGAATATACGTAATTTTTTCGTTTGAAAAAGATATGAGAAGAAAATGCCGCGGCAACAGGAAAAAATAAAAAAAACTTTCAAAAGCAGATAAAAATAAGTTGACAAACCACGACGGTTGTTATATAATAGACCCGTTATCCGCGGTCGTGGCGGAACTGGCAGACGCGCAAGACTAAGGATCTTGTGGCTAATACCATGCAGGTTCAATTCCTGTCGACCGCACCAGAATATGCAGGCTTTTGCAAGAATATATGCAAAAGCCTGTTTTTTCGTGTTGTTGTATGTATAATTATAAAACCGAATTTAGGTTAATTCGGTGAAAACGGGGAGGAAAACGGGGAGAAAAAAGCTCCGTGTTTTTATGCAAAACCGCTTGCCGCTTAATATTTGAGCTTCTCTATCTCCTCCCGCTGGAAGTCGTCCTCCCAATGCGTATAAACTCTATCGGTCGTATTCGCCCCGCCTTTATGCCCGGTCACATAGTCCACCCAAGATTTATAGCAATGCGCTTGTTGCGCGGCGGTGGTGAACGTGTGGCGGAGGTCATAAAGCCGAAATTCGGGCGGGAAATGCTTTTTGAAAGCGCGTTCGAGAAGAAAGAGAGAAACGGGAAGAGCGGCGCGGATTCGCTCGATATAAGGCAAAAGGGCGGAATGGAGAGGGATTCTGCGGGTTTCGGGTTCTTCCCATTTTTTCTTTTTTGCGGTCTGGACGGAAACGAAGCCGCATTCGTCAAAGGTAAGGGCGTACACCTCACACGGGCGCATACCTGTGAAAATCAGAAGCCAGAGGCAAAGCTCTGCACGGGATTGTGGCTCTTTTGCGAGAAAAGCGCGGATAAATTCGCGGGGAATAACCTTTCCGGCGGTGCGCTTGTGCGGCTGGATTTGTACTTGCGCCATGACGTCAACGGGCAAAAGCCTGTCCGCGACGGCAGCCGAGCAAATCCAATCCAAAATACTTTTAGCGTCCTCCGCGGTGCGAAATTTGCCGCTTTGGATCAACTCATTCAAAAACTTTTGGCAGTCGGTGGCGGTAAGGTCTTGCAAGAGCTTGTCCCCGAAAAAGCGGGAAATATGCCGCCGTACAACGCCGGAAAGGTTGTAAAAGTGCTTATCGGAAATATTCGGTTTTTTGAATGTTTCAAGATATTGCAAAGCATAATCGGAAACGGAAACGGCGGGAACAGGCAGGACTTGCGGGGCGACGGGCTTTTTTTCGGCGTGCTGTCGTGCTTGCAAATCGCCCTTTTCAAAGAGTTTGAGCTTTTGCAAAAACTTAATTTTCGCCTCGTCGAGAAAGCGAGAGGAGGCGGAAATACGAACGCCGTCAATTTGTAAGCGTATCTCGTAAACGCCGTCATCTTTCAATCTGACGTGTGCGGTCTTGTGTTGAGTGCGAAAAAGTTTTCTGAAATAACGTGGCATTTTGGAAATTTCCTCCGAAGAAAAAGTAAGGGAAACTTCCTTTTGTGAGTTGACCTCCGCGGCGGGAGAGCCTGTAACTTCCCGAACGTCGCGGAGAGCGGGAAAGAAAATAGTTTTGCCGTCGTCGGAAAGTTGCGGCGGGTTGTCGGGATTCGTCGGGGAAGCAATCAGAGCGGGAGCGCTGCCGTCGGTCTGATTGTGCCGGCGTTCGAGAATCCGTGCGGCTAAGAAAAGAATTTGCTGTAAGTCCTTTTCGTCGTCGAAGTTCATAAAAAAATACCTCATGTTTTTTGACGGTTGTCCCGTCTGAACATGGAGGCTTTTTTTTATTTACGGTATGAAATTTTAGAGGGTGAGCCTTCTTCCTGTTCCCGAAGCAAATCGGTATAAGCGGCGACGCGTGCTTTGCCGGAATAGGATAAGGCGCGGTAATTGCGTAAAAGTTCGCTTTCGTCCAAAGGTAACGCCGCCGGCGCGGTGGGTGCGCTTTTTCCGGTTCCCTCGTATTCGTCCGTAAGTCCGAGCAGGTAATCCGACGACACGTCGAAATATTTTGCAAGCATGATTATATCGTCGAAGTTTGGTTCGGAATATCCCGTTTTCCAATTTGAAAGCTTTTGTTTTGATATACCTAACTCGTCGCAAATATCTTTTTGCATTTTTCCGCTTTCGGCTAATAGTTCCCTAAGACGTGGGAGAAATAAATTCATTTTTGCTACCTCAAAAAAATAATATCAAAATTTTGGACAAAACGCTTGACAATCCAAACGTTTGGGATTATAATAATATCAAAGTCCAAGATTTTTGGACTAAATCCCCGTTTTTAAGCGCGGGAGCTTGAAGCGGGGGAAGAAACTTTCTTTTGTGAGGAGGGCGCGGAACGGCTCCCGCGCCCGACTGCAAAGGGAAACAAGAGCGGAACGGAAAGCCAAGCCGAGCCGCGAAAGATAAGACCTCCACTCAAAAGACAAGTTCATAAAAGCCGGGGAAACGGCTTTAATGATAGGAAGCGGGAGCTTTTGCACTGTGGAGGGTGTAAAGGTTTCCGCTTTCGGTTTTTCCTCCTGATGAAGCCGTGCGGGCTGTGGCAAGCCTGCCCGGCGGAGGGAGGAAAAGAAATTGAAATATCCGTTAAATTGCGGCGTTGGTGCCGCAAAAAGAGGTGCAGTAAAATGAGAAGCTCGCACAAGTATATATTTTATTTTTACCCGACATGGCGGGAAAACGAACGTGGAGAAATCGAGGAAATAAGAGGCTCATTCCGATTTTTCGAGCGAGTAAAGGACGGGAAAGCCGCGGCGGCGAGAATGGGGCGAAAGTACGACCATCAGAAAATATTTTGAGTTCGTCGAGCCTCAAAAATGCGGCGCTGGTGTCGCAAAAAAATTAAAATTGTCCGGAAACGGCTCAAAAAATTGAGTTCTTCGAGCCTCAAAAAAAGTAAAACAGCCCGGGAACGGCGCGGAAATAATGAAAACGCCGTTATATATATTTAATTACCGCGGAGGTCATTACCGCGGCGCGGTTGGTACTTGTACCGAGTAAAGGAAACAGGCGCAACGGTATAGCGGGAGCCGTTAGAGAAGAACGCCCGCCCCAAGTGAAGGTACACTAAAAACCAGCAGTAGAGAGTTTCGGCTACCGTATAGCGGGCGCGTTAGTCCCGCCCCAAAAATCAGACAGCCGGAAAGACGGCAAAGGAGCAAAAGCAAATGACAGTAACAAGGATAACGTATGACTTTTTCCAAAAGTCGGGAGCAATTTCTCACCGGGTACGGACGGAGAGCGTAGAGCTGGAAGGGGTAAGCAAAGCGGAGGTAATGAAGAAGGACGGGAGCGACGTAAGAAAGCGGTATCGGTTGGCGATTCTTACGGCGATGAACGTAACGCCGGAGGAGTGGGAGACTTACGACTATCACACAATAAGCCTGAACGAGCGAGAACAGGAGGACGAGGAGGAAAGCGAAGAAAATGAAGAATAACCCGCGCCCGGAGAGTAAGCCGGAAGAAGCGGAGGAAATCTTATTGCCGATAGACAACGCATAAAACCATAAACGGGAGATTAAGGAAATGGAAGCGGAGCGGGCGAGGTTAGAAACAGACGTTCCGGGACTGATAGCGGAAGCAATCAGAGCGAAGGAAGCAGAGCGGGTGAAATTATCAGAGCGAGAGGAAACGCCATTCGGGGAGCGGTTGACGTGGCACACGACGGCGGAGGAAATCGCGCGAATCAATGCGGGCGAGCGGGAAGCTCTGGACGCATTCTATTTCGAGCCGGATAATTACCGGCATTTGCAAGCCTGCGCGCGGTCGTTCTTCCGCCGCGTGCCCTATTTCCGCCCTATCATATCGGAAGAAGATTTGATGCAGCAGCTTTATTGCGATTTGCGGACGGGATTATTAAAATTCCGACCGTATGACCGGGCGATAAATTGCGCGGTGTTCCATTCGTTCAAATATGCGGCAGTGGGCGGGATAGATGAGGCATACATACCATACGCGAGGAGGAGCGGAAAATGTCGAAAGCAAGCGAATTGAGATTAATCCGCGGACAAAGGAGCGCGGACGCGGCAATAAACTACCACCACCGGAGCGGGGACAGCGAGGGAAGCGGGGGGAGTATGCTGGATTTTTACGCGCAGGAAGAAAGCGCGGAAGAGGCATACCTTGAAGAACAGGAAGAAAGCGCGCGGGAGGTGTTTTCGCGTGCGTTCCGTCTGTATCTGAAAAAGACATTGACGGGGAAAGAGCGGAAATTTTTAAGCCGTGTATTGTCCGGGAAAGAGAAGCCGCAGGAAGTCGGGCGAGCGTTGGGCGTGAAATGGTTTGAGTATATGCAGGAAATCCGGCGGAAAGCGTTTAATAATGCGGAAGCGTTCGGGCGAGTGGTACAGCTTTCGGGGTGGAGTCGTGCGGAAATATTCGCGGGCGCGGTGTTCGGTCGGTTGAAGGAGCTGGAACGTCGGGGAGCTGCGGAAGAACTGCCGAGGGAGAAGAAGCAGGCGCGGGCGCGGGCGATGATGAAGGCGTTTCGGGAATCATCGGAGGCGGAAAAGCGGACAGCGCACAATTTTTGTGTTAGACGCTATCAAAAAGAGCATGCGGAAAGCTGGAAAAAGTACCAGTCCGAATATAACAAGAAATACAAAAAGAAACACCGGGAGGAGATACAGGCGCGGAAGCGTGCGTATTATCATGCGAACATAGAACGCGAGCGGGAGAAACACCGGGAACGCCGGGCGCGGAACGCGGAAAAAGAAACGGAGCGTAACCGGAAATGGCGGGAAGAAAACCGCGAGAAAGTGCGGGAATCATGCAGAGCCTATTGCAAGGCGAATGCGGAAAAAGTCAAGGAAATGCAGAGGGCGTACAGAGCGGCGAACCTTGAAAAGGTACGCAAATATCAAAGGGAATACGCCGCCCGCCAACGCGCGAAGAAGAAGGCGGAAAAAGAAGCGGCGAAAGCGTTGGCGGGGCTGTTGCTCCTCAGCCAGACGCAAGGGGCGGAAACGTCGGAAAATGTTTCGACAATGGAATAGCTTACACGGGATTTTTTTCATATAATTTCCTCCTTATAGGTCTGCTGGCAGGGCGACCGAAAATAAGACCTGCCACCAAAAAAAGAGCGCGCCGCGGAAAGGGCAAAAATAAAGCCGTAGCGGGGCGATAAAGCAAGGATAAGGAAAAAACACGGGGAAAGGAGAGAAACGCGGCAGAGCGAAAGAGAGGGCGCGAAAATGGGCAAATATGACGATTTGGAAACGACGGCGCAAAGGGTATATAAATACCTCCGGGAACGGATAGGAGATACGCCGCAATTCGTGAGATATACGGAAATCGCGGAGGAAGTCGGGCGCACCCGTTCTTCGGTGTCGTATGCGGTGGGCGTGTTGATCCGAGCGGGAAAAATCAGCGTTTCGGACGGGAAAATTACCGTCCGAAAGTGAGAAAACGGGGCTTTTGCGGTCGTTGCTACCCTGCCCCCGTGGTTTTTTTGGTGTATTGCGGCGGGATTTTGCTTTTTGCGGGACGGAAAAAAGGGGCGTAAGATTTTTTACGCACGCTTCGCGGCGAAAAAATCTTAAAAGGGAAGCGGCGCGCGGCGGCTGGATTTTTATACCCTGCCCCCGCATGACGTTGCCCGGCGCCGTGGTCGGTCTGCCCGTCGGCTCTGCGGCCGTCTCCCCTCGCCCCTCGGTGCGGGTGCATACGTCCGCATTTCCGCCGGGCTGTCCGTCCCCGTCTTTTATCCGGGCAACGTTTCACGCGTTGCGCGGCTGGATAGGTGAGAGCTTCCCCGCGCCCGGGCGGTTGCGGTGTTACCCCGCCCGCGGGGTGAGCGGGGACATTCGTCGCATACCTGCCCCGCCCGTTTTCGGGGTGTGGTCGGGCGGTTTCGTTTCGTACCTGCCCCCGCCGTTTTGTTGCGCGCGACGGACGGACATTTTTTGTATCTGTCCCGCTCTGGCGGGTGGAGATAATCACACATAAGGAGGTTTCCTTTTACATGGCAAGACCGACGAAACAGGGGCTGGATTATTTCCCCTTTGACGTCGGATTTTTCGGGGATCAGAAGATTAGGATTTTGAAAGCGCGGTACGGTGCGGACGGTATCGCGGTATATGTCAAACTGCTGTGCGATGTGTACAAAGAGGGGTATTTTTTACCCGTGGACGATTGGGCGGATTATGTTTTCGTGATGTCGGACGAAATCGGCGCGACCGTCGATAAAGTGGAACAAATTATAACATTCCTGCGCAACCGCGCGATGATTCGGGTTTATAGGGAATCCGAGTTAACGGGTTACGAGTGGGACGCTGTTATAACGAGCCACGGAATACAAAAACGCTATGCCGAAGCGTTGAAATCCCGCAAAAAAGGCATAGAGGAGATAAAGCGCGGTTTTTGGCTTCTGACGGAAAAAGAAGAAGCGGAAATTAAGGCGTTTTATAAATCCGCGAAAAACGGTAGTTTTTCCGAGAATAACCCCGATAAATCCGAGAATAACCCGAATAAATCCGAGAAAAACGCAATAAAGGAAAGTAAAGTAATATGTACGGACGTACCGCGCGCGCGAGGGGAATTTTTCAAGGAGTTCCCGCAGGTGCAGCCGAAAGCGAGCGAAACGGCGGACTTCGAGGGAATCGACTTTGACAAGCTGAAAGAGAAGTTCCGGCAATCGAAAAAGCTGTTACAAACGCGGCGGGCGTGGTCGTGGGTGACGGCGCATTACGAAAAAATCCTTGCGGGGGAGTATGACGACTTCCCGGAAGCGGAGAAGCCTGAACGCCCCGCGGCGAGTGTGCCGCCGTCTGTGGAAGCCGCAAACGCGAGGAGCGAGCGGGAGCGGTGGTATTCGGCGCGGCATAACGCGGCGGAGGCGAAAGCGGAGAAAGCGAAAGAGAAAGCGCGGAGCTTCCCGGCGTATCTGGAAGCGGAAAAGGCGTTGAAGCGGTTGGAGATAGAACACGCGAAGGCGGAGCTATACGAGCCGGAGAAAGTCAAGGACATAGAGCTTGAACAGGAGGCGCGGGAGTTCGAGCGGGCGCAAGCGTTGTTGCTGGCAGGCTTGACGGAAGCCGACCTCTTGCCCGTGTGGAATTGTGCGCGGTGCAATGATACGGGCTTTTTGCCCTCTGGCGCGGTGTGCGATTGTTACGAGAAAGCACACCCGAAAAAATGAGCGACCAAAGCCGCAAAAAAAGCACTTCTTTCCGGAAGTGCTTTTTTCGTTGACAAGCTCTTTTGACTATGATATAATACCGTTAAGCAACAAGGGTAAATCCTCGAAGGCGGTTAGCAATCCTCCCGTAAAAAGGAGGTGAGGCGTATGAGAAAAGATTTTCTTTTGTTCCTGTCGTTCCTTGTGGACGCGGGGTACATAGTATCTTTTCGCGTAACAAAGGATAAAATCTTTATTACAGTACGAAAATAACCGCCCTTTGCGTTGGCACCGCAGGCGGTTATTGTAAAATAGCTGTTACGGGGCTAACCGTTTAGAGGTTTCGCCCTTGTTGTGGTTTTATTATAGCACTGCTATCCGAAAAAGTCAAGAGGTTTTCCGCAAAAAGTTTTGAAGTCCAAAACGGGCTTTTTTTCATGGACGTTAAAAAATCGATTTTGCCCACGGGGAGCGGACGGGGAGAATTAAAAAAACGAGCCTTTTTTGCCCGTTTTCCCTTAAAAATCCGCCGTTTTCGCTTTTGTTTAGTTGCTTCAATTCCTGTCGACCGCACCAAATCATTATGATCCGAACCAAATCATCGTAACAAGTGAGTGGTGCGGATTTATTTTTTATTTCAAGGATATCTGAGCAATTAAAAGTTTTATCTCTTTAATTTTCATTTTTATTAAATGTGTCGGCGTGTGGGAAAGAAACGCGTAGGTTCTAAATATTATGTAGAGACGAAATTCTTGAATTAATTAAACGCTCGCGCTCGCCAACGATTTGAAACATTAATTGATTAAACTGCTATTCTATATAATGGATTTTATCAACCTTTTACGTTTCATTATGTGGCTCAACAGTTGGATGCATGTATTTGCAAAAATCAAATATTGATAATATAAAAGCTGCAATTGAGTTGATTTCTATTTTCAAATCCGAGGAAATATTTCACGGGAACAGCTTGACTCTAAACAGAAAATTTGAAAATATTTTTGTTGTATTTTCGATAAAACGGTATTTGTGCACGGAAGTTGTGCATGGATACCGTTTTTATGTAATTTTTTCGCCGGGGGGGTATAGAAAATTCGATGGCAGTGGCGTAAGAAATAGCGGTAAGCTTCATCTAAAATGAAGAACGCATTTCATTTTATGCTTTTTCGATACCCTGTGGGCGTAATGCCGTAATGGTCTTTGAAATCCCTGCAAAATTGAAACTGTGAATAATATCCCAGCATATCGGAAATTTTATTGATGGGCAGAGAGGTATTCCTTAAAAGAGAAAGCGCCTTTTTCAGTCGCTGCTCGCGTTGATACACCTTCGGCGCCATTCCCGTGATGGCGGTGAAAAGAGTTCGGAAATGTCTTTCCGAAAAGTGAAATTTTTGCGCCAGCTCCGAAACGTTGATTTTTTCTTCCAGATGTCCGTGAATATATTGCAAACATTCGTTAATTTCGTTATAATATGAATAATTCGAATATTTTTCATGCTCGGAAAGATGTATCCAATTAAAAAATTGCAGGGAAAACAACAATGTGGCGATTTTATTGCACGTATTGTCGTATGTTTTCATTACATCGAACATTTGCGCGGTGCAGTCCGTCTCCCTCACGTCTATGGGAATCTGATATACCTTTTGTATTTCGAAAAAGGGTAGCGCGTCGGGGCAGAGAAAATTGTACCAGATATAGCTCCATTCGTCCGCGACGGCAAGATATCTCACGATTTCTTTATTTGCAAGGATCAGCAAACTGCCTTTGGGCAAATTGAAAATCTCGTCGTCGGTGATGATTTTTCCTTCTCCGCCGAGCGTGCGTACGGCGCAGAGCATGTCCTTCGGCTCCGCGTCTATCATTTTTTGTGTTTTTGTATAGCTATATCCGTCGCCGCAAGTCACCTGCCAGCAGGAAACCAGCGCGGGATCGAATTTCACCACGCTGTCATAGATATAAAAACTGTCCGATTTATACATTATTTTCTCCGTATAACGGCTTTTTCTTCATTATAATATAAAATACACAAAAAATCAATATAATTTTTCTCTTGTTCCGATTTGTATATATTTTTTTCCTGTTGGCCTATTGAACTGCAAGGCGATTAGTGCTAAAATAGGGATAGAATGAAGCGGAACGAGAAGGAGAAATACATGGTAACTGTGGCGATTGCGGGGCTCGGCGCCCGTGGCGGATATATTTATTCGGCATTTCAGAAGAACAGGCCCGATCTGATGAAGACCGTGGCGATTGCCGATCTGAAAGAGGAACTTGTCGAAAAATACGGGCGGGAACTGGGCGTAAAGGAAGAAAACCGTTTTTCGAGCGCGGAGGAACTTTTGAAGAGGGAAAGGCTGGCGGACGTGGTCATTATCGCTACGCAGGACAGGGATCATTTCCGTCACGCTATGGCGGCTCTCGAAAAGGGGTATCATATTTTGTTGGAAAAGCCTGTTTCACCGCGGCCGGACGAGTGCGTGAAATTGGAGCGCGCCGCGAAAAAGGCTGAAAGGCTGGTGGCCGTCTGCCATGTGCTGCGCTATACGGCGTTTTTTAGGACGATAAAAAAGATTTTGTCCGAGGGCAGATTGGGACAGGTGCGCGGAATAGAACAGACGGAAAACGTTGCCTATTGGCATTACGCGCACAGTTTTATCCGCGGCAATTGGCGGAATTCCGACGAAACCAGCCCGATGATTTTGCAGAAATGCTGTCACGATTTCGATATCATACAATGGCTGCTCGAAAAGACGCCCGTCAGCGTTTCTTCGAGGGGGGGACTGAAGTATTTCGTCGCGGAGAATGCGCCCGACGGAAGCACGGAACGGTGTATGGAAAATTGTTCGGTAAAGGGAAAATGCCCCTATAACGCAGAACGTTTTTACCTCGCTGCGTACGAGAAAATGAGCGAGGCGGAACGTCGGAGCAATTGGATATTCAACGTTCTGTGCAACAATTCTCCCTCCTATGAAAGAATGAAGGCGGCGCTGCGGGACAGCGATTACGGGAAATGCGCCTTCCGCTGCGATAACAACGTGGTCGATCATCAGGTGACCACCGTCAATTTTGAGGACGGAACCTTGGCGACGCTGACGATGACCGCGTTTACGAAAGACTGCAAGCGGGTGGTGCGCATCTACGGCACCGAGGGCGAACTGACGGCGGACGATTTTTCAAACGTCATAACGCTTCGGCCGTTTACGGGCGAGGACGAAAGGATAGACGTGACAAAACTCACCGACGACCTCTCGGGGCACGGCGGCGGGGATAATCGCCTGATGGAAGAATTTTTGACTTTGATAGACGGCGGGGATTTTTCCAAAAACGTATCTTCGGGGATAGAGAAATCCGTTATGAGCCATATGATGGCGTTTGCGGCGGAAGAATCCCGCTTGAAAAACGGTGAGACGATCGATCTGGAAGGCATGAAAAGAAACGTCGGGGAGGACTGAACAAGTGACGGTCGAAAGGCGGAAACGCGACTTTAAGACGCAGTTGAAAACAAAGTGGGCGGATTGGGGGTTTATCGCCGTAATGCTGGCCGTTCCCCTGCTCAATCTCCTGATTTTCTATTTCGGGGTGAATATCAACAGCGTATTGCTGGCATTTAAGGAAAACATCGGCGGAGAAACGGTATTTTCACTCTATAATTTTCAGCGGCTGTTCAAGGAATTCGCCTCCTCGGCGTCCGTCGTAAACGAGGCTTTGAAAAACACGCTTATTTTTTTCTTTTTGAGTTTTATTATCATAACGCCGCTGTCTCTCATTTTCGCGTACTTCCTTTATAAGAAGATATACGGATATAAAATTTTCAGATTTGTGTTTTTCCTTCCCTCGATCATTTCCGCGACGGTGCTTACGACGCTGTATAAGCAGCTGATCCTTCCCGACGGGGTAATCTCCCAATTGGTGCGTCTCGTGGGCGGCGAGGTGCCGCTGCTGGGATATCTGGCTACGGAGGACACCGCGCTTTGGGCGATCGTCGTCTATACGCTGTGGACGGGATTCGGCGTCAATATCATTCTGTTCAGCGGCGCGATGTCGAAGCTGCCCGAAGAAGTGATGGAATACGCCAAAATAGACGGCGTGGGGACATGGCGCGAGCTGGTGCAGATTATCATTCCCATGATCTGGCCGACCGTCTCCACCATGCTGACGTTTGCAATCGTCGGTCTGTTTACGGCCAGCGGGCCGATCCTGCTGTTTACGAAAGGACAGTACGGCACCTATACGATTTCGTTTTGGATTTTCGATCTCGTGCAGGGCGTAAACGGCGTCACCAATTTCGAATATGCTTCCGCCGTCGGATTGTTCTTCACCCTGGTCGGCGTGCCCATCGTAATGACTGTGAGACATTTTATCAATAAACTTGTCGAGATTGTCGAATATTGAGGGAGAGAACATGACAAAAGGCGCTTATAAAAAACAAACGTCAAAGCGCGGGAAAGCCCAGAAAACGCTGTTCATCGTCGTAGCCGTGCTCTTTTCGATCTACGGCTTTACGCTGGTCTATCCGTTTTTCTGGACGCTGATCAACTCGCTTAAGACCAATCGGGAATTCAGTTCCACCAATTCCCTGCATTTTCCCGAAAAATGGATGTTCTCCAATTACAAAAACGCCTTTGCGGAGCTGTCCGTACGGGGAACGAATATGTTCGGAATGATTTTCAACAGCCTATGGTTTACCTGCGGCGCGACGCTGATCAATATCTTTTGTTGCTGCTGCACGGCGTACGTGATCGCCCGCTATAAATTCCGCGGCAGAAAATTTCTCTATTCTCTGGCGATCGTCATGATGATGCTGCCGATCGTGGGCGCGTTGCCCGCGCAGTATAAAATGGTGAGCGATCTGCACCTGAAAGACAGCCCGCTGTTTCTTTTGACCTGCACGGGCGGCTTCGGATTCAATTTCATTATCCTGTACGCGTTTTTTCAAAACCTTTCCTGGACATACGCGGAGGCCGCGAAAATGGACGGCGCGGGAAACATGAGGATATTTTTGCAGATCATGCTGCCGCAGGCGATGCCCTCGGTCACCGCGCTGGCGATCGTGCAGGCGATCGGGTTCTGGAACGATTACATGACGCCGATTTTGTATCTGCGTTCGTTTCCGACGCTTGCCTCGGGGCTGTACGAGTTCGACCCCGACAGGATAACGGGGGGAAGCTATCCCGTTTATTTTGCGGGACTGATGCTGTCTATGCTGCCCGTGTTGGCAGTGTTTGGAGTGTTCCAGAATACGATCATGCAAAACACGGTCGCGGGCGGCTTGAAAGGATAAAAAAGGAGGAAATTATGAAAAAATCGAGCAGGATTATGATCGGGCTGGTGCTGGCGGCAGTGTTTGCCGTACCCGCGGGGGGATGTTCCAAACGGGCGCCCGACGACGAAAATACGCTGGAAATAGAGCTGTATAAAGCGGGATACGGGGAGACGTTTCTGCACGCGCTGGCGGAGGAATACGAAAAGAACCATGAGGGCGTGAAAATCTATATCAACGCTTCCAGCGAGGAATCGCTGATCAGGACGCACCTGCCCTCGGGGCCGAGCAACAATACCGTGGATCTCTATCTTCAGGGGGACAGCTATTTCGATTTGATGGGCGAAACGGGCGGCGTGGATTTTCTCGGCGTGCATTATGAAAATAAACTCGCCGATCTCACCGACGTCTATAACGCGGTGATTCCCGGGGAAAACGTCACGGTAAAGCAAAAAATGTTCGACGATTACGAGGCCTACCACAACGTGGGGGACGGCGAACGCGGAAAGTATTATCAATTTCCCTGGGCGGCCGGGATCGGCGGGATTACGTATAATTATAATCTTTTTCAGGCAAACGGCTGGGAAGTACCCAACACGACCGACGAATTGTTTGCCTTGTGCGAACGGATTTCCGCCGCAGAGCTTACCTATGCGAAGAAAAAACTTTATCCCTTTATCTTTACGCTGGAGGATTCGTATTGGGATATGGCGTATCTCACCTGGTGGGCACAGTACGACGGGGTGACGGCGTTCAATAAATTTTGGCAGGGCGAATATTACGACGAGGAGGCGCAGTCGTTCCATTTCGGTCCCTCGATGATGCTTTCCCGCGGCAAAGAGGAAGCTTTGAAGGTTTTGGATCGCATTCTCTGCATCGACAAAAGCAAAAGCGACTGGGCGGGAGACGCGGCTTATACCGATCCCGATTCCGTCAATACCTTTATGCAGGTACAGACGAAATATTTCAGCGGCGGCAGCGCGATGATGGTCAACGGCGACTGGCTGGAAAACGAAGTCCGCACGGATTTCGAGGACGAACTCGCTTCGGGCGAACTCGATATCCGCTATATGGCTATGCCCGTGATCAGCTCGCTGGGAGAAAAGCTCGGCCTTACGGACGCGCAGCTGAGCGCGGCGGTGGAATACGTGAGAAACGGCGGGGAAAAGCCCGCGATTTCCGACGACGCGCTGACGGCGGTCGCCGACGCCTGTAAAATCAATCAGACGCTGGGCGTCAACCACAACGCGGTGATTCCCTGTTACGCGAAAGCGGAAAAATTGGCAAAGGATTTCCTCGTTTTCATGGCGAGCGACGCCGCCCAGGAAATTTATCTCTCCGCGACAAAAGGCGCTATGCTTCCCTTCGATTACGACGCGGAAAACAGCGAATGCTACGCGGGATTTTCCCCCTTCCAGAAATCGAAATTCGAGGTAATGCAGGGGAGCAAGTACGTGTTCAACCAATCCAAGCACCCGCTGTTTTATCGCGGCGGCGTAACGCCCTATTCCAACCTGAAAACCAACCCCGAAGTAAACCTCTTCAACGAAAAAAATTATAAAAACTATAAAAAAATCACTTTCGAAAATTACGATTACGTCTATAAAAACTGGAACGACATTCTGCGCAACTCGGGCATACAGGCATAAAGGGGAGAGCTATGAAAAAATTATTCGCGTTGGCGCTGGCCTTGACCGCGTTGCTTTTTGCGGGCTGCAACCAGCCGCAGGAAGAACTCGAATACGAGATATGGTCGCCGTCGGCCACGGAAAAAATTTATCGGGATATCGCCTACGACGCCGAAAAAAAGTCGGAAAAGCGGCTGGAGATCGGCATGGCCAAAAACGAATACGAATCCGACCAGCTGATCGTCACGGTAAAGACGGGCCGCGTCTCGGCTTATTCGCTTGCGGTTTGCGACCTCACCAATCCTTCGGGCGGCGTTATCCCCAAGGAAAACATTTCCGTGTACATGGAACACTATATAAACGTTACCAAGAAAAACAACAACAATAACGATTATCCCACGGGGTATACGCCCGACGCGCTCGTTCCGCTGGGACTCGCCGCGGAGAAAGGGGAAAACCGCATAGAAAAGGGCAAAAATCAGGGACTGTATATCACCGTAAAGACGGATAAGGACACCGGGGAGGGGATTTATACGGGCGCGTTTGCGCTGACGCTGAACGGAGAAACAATTTCCGTGCCCGTAAAGGTCACCGTGTGGGCGTTCGCCGTGCCCGATACCGTCGGGGCGCAGAGCTGTTTTATGCTCAACCGCAACGACATCATGAACGGCGAACTCGACAACACGGAAGAAATGTACGAAACCTATTACGAAACGATGCTGCGCTACCGTCTTTCGCCCCTCTCCGTGCCGAAAGCGGATAGGGGGCTGGAAGGATTTTTGTCGGGGCTGGAAAAGTATTACGACGCGCCCGGATTTTCCGCTTACGGGATTCCCCATTCGTCCGACGGCACGGACGTGATTTATTCCGAACTGAAAAGCACGCTGAAGGCGATTGCGGGGCTTTGCACCGAAGAAAAGAATTATTTCGAAAAGGGGTATTATTACATTTACGATCTGATCGACGAGCCGCATTTGTCCGCCGACGGCGGCGAAAAGACAAAACGCATCGTCGCCCGGATCGACGCGGCGGAGCTGGAAGCGTTTGAAGAATTGGAGGACGAAGGCTTTTTTAGCGGTAAAAGCGAAAAATTCAAGGCCGGGATCAAGGCCTCGATGTCGAATATCCCCAACGTGGTGACGACCTGGTACGACGAAAGTTTCGCGCAGAACCCGCTCACCTGGTGCCCGACCGTCGATAAATTCAACGACGAAGAGAGCCGCGCGCTGTACGCTTCCGAAAAGGAGCGGAGCGGCAGTTTATGGTGGTACACCTGCGCGGCGCCGAATTATCCTTACCCCGGCTACCATATCGACGACAACCTCGTGGGCGCGCGCGTGATGAGCTGGATGCAGAAGGCCTACGACGTGGACGGGAATCTCTATTGGGCGACGACTACCTATAACAAGATAGAACTCAATCAGCACGGAGAGGATAATATCACGCGTCCGATCGATCCCTACGCCGACCCTCAGCGGATGAGCGAGCGCTGGATTGCCAACGGCGACGGGTATCTGTTTTATCCGGGGGCGAAGTACGGGGCGGACTATCCGTTTGCCTCCATGCGCCTGGAGGCGATCCGGGACGGCTTGGAGGAATACGAATATCTGCGTCAGCTGGAGACGCTCTACGCGGGCGCTTCAGAGTATTACGGCATGGAGATCAGCGCGGAGAAAAAACTGTCGGGGCTGTATTCCCGCCTGTTTTCAGGGACGATTTATTCGCAAAGCCATACGGCCTTCGAAGATGTGCGGAAGGAGCTGGCGGGGGAGATCGTCGCGGCGAAAGAAAATCCCGCCAAATTTTATGTGACGGACGTCGAAACGAATCTCGATACCGCCGCGGTGACGTTTGTCGCGGACGCGGGGTACTCGGTGAAGGTAAACGGCCGTGCGGTTGCGGGAGAAAAACAGGGCGGAGGATATCTCTACAAGGCTGAAATCAAGCTGGACGGCGAGGAGAATAATGCCGTTGTCGAATTGACGGACGGCGAGGCGGCCTATACCTATTCCACGTATCTTTCGGGAAAGGTGGTGAGGGTGGCGACGTTCGACGACGAAAGCGAGCTCTCCAAATTTACCGCGGCGAAAACGGTGACGCTCTCTTTAAGCGACGAACACGCGCTGGGCGGGTATGCGCTGAAGGCGGTGGCGGAGTCGCAGGATAAACTCGGCTACTATCCCTCGGTTACGCTCAAGGCTTCGGCACTGGGGCTGAAACCGTCGGAAATCGACCGTTTCGACCTTTCGATATTTAATTCGGAAAACGAAAACGTCAAAGTTACCTTCGTGCTGTTGAGCGATACGTCGGAATACGTGCTCGGCGAAAGAACCCTGAAGGCGGGCGAATGGACGGCAGTCTCCGTCGGCAAACTGTACGCGACGGATTGGTCGGGATTTGCCGGATTGACGGGGATCGAGTTCAGGCTGGAAAACTTTGCCGACGAAAGTACGTTGCTGCCGCGCCGAACGCTCTATATAGACAATATTACGGTTTCGAAAAGGAGCAGTTGATATGAAAAAATCCGTCTCTTTTCTGACGTGTCTGCTGACTTTTCCCCTCGTATTCGCTTCCTGCGGCGGGGAAAAGGACGCCCGAGTGAAAAAAGCGACCATCTCTACCTTTTCGTCTTACGAGGAGATGCAGACGTTTAACTATTATAATTCCTTCGGAAAAATCGGGGTGAATACCGACCCGAAATTTATCACCGACGGCAATACCAGCGCGCGGGTGGAAATTCACGGCAATCCGAAAGGAAACGACCCGAGCATGTATATCTGGTGCGATACGAAATATTTTTCCGCCAACGATTTCAGCTATGTGAAGGCGCTGACGATGGACGTTTTCAACGAGAGCGGCAGAGAAACAAAGCTTACGCTGTCCTTTACCTCGAGAAAAAATAAGCTGAGAAAGACCTATCCCGGTACGGAATATTTGCTTTCGCCGGGAAAAAACAACCTGGTGTACTATATCGACCGGCAAGTGGCGAAATACCTCTGCGACATAGACGCTCTGGAATATATCCGTTTTGATTTTGCGCAGACGGACAGTTTCGATACCTTCAGCCTGCTCTATCTCGACAATCTGGAAGCGCATTACGAATATACCGAGACGGAGGCGCTGATCAAGGAAATCGAGCGGACGGAAACGACCGACGAGATACTCTATTTCGAGGATAAGATAGACTTGTTCAACGTCAACGCCCTAAGTTATCAATGTTCGTCTGCGTCCTATCCGAAAATTTCCATCAACACCAATCCGCTTTACGTTTCGCAGGGAAGCAAATCGCTGAAGGTGGACGTCGCCGTAAATCCCAACGAGGGCCACCCCGATCCCTGGCCCGGGATCAGGATAGAAAAGGAATATCTTTCCTCGTTTGATTTTACCGCTTACGGCGACGATGCCGAGATTTCGTTTGATATCCTTAATGCAGGGTATAAGACCAAAACGCTGGCCTGGAACGTCAGGGATAAAAAGGACAATTCGCTCGAAGTGGCCGCGGCCGTGCTGCCCGCTGGCGAATGGGTGAGGGTGACGGCAAAACTTTCGGATATGCGGTATAAAAACGGCAGACAGGGAGAGCCGTTGGATCTTTCTGCCCTGGAGAGCTTTACGATCAATTATGCCCACGAATACGGCGGGCAGAGCTACGCTTTTTATGTGGACAATTTTTATATTTCCAAGTGAAAAAGGAAGGAGGAAAGTTTGATGAAAAAAAACAAGAAGATTGTGGATTCTGACGGTGCTGACGCTGCTGGCCGCCGTCCTCGCCCTGGCGTTTGCTTCCTGTGCGGGCGGGGTGAAGCTAGTTAAATTCGAGCTGCCCGAAAGCCCGACGGCAGAGATCGGAAGCGAATATACCCTTCCCGCGGCCGACGTCGCGGACAGCGAGGGCACGCGGCTGTTTCCCGACGTGGAAGTAAAAGACGCCGAGGGAAACGAAGTGGAAGTCAACAACAATAAATTTTACGTTTCCAAACTGAGCGGGTATTCCGCGCGCTATACCGTGACTTACGGCAAGGGACTCACGGAGAGCCGGGAATTAAAAATCAAAGTGGCGGATACGGGAAAACCCGTCATCGATCTGGGCGGAAAAACGCGGATTTTCGCCGTAAAGGGCAGGGAAGTGACCTTGCCCGCGGCGAAAGTCACCGACGCGTCGGGAGAAAAAATCGCCGCGGAAATCACCGTAAAAATCGGCGAAAGCACCATAAAGCCCGAAAACGGAAAAATCGTATTCGATACGTCGGGCGAATACACGGCCGTCTATACGGCGACGGACAGTTCGGGAAACGTCGGTTCGTATCCCCTTACCGTCTCCTGCGCTTACGAGGAAAATACCGTCGCGTATTTCGGCCATGCCGGCGGCGAAGCGATGGCGGCCGCGCACGAAAGCGTAACGCTTGTCTCTTCCGACGAAGTGACTTACGGGGAGGAAAAGGCTTCCCTGAACGTCCGCAGCGCTTCCGAGACGGGCTTTACGGATCTGTTGCTCGATGCGCCCGCGCTTTCGGATATTTCCTCCTACGACGCCATGTACGTCTATATTTACAACGCTTCGGCCTTTGAGATAGAAGTTACCACCAACCAGGTGTACAATCCTTCCCGGATCGCTGAAAAATCCTGGGGACTGTTACAGATTTATAAAGGCGAAAAGGGCTGGATTAAGGACAGTTATTCCGACGCGGAGGAGAAACGCGCTTTTGCCGTCGGGGACATGGCCGCTAAAAATCCGGCGACGCCCGAAAACATAGACGGGTTCAAAATCAGTTTCAAAGGGCGGGAAAACGGCGCGCTCAACGTATACCTGTCCGGCGTCAAAGTGTCGGCAAACGGCAGGGCGCCGGCGGCGGAAAATCCCGTTTTGCCGTTTATGGAATTGGGAAAAGCCGGCGAAATCCCCTTGCCGAAACTCGTTTCCTTTGCGGGCGGGGAACCGGAAGTGACAAAAGCGGAGGTCGTGCACCCCGACGGTACGGCGGCCGATCTCGAAAAAGAGAAGGAAAAATATACCTTTACGCCGACGGCGGAGGGCAAATATACGATACGTTACACCTTTCGGGATAAGGCCAACGGCTTGACAAACTTCTCTTCGACGCAGTTTATCGCCGCCGACCTCAGCGGTTTACAAAACCAAATTATACCCCTTACGGAAAGCTATGCGCTCGACATGCTGAAGGCCAACGGCGAAACTTCGTTGAAAATCGTCGATTGCACCACCTTCCCGACGGGCGGAACGCGGAAAGTCCTCGAAGTGAAATTCTTCGGATACGAATTCACCGATATAAAATTTGTCGCCCCGGCGATTACCGACGTGCGCGGCGCCTATTCGATCGCTTACTATATCTATAATCCCACGGACGACGTTTTGAAGGCGCTCGTCAACAACAACGGCGGCAATACGGTGGCCAGGCTTTTGAAGCCCCGCCGCTGGACGCTGGTGGAATATAAAGCGGAAATTTTCGACAGCGTTTTCCCCGAAAGCGACGGAAAGACTTATCCGAATTCGCCCGAAAACATCGCCAATTATACCATTCATCTCCTTAACGAAAACGAAGTAAAAAACACCGAAGTATATATTACCACGCCCATGATCAGGACGGAGGACGAATCGGTGGAAGCGACTGTTTCCCACTTGAAAGCGGCGTTTGCGGGCGACGAAATCGAGGTGCCTGCCGCAGTCGCCGGAGCGGGCGTCGGGGTGGATTGCCGCGTATATGCGCCCGATTATACCCTGCTCGCTGCAAACGAATCGAGGTTTGTCGCCGAAAAAACGGGCGTTTACGAGATCGAATACGTGCTGACGGACGAAACGGGGCGGGTGTCTATCCTCACGAGGTATATAAGCGTGATTTCCAAAGAGGGATATGCCGCGGGCGATATGTTTCTGTTTGACAACGAAAACGGCGCGCTTTTGCACGGGACGGAAGGCGGCGGGTTCGAGCCTGAGGTTAAACACGGCGGGGAAAAAGGGTCGGTAAAAGTGACGGGAAATACCGAATGGCTGAACCTGATCGCGCATGATTCTCTGGAAAAGGACATTTCTGCTTACGGAAGCTTTTACGTATGGATTTACAATGCCCAGGCAAAGGACGGCACCGCGTTTTTCAACAATGACGTTCCACGCTTTACGCTGAAGGCGCAGGCCTGGACGCAGGTGGAGGTCGTCAACGATAACGGCGTCTGGAAATATAACGGAACCCCGATCAAGTTTTACGGTTCGGCGCAGAATATAGAAAAGTTTATGATTTCGTTCGACAATCCTTCTTTGGAAACGCTGACCTATTACGTGGGCAAGATTACCGCCCGCGCGGGGCGTAATCCCGTGGCGCACAACGGTCTCAACGCCTTTTATACGGTGGGCGACGTCGTTGATATCGGGCTAGTCACCGCAACGGACTACCGGGGAAATCCCGTGGCGGCGACGGTCGGAGTGACTGCGCCCGACGGCGGCGCCGTGACGATCGGCGAGGACGGCAGGTTTTCCGCCGCGATGGAAGGAGAATACGTCGTTACCGTGCGCTATGAGGAGGAGAACTTGTTTCTCGAAGCGGTTTACCGTTTCGTTGTACAGAGCGGGAAGATAAACCGCAAAGTATTTGCTCCTGCGGAAAATATGCCCTTGGAGGGGAATTTCCTCGATTACGGCGAGGAAAGGCTGCGCTTTTTAAGCGGCGAGGGCATGACGTACGGCGACGACGGATATGCGCTTGTCGTCAATGCCAAAGAGGACGGCTGCTGGATCGATTTCAGCATACTTACCGAAAAGATAGACCTGTCGAAAATCGACCGCATCACGTTTGCAATCAAGTGCTTTGCGGCCAATGCAACGGGCAGCCAGGTATTCCTCAAATCCAACGGCGCGGACAGACTGCTCGCCAGAAGCGGCAATTCGGGCGCCGTCCCGATGCGGGCGGACGTGGGCAACATCGTCGCGGGAAGATGGTGCGAAATCAGTATCTTTAAGGATCGGTTTACGGAATTTTTCGGCGGCGCCGCCGAAGTGTCGCAATTCCATTTCCTCATCAATCCCGCAACCGCCGACGGCTATCAATCCATGTATTACGAATACGCGATAAGTTCGATTTGCGTAAAGACGGAAAGCGCGGTGTTGAAGGCGGACGAAAATCTGGTCCTTACCGAGGTGATTGAAAACGGAGAGAACAAAGTTTTCGCTCTGGAGAGCAACGCGGATTACGTTTACGGCAACGACGCCCATTCGATTAAAATATATGCGACGGGCGGCGCGTGGATAGACTTTAAAATTAATTTTTCCGAGATCGATTTGACAAAGACGGAAAAAATTTATTTTTACGTGATGCGGACGACCCCCAACGCCAACGGCGCGGTGACCGTGCAGGGCGAAGGCGGGGCGCAGATCACGCTTACGACTCAGGCAGATATGGACGTCAATCAATGGACGCGGATAGAGATCCCCGCTTCCCGTTTTGCCGAGGTGTTCGGTTCTGCGGAAAAGGCGTCGAAGTTGAAAATTATCATCAACAATACCGCGGCCGACGACAACGCATACGACTATCAGTTTTTTATGTCGTCGATCTTTGCGGAATGACGGAGATACAAATATGACGGATTTCGCTATTATCGGTTTCGGCTCCCGCGGGACGCTGTTTGCGGGATATATCAAAGAAAACGCAAATATGCGCCTGACGGCAGTGGTGGACGTCTGCGAGGAACAACTCGTTTTGGCGCAAAAGGAATACGGGGTAAGCGCGGACAGATGCTATAGAGATTACCGCGATTTTTACAGGGCGGGCAAGATTGCGGACGCGGTAATCGTCGCGTCGCAGGACGCCGATCATTACGCGCATACGATACCCGCGCTGGAAGCAGGCTACGACGTGCTTTTGGAAAAGCCTGTCGCCAACCGCCTCGAGGATTGTATCGGAATCAGGGATAAAGCCAACGCGCTTCACCGCAAAGTGATGGTTTGTCACGTCCTGCGGTATTCGCATTTTTACGACTTCGTCAAAAAAATAATCGACGGCGGCGAAATTGGCCGGGTGATCAATATCAATCAGACCGAAAATGTAGGGTATTGGCACTATGCGCACAGTTTTATCCGCGGCGCGTGGAGGAATTCCGATACTTCCAGCCCGATGATTTTGGCGAAATGCTGCCACGATCTCGATATTATTACCTATCTTATCGGTTCGGATTGTGAAAGCATAAGCTCGTTTGGAAATCTGACGTATTTCAAAGAGGAAAACGCGCCGAACGGCAGCGCCGCCTATTGCTTTAAGTGTCCTTTGAAAGACAAATGTGTCTTTAACTGCTTAAAAATATACAACGACAGAAATTGGATGGTTTTAGGCTCGCGCTCGCAGCTTTCCGCCGACTGTATGGAGGAGTTGGAAGAAAAACTGAAAGACGAAAACAATCCCTTTTCCCGCTGTGTTTTCAGGTGCGACAACAATGTGGTCGATCATCAGGAAGTCGAGATGCTCTATAAAAACGGCGCGACGGCGCATTTGACGATGACCCCGTTCAGCGAGGAATGTACGAGGACGTTGAATGTTCACGGCACCGCAGGCGAAATCGAAGGCGATATGGAAAAAAAGATGATTTCCGTAACCGTTTTCGGCAAAGGCAGACGGGAGATCGATCTCGCAAAATTGGGCCTGGATTTTCATTGCCACGGCGGAGGGGATAAAAAGCTGTTGAACGACTTTGCCGAATATATTTCCGGTAAGGAAAATATCCGCGCTTTGACGACGATCGATAAATCGATCGAAAGCCATTTGATGTGTTTCGCGGCAGAAAAGTCCCGGTTGGCAAACGGAAAGCCCTTTGAGGTGCTTCGCGGCGAAAAAATTTAAGTCGGCGGACGGAATACCCTGTAAATTGTCAGAATAAAGCGTTTTGGACGTAGGATTTATCCGCTTGGAAACGGAAAAAAGACAGAGGGATAAAATTTCTTGATAAAAAAGGCGACGTTGGAATTTCCAACGTCGCTTTTGCCGTTTATAAGGTATATTTCATTAGCCGGCATAACCTTTCCATATCTTTTTAATCATCTATTTCTTCAAAATGATTTCTCTAAATCTCGTCTATGCGAGCGTCCCTATGGTTTCAAGGGAACTTCAAATTCTCTTTTGTTTTATTCGTCTTTTTGTTTCGCCTTTCGGCTTGTCATTCCTTAAACTCTCGTTTTCCTTCCTCCGTTTCAAAGAGCTGTTGAATAGCGGGCAGCAACGCTCTTGCAAGCGCGTCGACCTCATAGTCCGGTATCCCCGTATCGTTTTTCTTTCTTCTGGACATTCAGCCGATAAATTCCCTCCTTTCGCTGTTTTCCTGTCAGACTGCTTGTTCTCTTGTTATCCCGTGTCCATTTTTACCTCCCGTTTTATATTCTTTCCGCCGCTCCCTTTAAGAAGTCGGTTTCCGACTTGCTTGTTCTCAAAAATGCGACTTGTTGCATTTTTCTTATCCTGCTGCTGGTAAAATAGAGTAAAATTATTCCATGGATGTTACATTGTTTGCATTCCTTTTTTGTGACATTTATGTTATGATTCTCCGTGTGAATAGAGGTCGCAGGTAACCTGCTTAAGACTTTAGATCTTCCCGCTAAGAGTTGCGCCTCTTTCTCTGCGTGATTGTGCGAATAAGCTGGATGATATTTTATTATCATTTTTCCTAACCAGTCTGTACCTGCGTAGTGAAAGCGGATATCCCTTTATTCATTCTATTTTTAACTCGGAGGTAACTTCATGTTTTACATCGGCATTGACATTGCCAAACGTTCTCACCAAGCCGCCGCGACTGATGTCTCAGGCAATATCATCATCAAGCCTCTCTCCAAGAAAAATTTATAAACCACGAAATTTTCGATTTAAGGCGCGTAAAAGAGGGGGCAATATATTGAGGAAAGATAAAATTTTTCTCTAAGGAAAAAAGAAAGACGCTAATAACGTTTGATAAATGAATATTTAATTGAACTTGTTGAAAAATAGAAAAGTCTTTTTATCAATACATTGAATTTGAGCGAAAATACACGAAACGAAAAATTTGGATATTGCACCGCGAACTTTATTATAAGTGATACTATGCCGACATGATAGAAAAAATGCCGAGACAAGCAAAGAGTAATAAATCGATTAAAGACGGATAAAACTGATGTATTGAAGTATGTTTGCCTCCGAAATCTTTTTTAAGTGTAAAAAATTAAGCAATGTATGGCTGGCAAGTCAATTTTTAGTGTGCTGGCGCACAGTCAATAGCGATTAGAGTTGTGTCCGCTAATGATACCACGTGTAAAACACGTGGTATTTCATTTTTATTTTATATAAAACGGCAATTGAATACGACGAAAAGGTATTAAATAAGCCGAGAAGCGACTGATATATCGATTTTGATATAAAACAGAAATTTATGGAGTAAGACCAAAGAGTGGCGCGAGAAGACTGGTAGAGGAAAATACTTTACAAATTCCGTGAATCTGTAAAGTATTTCTATGATATAATAAAATAAAAAGGAAAAGAGACCTGTGAAGCGGATTATTCGCATTGAAGAAGTTATAGATTTTTTCCTTAGTCAAGGGATAGAAAAATTATTGAGAGAAGAAATATGGATAACGGCAAACAGAATGATAAAAAAACAAAATAAACAAGCGGAAAAGGATAATAGGGACATAGGGTTTTTCAAATATGATTATCTAAAAGAAATTGAAGAAGATAGGGAGCTGGATTTATGGATAGGATTAAAAGTATATATAAATGAGAAATTGAAAAAGACAGAATCGTTATCTGTTTATCGGAAAAAGAGCTGTAAGCTATATTGCAGGGGAGAAGTGATGGAAGATCATTATTTATCGAGAAGTAAATATTATGAGATGTTGAGCTTTATATACCGATATGCCGAAAAATATATTTATTATAATCGATTGGTCGTAATAAAGATATAAAAAGCTCGGATAAAAGATAACCATACTTTTGAATGAAAAGGAGGAGGTAACAGAAAGGTTAAGGATTGGTAAAAACGTTCACGAGTGAAATATAGGTAAATATAAAATATGAAAGGAAAAGGTTAGGAGACAAAGAAGATGCATATAACAGAAATAGAAAAAGTAATCAATAGTGAAGGCTTGGAAAGAGAGATTCGTTTGAGCGGGAAGATACGGATAGGAGAGAATAAAAGCTCGAGTTTCACGATTGGAAAGACGTGTGTAAAAGGGGTGGTAAATATTGCGCGGGAGAACGTCATAGTAGATGGAAGCGGAGCGGAGATAGAAGGGGAATTGGAAGATAGTACAGGAAGCGATTGGGCGTTATTTTTTCTTCGCCCGGGAGCGCGGGAGGTGACGCTTAGAAATATAACGCTGCGGCTGCGCATTAAAAACGGCGAAGATAGCAGGCGGCTGTTTTGCGGAATATATAATACGGCGTTCGGACTGAAGATAGAGAATTGTCGGATAGAATTATATTCGGACAAGCAGCTGAAGCTGGTCGGGGTTTATAATAACGGAAATTTGGACACGCATATGGAAACCCGAGCGGATAATTTGGTAATACAAAACAGTTTTATTAAAGTGGAATGTACGCCGGAGGAGTACGCGAAGGAAAACACGGTGTATGGCTTGTATAATAATTTAGCAAACAGCATATCGGTACAGAATACATTTATATACTCGAGGACGCGAGGAAACGGGGAAATGCAAAAGGCAATAGGAGTATATACAAATGGCCGTTTCGGGAGATTTGTGGGAAACAATATCAAGGCAAATGGAATGCACAACATTGGAAAGCTGAAAGAGCAGGCGCATGCATATGGCTTTATCAACGAAGGCTTATACAGTATCATTACGTCAAATAATATTGTGGGGGAATGGGCAGGTAAATGCGTAGGCTTGGAAACGAAAGGTGAGTACGCCAAGATAGGCTCGAATAAAATTTTGGCGACGCATACGATTTGCGGGAGAAGCGTAAGAAGCTGCGGAAATAATAGTGTGCTAGAGGGAAACATCCTCACGTCAACGAGTCGGAATGCGCGGTTAATAGAGCATAACGCGAGCAGTTGTATTATAACGGGAAATCTGATGGAAGTATTAATGGCGAGAGAGGCCTGCGGAAGCGGCGTGGGGATTTATGCGCCGTGGGAAGAAGCGAACAAGAATATTATTAAGCATAATATAATCAGAAACGTAAGAGATTGCGGAATCTATACAGGTCCGGACGCGGGACTTGTCAAGGATAACGAGGTGTTATCGTATGAGGATACGATAGGACATTCGAACAGCGGAGACAGACGGCTGGCGGAAAAGCTGGACGAAAGAAATATACGTTCGATTTACGAATAAAAGGAGAAGATAGCGATGGAGGGACAGGTATTGAAACTAATGACGGACTACGGGTTAGACACGGTGGTGATAGCATTGGCGATCAACGTGTTGACGGGCGTAAGCAAACTGCCGTTGAAGGCGGTGTCGCGGAAAATGGAAGACGGAAGCAAACTGACGAAATATCTGGTATTTTTACCCTTGGCGTGGGGGTTTTTACTGACATTGGCATATGTAAAGCTGCATACGGGGACGGTGATATGGGACAAAACGTTTGCGACGCTGTGGCTGACGTCCGGCAGTTTAAGCCTGACGCTGTATGCGATGTTTGAAAAATTGTTCCCAAGCAAGGAGAAAATTTTGAAAGAATACGAGATCGAGTCGAATCGGAAACTGATCGAAGAATTAAAAATTCTGACGGGAGCGGAGGATTTGCCACCGGAAGCAAAAGAAAAATCGGAAACGAAAGTCCCCGCCGCAGAGCGGGAAGCCGTCGTGGAAGTAAACGGCCGGGAGGAAAAGGCCGTGAAAACGGAAAAGGGAAAAACGATAATATTAAGAGGAAAAAGCGATGAAAAGTCGGAAATTACAGTTGAGAACGAATCCTTATAAAGGGAAATTACTGGTCTTCGAGGGCACGGACGGAGCAGGAAAAACGACGCTGATTTCCATGACGGAGCATTACATAGAGGGAAAGCACGGGATCGGTACGGTACTTTGCGTAAAACAGCCTACGGATCTGTCGAGAAAAACGAAGCTGTTTCAAAAAATGATGTATTGTGAACACCATGAGGATATCGACTACCGCGCGGTGCAGCTTTTGACGATGTCGGACAGAGTTCAGCATAGCTTCGAAGTGATCGAGCCTGCGCTGAAAGTGGGGAAAACGGTAATCTGCGACAGATATATCTATACGTCGCTGGCGAATATGCTAGCGCGAGGTTACGATAAAGAGCTTTGGTTTTATGAAGCGGCGAAGCATCTTCTGAAGCCCGATGTAACGTTTTTGGCGCACGTTCCGCCGGAAGCGGCGATAGAACGAATCAAGAGCCGCCCGAGCGAATGCGACAGGCATTTGGACGAGGAATTGTTGAAAAGAGTTTCCTCCGAGTTCTTAAAAATTGCGAAGACGAACGATTTCACGGTAATTGATACAAACGCAGAGCCGGAAAGAGCGTTTTCCGCGGTGAAAGCGTCGGTTTATGAGTGAGGTATGAAATGAGAGAATCGAGCTTGGAATACGTGATAAGTATTCTGAAAGGCGAGCGGCCGAAAGCTGAGGCGGAATGGTACGAAACGCTTGGTTTTATGTATGCGCACAGGATAGCGGGCTTGTTTTATAAGCGTGCGGAGAGACTTGAAATCCCCCTTCCGCCGAAAGCGGAAAAATTACTGAAAGAAACATATGAGAAGCAGAAACGGCGGACAGAGTATATGCGCGAGGAAACGAAGAAGCTTTCTTTGGCGTTAATAGCGGAACTAGCGGAACACATTTTTTTGAAAGGCAGCGTATTAAGCAATCTTACGGAAGAAAGCGCGATTTACGCGGATGGAGAGAGGGTTTCAAACGACATAGACATTTTAGTAAGACAGGCAGAATTGAACGTTGCGTGTGAAGCTTTGAAAAAACAGGGATTTGTGCAGGGCAGGTATGAATCGAAGCTGGGAAAAGTAATTCCGTTTTCGCGGACGGAGGTGTTAAAACGTCGAATGACGCGCGGAGAAACGGCTCCGTTTTTGAAGGCGACGGAAAATCCGGAAGAGCCGTACCTGGAGGTGGATATTAACTTTTCGCTTGGAAACGAGCCCGGAGAAAAAGACGCGTTGCTTGCGGAGATGCTGGAAACGCGGAAGCTGTACGCGGGAAAGACGAGTGTATATGTATCGGACGAGGAAATGTTTTTTCTGCACCTTGTATTGCACCAATATAAGGAAAGCGCGCTGTATTTTACCGCGGCGCGGGGGAAGGATTTGGATTTATATAAATTGGCGGATATATATTATCTTTGGAGGGCAGAGGCATTCGATAAAGAAAGGTTGAAAGCCCTTTCGGTGAAATACGGCTTAAAGCGTGAAATAGGCGCGGTATTAAGCCAGGTGGGAAAGATATTTAACGATACGGAAATTGTAACCGCAAGCGAGGAATACGGAGGCTTACAACCGGAGGTGTACGATTACGAGCGGAAAAAGAGATATCGTTGGACGGCGGGCGTTTCGGAAAGAATCCGTATATTTGACGGAAAAGCGTATTTGCGGGAGAAGAAAGAGAATGTCGAGTAAAAAGGAATTATCGGAAACGTTGGGCCTTTCATGCGTAGAGAAATATTTTCTGGCATGGCTGGGGAGATATTACGACGTGAGGAGGCTGTACGGAAATTCGTTTGTAAGCATAGGGCAGGTGTCGAACGACTTCTCCCGTGGGGCGACGTATGAGAACTACTGTCATATTCCGCGTTTACAGGATATCGCGGAGGAGTACGGAGTGGTAAGACATAGCTATCAGCTCTGCGAAACGAGCGAAGCGTTGAAAAAGATATGCGCACAAACCTCGGACGAGTTATGTTTGATACGGGTGAACACGCGGTTTTTTTTGAATTTTAAGCGCTCGTCCTGGCGGGAAGATCATTATGTGCGCGTAGATAAGGAACTGAACTGGTTGAACGAATATCCGTTGAGCGAAGGGAAATTTACGGAGGAGGAGTTCGGGGAGATATACGATGGAGCGGTATGCGTCTATGAGCTGTCGGATTTAACGGCGGAGCCTGAAGACAAAACGATAGAAATGATAAGGCGACAGAGCTTTCCGCCGCCGAGTATAAACATCGGGCGTTTCGAGGACGCGATAGGGATTTTAAGAATGACGAGAAAGCGTATGGAAAAGAATCTAAATCTCCCGGATTCCGCGCGGGAAGTATTAAGAGGAGAGATCGCGTTGTTGGACAGGCTGTATCTTTTTGTAAGCTTGCGGGAAATCAAGAAAAAAAAGGGAGTAAGGCTGTCCGCGGAAACGCCGGAGGAAGAATTGGGGCAAATTCTGGAGTATGAAAAACGACTGTGGGAGGCTGTAAAATGACGAGACGGGAATTAATGGAGAGGATCTGCGAAATTACGCGCGAGGCGACGGGCGCGGCGCTGTCGGAGACGGAAAGCCTAAAAGAAAGCGGGCTGGACAGCCTGGCGTTGGTGACGGTAATTGCGGGGATTGAGGAACGGTTCGGATTTTTCTTCCGGGACGACGATTTGGACCCGGAACGCCTGACGACGTTGGAGGCATTGGCGGAGATTACGGAGAAATACATATGAGGCTTTGGGAATACCTGAAAGAAAAAATGCTTCGGTACGCGGATCGTACGGCATTTGCGGGAACAGGCCTGACGTATGCCGAACTGCTTCGATTTGACGAAATCGGCGGGGGCAGAGGTGCGCTGACGGTTTGCGGGGAAAATACGCGAGAAGCGACCGCAAGGGAAATATTGAAAAGTATCGCTAAGGGGGATACCGTCGTGCCCGTGGCAAAGGAATACGGAGAAAAATGGTGCGCAAACGTTCGCGAGGCTGTGAGAGCGAACGGGCAGGTATGCGGCGAGACGGCGTTTGTGATGTTTACGAGCGGCACGACGGGCGTTCCGAAGGGCGTTATGCTGACGGACGAAAATATTATTTTCAATCTCAAATATATTTCCTCGTATTTCGATCTTTCGGGCTTGAGCCGGATATGCGTCGCGCGGCCGCTCGCTCATATCTCGGCGCTGACGGGAGAGCTGTTATACGCACTTTGCTGCGGCATGACGATATACTTTTACGAGGAAACATTTATGCCGCAGAGATTTCTGCGTTTTTTGCGGGAGAAGAGGATTGAGGTGTTTTGCGCCACGCCGACGCTGTATTTGAGCCTGGTTAAATATTCTGCAAAGGATTTTCCCGTGAAAGTGAGCGCGTTGAGCGGTGAACGGCTGACGGAAACTACCGCAAAGAAAATCTCGGAGAGTTTTCCGAAAACGAAATTTTACAACGTATATGGTTTAACGGAGCATAGTCCGCGGGTGAGCGCGTTATTGCCGGACGAATTCGTAAAAAAAGCGGGAAGTATCGGAAAACCGATAGGGAACGCGAATGTAAAAATCGAAGACGGAGAATTGCTTGTGAAATCCCCGTGCGTGATGAAAGGGTATTACAGGGACGAAATTCGGACGAGGGAAAAGATCAAAGAAGGTTGGCTATATACGGGAGACATGGCGCATACGGACGGAGAAGGGTACTATTACATAGACGGACGAAAAGACGATATGATTATCCGCGCGGGAATAAATATCTTTCCCGAAGAAATCGAGGAAGAGGTAAAAAAGTGTCCAAACGTGGAAGACTGCATTGTTTGCGGCAGAACGGGAGAAGACGGAGTGACGGAAATTTGTTTGAACTATATCGGAGAATGCGAGCCTGCAGCCCTGCGAAAATATCTTGCGGGAAATTTGAACGCGCATTTTATGCCGAATGTGATCGATCGGACGGATAAATTACAGCGAACGGCAAGCGGGAAGAAGGTAAGAAAATGAGAAAAAAGATGTTGGAGATTATAAAGAAGCACTGCGCTTTGGAAGAAGCCGTGACGGAGAAAAGCAAATTGAAAGATCTGAGCTTAGACAGCTTGTCGTTCGTGGCGATTATAGCAGATATAGAAACCGAGCTGGGAATAGAGTTTGAAATAGAAGAACTCGACATCAATGTTTGGGAAACGGCGGAGGATGTTTTAACTGCGACGGAGGAAAAGATAAATGAAAAGACTCATGAAAAATGAACTCGAAGGCGTGAAGCCGTTCAACGATTTTTGGTTTATCAACTGTTATTATCATCAACTGATAGCGGGCCTGTCTTGTTTAGGAATAAAAAAGGAAGGAATATTATTAAGTAGGTTATTGATGTCCGGCAGGCAATTTACTACATTGAGACATGAGGAAATATCAGATAAAAGCGGTGAGAAATATCTCGGATACAGAAATCGGCGTTGTAATATAAACGAAAAAAGCTTGATTAAACATGTGGATTGCGGACGACCGATTATTGCAGGGGTGGATTGCTTCTACCTGGAAAGCAGAGCGGATACTTACGAAAAAGTGCATGCTCCGCATTTTATACTCGTATATGGCTATGATTTAGTGACGCGCGAGATAAACGTAGTGGACCATGATTATGAGAACAGCTATTTGTTCAAGAAAAAGAAAATATCATTGGACAATTTATTGGAGGCCAACAGGCAGTATCGAAAAAAAGGCAAAAAAGGATTTTTTACATGTCGGGCGTTGTCCAAAAAAAATCAGAAAAAATGTAGATTGATTTACTTTACGAATAAAGAGAAAATTCTTTTGTGGCGGAAAAATTCGGAAGAAAACTTATTTGAATTAAAACGATTGTTTACCGAAGATCGACAAAATTTATGTGACAAAGCGTTTCTGATTACGGAATACCTGGAAAAAATGAGAACACAGTTTTTATGCGTTACATGTTTGGAAAGGGTGAAAGAGAATGAAGACTTTAGCGTGACGAGCAGTGAATTATTTCAAGGCTATTCCAACTTACTTTCATTATTTTGGAAAATGACGAAACAGCATGATTTTGAATATGCCGTCAATCATTTAGAGGCGATTTTGCGAAAAATAGATTTTATTTTGGAGCGTGAGAAACGGTTTTTTGAATGGTTTCCGAGGTGCTGTAATGAAAAGGCATAAGGCTTTGGATATGTCGGGATTGTTTAATCACAAGTTGATTTATAAGGAATTGCCGAAAAGCGGGGAGTATGGTTTGGATAACATATGTATATTGAAGGAGGATTTTAAGCTTGACGGTGAAAGACTGATCGACGGAGTACGATTTAATTTCTGTGTCGGAGAACAGACGGACAATATGATTTGTTCGGGACAGAGCTTAGCGGTAAACGAGGCCGCAGATAAATTATATTTTGCGGGTTTTGCTTATTGGGGAGATTCGTGCGAAAAATTCGAAATAGTTTATGAAGACGGGGAGACAGAGAATGCGGAGATTGCATTATTGGATTGGTCGCATGGAATGCAGGAAGGCATAAGAATGCGTTTTTTTACGCGTTCGGGTTCGTTAAAAACGGCTGGGATATGCATATCGTCGGGACGGTTAATACATTTGGTCTATTTTCATCGTTTCGAATATATCGTGAAAAAAGGTAAAAAAATCAGAGAAATTATATTTCCGGATAATATGTTTATGCATATTTTCGCAACGACGATAGAAACAAATGGGGAAGATTGACCGAAGTCAATAAACATAAAAATAAAAATGAAATTATAAAAAACAGGAGATTAAAAAAATGGGAATTATCAAATTGAAAAAAACAAACGAGGAAGAAGTTATTATAAAAAAGGAAGACGAAACGAAAGAATTTCATGAAATTTCGGATCCTGCGGCAAGAGAAGCCAATTTTTCCGTTTGCGAGGAAAAATTGGAACAATGGGAGGATCCTGCGGTATTGCGAGAAGACGAGGAGCATATCAACGCACATTCTCGGCACTATGTCCTTAACAATAATACGACGAAAAGCGTGTTTAGCGGAGAGCCTGTCAATTATTACGATGAGGAGGGGGAAACATGGAAGAAAATCGATAACTCTCTCATAGAAACAGAAAACGGCTTTGAGGCAGGGTTTGGAAAATTCAAAACAACAGTTCTAAAAGCTGAAAAAGGGAAGAAAGTGGAAATCGAAGGAGATGGATTGTCTTTATCCTGGGAATATCTTGGAAAGGCGCTGAAGGCGGCTGCGGAAATAAATGAAGCGGACATATCTTTGTTGACGTTACAGAATACCACGGAGGAGAAGGCAGAAACGATACTTTGTGTTGAAAAGAGCCTAAAGGGTGCAGCGAACAGTACCGCCAGCCGAGCCGTTTACGAGAATGCCGAGTCGGATACTGATATCGAGTACAGACTTTCGGGAAACAATGTTAAGGAAAACATTATCGTCAAGGAAAGGGCCGAAGAATATAAGTATCTTTTCGCGTTGAATACGAAAGGACTGAGAATGCGACTTTCGGACGATAACATGCAGCTGGAACTGTATTCGGAGACTGAAAAGGAAGGCGGAGAAATAGAAGAAAAGCTCGAATTTACCATTCCCAGTCCGTACATGTACGATGCGGAAGGGGAAAGCTGTGAAGACGTCTATTACGAATTGGAACCCGAAACAGACGGTAAGTACGTCTTTGCCGTAGTGGCGAGCGAAGAATGGATCAACGCTGAGGAAAGAGCGTTTCCTGTTACGATTGATCCACAGATCATTACCGATAATACATCGTTTTTTGATTTCAAAAATTATCGTAAATCTCGTGGCTCCGGCAGCTCTTCGGGTCCTTCGTCCTGGTCTCTTTATGGCAATTCCAGTGAGTTTGTGGTAGGTATTGACTTCTCGAGCGAGTATAAAAGTTCTGTTTGTATCAAAAAATCCAATATAGTAAATTTGTACGGCCGAATTGCAAGTGTCATCTTGAAGCTGAAGGCGTCGATGGTTTATACACCCGGAGCTTTTCGTGTCGGTGACAAAGAAATCTATTGCAATAGTACATCTACTTATTTGTCAATAGATATAACAAATGCTTATAAAGCGAACGGTGGGGATTTTGATATAGAGCTGCTGCCGAGTTCAAAAGGTTACGGAAACGGAGCGGGGGATCTTAAATTCAATGCGACGGGTATTAATGCACCGATTTTGGAGATCAAATATCTAACAAACGAGTCGACGCGCCCGACAAAGCGTAGCTTTTCTTTAGCGGGCGCAGCGCTGGGAACGGTCGATTTGGCAACACAGGACGTAACGGTGGAATTCACGGACGTGCCGGGGGAGGATTCGGTGATGGGGCTCGGAATTTTCCACGTCTATAAAAAAAGCGGGGAAGAGAATTTTGCAGGGGAAAATTTCAGATTAAACTTGAATGAGAATTTTATCAAATATAGTGCCGGCGAAGGGGAGAACGTCGATTATATTTATACTGATGAAAAAGGTGACAAGTACGGTTTTTGGGAATATTACTATTACAAGGATTCCGCGAACAATAAAGTTTACGTTTCCGGGAAAAAATCGGATTTTACGATAGATGCAGACGGGCGGCTGAAGGACAAAGATAATCGAGAGATATTTGCGGAATACAAATCAATGACGGGCCTGACCGCTGTGACAAGGTTTGAGGGGTTTGAGAATTATCATCTGCTGGAGCAGAGAAGCGACGAATATAAACAGCTTGAAGAACAGGTAAAGAGCTACGAAAATGCATATAAAGAATTTGTATTGCTGAATACAGCTACGGGGAACGATGACCCGCTTGCGACTGAGAAAATTTTCGGAAGCTATAATTACGATGAAATGCCGATACCGAAAAGCGAAGCATTGCAGTATAAGTCGGTATTAAATCAACAAAGAACATTGAATAAGAAGTATGGTCAAGCAACGACTATGGTACCCGATGTAAATCCAAACAAAGATACAGATTTAATAGCGAAAAGCGGAACAATAGAAGCGCCTTTGGCGAGTTTGAAGACTGCTTTGGAGGAAATTTCGGAGAAATTGATAAAATATATAAACAATTGCACGGCAGAGGATGGCGCTGATACAAAAAGAGAACTTTGCAATTTAATAAATAACAATCTTGAGGTATATCCGGATCACTATCAATTTTTAACGGCGTACTATTGTAAGTATCCGGAGTTCAGGGATAGTAACCGAGGTGAGATAGATGGAACGCCAAAATTGACGGGAGCAGCATTGCATGAAATGTTTCGTCAAAGGAATTTAATGCTTTTGCAATTGGAAGAACAAACGAACGAATTACTGACGCAGAAAAAAATTGTTGACGGTCAGATAACGTGGATAAAAGAGAAAAAATCCCAATATATCGCTCAAGTACAAAGCTATTATAAAGAATATGTGAATAAGAGCGCACAGCTTGAGCAAATGAAGCGTCAGATGCCGATCAACTTTCTTACGGACGGAAAAATCATCAAAGGCTACAATGAAAACGGCCGACTTGTGAGCGTGTATGATAACCGAGATAATTATGCGGTGATCGAATACGAAAAAACGGACGTAACAACCGATTCTCCCTTAAGAATATCTCGGATATATGACAAAGACGGGAAAGAGGTACGGTTTAGCTATAATCCGCAAAGCAAGCTGACGGAAATCACGGATACGCGGGGAAGAAAAACGAGATACGAATACAGCGGAAGCAAGCTGTCGAAAGTTAAATACGATAGCGGTACCGAATTTACGATAAGCTATTCCAATAACAATATAAAGTCGATAACGGAAGCGAAAAATGCCTTAAAGACAAATTTATCGTATCTGAACAATCAATTAAGATATATTTACAATTATTCCACAATAGACGGAATCCCGAAAACAAATATTTCGGAAGAATTGAGTTTGATTTCTTCTATTGTAATAACATATACTCAAGCAACGAGTACGGGAGCAAACACTGTAACGGTGACGGAGGAAAACCATGCGGAGAAATACATATTCGATGTCGAGGGAAACTGTACGGGACATTACACCTCGGAAAACGGTATAGTAACGGAAGCGGAAGAGTATGAGTATGAGCCGTATTGGAAATGGAGCGAAAAACAAAGCAATCCGAGGAGCGTAACCAAATATGCGCAGCGGGATAGTTTGAATAAAACGCCGATGAGCTCGTTTACGTTTACGGCCGAAGTAACGGAAACAACGACGTTGGATCAGTTCAATAACCCATTGAAAACGATGAGGAGCGGAATAAAAGTAACGGCAGACGGAAGCAATCAACAAACAACGGTGGTAGATTATACGTATGATGACGATCAAAAGCTGAGGGAGGAGAAACGGACCGTAAGCTATACCAATCCGTCAAAAACGATAATATCATATAAGAAATATCGTTATAATGGCTATGGAGAGATAACCCGAACGGAAAGCTACGTAGAGGGGGAAGAAAAAACGAAAGGCAAAACGATAGAGGAAACGGAGTACGATGAGAAAGGAAACGTCGTAAAATCGATTGAGTATAACAGCCTGGACAGCAGTTCGAAATTCTATAAGGAAAGCGAATACGCAGAAAACGGCCGGATAGTAGCGGAAAAAGACGAGACGGGAGAAAACAAGCGTAAGTATGAATATGTTTGCGGGACAAATATCGTGCGTACGGAAGTATTACCGAACGGAAGCAAGGTATCCTACGGCCAAGACGAAGAGGAACGAGTGACGGGAATCACGCAAAGTACAGAGGAGGGCGAGGAAAACAGCAATTCAACGAGCTATACGTACGGCGAAGTAACGGAAGTGAGAAGCGGAAACAACGTCGTGGATTATGAGTACGATTATAAGCGGAGATTGACGAGCGTAAAAGTCAATCCGACCGGCGCAACGGATAATTATATTTCCTACGAATATACGGAACTCAAAGACGGCGCGGGGAAAAAGACGGGCGAGAAAATTACGGCGACATATAAAAAACGAGCTGAGGGAATAACTGCGGACAAGATCGAAAAAACGCTGGACGTGAACGGAAACGTGCTAAGCGTGAAAGTAAACGGAGAGCCGCAGACGGAAAATATTTATACGTCGGATAATAAAATATCGCTTGTGACAGACGAAATTACGGGAAAGAAATACCGTTATAGATACGACGATTTGGGCAGATTGACGAATTATGAAGTATTAAACAGTGAGGGAACGTATGACGGGTACGCGGAAGAATTAAAATATGACAAATATGGGAAACTCGGCAGTAAAGCAGTATTTTCGTCAACCGATTTTCCCGGTTGCGACTATTACTATAAAGAAAATGCCGCCCGAGATTTGGATTTCATGTGGTATGATAGAAAAGTGATTATTCGTCCGAAAACGGATGTATTGGGAAGAAATATCGGGAAAACAGTGATGTTGCCGGGAGGAAGAGCGGAAGAGATAATCACATATCGAAAAGTGGGAGACCATGCGACGCAAATGCCGTCAACAATCCGATACGGAGACAATACGGGCGGAGAATACGGAATCCGAGATTGCTTGAAGTATGCCTATGACGAAATGGGCAATATCGCCAAAGTGTATGAAAACGGGGAATTGTCGGTGAGATATACGTATGACAAACTCGGCCGATTGGTAAGGGAGGATAATAAGTCCGCAGGAGAGACGTCTCTTTTCGATTACGATAACAACGGGAATATTCTGACAAAGCGGACACTGGCGTTTACTCTGAAAGGAAAGGAGGAAGTAGAAGAACTTTCATCGACGGCAAAGGAATATATATACGATAGAGACAGACTGTTATCGTATAACGGAGAAACGTTTGTATATGACGGATTGGGAAATCCTACGACGTACCGCGGAAAAACATTGACGTGGAGTAAGGGCAGACAGCTTACAAACTATAACAGAACGGCGTTTGCGTATAACGGCCAAGGTCAAAGGATATCGAAAGGAAATATAAGTTATATATACGGAAGCGACGGAAACCTTGTAAGTCAAAGCGACGGGCTGAGCTTCATGTACGACGCAACGGGAGTGGTGGGAATAAAATATGATAACAAGTATTATGCATTTCGAAAAGATATTTTAGGAAATGTGATCGGAATACTTGACGAAAATGGTATTAATATTGTACAATATAGATACGATGCCTGGGGAATCTGTAAAATAGAGAAAGACACCTCGGGAAAAAACCTTGGGGAACTCAATCCGTTCCGTTATCGCGGGTACTATTATGATACGGAGACGAAATTATATTACCTGAAGACACGATATTACGATCCGGAAATCGGCAGATTTATCACGATAGACGACGTTACGTATCTTGCCCCCGATACCATTAACGGCTTAAATCTCTATGCTTATTGTAATAATAATCCTGTAATGAACGTGGATCCTGAGGGCACGAGTTGGTGGAGTAAGTTTTGGAGAACGATTGCTGTAGTAGGATTAGCTGCTTTAGTTGTTGGAGCTATTGCTGCAATAACTTTTGTCACAGGCGGGGCTGTTGCTCCTATTCTAATAGGTGCGGGAATAGGATTTGCAACCAGCGGAGTTATTTCTGGTATAACTCAGTTTGTGACCACTGGAAATATCGATTGGGCGCAATTAGTTGTAGATATGGCTTTTGGAGCAGTAACGGGTGCTTTCGGAGGTTCGACTTTGGGAATTTTAGGAATGACTGTTGCTGGCGGGGCAACGGGATTTGCCGGAAGTGTCGCTAGCGATTTTGTCGCCGGTCGAGATATTCAGTGGGGAATGGCCCTTACATCGGCTGTAATAGGAGCTGCATTTGGAGCATTGAGCGGTGGAGGTGCTCAGCACGGAAAAAATGTCACCTTAAAATCAAAATTGTCATTGAGAAACCAAAAAAAGGCTATGGGGAAACCTTTAACCGCTGTGAATGCTCAAATAAAAAATGAACGTGCCTTACTGTCTATATTGGGATGTAAAGCATTAATGCCGAATGAAGAGTTGTTCTATGACTTTATTCTCGAATATGTAGTATATACAGTATTGCCGGTAATTTATAATCGAGGGCGAATATGAAATATTTTGTAAGAGCTGTTATTATTCTTATACCAATGTTTATAGTGACATTTATTTTGAAATATGGTATAAAATCTGCTCTAAATAAGAAGAAAAAAAAGAAGGAGGTGGAAGAAACTTTTTCAGAAGATGGCTATATATTGAAAATGCCTGAATTATATCGGATTGTTCCTTGCATTGGACTGATCTTTCTAATTATTATGAGCATATATACATTATTGGCGCAGTTTGAGGATTGGCCTTATTTGATAATTGTATGGTTTTTTTTCGGTATTCCTTGTATAATTATGCTTATTTGTTTTTCGGTATGGAAAGTGGAGGTTCGGAAAGAGGAATTTGTCTATCGAAATTTTCTCGGAAAAATAAAGATATATGAATATAAAGACCTTGAACACAGGTATGACGGAAGAGGATTAAAATGGTATTTTTATAAAGACAGAAAAAAGGTGTTTTGTATGCCGTACTATATTGAGGACGGAAACAAACTTGAGCGTGTATATAAAAAATATCAAACTAAAAATCGAAATAAGGAGAAAGAGTCGAACGAAGAACGTGCGAAGAATAAAGAATAATATTGAGGAAGCTCTGTATTAAGCAGAGCTTCTTTATTTGCGGGACAAATATCGTGCGTACGGAAGTATTACCGAACGGAAGCAAGGTATCCTACGGCCAAGACGAAGAGGAACGAGTGACGGGAATCACGCAAAGTACAGAGGAGGGCGAGGAAAACAGCAATTCAACGAGCTATACGTACGGCGAAGTAACGGAAGTGAGAAGCGGAAACAACGTCGTGGATTATGAGTACGATTATAAGCGGAGATTGACGAGCGTAAAAGTCAATCCGACCGGCGCAACGGATAATTATATTTCCTACGAATATACGGAACTCAAAGACGGCGCGGGGAAAAAGACGGGCGAGAAAATTACGGCGACATATAAAAAACGAGCTGAGGGAATAACTGCGGACAAGATCGAAAAAACGCTGGACGTGAACGGAAACGTGCTAAGCGTGAAAGTAAACGGAGAGCCGCAGACGGAAAATATTTATACGTCGGATAATAAAATATCGCTTGTGACAGACGAAATTACGGGAAAGAAATACCGTTATAGATACGACGATTTGGGCAGATTGACGAATTATGAAGTATTAAACAGTGAGGGAACGTATGACGGGTACGCGGAAGAATTAAAATATGACAAATATGGGAAACTCGGCAGTAAAGCAGTATTTTCGTCAACCGATTTTCCCGGTTGCGACTATTACTATAAAGAAAATGCCGCCCGAGATTTGGATTTCATGTGGTATGATAGAAAAGTGATTATTCGTCCGAAAACGGATGTATTGGGAAGAAATATCGGGAAAACAGTGATGTTGCCGGGAGGAAGAGCGGAAGAGATAATCACATATCGAAAAGTGGGAGACCATGCGACGCAAATGCCGTCAACAATCCGATACGGAGACAATACGGGCGGAGAATACGGAATCCGAGATTGCTTGAAGTATGCCTATGACGAAATGGGCAATATCGCCAAAGTGTATGAAAACGGGGAATTGTCGGTGAGATATACGTATGACAAACTCGGCCGATTGGTAAGGGAGGATAATAAGTCCGCAGGAGAGACGTCTCTTTTCGATTACGATAACAACGGGAATATTCTGACAAAGCGGACACTGGCGTTTACTCTGAAAGGAAAGGAGGAAGTAGAAGAACTTTCATCGACGGCAAAGGAATATATATACGATAGAGACAGACTGTTATCGTATAACGGAGAAACGTTTGTATATGACGGATTGGGAAATCCTACGACGTACCGCGGAAAAACATTGACGTGGAGTAAGGGCAGACAGCTTACAAACTATAACAGAACGGCGTTTGCGTATAACGGCCAAGGTCAAAGGATATCGAAAGGAAATATAAGTTATATATACGGAAGCGACGGAAACCTTGTAAGTCAAAGCGACGGGCTGAGCTTCATGTACGACGCAACGGGAGTGGTGGGAATAAAATATGATAACAAGTATTATGCATTTCGAAAAGATATTTTAGGAAATGTGATCGGAATACTTGACGAAAATGGTATTAATATTGTACAATATAGATACGATGCCTGGGGAATCTGTAAAATAGAGAAAGACACCTCGGGAAAAAACCTTGGGGAACTCAATCCGTTCCGTTATCGCGGGTACTATTATGATACGGAGACGAAATTATATTACCTGAAGACACGATATTACGATCCGGAAATCGGCAGATTTATCACGATAGACGACGTTACGTATCTTGCCCCCGATACCATTAACGGCTTAAATCTCTATGCTTATTGTAATAATAATCC
>ERZ506905.58-NODE-58-length-84177-cov-30.5922_pt1 | contig 84177 bp, 72 predicted proteins | sample MGYA00513175_ERZ506905 | MGnify/ENA metagenome assembly ERZ506905
TTAAAGGATTACTAAAAAAAATGGTTATGATAGGAGTAGTTGTCTTAGCTCATCAGATAGATTTACTATTTGAAGGAAAGTTTGCTGTTAAAAGTTTAACAATAGGAATATTATTAAGTAATGAGGGATTAAGTATCTTGGAAAATGCTTCCATTTGTGGAGTTCCTATTCCTGAAAAGTTAAAAAATATGTTAGAGCAATATAAAGAAAGTAAAAATAAAAATCCATAATTAGCACACTAAAAACGAACGCCTAAAACCGTTTTTAAGGGGCTTTGAAAATAAAAGAGGTATTATTACATACCTCTATTTTTTATAAATTGACTTATTTTTTAAAAATGATATAATATATATGCTCATGTACCAAGTGTATAAGGAGATCCCAATTCAACTTTATGTTAGTTTTGGTTTCTATGAGATACCTGTTCGATTTAGTTATCAGAACAGGCTTTTTTTATTGCTCTAAATATTTATGGGAGGTCCTATTAATAAAGCTGCTTTCACATTTGGTATTGCTATGATAACAGCTGGAAACTATTATCCTCATGCTGCTGTAATGGCTGGAGGAATGGTTCCACCTCTTGGAATAGCTCTAGCTACTACTTTCTTTAAAAATAAATTTACTAAAGATGAGAGAGATGCTGGAAAAGTTTGCTATATTATGGGATTATCATTCATCACAGAAGGTGCTATTCCATTTGCTGCTTCTGACCCTATTAGAGTTATCCCAGCTTGTATAATTGGTTCTGGAATTGCTGGAGGATTATCAATGTTCTTTAAGGTACAATTACCAGCTCCACATGGTGGATTATTTGTACTACCTGTTGTAACTAATCCTATTATGTATCTAGTAGCTATAGTAGTCGGTTCTGTAATTACAGCTTTAATCTTAGGGTTTATTAAAAAACCTGTTCAAGAGTAATTAAAAATATATTTAATATAGGAAGAAAATTTATTCTAGAGTAATAAAATAAATTTTCTCCTTTTTTATTATAGTTGTCTAATTTTATCAATTATAGAATATTCTTATAATATAATAAGAAATCATTATTTTTAATTTTAACAAAAATATATTATACTATCATAATAATAAAAAATTTTAAAGGAGTTATATCTATGCAAAATCAATATGAACTTTTAAAAAATGAGATAAAAACTTTCCGTGAAGAGGGGCATAAATTTTTCAACAAAGAGCTTTCTGTAGGAGATTTCAAAAAAATATCTGGTGGAATGGGAGTTTATGCACAAAGAGGAGGAGAGAAGTTCATGATAAGACTTCGTACAAATTCTGGGCTACTACCTCTTAATCAGTTAAAATTAACAGAATCATTCTTAACAGATTTTAATATAGAAAAATTACATATAACTACAAGACAAGCTATACAACTACATGATTTATCAATAGATGATGTTTGTGATATTATGGAGAAAGCTCTTAATAATGGACTTTATACTCGTGGTGGAGGTGGAAACTTCCCAAGAAACGTAAGCCTTTCTCCTATGTCTGGAGTAGAAAAAAATGAAGCTTTTGACGTTACTGAATTTGCTAATGCAATTAGTAAATACTTAATGGAAAGAATAACTACATATCACCTACCTAGAAAATTAAAAATTTCAATGTCATCTAGCTCAACTGATGGTGGAAACTCTACTATAAATGACTTAGGATTTATAGCTAAAGTTGAGAATGGAGATGCTTATTTTGATATGTACATAGCTGGTGGATTAGGAAATAATCCAGAAATCTCTATTCCATATGGAAAGAAAGTAAAACCTAAAGAGATACTTTATTATGTAGAAGCTATGGTAAATCTATTTATGGCTGAGGGAGATTATAATAATAAAGCTAAAGCTAGAACTAGATATATTCCAAAAAGAATGGGAAGAGAGGAGTTTTTAGCTGCTTTTGATAAACACCTAGAAGAAGTTAAAAATTCAAAAGACTTAACTTTAAATTTAAAAGCAACTCTTTCTAAAACTCAAGAAACTTATACTCATTCTCTAGCTGAAACACCATCACTTTTACATCAAAGACAAGATGGATTATATACTCTAATAATACACCCAGTAAATGGACAACTTTATCATCAAGATTTTAAAAACTTAGTAGAGTTTTTAGAAAATAATAAGAATGCTGAAGCTAGATTAAGTATGAATGAAGATATCTATGTAAGAAATCTTACTGAAGAGCAAGTAAAAGAACTAAATGAGATTGTAAAAAATTACAATGGACAAACAAAAATTAGACAAAGTGTAAGTTGTATTGGAGTTCCTACTTGTCAACTAGGTATAGAGCAAAGTCAAACTTTGTTAAAAAATATCTTAACTTATCTATCTGATAACAATATAAAAGAGGATAAGTTACCAAGTGTTCATATCTCTGGTTGTCATAACTCTTGTGGAAGACATCAAGCTGCAGATTTAGGATTTGTTGGTGGTAAGAAAAAAGTTGGAGATGCCTTAGAAGATGTATTTGATATATATGTAGGTGGTCTTGTAAAAGAGGGAGAAACAGCTTTAGGAGAAAAAGTTGGAACCATAATTATGAGAGATATCCCTACTTTTATTGGAGAGCTAGCTAAAAAATTAGAAAATGAAAATATGGAATACAAAGAATTTATAAAAAATAGAGAAAACTTTTTAGAGGTAGCTAATAAATTTTTCGTATAACTAAATATAAAAAAACTACACAGATTTTAAAAATTTGTGTAGTTTTTTATTTTACTTTTATTTTAAAAATAGGTCAAATTTTTGTGGAAGCTCATTAGGAAGATATTTTCTATAATAATCTAGTATTTTTAAAGCTCCTTGATAATCTTTAGTTGTTTTTAAAAGTTCTAAATACTCTACTTCTATACTTTGTACAGAGTAAAAATCACTCTTATCTAAAACTTCAAACAGCTCCCCTATTATAGCTACTCTCTCTTTTTCTAAATTTTTTAATACTCTACCTACAACTAGAGCTTCCATATAATAAGCTTTTGTTTCTTTTATTTTTCCTAGTTCTTTTGCTCCCTTTGCTAAAATATAAAAAATATCAAAAGTTTCTAAGGTGCTTTCTACAAACTCTGAAACAATACTCTTACATTTTTCATAATATTTTTTTATTAAATCCTTATCAGATAGTTCTAAACCTATTTTTATAATCTCACAATAAGCCAATACTTTTTCTTGCGATTCTTTTCCTTTTGCTAAAGAAGAGTACTCTTTTATAGTATCTTCTATCCTATTTTGTTCTTTATAAACTCTAGCTAATAAATTTCTAACTATATATAATGTATCTTCATTTTTAGTTTTTTTATGTAGATAGTTTATAATCTCTAGTGCTTCATCATACTCTTTTATTTCTATTAAAGCTCTAGCATATGAATACTTTAATTTTTCATTTTCTGGTGTAAGTTTTTCTTTTGGTAACCAAGATGAAAATTTTCTATAAGTATAGATTGCTCCTTGAAAATCTCCTATATTTTCACAGATAAAAAACATATCCTGTAATTTATCTTTCAGATTTTTTATCTTTCTTACTCCATGGAAAGATTTTAAAAGATATTCTCTAGCTAATGTATACCTCTCTCTATTTTTAAATCTAATATAAAGTTTTTCACAAAATTCACTTCTCTCTTTAGGCTCAAGCTCATAAAGTGCTTCTTCTATTATCCATAAATTTTCGTTGCTAATATTTATTTCACTTTTTAACATCTCATTTAGAAATTCTATAGCCTGCTTCTCTTTTGTTTTCATTAAGTCTGCTAAAGATATTCTATCTGTTATTCCTCTCTCTTCGAAAATTTTATGAAAGTTTTTACATAATAATTTGGCAGTCTTTTCTGTAAGAGATCTCTTTCCAATCTCTATCATTCCTAAAAAAACTCTTGTTATATCTTCCCCTACTAGTTCCCCTTGAGTTATTTTATATTTCTTTCTTAATCTTAATAGTTTCTCTTCTGGTGATAAAAACATTGAATTTCCCCCTTATCATTTTAGAATTTATAGATTCAATTTTTTTATTATAAATATTATATACTATTTTTTTATAAATGTATAGTTTTTTAATATATTTCTGTAATAATTCCTATTAAAATTAATATTTTTTATACATTTTACTATATATATTAAAAATAAAAACTGATATAGAGAAATTCTCTATATCAGCTCCTATACTTTTATTTATTGATATATTTAACAGCCTCTTGTCCTGCAATACGTCCAAATATAACAGCAGCACTATAAGCTCCAGAGTTACTATTAGCTACTTCTCCAGCAGCGTATACTCCCTCTACTACTTGATTATTATTATCTATTACTTGTGTTTTTTCATCAGCTACTACTCCACCTCTTGTCATATGTACAGCTGATTCTACTTGTACTCCATAATAAGGTCCTTGTGAAGCAAATTCAAATTTAGTAGGTTTCTCTCTAAATTCATCTTTCTTCTCTCCTCTTACAGCTTTATTAAACTCTTCCACAGTAACTTTTAAATTATTTTTATCAATTCCTAATTTATCTGCCAACTCATCTAAAGTTTGGGCTTTTGTATGATATCCTAAAGCTGTATGTTTTTGTAAACGATAACTTGAATCATATAATCTTTGGTCATAGATATAAAAAGCCGCAGAATCTTTTTGAGCTAAAATCTTTTGAGCTGTTTCAAATCTAGTAGCATAAGTTATACTTTCACTTGTAAATCTTTTTCCATCTTTATTAACTAGAATGAATCCATCTCCCCCACCTGTTAAATCTCTTGTTTTACTGATAATAAATGGGAATATGTTTAATACTTCTAGGTTTTCTACTTTAAAATTATTTTTTTCAAATACTGGTATAAAATCTCCAGTAGCTCCTATTTGGTTAGATGTTTGAAAAACTTCTGAACCAGGAACACGTCTCTTTAACAGCTCTTTATTAGCTGAAAATCCTCCAGTAGCTATAATAACTGCCTTAGAGTTTATATCATAGAAATTATTTTTATTTTGTACTTTTACTCCTGCTACCTTACCATCCTTCATTATTAAGTCAAGTCCTTTTGTCCCAGTACGAACATCTATTCCTAACTCTTTTACTCTTTTCTCCATCTTATCTTGGATATGAGCTCCTGCGTAGGCATCTTTTTCAGCCATATGTCCTCTACTTCCATAATAGTAATTTAATTCTATTCCCATACCTCTAAGCCAATTATCTAGTACATACGCTCCCTCTGCTTGAGCTCTTATACGCTCTGGAGTATCAAGTGGATTACTATTATCTGCTATTAATTTTTCAACAGAGTCCTCTACTCCTGCTTTTCTTTGAGCTTCTGAGTTTATTAAATCATAGAAGTTCATATCATATTTACCATTTCCACTTAAAATATCCATTTTTTCAATTAAAATTATATTATTAAGTCCAGCTTCCTTAGCTGAGATAGCTGCCGCTAATCCAGCTGGTCCTCCACCTATAATTACTAAATCTGTATTTACAGGCTCTAAATATGCTACTGGTTGCTCTGGTGCTGAAGTTTTAAAGTTTATTCTTCCAAAATCTTTCCCAGCTTTTTTCATTGCTTGTCCTACTGCTCTTTTTATTCCTGTTGAAGTATAAGTTGCTCCTGATACACTGTCAACTATTGGAGATTGTGCTTTTAAAATTCTTTCTTTCATTATAGGAAAAGCTCTTGAGATAATATGAGAAGTTTCTTTATCAGATACTAACTTTATATCTTCTATTTTCTCTCCATCTGTTACAACTTTTAATTGTATATCTCCAGAAAACCCTCCTCCTTTTCCATCATACTCCTTCATCTCATTAGAAAATGATAGAGTAGTACAAGCTAATAAAAAACTTAATATCAATTTTTTCATACTTTCTTTCCTCCATTTTTAGTCATTCTTTGTTATTATACTATTTTTTATTTTTCCTGTAAAGTAATTTTTATAAACTTTTTAATTGTTTATAGTACTTTTATAACAAATAAAGTTAATTTTTATTTTAAAATTATTTAATATAATCTTTTCAAAATATAAAATAAAAAAGAAGAAATTATCATTCCAAACTTCTAAGTTCAGATAATAATTTCTTCTCTTATTTTTTTATTTAAAGAAATAGTTCTGGCTCTTTTCTCTCTCTAAATTTGCTTTCTAACATCTCTATTATAGGTTGAACAGGATTATTTATTACCTCTCTTCCCTCAAATTCACAAATTTTTATACAAGCATAACAGTGTATACATTTTTCTATATCCACATTTGTAGGATTATTACTATCAATAGCTCCTACTGGACATACTTTCCAACATTTTTTACATAAAATACATTTATCATTAGAAGCAGGAGCAAATACTCTTACTGGCATATCTGGTTTATATGGACGATTACCTAAAAGATTTGGCCTAAAATAATCTTCTCTCTCTATCTTTTCTGCTATTTTTTTTCCAAAATTAAAAGCTATATCTAAATCATTACTATCAGGTCTATTAGTTCCAACTTTTCTAGTATATGAGTGTTCACCTATAAAAGCTCCTCCAGCTAAAATAGAAAAACCATTTTTTTCTAATATATCCTCTAACTCTACAAGAGCATCTTCATAAGCTCTATTTCCATATACTACTACAGGAACAGCATACCCACTACCCTTTATTCCTCTTAAAGTTTCCAATATTATTTGAGGAACTCTACCACCATAGACAGGAACTCCTACTATTACAAGAGTATCCTCTTCATTTACATACTCTTTACTATTTTTCTCTATAAAAGTAATATTTTCCTCTATTATATCTTTTCCTATCCCTCTAGCTATCTTTTCTACAACTTTTTTTGTTGTATTTGTAGGACTAAAATAATAATACTTTACTCTACTGATTGTCATAATCCACCTCTGTATATCCTTAAATTATAAATCCACTTCCTAAAACTTTTTTCTCTTCATTATAGAAAACTACTCCTTGTCCTGGAGTTACTGCCCTTACTTTATCCTCTATAAATCTTACTTTTACATTTCCATTTTCTAAAACTTCCAGTTGACATTTATGTAATTTATCTCTTGAACGAGTTTTTGCCCAACAAACCACTCCATTTAATTCCTCTAATCTATCAAAAGATATTAAATTTACATTTTCAGCAATAAGTTCATCTTTAAATAGTTGCTCATTATCTCCTACTATTACATTATTATTTTTACTATCTAATTCTATTACATATAGAGGTTTTTCTTGAGATATTCCAAGTCCTTTTCTTTGTCCAATTGTATAAAATGCTAATCCATTGTGTTTTCCCAAAACTTTCCCATCAGTTGTAACAATATTTCCTTTTTTCCCAGCTCTTCCCTTTGTATTTTCAAGTAAAAACTCTTTTAGTTTTCCATCTTCTACAAAGCATATCTCTTGAGAATCTTTTTTAGCATATACCCTTACTCCTAATTGCTCAGCTAACTCTCTTACTTTTGGTTTCTCTAAATCTCCAATTGGAAACATTAAATATTTTAAATTTTCTTTATTAATTTGCGAAAGAAAATATACTTGGTCTTTGTTTGGGTCATCTCCCATTGATAAAACTCCATCTTTTAATTGTGTATAGTGTCCTGTTGCCATAAAATCAGCTCCCTTTGAACGAGCAAAATCTATAAGCATTCCAAATTTTATATGCTTGTTACAAACCATACATGGATTAGGTGTTTTACCTTGTAAATACTCCTCTATAAAATAATCCATAACTTTAGTTTTAAACTCTTTTGTTGCATCTAATACATAGTGAGGAATCCCTAAATCCTCACATACTTTTTTAGCATCTTCGTCTTCAGGATTACAAGTTCTCATAGTTATTCCTATTAAATCATATCCTTGTTTTTTTAAAATATATGCTACAGTAGAAGAATCCACTCCACCACTCATAGCTACTGCTATCTTTATATTTTTATTTTTTTCATCATAAGTTACATATTTATCAAACTCTCTATTTTCCATTCTCTACTCCTCTTATAAAATCTTTAAAATACATTTTGCTAGTATCAGTATTCCAAAAGCGAAAATAATTCCTCCTGAAATTTGAGATATTTTTATAAGCCTTTCCTCATGTAATACTTTAGTAAAATTAGCAATAATATATGTTGTAATAAACCATTCAGTAGCTCCACCTAAAAATATTCCTGTAGCTATAAAAGGTGCTACTATTGATGGTTCCTCTGAATGTACTTGTAATGTTGTAAAAATTACAAGTATAGTAAATATTCCAGAAATATTTGCTAATGCTAAAAAGAATGTTGTAAAATAATCTTTTATCATTCCACTTGGAGTACACTCTATCTTTTTTATTTTTTCTCTCTTTTCAAATTTTTTCCACCCTATAAAAAGAAGGAAAATAGCTACTAATATTTGTAACCAAGATTCATACTTTACAATAAAATCTTCCACATTAGTTATAAATAAAAGAGCTATAAGTCCATAAAAAATATCAATTGTTACCATTCCTAAAGCTGAAATATATCCTTTTTTTTGCCCTTCTATCATAGTTTTTTCCATACAGTATATACCTACAGGTCCAAATGGTAGAGAAAGTATTAGTCCTGTAATTACACCTTTTAATGTTGTTAAAATCAATTTTTTACCTCCATTAATAAACTTAATCCTTTAAAGATTTTCCACATTTTGGACAATAAGAGAAACTACCAACTATATTAGTACCACAATAGGGACAGGTATTTGTTTCTAATATTATTTTTTCAATATCTTCGTACTCTACTTCTCTTTTTTCTAAAACGTTTGTAATGGAGTCATTTTTTAATTTATAAACACTTCTACACTTATTACAAACTATAATATACTCTTTACTATATTTAAAAACTGGAATAAAAAAGATATCAAAACTTCTACTTAATTCCAACAAAGAAAACTTATCTCCTATACAGCCTGTACATTTGAAAGTAACCTCACCTAAATTTTTATTTTTATTTCCTATACCAAAGACTCCTATAAAAAACATTATCTCTCCTTGTTATTCTAGCAAAAACCTTCTGCAAATTATTTTCTACATTAAATTATATCACATTCTAAGAATCATTTAAAGAAAAATTAATTTTTTTAAATACCTATTTTCAATAGATTAAATATATTATATAATAGATAATAGAAAGTGTTAATATTTATGAAAGGAGTTACTTTGAAAAAAAATTTAACTGAAGAAGAGATAGAAAAACAAATGGAAAAAGCTTTAGATAAAATTCCAATGGAAATGAAAAAAATAAAATTTATATTGACAATAGTAAAAAAATTCAATAAATTAAAAACAATTTTTAAATTGAGGTAGGTGCATAGATGTTATCTGAAAAATTATTAAAAAAAATAGGAACAATAGCTAAAGAGTTTGAAAAAAGAGGTTACACTCTTGAAGAGGATTTAATAGAATTAGCTGAAACTAGAGAAGATATAGCTGAAAGGCTTGAGAATACAAAATTTAAAAAAATAGAGTTCTTCCAAGATGACGAACTTCATTCAGTAGGAATCACTTTAGAAGATGTACAGATAGAATTTTTTGTAATAGAGGGAGAAGATGAAGAGGGACCTTGGTATGAAGCAGAGGCAGAGATAATTTTCTTCTAAATAATAGATAAGTAGAACATAAAGGGGGGCACTATGAAGATTTTTGATGGACATGCTGATATTTGGTATGATGTAGCAGAAAAAAGAAAATTGAGAGAGGAAAATATTGTAAAAAAATATCACTATGATAGACTTAAGGCTGGTCATATTATGGGGGGAATTTTTATAGCTTATCTTGAGCATAGAGAGGGACAAGATGATGAAAAAGAGATGTTTCATCTAATCAACTCTACAATTCATGAAATAAAAAATAATTCTGATATATTTAATATTATCAAGAAAAAAGGAGATTTTAATAGAGGAATTGTAGAGGAAAAACTAAATGTCCTTATGGGAGTAGAGGGGCTTAGAGCTATTGGAACTAACCTTGATTGGTTGGACACTCTATATGAATTAGGATTTAGACACGCTTCTCTCACTTGGAATGAAGAGAATGATTTAGCTACTGGAGTAGCTGGAAATGAAGAGAGAGGACTTACTTCTATTGGAATAGAAGCTGTAAAAAAAATGGAAGAGTTAGGAATGATTATAGATGTTTCCCATGCTAATGAAAAAACTTTTTGGGATATCTACAACAATACAACTAAAACATTCATAGCTTCACACTCAAATGCTAAATCTCTATGTAATCATAAAAGAAATCTCACTGATGAACAGATAAAAGCTATTGCTAGTAGAGATGGAGTAATTGGTATCAATGCTTATAAAGGATTTGTAGCTATTGATTCATATAAACAAAATTTAGAAAGATTTGTTGACCATATAGAATATATCATCTCCCTTGTAGGAGTAAGACATGTAGCTCTAGGATTTGATTTCTGTGAATATCTATATGCTGATAAAAAAGAGGAAGAGATAAATCCACAAGGATTAGAAAACGCTTCTAAGGCTATGGCTGTAATAGATGAATTATATAGAAGAGGTTACAGTGAAAGTGATATTAGAAAGATAGCTTTTGAAAACTTTATGAGAGTAATAGAAACAATTTTAAAAGATTAAAAATGAGAGAGGAAAATTCCTCTCTCAAATTATTTTTGGTAATCTTCTAATCTCTTATAGACCATGGTAGCTGCTGCTTCCATCAATCTCTCTTTTATAACCTCATCAGTTATGTTTTCATAATAATTTGTAGCTATAAGAGTAGCAAAGCCATGAGCGTACATCCAACAATCTATATAAAGATTTGTTTTAAATTCTTCATCAAGATTATCAAATCTACTATCCTTTGACATCTCATCTTTTATTAAATCTCTAAACTCTCTTATTACTTCGTTTCTTTTTCCTAAACTCTCTCTTAAAAAGATAGCTTGGAATAACTCTTTTTCCTCTCTAGCAAATATACAGATACCCATTCCTATATTTAAAAATATAGAATCTGTTCTCTCTTTTTTTACATAATCAAGGAAAAGTTTTTTAGCTTCATCAAGTAATTCATTTTTTAAAGTATCTATCGAACTATAAAAACTATATATTGGTGCTGGAGATGCTCCCAATGATTTTGCAAGGTTTCTAGCACTAATTCCATCTATCCCCTCAATTTTAAATACTTCAAAGGCAGTCTTATATACTTGCTCCTTTGTAAATATTGGTTTTTTTGGCATATGCTTTCCTCCTTAACAAATTCTATTAAAATCTCTTAGTATATCCTACTCCAAAGGCAGTTATACTTTTACTATATTCTGGATTTGAGATTCCCATTCCCTTATACTTCTCTGAGAAATGTCCTTCTTCAGAATCATAAAAATAATGAGCTACTGTAAATACCCATTCACTTGTTTCATCTGGATTATATTTTAATCCTGTTCCTACCATTATTGAATCAAGAGCAAACTCTACATCATCATAAGAAGTATATTTAGCTCCTGTATAAGCATAGTTTACTCCACCTAGTACTGCCCACTTAGGATTTATTCTATATTCTGTTCCTAATGCTATCTCATAACCATTATCATACTCAGCTTCTATTCCTTTTATTTGATGTCCACCTATTTCTGCTATTCCTACTACTTCATCCATTTTAGCATCTTTATTAAAATAGTAATTTCCTGATAATCCAACTGTCCAATTATCAGTTACTTTATATGACATACCTGCTGCTAATATAGCTGGTAAATCTCTTCTTGTTTTAGTTCCAGGCATATATTCAGGATAAAAACTTCCAAATCCTAAATTTAATACTGGAACATCATTTTTACTTCCCTTTGCTTCAAAATCTAACTTTACTCTACTATCATATCTCATTGCCAAATTTAATTTTTCAGTAGCTTGATAATTAACTCCTAATTGAAATCCATAACCCCAAGCTGTTCTTTCTGAATCTATATCAGCATGAATTTTCCCACCAAAAAATTTATCTATCATTCCTTGAGATAATTTATCATCACTTATTAAATTTAAATCACCTTTTAACTCTCTAATACCATAAACTAATCTACCAGCTGCTGATAGTGATAGTTTATTATCAATTTTCCAAACTTTACCTAAAGTAGTTTGAGCATAAAGATTTTTTCCTTCTGCTGATGAACCAGCATCCTTTAAATCTTTAATTAGATATCCTCCAATATTTATTCCACCCATTCCATTTACTATATCAGGAATTACAGCTGTACCAGCTACTCCATCATCATATTTAAGGTCTCCTCCACCTGCTATTCCACCAAATGTCCAATAAAGAGCAGAATCATCTTCTACTTTATACAAAGCAAAGTTAGGTATAGGTTGAAATAAGTCAGCCTTATAATCTTTGTCATTATATTCCATCTTCTCATGTCCAACAGCTAATTGAGCTCCTATATGAACATAAGTTCCCTTTTCTAAGTTTACAATACCAGCTGGGTTATAATAAACAGAAACGTTATTTATCATACCATTTTGAGCTTGGTTTCCTAAATATTCTGGTGTATATGTTTGAATGTGGTCGATAGAAGCTCCATAAGCCACTGATGTTAATACAGCAGTCAGAGCTAATAATCCTAATCTTTTTTTCATTTTTCCTCCTACTATCTTTAATAACATATGTAATATATCATTTTTTCTTTAATATTTTATTAAATAAAGATTAAAATTTTTTAATCTTTTAGATAGTTTGAGAAATTAAACCTTTATTATAAGCATTTAAAAGTTTCTTTAAATCATTTACTTGAGTTTGTAGCTCTTTTCCTATATCTGTATCTTTTACTCTTATTCTATTTATACTTGTATCCTCTATTAATCTTGTAGATGAGATAATATCCCTTCCCTCTTTTACAGCTTTTTCTACTGATTCAAAAGGTTCATGAGCTACTATTTTAAGTCCATAAGAGTTATATATAAGAGTATATCCAGCTATACCTGTTTCTTTTTGGTAAGCTTTAGAAAATCCTCCATCTATTATATACAATCTTCCATTAGCTTTTACAGGACTCTCCCCTTTAAGAGTTTTTACAGGTACATGTCCATTTATAATATGTGATATATTAGGATTTAATCCAAACTCTTCTAATATTTTTCTACAAGTACTCTCTTCATTACAATAACTATAATATGGATTTTTTCTCTCTACATGTATACTCTTATCATCTATAAAATATCTTTCAAAAGTTTTCATAGCATCTTTACCAAAAAGTGGAGAATTTTTTCCACACCATAGATACCATAAAAAATCATTATAAAATATTTTCTTATCCTTTTTCTTTCTATAATAATAAGCTTCTCTTACAAGCTCCTCTATTTTATCTAAATATTTTTTCCCTTTTAATTTTTCTCCAAGAAGAGTAACCTCTCTTAGCTCCCCATCTTCATTAAGAGGAATACAACCATGATAAAGTAGATTAGAGTTATATTTTAGGTAGACACTTCCATTAGTAAAGAAAAACTCTATATGTTTTTGTAATCTTTCACTATTTACAAAAAATCTCTCTAATTTTTCCATTACATCTTCCTCTTCCTTTGTAAGAAGATATGGGTTTTCTCTATCTATTGTAGGAAAGTTTCTATCGTTTAATTCATACTCCTTTCCCTCTACCTCTACTACTCCTCTATCAAAATCTATCTTATCTAAAAGTTGTCTATCCATCAAATCAAAATCTGGATTTCTTTTTGCCATCTCCCCTTCTATTTTAAATTGTATTATAGAGATAGCCTTATGTATTTGAGCCATCAAATGACTCTTTCTCTCTCCTTTAGGAATAAAGTTTTTACACTCATCATCTCCATAAGTTTCCATAGCAAAGGTAGCTAGTGGAAGCATATTTATTCCATAAGCCTCCTCTAATATATCTGTATTGGAATATCTAGCACAAATTCTTACTACATTGGCAATACAAGCTCTATTTCCAAGCCCTGCCCCTATCCACAACATATCATGGTTACCCCATTGAATATCAGTGTTATGATGTTTCATAAGTGAATCCATAATTAGATGTGGACTACTTCCTCTATCATATATATCTCCTATTATATGTAGTTTATCTATCATAAGTCTTTGTATCAAATCAGCTATCGCTTTTATAAATTCCTTTGCTCTTCCAATAGAAATGATGGTATCTATAATATTTTCTACATACTCTTTTCTATTAGGTAACTCTTTTCTTTCGTAGATTAGCTCTTGCAATACATAGGCAAAATCTTGTGGCATAGCTTTTCTTACCTTTGAACTAGTATATTTAGAAGCTGTCATACTACATACCTCTATCATTCTATATATAGTGTTCTTTAGCCATTTATCTAAATTTTGCCCATTTTTCATTATATAATCTACCTTTTTAGTAGGATAATATATGACACTAGCTAATTCTTTTTTATCATAATTACTTAGCTCATCTTTAAATATATCATTTATCTTCTCTTTTATAGTTCCAGAACCATTTTTCAACACATGATGAAAAGCATCGTACTCTCCATGTATATCTGTTAAGAAATGTTCTGTTCCCTTTGGCAAATTCAATATTGCTTGTAAGTTGATTATCTCTGTTGTAGTTTCAGAAATATTTCTAAATTTTGTAGATAACAGTTTTAAATATTTTAGCTCTAAATTCTCATCTCTATTACCCATATTCTCTCCTTAATTTCTGTATTTTATTATAAAAAGAAAACTAAGAATTGCTTCAAAACTCCACAATTCTTTAGTTTCCTTTATTTTCTATCTTCTATATTTTATATGACTTTGAGCTGCAGCAACTATAGCTACTAAAACTCTAAATGGAGAACAGCTTACATAATCTAATCCTACTTGTTCAAAGAACTCTATACTCTTAGGATCTCCACCATGCTCTCCACATACTCCCATCTCTATATGTGGATTTTTTCTTCCAAGTTCCACAGCTAATTTTACTAATTTTCCTACTCCTCTTTCATCTATTGTTGCAAAAGGCTCAACTTTTAATATTCCATTTTCATAATATTCTGGCATAAATTTAACTGAGTCATCTCTTGAAAGTCCCATAGTAGTTTGAGTTAAGTCATTAGTTCCAAATGAGAAGAAATCCACCTCTGCTCCTATCTCATCAGCAAGTAAACAAGCTCTTGGAGTTTCCATCATAGTTCCTAGTTTATAATCTATTCTCATACCTTGCTCTTCAAATACCTTTTCTATCTCTGTAATTAGATTTTTCTTAATAAATAACAACTCTTTTGCTCCTATTATTAAAGGTATCATTATCTCAGGTTTAACATCTAATCCCTCTCTCTTACATTGTATTCCAGCTTCTATTATTGCTCTAGCTTGTACATTATATAGTTCTGGACGAGTTACAGCAAGTCTACATCCTCTATGTCCTAACATAGGATTTTCATCTTTTAGATTTCTTACTCTTCTCTCTATCTCTTCAAGTGATACTCCTAGAATTTCAGCCATCTTCTCTTTATCTTTTTGCTCTTTTGGTAAGAATTCATGTAAAGGTGGGTCAAGAAGTCTTACTATGACTACATCATTTTCTACTACTTTAAATATGTTATAGAAATCCTCTCTTTGTAATTGATGCATCTTTTCTAAGGCTCTTGCTACCTCATCAGTATCATGGCTAAGTATCATACCTCTAATTGTCCAAATTTTATCTTTTTGGAAAAACATATGCTCAGTTCTACAAAGTCCTATTCCCTCAGCTCCAAATCCTTTTCCTAATTGAGCATCTGTTACTGTATCAGCATTCATTCTTATTCCTAATCTTTTTATCTCTTTACACCAACTTACAAACTCTTTTAAGTTATCATCAAATTGTGGCTTTGTAAGTCCTACTTTTCCAAGATAAATCTCTCCTGTATATCCACTTATTGAGATAAATTCTCCCTCTTTTACTGTATAACCATTGATTGTCATCTCTCTTCTTATATCATCTATCTTGATATCTCCACAACCTGTTACACAACATTTTCCCATACCTCTTGCCACAACAGCTCCGTGAGAAGTTGCTCCTCCTTTTACTGTTACTATTCCTTGAGCTAAACTTATTCCTTTAATATCTTCTGGAGATGTTTCCTCTCTCACAAGTATAGTCATCTCTTTAGTGTGCACTCTTTCAGAAGCAAATACCACTCTACCAATAGCTACTCCAGCAGAACCAGCTAATCCTTTACCTAATAGAGTAGCATTTTTTAAAGCAGCTGGTTCAAAGTTTCCATGTAATAATTGTGGTAATACAGCAGGGTCTACTTTCATTATTGCTTCCTCTTTAGTTAAAAGCCCCTCTTTTACCATATCTACAGCAATTTTTATAGCTGCATATGGACTTCTTTTACCATTTCTTGTTTGTAATAAGAAAAGTTTTCCATCTTCGATAGTAAACTCTATATCTTGCATATCTTTATTGTGCTTCTCTAAAATATCAGCTATCTTTAAGAACTCTTCATAAACAGATGGTAATTCCTCTTTTAATCTATCAATTGGTTCAGGAGTTCTAATTCCAGCTACTATATCCTCTCCTTGAGCTTTCAATAGATACTCTCCAAATACATGTTTCTCTCCAGTAGATGGATTTCTTGTAAAGGCTACCCCTGTTCCTGATTTTTCATTTAAGTTTCCAAATACCATCTCTTGAACTATTACTGCTGTTCCCATACTGTCATCTATTCTATTTATTCTTCTATATACTTTTGCTCTCTCATTTTCCCAAGATTTGAATATAGAGTTTATAGCCATAAACAATTGTTCTTTAGCACTCTCTGGGAAAAATTTACCTGTTTCTTCCCAATACATTATCTTAGCTCTATTGATTAGCTCTTGGTTAGAAACTCTTCCTTTTAATTTTTTTCTCAATTCAAAGAATAACTCTTTTTCTACTCCCATAACTATCTCAGAGAACATTTGAATAAATCTAAAATATAAATCATATACAAAGTTTTCATTTTCAAAGATTTTTACCATATTCTCTGCTGTCTTATCATTCATACCTAGATTTAATATAGTATCCATCATTCCAGGCATAGATACAGGTGCTCCAGATCTTACTGAAACAAGTAATGGCTTCTCCCCTTCAAATTTTTTTCCTGTCATTTCCTCTAGTTTATTTATTTGTTCTAATACCTCATTTTTTAACTCTTCACTTAAAATTTCACCATTTCCATAATACTCTTTACAAGCTTCAGTAGATATGATAATTCCCTCTGGAATAGGTAATCCTATTTTTTTCATCTCAGCTAGGTTACCACCTTTTCCTCCTAATAAGTTTATCATACTCTTATTTCCTTCTGCAAATAAATAAACTCTTTTCATTTTAACCTCTCCTTTTATTTTTCAAGATTTTCTAAAAATAGTTTTGTTATATTAGTCTTTGTTACCCTTCCTACTATCTTGTATACCTTTTTCCCTCTTACCTCTTTTATTTTTAAAACTGGTAGAGAATCTATTTGATGCTCTATTAATTTTTTTACTACCTCTACTATCTCATCATTCTCTTCACAGTAGATTATATTTGGCATTCTTGTCATTATTACATTGATTGGAACCTTATTTATATCTGTTTTTCCTATAGCTATCTTAAGTAAATCTTTTCTTGAAACTATTCCTACAAGATTTTCTCCCTCTGTTATAAAAATTGTTCCTACATCTTTAGCAAATATTTGTAAAATAGTATCATATACAGATAAATTACTCTCCACTGACACCACTGGTCCCATTATCTCATGAATATATTTTTTCTCTTTTCTCTCTTGATATATATATCCAACCTTTGGTTTAGATTTTAATATTCCTTTTCCAGTAAGAATTGAAAAATCTGTTCTTAAGGCTGATCTAGTAAGTGAAAGTCTTTTAGCTATCTCATCTCCTATAATAGGTTGATTCTCTTTTACTATCTCAACTATTGTTTTTTGTCTTTGAGTAAGACTCATAAATTCCTCCTATATAGTGTACACTTATTTGTGTTAAATTTTATCAAACACCTTATATATATAGTTATATCAGCATTTTTTAAATAAGTCAACACTTTTATAAGTGTACACTTTTTAATTTTATAAGATAACACCTATTTTTCTATATTTTGTGGTATAATATTCTTAAAAAAATTTTTATATAAGGAGAAGTTAATGGGTAAATTTGTCTTTTATTATTCAGTAGTAGGAGCTAGAAAAAGTGCTGAACTTATTCTTACTGCTCATAGAAATATGATGGCTGGAAAAAAAGTAGCTGTATTTCAACCAGCTACAAACACTAGAGATGGAGGAAAAATAAAGAGCAGAGCATTAAAAGAGGGAATGGATGCTATTGTTCTTAACCATGATTTTAACCTTTATACTTGGTGGTTAGAAAATAAACCTAATCTTATTCTAATAGATGAGATACAATTTATAACTAAAGCACAAGTTAATGACTTGGTAAAAATAATTAGAGATTCTAAAACTCTAGTTTTTGGATATGGTCTTATGTCAAACTTTATGGGAGAGCTATTTGATACTGTTTCATATATGCTGCCATTTGTTACTAAGATTGTAGAAATACCAACTGTATGTGAAGTATGTGGAGATGCCAAAGCTACTATGAATATTCTAGTTGATGAAAGCCAAAATAAAGATGGTGGAGAGATAATTATAGGAAATCACTTTAAAGGTGTTTGTTTAAAATGTTTTTTAGAGCATAAAGAAAAATAGTAAAGGGGAGTGTCTTATGAAAGTTTTATTAATTAATGGAAGTCCTAATGAAAAAGGTTGTACTTATACTGGACTAAAAGAGATGGAGAAAGTTTTTTCTCAAAATGGTGTAGAAACTGAAATAGTATATCTTGGGAAAAAGGCAGTAGCTGGTTGTATAGGTTGTGGTCATTGTAAAAAAACTGGAAGATGTTTTAATGATGATGAGGTAAATAGAGTAGGAGAAAAATTAGATAGTATAGATGGAATAGTGGTAGGTTCTCCTGTATATTTTGCCGGTCCTTCTGCTCAAGTTACAGCTTTTTTAGATAGATTATTTGTTGCTTATGGAAAGAAAATTGCTGGAAAACTTGGTACTTCTATTGTTTCTTGTAGACGTGGAGGAGCTTCGTCTTCTTTTGATAGATTAAATAAATATTTTAGTATTTCAAATATGCCAATAGTTACATCACAATATTGGAATCAAATTCATGGAAATACTCCTGAAGAAGTTATAAAAGATGAAGAAGGGTTACAAACTCTTAGAACTCTAGCTAAAAACTTTTCTTGGTTACTAAAATGTATAGAAGCTGGAAAAAAAGCTGGAGTAGAGAGAGGAGAGTATGAATCTCCTATAAAAACAAATTTTATTAGATAAGATATAGTGATTATTCAAATATAGGCTATAAAATAAAACTAAGAATTGCTCCATATTCCAAGAAGTTGATTAACTATAGCTTATTTCACTAAAAACACAAAACTCACTTCGCTCAAACAGTTGTGTTTTTAGCGTTCGATTTCGCTGAGTTAATCTAACTTCTCTTCATAAATTACACAATTCTTCAAGTTTTATTTTTAAGTGAGAATTTCTAATTTACAATATTCGCAATACCTATATAGGTATTCTGTGCAAAAAGATAGATAATTTTAGGATTGATTGGCGAGAACTTCACAAAGATATCTTGTCCATTCAATCCTTTTAAAATTGAAGATATATACTGAAAATTCTTTACTCTCACTTTAGAATCTGTTATCTTCCTTGTTGTTAGTTGTAAAAATATATCTAACTGACGAAGATATTTGATACTATTTAACATATTATAATTAATTGAAAAAGCGTACTCTTTCTTTTGAACATATATATAATTGCTTAAAAACTCTGTAAGTTTTAACAATGTCAATTCATAATTATTTTTTTTATAAAACTCCTCTATATCCCTTTTTATAAAATCTATAAATTTATGAACCTCACTATTTTCTGTATAGTGTTCACTTATTTTTATCCCTAGCTCGTTATATATCTCTTTTAAAATCTTCTTGTTATTTATATTTTTAGAAGCTACTAAAATCTCCTTAGGAGTTATAAATTTATCATTTTTTATAGAAACTTTTAAAATTCCCTCTCTAATAAATCCTAAAAGTGAATAAAAATTTGAAAAATAGTAGTCAATGGCAAAATTGATAGGCTCTAAAGAAGCTGAGTCAAGCATAATAAGTAATCTTGGAACAACCTTTTTATTAGAAAAAAAGTCGTCAACTAGTACATATAAAGGTACATCAAACACTAAATAACACTGATTCTCTTTTTTTATCTTTTCCATATATTTTACTGTTGTTTTATTAAAAAACTCATCAATATTATTAACTACTCTATAAAAAGTAGCATAACTTATAGAAAAAGTTTCTGGAAATTTTTTCTTACAGTTTGCATAGAGTTTTGTTATACTTGTTTCTCCAGATTCCCTACACACACTTTTTATTTTTTCTATTCCATCTTCATCTATATTTCTAAAAGAATTTTTATCTTCTCTTGATTTTTTTTCAAGTCCAATTATTCCATTTTTTTTATAGGCATTTACCCATCTCTTAAGAGTAGCATAAGAGATATTTTCCTCTTCTTCTATCTCCTTGAGCTTCTTTTTCTTTTTCAAAAAAGGCTCAATTATTTTGAAACGTGTTATCTCTAATTCTTTATCTTCTTTCATAAAAATTATCCCCTAATCTTTAATTTTATTATAATAAAATCATACACTATTTTTTTAAAAAAATCAATTTAAAATAAAAATAGCTCAATTATTTTGAAAAAATTATTGACTTTTTTAAGAAGTTGAGTTATATTTATATCATAGAAAATTAAAAAAATTATGGAGGAATTTTTATGAAAATCTTTGCAGAAGTTCAAAAAATTGGAAAAGCTCTGATGACTCCAGTTGCTATTCTTCCAGCAGCAGGATTATTCTTAGCCTTTGGAAACAAATTACATTTTACACTTATGGAGCAAGCTGGACAAATAATATTTTCAAACTTACCTTTACTATTTGCCATAGGAGCAGCCATAGGACTAGTAGGTGGAGATGGTATTGCCGCTCTAGCTGCTGTAGTAGCTATTTTGATAATGAATACTACTATGGGAATTATGACAGATGCTACTGTTGGAGTAGCTAGTGGAGATTTATCTTATGCTATGGTATTAGGAATCCCTACTCTTCAAACTGGAGTTTTTGGTGGATTAATAGCAGGTATAATAGCAGCTATATGTTATAAAAAATTCTATAAAACTGAATTACCAGCTTTCTTAGGGTTCTTTGCTGGAAAAAGATTAGTTCCTATTATGACAGCTATATTAGCTTTCTTAGTTGGATTAGCTATGCCTACAATATGGCAACCAGTTCAAATTGGACTAGCAAAATTATCTTTCTTAGCTAACGAAGTAAATACAAATATATCTACATTTATCTTTGGAATTATAGAAAGAGCTTTAATCCCATTTGGATTACACCACATTTTCTATGCTCCTTTCTGGTACCAATTTGGAGAGTATACTACTCAAGCTGGACAAGTAGTACAAGGGGACCAAGCTATCTGGTTTGCTATGTTAAAAGATGGAGTACACTCTTTCTCTTCAGCTACATACCAAGGTGCTGGAAAATTCTTAACAGGAAAATTCGTATTTATGATGTTTGGATTACCTGCTGCTGCTTTAGCTATGTATCAAGAAGCTAGACCAGAAAATAAAAAATTAGTTGGAGGAATTTTATTCTCTGCAGCTCTTACAGCTTTCTTAACAGGAATTACTGAGCCATTAGAGTTCTCATTCTTATTCGTAGCTCCTGTATTATATGGAATTCACTGTCTATTTGCTGGACTTTCATTTATGTTAATGAACTTATTCCAAGTTAGAATAGGTATGACTTTCTCTGGTGGATTAATAGACTATATCGTATTTGGTGTTTTACCTGGTACAAGTGGATTTGAAACTAGATGGTATATGGTTATTATAGTTGGACTTTGTTTCTCTGTTATATACTATTTTGGATTTAGATTTGCTATTAGAAAATTTGATTTAAAAACTCCTGGTAGAGATGCTGCAACTTCTGATTCAGAAGAAACAAAAGCTGTTGATGGAGATGCTTTAGCTGTTGGAGTTTTAGAAGCTTTAGGTGGAAAAGAAAATCTTTTATCTCTAGACTCTTGTATCACTAGATTAAGAGTGGAAGTTAAAGATACTTCAATAGTTAAAGATGATGTCTTAAAGACATTAGGTGCTTCTGGAGTATTAAAAGTTGGAGCTCACGGAGTTCAAGCAATATTTGGTTCAAAGGCACAATTTATCTGCAACGATTTAAAGAAAATGACCGGAATTTAAGATACTGTTTAAGGTCATATGGGTATTATTAGAAACTTTTAAATATAAGTATGGGTGGAAAAAGGAGAAAGTTCTGTAGAGCTTTCTTCTTTTTTATTCTTTATTAGATATTAAATTAATGTTCAACTATTTATGATTTAAAAATAAAACTAAAAGGGGCTGTTGCAAATTCTTAAATTGAAATCAAAAAATAAAAACATTTAACAATATAAAAGGAAAAAAGTTTACTTTCAATCGCTAGTGCTTATGCAATGCTCATTACAGTAAATTTTTTTCCTTTTCCTTTACTCTTCTTATACTACGATTTCAATTTAAGAAATTTACTAGAGAAGGGAATAAATTTAAGAATGACGAAGATTGAGGAGAATAAATAGAGCAAGTCAGCGAAAGCGAACACTAAAAAACACAACTGTTTGAGTGAAACGAGTTTTGTGTTTTTAGTGAGCTAAGCCTACTTGCTCTTTATTCTTTGAACGAAAGTCATTCTTGAATTTAGTTATAATTTCTTAAATTGCAACAACTCCTCTCATATATCAATCAAATTATTTTATTTCTCTATCTTCTCTATTGTAATTCCAGTAAATCCATAAAATGCTGAAATTATTGGAGAGATTATATTAAATAGACAATATGGTACATACACCCAAGCTCCTACTCCTAAAGCCCCCATCATAAAGGCTCCACATGTATTCCAAGGAATAAGTGCTGATGTCATTGTTCCTGAATCCTCTAAGGCTCTTGAAAGATTTTTAGGAGCAAGTCCTCTTTTCTCATAACTCTCCTTAAACATTCTTCCAGGAATAACTATTGAAAGATATTGATCTCCAGCTACTGAATTAATAAACATAGGTGTCAATAGTGTTGCCAAAATTAATTTACCTGTTGTATTAGCAAATCTCAATATTTCTTGAGCTATTCTTCCTAACATTCCAGACTTCTCCATTATTCCACCAAATGTCATAGCACATAGAATAATAGATACAGTCCACATCATAGAGTTCATTCCTCCTCTATTTAACAACTCATCTACCATAGCATTTCCTGTACTTCCACTAAATCCATAATGTAAAGAGTATAGTGCATCTTTTAAAGAAGCACCTTGGAAAAGCATAGCAGCAGCTCCTCCTATTAAAGAACCTGCAAACAATCCTGGAATAGCTGGCACTTTCATAACCACCATTCCTATTACAAACACTGGAATTAATAGTAGAAATGGACTAATATTAAATGAATTAGATAGTGCATTTAATATCTCATTAACTTGAGCAGTATCTACCTCTCCACCTGAACTGTGTTTTATTCCCAATATAATAAATCCAACCAGTGTAAATATATATGCTGGTACAGTTGAATAAAGCATATGTTTTATATGATCAAATAGTGTGGCTCCTGCCATAGCTGGTGCCAATGTAGTTGTATCTGACATTGGAGAAAGTTTATCTCCAAAATATGCTCCAGATATTATTGCTCCTGCTATCACTGGTCTAGGTAATCCCAGCCCTTCTCCTATTCCTACTAGGGCTATTCCCACCGTCGAAGCTGTACTCCACGAACTTCCAGTAGAAAGAGATACTATTGAACATATTATAACTGTAACTGGTAAAAATACTAATGGGTTGATAATCTTTAAACCATAGTATATCATTGATGGAACTATTCCTGATAAAATCCAACTTCCTATAACCATTCCTATTATCATAAGAATAAGTATAGCTCTCATAGACATCTTTATGGTTTCTACAACTCCATCTTCTAATTCGTCCCAAGTAGCATATTTACATATCAATGCCACAAAACCTGCAAATATAGCAGAAATAAATATTGGAATATGTACTTCTAGTTTAGCTATCTGTACTGAATAAAAAAGTATTACAACCAAAAATATTATTGGAAGTAATGCACAAGAAAGGGATACTTGTCTCTTTTTCATTTCTCTCCTATCAACTCCTTTGTTTTAAATATTTTTTTTAACAATTTAATATACTTTACATTGACAAAAAAGTCAACATTTTTTTTCAAAAATTTAGACTTTTTGTAAAAAATATTGACCTTTTAAAATTTATTTAATTCTTTTTTTAATAGTGGTAGTATTTCAAAGTAATCTTTTATGCAGATACTTAAAAATTGTTGTTGTTTAGGATAGTTGTTTGGGAATAACTCCTCAGCAGATTTTTGATAAACCTCTAAGATCTCTTTAGGAACTTTTACAGCATTTAAAGTTTTAACTATCTCCTCTTTTGCTCTTTGGTTTACCTCTTCATCTACTATAACATTTCCCTTTGTAGCCTCTTCTACTCTTTTTACCACATCTTTGTAATCGTTTATCTCATCTGGTAATACTTGAAGCTGTTTTGCATAGTTACTTCCATACATTCTCTCAAGTTTAGCCTTTATTCTAGCATATTCTTCCTGTGGTATTCCAGATTCTTTAGCTACCTCATCCATTCTTAAATATGACCTTTTTTGCCAATTTATATAGTTCATTCTTTGAGAACCATCAAAACTTCTAGCTGATTTATTTATATTTTTTTCTACATCTTCTGGTACCTCTAATTTAGCAAAAGACATTGAGCTTAAAACTAATATTCCCATTACTAATAGTTTTTTCATAACTATCCCCCTAATTTTTTAGATTTTTTTTCTTAGCATATCTAATTCATTTAGTTCTTCATCTAATTTTATCTTAACAAATGAGTTCGGATTAGCAGCTTCTACCTCTCCTACCTCTTTATCTTTGTTCATAAGTATCATAGTTGGTAAAGTTATCTCTCTTACACTTATTCCAGGACTTACTACTTCTAATTTTTCTCCAACTAATAATCTATTTCTTATAGCAAGAATATACTCATTGTTAGGTAATTTTTGCTCTACCTTAGCTACTAGTTGATGTGTTTGGCTATATGAATTTCTATCATTATAGTTTTGAGATTCTACTCCAGCTCTTCCTAAATAGAATCCTTTTGTATAACTTCTATTTGAAGTAGACTCTAATTCCTCTAACCATTTAGGGTTATATTGATAATTTCCAGAGTAGTAACTATCTATGGCATCTCTATATACTTTTACAGCATTAGCTACATAGTATATACCTTTCATTCTTCCCTCTATTTTTAGAGAATCTACACCTAAATCTAGGATTTTATCTATAATCTCTATTGTACATAAATCTCTTGAGTTGAAAATATATGTCCCATGCTCATCTTCATATACAGGCATATACTCTCCTGGTCTTGTTTCCTCTACAAGATTATATTTCCATCTACATGCTTGAGCACAATCTCCTCTATTGGCATCTCTTCCAGTCATATAGTTACTTAGTAAGCATCTTCCAGAAATAGCCATACACATAGCTCCATGTACAAATACCTCTAACTCTATATCAGGAACTTTAGCTCTAATTTCAGCTATATTATCCAATGAAATCTCTCTAGCTAATACGACTCTTCTAGCTCCTAAATCTTTCCACATCTTTACAGAACGCCAGTTTGTATTACTTGCTTGTGTACTTACACTGATAGAAAGATTAGAGTTTTCTTTTACTATTTGGAAAACCCCAAGGTCAGCTACAATTACTCCATCTACTCCTATTCTATCTAAAAATTTTACATAGTCAGGTAATAGTTCTAACTCTTGGTTATGAGGAATTACATTTAATGTAACATAAACTTTCTTTCCTCTCTCATGTGCATAATTTACAGCATACTCTAACTCTTCATCTGAAAGGTTATTACTTCCAGCTCTTAGGTTAAACATCTTTCCACCTAAGAATACAGCATCTGCACCATAGTGTAGAGCCATTTTAAATTTCTCCATATTACCTACTGGAGCTAATAATTCAACTTTTTTCACTTATATCAATCCTTTCTTAATCTATTCAATTCTTGAAGTAAAATTCTCAAATTTAGTATACTCATGGAAAAATCTGAGTTTTATAGTTCCTACTGGTCCATTTCTCTGTTTACCTATAATTACTTCAGTAAGCCCTTTATCCTCAGAATCTTCGTTGTAATAATCATCTCTATATAAAAACATTACCATATCAGCATCTTGCTCAATAGCTCCAGACTCTCTTAAGTCTGAAAGCATAGGTCTTCTATCTGCTCTTTGCTCAGTTGCTCTGGATAATTGTGATAAAGCTATTATCGGGATATCTAACTCTCTAGCTATCCCCTTTAAAGCTCTAGAAATTTCAGAAATTTCTTGCTGTCTATTATCTCCACGAGTACTATTTCCTTTTATAAGTTGAAGATAATCTATGATAATCATATCAAGTTTTCCAGCTGCTTTTAATCTTCTAGCAATAGCTCTTATCTCTAATACATTTACATTGGGTAAGTCAGCTATATTTATCTCTGAATTTGACAGCTTCATACTTGCAAGCCCTAATTTTCCCCAGTCATCTGGATCTAAAAAACCATTTCTTATTTTTTGAAGTCCTATCCCAGCCTCTATTGAAAGAAGTCTTTGTAGCAATTGAGAACTAGACATCTCCAAACTAAATAACAAGACACCCTTTTTACTTTTCATAGCCGCATTTAGTGCTAAGTTTAGAGCAAAAGCTGTCTTTCCCATAGCTGGTCTAGCTGCTAGAATAATTAAATCAGATGGATGAAAACCACTTGTCATCTGGTCAAAATCTGAGAAACCAGATGATATTCCTGTGGCTACTCCCTTATTTTGATAAACTTTTTCTAATCTTACAAACTCTTGGGCTATTACATCTTTTAAGCTCACTAAATCCTTAGAATCTACATTCTCTGAAATCTTAAATATCATTCCCTCAGCTTTGTCAAGGATATTATCTACCTCTTCATAACCTTCATAGGCAAGTTCAACTATTTTTGTTCCTACCTCTCCTAATCTTCTGAGAGTAGCTTTTTCCTTAACAATTTTAGCATATTCTATTATATTAGCCGCAGTAGGCACATCTGAAATTATATCAAATAACAGTTGCTCTCCTACTAACTCATCAAACTTCTCATTTTTTTTCAATTTATTTACTACTACAATAGGGTCTATTCCTGTTCCACTATTATAGATATCTCTCATAGCCTCATATATTAACTTATGTCCATTCTTATAGAAATCATTAGGATGTAGTATCTCTACTACATCCCCAAATATATCTGGCTTTAGAAATATTCCTCCTAGGACAGATTTCTCTGCCTCTATACTACTAGGAACTTTTTTTAAATTTTCTATATCTAGCATTTTTACTCCTCAAATAAAACTATTGAGCTTTAGCTACTATTTTTACCTCAGCCTTTACATCTGTATGAAGTTTTACAACTGCAACATGCTCTCCTAAACTTTTTATATTACACTCTATTTTCTTTCTATCTATTTTTAATCCAAATGTTTGCTCAAGAGCTGCTGCTACCTCTTTATTAGTTATAGCTCCAAACAGTTTCCCATTTTCTCCTGTTTTTACAGCTATTTCAACTTTTTTAGCTTCTATAACCTTTTTTAACTCTTCAGATTTTACTTTTTCCTCTTGTTGTCTTTTCTCCTCTTTTTTCTTTCTATTTTCTATTTTTTTTAGTTCTTCTGGAGTTGCAAGAATTCCTTTATTATTTTTTATTAAAAAGTTGTGAGCATATCCATCAGATACAGATACGATATCTCCTTTTCTTCCTTGTCCAGCTACATCTTGTGTAAGTATTACTTGTAATTTTGCCATTTTTCTATCCTCCAATTATTTTTTTTCATTTATTTTGATTTTATCTATTTTAAATCCTCCAAAAACTCCTATTATAAAAGTTCCGAAAGGAAATAATAATCCTAGCATAATAGCTATCATATTTGCTATTCCTTTATATTTTATTTTTTTACTAAAAACTGAATACAAAGTTTTTACTCCAAAAAATATAAAGATACACTCACCTATTCCTAAAATATTGTTAGTATAAAAATTATCTATCTTAAACAGATGAATAGCAAAATATCCTAACAAATACATTAATAACCATTCAAATGAGATTTCCCACTGAGAGTAATCCTTTATATCTAAAGAGATATACATTGTAAATACAGATAAAATTGCATAGATAAATATATAGTATACAGCACTATTTTTTATCATTTCAAATACTTCTAAACTCTCAGCTTTACTTATTTGAAAATTTTTCTCATATACTTCCATAAGAAGTCCCATATTATTATTGATATCATCTTTTAATAAAAATAGTAATCCCGTCATAAAAGCTGTCGTTACCAATGAGATAATTACTATTCTATCAAACTTTTTTACTTTATCCCCTTTAGAGATAAAGTAGTTGTAAAGAGATTCAATCACTATAAAAAAACCTAAATAAAATGGTATCAACCAAGGGTTAATTAAACCTATCAATATTATAACTATAATATTAGCTATTAATTTTTCTCTAAAAGTAAAATTCTTCATCTTCTTTATCTTATAAATAGGAAGAGCAAAACTCATCACTGGCATAAGAAGAGAAAGAAGGAAAAGAAGAACTATTGATAATACACTACTCAGTAAAAACATTTTTCCTCCATATTATACCATAATTTCTCCACCAAAGAAATCCACTATTTTTTTTGTAAAATCTCCACTATCTTTCTCTATCTCTTTTTTCTTTCCAATAGTGATATATTTTAACTTTAATTTAGGATTAATTATTTTTCTTACTACTTCTGTAAATACATCATTATAGGCACTGTTCTCCATCTGCTCTTTACAGAAACTACTCTCTGCATCAAATCCAATATATAGAATATCATCTTCTAATTTATATGGCTTAGCAGTAATAAGAAAAGCTCCTAAAGTAATTTTCTCCCTCTTAGCTTCTTTTACAATTTCATTCCATTTTCCTGCTATATACTCAAGAGTTATTCCCTCTAATTTTTCTTTTCTCTCTGATTTTATCTCTTCCTTTGTAGGAGTAATCTCTTTTTCTACCACTCTCTCTACAATTACCTCTGTTGGTTTAACTGTTCTTTTCATAAGGTTATCTACTATTACATAACCAACAAGTCTTTTATCTTCTTCATATTTAAACTTATTTAAAGAGTCAAAAATACAACCAATAATAGTAAGTCCCTTCTCTATTTCTAGCTCTCCTTTTGCCATAAGTCCTTTACAATACTTAGCAAAATCTTTAAAAAATAGTTCTATTTCAACAGAGTCATTCCAAAAATTATCTAATGTTTTAACTAGCTTTGTATAATTTTTTTCTTTAATCTCCATTAAAAACTCTTCCATTTTTTTAGCAGAAGTTACTCCTAGTACCTCTTCACTTTTTTCTAAAGTAATCTCCTCTCCTAAACAAGTTACCATTATTCTTTCAAGGATAGATACAGCATCTCTCACACTTCCACCAGAGCTTTCATAGATTAGTTCCAATACATCATCTGGTATATCTACTCCCTCATTTTTTCCAATAAATCTTAATTGCTCTTTCATATCATTTAGTGAAAGAGTTTTAAAATCATATCTTTGACATCTTGAGATTATTGTAGGTAGTATTTTATCAGCTTCTGTTGTTGCTAATATGAAGATAACATGTTCTGGCGGTTCTTCTAAAGTCTTAAGTAAAGCATTAAAAGCCTCCTTTGTGAGCATGTGAACCTCATCTATTATGTAGATTTTTTTTCTTCCCTTTACAGGTTGATAATTTATTTTCTCTTTTAATTGTCTTATCTCATCTATTCCTCTATTAGAAGCAGCATCTATCTCTACCATATCTAAAAATGTCCCATTATTTATTGCTAAACAATTTTCACATCTATTACATGGTTCATCAGTAATTCCATTTTCTAGACAGTTTACCCCCTTGGCTATAAGTCTAGCTAATGTAGTTTTCCCTACTCCCCTAGGTCCTGTAAATAGATAAGCATGTGAAGTTTTACCATTTCTTAAAGAAGTTTTTATAGTTTTTACTATCTCTTTCTGTCCAGCTACTTCTTCAAAGTTTTTTGGTCTATACTTTCTATATAATGTTATATGCATATTTTACTCCAAACCATAATTACTCATCTTAGTTCTCAAAGTATTTCTAGTAATTCCTAATATCTCAGCAGTTTCTACTTTTTTACCATTAGTCATTTCTAACACTTGACGAATCAATTCTTTTTCTACCTTTGAGATTATATTTCCATAATAATCCACCTGATTATTATTTTTATATTCCATTATTTCAGATTTTATCCACTCTTTTAAGTCATAGATTTGTCCTTCACCTTTTTTCTTAGTAATTTTTGTCCCTAAGACATTACTAGGTAAATCCTCTATTAAGATTGAAGTTCCTCTACATAGAGCCACAGCAGATTTTATAGCATTTTTTAATTCATTTACATTTCCTGGCCACTCATATCTTAACATTTTTTTAAGGGCTGGCTTACTTATACCTTTTACATTTTTATGTAACTCATCATTACACTCTAATAGATAGTGATCTACTATAAGTGGAATATCATCTTTTCTGTCTCTCAAAGGGGGAATATTTACCTCAAGAACTCTCAACTTTCTATATAACTCATCAATAAATTTTCCTTGATTAATTAGCTCCTCAAGATTTTCACAAGTAGTTGCAACAACTCTTACATCTATTTTAATTGGTGCTGCTCCTCCCATTCTAAAAAACTCTCCCTCTTCTAAGAAGTAAAGCACTTTAGATTGTAAATCTAAACTTAATGATTCTATATTTCCTAAATGTAGAGTTCCTCCATTGGCTTTTTCTAACTCTCCTATTTGTGGGAATACTGCACCTTTAAAAGCACCTTTTTCATATCCAAACATCTTTCTTTCTAAAAGCTCATTTTGGAAAGATGTACAGTTTATACTAAGTAATGGTTTATTTGCCCAGTCACTAAATTGATGTATAGCTTTTGCTACGCTTGTCTTTCCTGTTCCCTTCTCTCCTACTACTAGAACAGGAACTCTACTTGTAGCTACTTTACCTATCATCTTATATAACTCTACTATCTCTTTAGTTTGTCCTATTAATTTGTCTCCTGAACTTTTATGCTTATCTATTCTTTCAGCTAAAAGTTTGTAATCCTTTACAGATTTTTCTATAATTTTAATTATAGTTGGTGTTTCTACAGGTTTTAAAATATAATCATAAGCTCCTGCTTTAACACTTCCTGCTACTACTTTTAAATTAGATGTTTCTCCTAGTACAATTATAACACCTTTCTTTTGATGTTCTCCAACTTTTTTTATAAGGTTTATTAAAGCTTCTTCCTGTAAATTTTTTTCCTCAATTATTATAGCTTCATATTTTTTATTTTTTAAATAATCTATAAAATCAGTTATATTATCTGCAAAAGTTAACTCATTTTCATAATTATTTTCTAATTCTTCCTTTAAAGTTTTTTCTAATCTAAATCCTAAAAGAACCAACTCTTCCACCTCTTTAATACAAATTAGTTTACTTTCCCTTTCAATGTAAAATTATACTCTAGGATTACATCTCCTTTTACACTTAATCCATTTTTACTCAAATAGATTTTCCAAGTTCTTCCTACTTCTTCAATAGCATTATTTATTTCTGGAACACCACTTCCTTTTTCTAATTTAAGGGTTTTTACATTTCCATTTTCATCTATATTCATTCTTATTTTTACACTTCCATGTAATCCCTTTAATTGAGCAGACTCAGGATATACTGGCTCCCTGTTAGAAGTATCCCATCTAGCTACTATATCACCATCTTCTGTTCCTAATCTATAACCACTAGGTAACCCCTCTGTTTCCCCTGAGATTTGTAATATTCTATCAAAAGATGAGTCTTTCCCTATTTCAGAATTAAATGCTATCTTATCCTCATCATTTAATTCTAACTTCTCATTTTCTGCTGAGATTAACTCCTTAGATAAAGTTATATTTTCACTTGCTTTATTTTTAGAAGTTACTCCACTTTGAAGCTCTTTCTTAGAGATTTCTAATACTGCTACCTCTCTATATCCGCTTGACTTAGGTTGAACACTTGTCATTACCTCTACCTTAGGCACAGATACACTACTAGCTATATTATTTAAAGCAGATAAATCTATCTTATCAGACTTTAGTGTAGTTTTCTTCTCTTCCTTTTTTACCTCTTGCTTTTTCTCTACTGGTTTCTCCACCTTTGTTACTTCTTTTTTAGGTGGTATTTTCTTCAACTCTTCAGCAGTTTTCTTCTGAGATGTATTGCTATTTTTTTGTCCCTCTAGTTTAGTCCTATTTTTATTTTCATAGGCGACTAATCCTATCTTTATCTTTTTATTTTCAACTTTATTAGCAGACAGACTTGGAATTAATAAAACTATGATTATATTTATAATTATTGAAAGGAGTATACTTATTCCGTCATCTTTTTTCATAAGCCCTCCTTATTTTTTATCTGCAGTATCTATATCTAATGAGTTTGCTCCAGCTTCTTTAGATATACTCATTATCTCTACTATATAACCATAATCTAATTTTTTATCTGCACTGATGATTACATTTTTCTCCTTAGACTCTGCTAATTTTTCTGCTAATCTTGCTTTTAAACTATCTTTATTGACACTTATCTGTTCAGTTTTTCCATTTTCTTTAAAGTTAAGTATCATATTCTTATCTTTATCAACTATAATTTGTATCTCTTTTACTTCAGCTATCTCTCTTATTGTAGATTGTGGTAACTCTATTTTTATACCACCTTTTACATCATCAAAAGTAGTTGCTACCATGAAAAATATTAGTAAAAGAAATACTACATCTATAAGGGGAGTTAGCTCAATCAAGCCCTCTCCTCTTCTCCTTCTTCTCTCTAATTTCATAATATTCTCCTACTTTCTAAACATATTTAAAAGTTCAGTTGTTGTTATCTCCATATCAGATATTATTTTATCTATCTTCTTATTGAAATAATTATAAAATATAAGAGCTGGGATAGCTACAAATAATCCTCCTGCTGTTGTAAATAGTGCTTCAGATATTCCTTTTGCCAATACAGAAGCATCTCCTGTACCGTATATAGATACAGCTTGGAAAGCTTTTATCATTCCTGTTACTGTTCCTAGTAACCCTACAAAAGGAGTTAGATGTGCTACTAGAGAGATAATCCACATATTTTTTTCTAATCCAGCTATCTCTGCCATTGCTCTTTCTTTTCCTTTTTCCTCTAACTTCTCTATACTTGAATTTGGATTGTTATAGTAATCATATAAAACTACCTTTAATACTCTTGAAACAGCTGATTTTTCTGGATGAAGTTTCTTTACTACATCTATTATATTTCCTTGTTCTATCATCACTCTTAACTCTTTATTTAAAGTAGTTCTGTTATCTTTTTCATATTTTCTAAAATGTATAAATCTCTCTATTACTGCACTTAATCCTATTATAGACATAATAAGTATTACGTACATTAGTATTCCACCGTTTGTTAAATAGTACATCTGTCCTCCTAAATTATCTACAATTTCCTATGCTATAAAGCTATAATTAAAGCTACTACTCCTAATCCACCTAAAATATATTTCCAGAAAGATTTTTCTTCTACACCTTGTGATAGCTCATCTTCAAGAGCTGATTTCTCTCCTTGTACAACTTTTATTTTTTGATTTTGGTTTTGATAGTTATCATTAGTTACTTTGATAGCTCCAGACTCAACCTTTTGACTTTTTAAGATAACCTCTTCTGTTGGTATCTCTCTTATTTCTAATTGCTCTTTATTTACTCCTTGTACCTCTTTGTCAAAAACTGCTACTCCTTCATCAGCACCCATCACTGCCATAGTTGATAATAAAAATGTTACAGCTAATAGTTTTTTCATAGTTTTATCCTCCTAGTTAAAAAATTGATTATATTTTTCTGAAGCTGGTTTATCTATTTTTTGAAGCTCATTATAATATTTTTTAGCTTCTATTTTATTTCCACTCTTTAGTGTATAGTAAATCATCTTTTCCAACACAAAACTTCTATATTGGAATTTTTCCACAGAGTACAACTCTTTATAAAGTTTTGAAGCATCCTCCTCTTTACCTAATTTTTCATCCAACTGTGCTGCTTTTAATTTTGAAAGATTTGAATAATCTCCACTATAAAGTATATATCCCTTTGTAAACCCTCTTAAAGCACTCTCTGTTTTTCCTTCTAATTCATCTATATTGGAAATTTGATACAGAGCATAATCTTTATATGGGGTACTCTCTAAACTCTCCACTCCTGAATAATACTCTCTTGCCTTTGCATAATCTTTTTTATCAAAGTAATAATTTCCTAAATTTATTCCAGCAAAGTCTTTATACTTACTTCCAGCAAAAAGATTTTCATACTCTTTTAAAGCTTCCTCTTTTTTACCTTGCTTTTCATATAATTGAGCATTATAATAACTCTTTATCTCTATATTTCCTATTCCAGATATATATTTTACTGCTTCATCTAATTTATTTGTAGCTAATTGGATATCCAATATCTTAGTAGCTGTTTTTTCCTTTATATCACTATCCTTTGTAGTAGTATAAAGTTTTTCATAGGTAGCTAGAGAACTATCTTTATCCCCTTTTCTCTCATAAAGTTGCCCAGCTAAGATATATATATTTTCTTTCATCTCAGAGTTTGGATATTTTTTTATAAACTCCTCTTTAGCTTTCTCAAACTCATCATATTTTTTTAAATTAATTAAAGAGTTCAAATACCAATAGTTAGCATTCTCTCCATACTTACTATCTGGATATTTTGTGTATACTTCTTGATATTTTCCCAATGCTTCATCATATTTTCCTTGGGCATAGTATGAGTCAGCTATTTGGAAAGTTGCATACTCATTATAATTTGGTATGCTTTGTAACTGTGTATAATACTCTTTGCTCTTTTCAAAGTTATCCATTCTAAAATAACTTAAAGCTGTTTTATCTAAAACCTCTGCTCTATTCTCTCCATTTGGATATTGAGATATATACTCCTCTCCATATTTTATGGCGTCCTCATATTTTTCCCAAAGAAAAGCATTTCTCAATTTATTAAACTTTATCTTTTCCATTAGCACTGGTGTAGTAGTTGTATCTTGCTCAACTATTGTAAAATAATTACTAGCATCTTGATATTTCCCCATTCCCATTGAAGCTATTCCCCTTAAGTAAACACTATTTGGAGAGCTATCTGCTCCATCTAGATAAGTCATCATCTCACTATATTTTTGTTGGGCTAGTAGTATAGTTACTAAGTTATCTAAAATATCAAAATCCTTATTTGTAGCTAAATACTCTTTATAAGTATTAGCACTCTCATCAAACATTCCTTTTTTATAATATAACTCTCCTACTGATAAATATATGTTTTTTCTATATTTTGTATCACTAGGAAATTTATTTTTATATTCAGAAAATCTCAATTTTATATCATCTAAATCATCTATTTTATTATCTATTACAATTATTCTATATAAGCTTTCTATATTTGGCTTAAGAGTATAATTTCTTCCATAGTAATCTTTAGAAAGTTTATAATCTCCTAATTCATAGGCAGAGTTAGCTATAATTACATTGATACTCTCTATATCCTTTTGATTTACTACTAATTTTTTCACTTCATCTCTATTATTTATAATCTTTTTATAATTTCCTAATTTATAATCAATAGCAAAGATATAGTAAATAGCTTGGTTATAGTAGGAACTTTTCTTTAAACTTTCAAAATATGCTTGAGCTTCTTTTAATCTATCTAACTTATAAAGAGAAAATCCATAGCTATAAAGTAGTTTAGGATTAGAAAAATCATTCGATTTATTATAACACTCTATTGCCTTTTGATAATCTCCCTTAGTTGCATAAGAATCTCCTAAAATTCTCATTCCTTCACTATAATCAGGAGTATTTTGCAGGATATCTATCTTTCCTTGAGCTTTTTCTAGCTCCCCTTTATTACTATATATCTCTACAAGATTTAAGCTTGCCTTTCTTCCATAGGTACTATCCTTACTCTCTTTTACAGACTCTTCAAAATATCTTGTTGCTAAATCTACTTGATTTAACTTATAATATGACGACCCCAATAGATAATTCATAAATACTATATTTTTTTTATCCTTTAGTTGTGCATATTGATTTAAATAAGCTATACTTCTGTTATAATCTCCTTTATTATAAGATAGTAAAGACATACTTAGTATAGCATCATTGTAATACTTTCCATTGAGTGCTATTATCCTTTGAAAACTTTCCTCTGCTAAAGGGTAATTTTCTTGACTTAGATAAGTAGTCCCTGTGTCATATATAGCTTTTTCATAGTACTCATTTTTAGTATCTATCAATTTTAAATACTCTTCACTAGAATTTTTATCTCCTATCCCAGCATAACATCTCACTAGATAATATCTTATCTCATTTTTATCTTTCTCTTTTAAATCATTATTTATCAATAAAATCTTAAAATATTTGATAGCATTGGAGTAATCTCCTTGTAAAAAATATACCTTAGCTATTCTATCCTGTATACTCTTACTATATTTTGATGTAGGATATTTATCTAAAAAACTCTTTGACTCAACTATAGCCATATCAAATTTCTTCTGTTTATATAATTCATCTACAAAAGCTAAATCATCTCTCTCTGAAGCAAGGGTTGAAACTCCCAATGCAAACAAAAGAGCTATTATAAAATATTTTTTCTTCAAGTTCTACCTCCTGTCTGCTAATTAAAATATCTCTTTTAAAAACTCCCTAACTTTTTGTATTGATACAGTGGTATCTATACAAGGTTCATTTGGAATCTCATTAAAAATCCCATAGACATTTACTGGATAAGCATCATGTATTCCCGATACTAAATCTCTTTTACATGCTACTGCCATTACTAAATCTGGTCTTGTATCCTTTATATGTTTTCTTGCTAATGTTCCTCCTGTAGCTACTTTTACTTCCACAGGAAACTCTGATTTTATTTTTAAAAAATCTCCTATTACACATTGACCACACTTTTTACAATTTTCTATACTTGAAGTTATCTTCAATGGACAACTATATTTTTGTAAACAATGGGGAAGAAGTATTAAAACTTTATTTATCTTCTTATCTTTTATATTTTTTAAAACTCTCTCGTTATTATATTTCAAAAATTTATTTGCTATATTACTTTTCTCTTTCTGTTTCTTTTTTCGTTCTGATAGAAAAAAAGAGAGATAATAAAACTCATAAACTATTTTTGTGAAAAAATTTCCTTTCATCTTTTACCTCTTCAATTATATATCCTAAGTAATTATAGCATATTTGATGTCATTTTTCAAACATTCAATTTTTAATCATAAGGATATTTTTTTCTCTTAATTTTATGTTTTCAAATGCTTATTACAGTAAATTTTTTTCCTTTTTTATCTCTACTCCAATTTTAATAAAAAATTTATTGAGAATATAAAAATTCAAGAATGACAAAGATTGAAAAGAATAAAAGTCATTCTTGAAATATTTGTAGTTATTTTAGTTTTTGAGTTATAATAATTTCTCAACTATTTTTTATATTTTTCTAACTCTAAAAGAAAGATTTTTTTATCTATTCCGCCACCATAACCTACTAATTTTCCATTAGCTCCTATCACTCTGTGACACGGAATAATAATCGGTATAGGGTTCCTATTGTTAGCTAATCCAACCGCTCTACATCCCTTAGGATTATCTATACAAATAGCTATATCTTTGTAGCTTTTAGTTTCTCCATAAGGAATTACTTCTAGTGCCTTCCAAACTTTTATTTGAAACTCTGTTCCATAAAGTTTTAATGGAATATCAAACTCTTTTCTACTGCCAGCAAAATACTCATCTAACTGTTTTTTACATTCAATAAAAAAATTACTCTCTTTCTCTTTACAATCTGCTGGAATCTCATTAAAGGTAACTCTTATTAACTTTCCTTCCTCTTCTACTAGATAAAGATTACCTATTGGAGAGTTGTACTTAGAAAAACACCTCATTAAAAAATCACTTTATCCCTTGAAATAATAAACTCCACTCTTCTATTCTTTGCTCTTCCAGCCTCAGTTGAGTTATTTGCCACAGGATTTTGTTTTCCATATCCCTCTATTGAGATATTATTAGCAGAAACTCCCTTTCCTATTAAATAATTTTTTATTGAATTAGCCCTTTTAAGAGAAAGATTTAAATTATACTGCTCTGTTCCTACATAATCAGTATGTCCATCTATCTTTAGCTTTATATCTTTATTTTCAGCTAAAGCTTTTCCTAGAGTATTTAAACTCTCTTTTACTCCTTCCTTTACCTTTGAACTATCAAAATCAAATAAAATCTCTACTGGCATAGATAGCACTAAGTTATTCCCATCTTTTCTTATAACTACTCCCTCTTCATTGAAAACTATTATATCTTCGAGAGGTTTTTCAGTAGTTGTTACATCTTCTAAAATATATTGTGTTTCACTTTCTTTTATAGTTATCTCTTTAAATTGTCCCTGTGTTGAAGTACAACCTGCTATAACTCCAACTAAAGACAATACCATAAATATCTTTTTCATCTATACACCTCTTTAGAAAATTACAAACATAACATTCTTATCTGGTCTTTGCTCATTATACTTTTTATTTGGCTTACTTACAATCCAATCAAAAAGAAATTTTGCATGCTCCTCAGTAGTTCTAATACATTTTCTTGTTCCTGTAAAAGTTCCTAATGTTCTCTCTTTTTGTTTCATAAAAAACTCTTTATTTATCTCTTCATCATAGTTAATAGGTGTTCCATGCAGATATCCTCCACCAGAAAATCTGATAGCAAATCTTGCATATCCCTCTTTTTCTCCTATCTCACTATTATATGGCATAATATACTTTGCCATAGGAGATACAAAAAATCCTTTTGGAGTTTCAAAACCTAACTTACTTTCTATTCCAGTTTTACTATAAACATATGAGATAACCTCCCATATACCTTCACTATTCTTTTCAAAAACTATCATATTTTGATTAGATACATCTATAGCAATAACTTTAAAAAACTCATTTTGTATCTTTGGATTCCTTGAAATAGATGAATTTGGAACAATTAACTCTTCTGGAATATTTGCTACTTTTACTCTTGAAGTAGTTTTTCCTTTTTCTATAACAGATAGTATTGATCTATCTGGAATATATATTTCTTCTCCATTGATAACAGAAGTTCCAATACTACTTTGATCTAAAGTAATCCCATACTTATCCTTTTCTCTTTTAAAATTTTGGTTATTAGGATTAGGTATATATGAGTTAGTACTAGCTATCTCCCTTCCTAAAGCTCTTTGCTCCTTCATAAAATTTTCTAATTCTACTATTTTATCCATAGCTTTTTGGAATCTAAAAGTTCTTTTTCTAACTACATTAGCAGAAACATATCCTCTATTTCCTTTTGAATCCTCTACATAAAACCAAAGATTTCCATAATTTAATACTTTTTCTAAAGCAATTAATTTTGTATCATATGGATATTTTCCTATTATTTTTCCTGAAGTTGAAGGCAATTCTCTCATATTAGCTGTTCTAGCTCTTACAAAAACATAATCTAATACTTCTGGATGCTCTCCATATTTTTCATTTACAGCTATATTTTCAGGGATTTTATTATCATAGACTGCCATAGTTGACCAGTCTGATTGTCCAGAATAAGCCATAGCAATTATTCCTATAACTATTTGTAAAATAAAAATTTTAAAAATTTTCATAATATCAATATCACCTATCTAAAATTTTTTATACTATAATTGTAACATCAAAAAGCAGAGTATTCAAGTAAAATTAATTTTTTAAAATAAAAAAAGGAAAATTCTTTTTTCTGTAGAATATATAAAAAGTAGAAGGAGGAAATATTATGGAGAAAAATAACCTTGAAAATTATACTGAAATTTTAAAAAATCTTAATTCTTTTCCTATATTAGGAGCTTTTTCTAAGGACGAAGTTACAGAATTTTTATCCTATACAGAGATAACAAAAATTAAATCTGGAGAAAAAATCTTTTCACAAGGAGATTCCCCTGAAGCTATTTATCTTATAGCTGAGGGAGAAATAAAATTAGAATATGAGATTGATTCTAAAATTTACAATTTAAAAAATTATAAAAAAGGGGATTGTTTTGGACAACTAGCATTAATTGGAATAATGCCTTATTTAGCTACTTCTATTTGTGTAGAAGATACTACACTTATCTCTTTATCAAAATTCTCTTTTCATGCTCTCTCAAAAAATAATATTAAACTTTTTTCTAAATTATTACTTAATATAAGTAGAGAAATTTGTAGATATAATTATTATTTGACTGAATGTCTAGGAGAAGTTTTGAAAAAATAGTATAACTTTATTCAAAAAAAGTGTATAATATACTCAGCAATATAAAAAATTATAAATTACTTTAAAAATTGGAGGTTTAAAATGAAAAAGTATATGTGTGAAGTTTGTGGATATGTATATGACCCTGCTGTTGGGGACATAGAACACGGTATCCCTGCTGGTACTCCTTTTGAATCATTACCTGAAGATTGGCTTTGCCCACCTTGTGGTGTTTCAAAAGATCATTTCTCAGAAGTTGTAGAGCATAACACTTCTGAAAAAGATTTATATGTTTGTGAAGTTTGTGGATATGTATACGATCCTGCTGTTGGAGATGTAGAGCACGGTATCCCTGCTGGTACTCCTTTTGCTGAAATTTCAGAGGAATGGGTATGTCCACCATGTGGAGCTGGAAAAAATCATTTTTCTAAAATGAAATTTTAATTAATAAATACAAAACTTTTAGGGAAACTGTTTTGTTATTATTAAAATAAGACAGTTCCTTTTATTATCCTAAAAATTAAATGAGGTTACTATGAATTCAATTTTTCAATACTTAAAGAGCAAATATCCAAAATCATTTTGGTTAATGTGTTTTACTATCACTTGGGAAAGATTTTCATATCATGGAATAGCAACTATTCTGGTTCTATATTTTACTACTGCTATATCTAAAGGTGGAATGGGATTATCAATTATTGAAGCTACTTCTCTCTATGGTTTTTTTGTAGGAGTATTACATCTTACTCCACTAATTGGAGGTTGGCTTTCAGACTTCTATATTGGTCAACAAAAATCTATAATCTTAGGAGGATTTTTTATCTCTCTAGGTAATTTCTTACTGTTCTTTAGTAGAGGTGGAGATAAAAATATTCTATATCTAGGTCTATTGGGAATAATGATAGGAAATGGATTTTTTAAAGCTAATTGTACAAACCTTGTAGGAAATATCTATGCTGATAAAAAACCTAGCGAAAAAGAGATTGCATACAGTCTTTTCTATATGTTTATAAATCTTGGTTCATTCTTAGCTCCATTTACAGCTGGACTTATTGCTGATAAATTTATGGCTACTGTAGATCTCCAAGGAAATATTCTTAAATTTGGATATAGACCTATGTTTTTAGTATGTAGTATTATAGCTATTATTTGGACATTGTTATTCTTCTATCTAGCCCCTAAATTTTTAGGAGACTTAGGAAAGAAACCATATAAAAATACAACAAATAATAAAAACTTTACTCTTTCTTTTAATTTTTCTAAAGAGGAGATTAAAAATATAAAGTTGATGGGAATTATTTCTATCTTTGTTATTTTATTCTGGACAGCTTTCTATCAATCTTTTAGTTCTATTACTCTCTATGCTAGAGATCATGTAGATAGAAATTTGGGAAGTTTCGTTGTCCCAGTTCCTTGGTTCCCAGCTCTAAATGCGATATCAGGAATTATTTTTTCTCCATTTTTAGTTATTTTATGGGAGAAATTAAAAAAATATAAAGTAGATGCTCCTATAAAAATATCTGTTGGATTATTTTCTATGGGGATAGCATTTTTATTTATGAGCATCTCTTCATATATCACTAGAGATGTGTCAAAAGCTAATATGATTTTTATAGTTTTAGCTTTCCTATTTAATACTATATCTGAGCTTTGTACTGCTCCTGTTGGAATAGCTACTTTCAATAGGCTAGCACCTAAGCAACTCTCTACTATTTTTATGGGAATTTGGTATATGACTATGTGCTTTGGAAGTATTATCTCAGGAAAAATAGCTGGAGTAGTTCAAAATATAGGGTTCTTTCCTCTATTTTCTACACTGACAATAGTTTTATTTATAGGTGGAGGAATCTTACTAATTTTAAGAAAGAAATTTTAATATAGTGGATAATTTTGCTATTTATTATAAAATAGTGAAATTATCCACTATTTTTATCTTCTCTATACCCCCCAATAATTCTTACTTTAAACTCACCCTCTAAAAACACTATTTAAAGAGCTCATAGCATCTAATTTTTTAGCCATATGTTTACTCCAAATTATAAAACCATACCCCTTAAAATTAATTTAAAAGAGTGGATATTGTAGTCTTAAATTGAAATCAAAAAATAAAAACATTTAATAATATAAAAGGAAAAAAGTTTACTTCCAATCGCTAGTGCTTACGCAATGCTCATTACAGTAAATTTTTTTCCTTTTCCTTTACTTCTCCTATATCACGATTTCAATTTAAGAAATTTACTATGAGAGAGAATAACATTCAAAAATGACAATATTATACTGATAAAGAAGTCATTCTTGAATTATTAATTTCTTAAATTGCAATAGCTCCTTTACATATCTAACTCTATATACTCAGTAATTATTTCAAACTCCTCTATATCTCTTCCATTTCTTTTTACTCTCTCTATCATTGACAACTTATAATTTTCTAACTGCTCCTCATCATACTTACCTGTTTTATAGTCAGCTATATAGATAATCCCTTTTTCTTTCTCTGTTGGTAGCTTTATCATCAATCTATCTATTCTAAAATTTCTATTCTCTCCATCTATTTTAAGATATGTTGGATACTCTCTATATATAAAGTCCCAATGGGTATCAAAAATATTTCTACATCTCTCATAAATATAATCTATATTCTCTTTAGAAAGTAACTCATTCATCTCTTTTTCCCCAACTACAGAGATATATTTAGCATAGGTAAGCTTTTTAGATAGCTCTATCTCTTTTTCTTCCCAATGTAAAATATTTTCTAAGAAATAGTGTATAATTATTCCTCTTACTCTTTTTCCTTCTATCTGAAGAGTATGAGAATATATCTTATTTATTCCCTCTCTTTGATTTTCCTCTTTATCACTCTTATGGGCAACTATTGGAGTAGAGAGTTTCATATCATATTCTATTCCTTTTAAATTATCTTCTTTTTCTACCTTGTTTAAAATTACCTCTCCTCTATCTCTATTTTTTAATAAAGTTGCGAAATTAGAATTTTCTATATCCTCTATCTTTTCTACCACTACAAAAATATTATTTTTAGGACGAGTAAGAGCAACATAGAGATTATTTATCTCCTCGTGCTCCCATTTCAATCTCTTTTCCTCTAGATAATCTATCTCTTCTACACTTTCTAAAATATTATTAAATTTATTATCTGTTATCAGATAAGATTTTACTTGGGAATAGTTTTTATCCATCTCAAAATAAAACTCCATTCCCTTATCTCCACTATTTCTTGGTTTACTAGGAATAAAATAAAACAGTGTATCAAACTCTAATCCTTTAGATTTATGAATTGTCATAAGAGAGATTGTGTTACTACTTCCAGCTGATATCTTTTTAAATTTCTCTTTTTGATTATTTTCCTCGTATTCAATCAGAAAATCATTAAAATATCTATACTCCTTAAGCAGTTTATAAAATCCAAAGATATTTAAAGTATCTTCATCATTTTGAAATCTATTTCCAATCCCTATTCTAAGTAACATCTCATAGGTTAAAAACTCTGTTTCTCCACAGTGATTAGTATAATTTATGTAGATATCCTTTAAAGTAGAAAAAATATCCTCTTCTATATCAATAGAACCATCACTGTACAAATAACTCTCTACCTCATCTCTTTTTTTAATTATCTCTTTTAAAGTCGGAGCTGAGATATTTACTAAATCTGAACGTAAAAAATCTAGTAGTGATAAAAAATCTTTTTTTACAAGCCAAGAGATAAGAGCATAGATTCCACCTATTCCTCTGCTCTCTATTATACTTGTATCAGACTCTAAAGTATATGGTATTCCTCTCTCTCCCAATGAAAAAGCTATTCTCTCTAAAGTTTTTTTAGTTCTAGCCAAAATTCCTATACCACTGTAATTAGTTGAGAAGTTTTTCTCTATCTCATCTATCATAACTTCAAGAGCCTCTCTCTCCTCTTCTTCAGTAAGAAGCTTTATAAAACCTGACTCTTCACTCTCTCTATACCCTACACTATTAAATTTCCAATCACAATTAGGAGGATATACATCTACACTTTTATCAGCTATATCCCTAAAGACTTCATTTGTATACTCTACTATATTTTTTTTACTTCTAAAGCAGGTATCTAACTCTTCCTCTTCTCCATCTATTATCTGAGCAAGATTTTCAAAAAGTTTTTTCTCTCCTCCTCTCCAACCATAGATACTCTGTTTCTCATCTCCTACACAGATGATATTCTCACTCTTATCTAAGATATTTTTCAGTATTCTCCACTGTAAAATACTTGTATCTTGGAACTCATCTATAAATACACTTCTAAGTCTACCATCTATAATCTCAAAAAATTCCTCAGTAAGCCCATTTTCATCTATAAATCCAAGCTCTTTTTCTTCTAAATATTTAAAGGTATAGTTACTTATATCTGTATGAGTAAATCTCTTCTCTCTAAATTTTATCTCATCATAGATAGTATAGATTTTCTCAATGGTTTGCAAAAGTTTCTCCTCATATGGAATTACAAGTCTGTTGTACATCTCTCTTCCAAGATTATCTTTAAACTCCACATATAGATAGTTTAAATCCTCAAGTTGAGAGTCTATATCCCCTTTTTTAGATTTTACCTTCACACCACTCCAAAATTTATCCTTAAGAAAAATATTATAATTTTCCTTTAAATACTCTCCCTTATCCTTTGAAGAAAAATATCCCCTATAATCTTTTTTTACCAAATCATCAAAGGGCTTTCCCTTTATCCCAGCTATCTCTTTTAAAATCTCCTCCTGCTTTTCTAGTATTGGAAAAGCTGGTTTATAATCAAGAGGTTCTTTCTTTTCTAAATTTTTTCCTAGGAGAATCATCTTCCATCTTTGATTTATAATATTTCTAATAAGCTCCACATACCTATCCATATCTTTTTCGCTATTATCCTCTAAAAAACTTTTAAAAAGGTTGAAGTCCTCTCTATTTTCAAAAAGTTTTTCAAAGGTTCTAATAAGGATTTTCCTATTCTCCTCTTCATCTACTATCTCATATGAGTAGATTTTTAGATATGGAGCTATTGCCTTTTTAAAGATGGTATTAGTAAATGAGTCTATTGTGTAGATTTTTAATTTATCTTTATTCTCAACAATATTTTTATAAATCTTTTTTACTTTGGATATCTCAAAAGAAAAAACATCTCCATATATATTTTGAAGATTTTTCTCTATCTCAACTCTTTTCTCTTCACTTTCACAAATCTCTTTTAAAAATTTTAAAATTCTCTCTTTAATCTCTGCAGTGGCTTTTTTTGTAAATGTCATTACCAAAATATCTTTAAAATCTATTCCCTCCATAAGAGAGGCTATATATTCAAGAGATAATCTATATGTCTTTCCTGTTCCAGCACTTGCCTTCAATATCAATTTTTTTCCCATTACTCTCTACCTCTTCCACAGATATTATAATACTCACAGGTTGTACAAGGCGTTTTCTTCTCTGCCCTCATATATTCTTGAGAGTCTACAAAATTTTTTATATTTTCCTCTAATTTCTCCCTTGTAAGAACTACCTTATCCTCTCTCTCTATCTTTCCTTTCCAAGCATTAAATACCAATTTTTTAGCTTGTCCAGACTCTCCATACAGTATTATTGTATAGTAATCTAACTGTCCATCTTGCTTATTTCCCGTCTTATAATCTATTATCTCGTTACCTATCTCACTCTCTATTACCAAATCTGCTCTTCCTCTCAGATATACATCTATATCTCCAGAATAAAATGGAGTATTTTCATAGGAACTCTTCTCACTTTGAAATCTTTTAATAGCTATCCCCTCATAGTTTGCTTTTAAATCTTTAAAAAATCTCACTATATTTCTACTTATTATAGGTATCATTATTTCTTCAGAATAGTTGTCCATATGTAGAGGTATCTTAGCTCTCTCCTTTTTAAAAGCTTTTTTCATTCTTTCTTCCACTTCAGAATACTCTACCTCTCCTATTCCATCTTGTAAAACTTTTTTCCAAATAGAGTTTACATACTCTTCTAAAACTTTATGCACTATTATTCCTAAGACTCTACTACTGATATCTTTATCCTCATATTTTAGAGTATGAGTTAATCCCTCTATATTAGAGAAATAAAAACTAAGTGGACATTTTATAAGATTATCATAGTCATAAGCTCCTATTTGAAGTTTTCCCTCTTTGAAATCCTCAGAATCTTTTATGTATCTTTCATCACTACTTTGAGAATATCCCAACTCCACCCCTACTAGAGATTTTTTTAGCATATTGATACTATTTCTATTTTGTACAGGAGTTTTTAAAAGATGTAGGGAGTATTTCAATATTATCTCCTCTAAAAATGGAGATATCTCTACACCTTTCTCTTCATCTTTCTTAGTAAAGATTACACAATCTTTTCCGCTAAATATAGCTTGAAAAAATCTATATCTCTCTATCTCTCTTTTCTCCTCTTTTGTGGTAACATCTAGTTCTTTTCTCTGCTTCTCTGTTAAAATTAGATTATCATTTAAATTTTTAGGTAGATACTCATCTGTTATATCTAAAAAATAGTTGATATCCTTATGCTCCTCACTATATCTTACAAAGTCCATTCCCTTTATAAGAACGATATCTTGTCCATATTTTATATTACTCTTTATTGTTAAATCCTTCATATATTGGATAAGAAGTCTATAGAGAGATATTCCCATCTTATCTCCAAAATACTCATTGAAATTAGAATGAATTTTCATTACCTCATTGCTTTTTATTATCCCAAATATTTCAAAAAATTTATCAAAAATATCTGTATTATCCAAATTCTCCTCAATAAATCTTTCCATCTTTATATGCTCTTTAAAATAGCTATATAGCTCATTGGTATTAGAAATATAGGTAATACTCTCTATATCAAAGATAATCTCATTTAATTTCTCTAAAAAATCCAGTGGCATATTTTTCTCAAACCACTCCTCTTGTAAGATTTTTCTTGAGATATACTTATACCCTTCCATAGCACAACTATTTAAAAGATTAAACTCCACTTCACTTATATTATAATAATCTTTAAATATTCTCTCTTCAAAAGCAGAAAGAAACTTAGAGATTTGATAGACTCTTCCTAACTTTCCCTCTTCACTTGATATTATATCTAACTGAATATTTAAAAATTTATATAGTTTTGTATCGTTCATTGTAAAATTTTGTGATGGAACAAAGTAGCTAGGAAAGATTTTTGAGAAAATATTTCTTTCAGGAGCTGGAGAGTATATCTCATATTTTTCTATTTTTTTTAGATAAATCAGCGATAAAGCCTCTTCTAACTCATCTTTAAATTGATATACCTCTATATTTTTTATTTTCTCTGGAATAGTTACTCTATTTATTTTAAACTCTTCCTCGTTAAAATCTCCCTTTTTCATCTGTATAGCTATCTCTATCTCTTTTTTACTGCTCAACTCTTTTATAAGCTCTACATATATTTTAGGAAACTCCACCATATCTACAAATATTATCTTACTAAAATTCTCTAACCATATATCTCTATAATTTTCTCTTCTCTCTAACCAATCACTTGGAAGATAGTTGTACTTCTCACACAATTTATCAAAGAATTTTTTTATCTCTGAAAAATATCCTAAATATTTTTTTTGCCAATGGGGATATTCACTTAATTCTTCTACCTCATTTACCAATAACTCTCTATAATAAGCAAAAAAATTGTTAGCTATATCTATCACATCATAATAAGTAACTATTCCAAGCTCATCTTTTATATTTTGTGGTATACACTTGAAAAAGGCTAAGATTCTCTTAGCCTCTTTTAAAATAATCTTATCTGTATAAAAAATTCTATCTTTAAACTCTTCCATAGTTATAAGAGTTGCTGACTCCTCAAAAAGTTTTTCTGACATCTTTTTAGAAAAGATATCCTTCATTCTGTTATCTGAAAATATATAGAGCTTTTCTCTTTCCTTTTCATCTTTTCTTGAATAAGCATCTATGAATTTTACTCCATAATCTATATATCTAAAATTTATACCCATACATCTCTCCTATACACTTACATAGCTCCATTTTCCTTTTTTGAATACTCTATAACAAGCCATACTTCTGAAAGCTAAATCTATTGTCATAACTATCCAAGCTCCAGAAAGTCCTGTATCTATCTTATATAGGAAAAAATATGTAAGTGGTATTCTTATTACATACATACCTATTGTAGTTATCCAAAGTACAGCTTTTGTATCTCCAGCTCCTCTTAGACAACCACTCAAAACCATTGACACAGCTTGGAAAGGTTGACAGATAGAAACAAGTCTAAGAGCTACTGTTGCCATCTCCTTTATCTCTGGCTCATCAGTAAACATATAGATAATAGTTCCTGGCAAAATAAAAAATATCAACCCAAATATTGACATAGCAAATATAGCCAAAGTTGTAGTAGCTAATGCATCTCTATGGGCGTCTTTAGCCGAACCTTTTCCTAATTGTTGTCCTACTAGAGCTGTTCCAGCCACAGCAAATCCAAATCCCATATTATATGAAAATGACTCAGCTGTAAGAGCTATCTTATGAGCTGTATATGCCATAGTTCCCAAGGATATTACCATCATCTCAAATATTAACATACCAATTCTAAATATCCCTTGCTCAATAGCTGCTGGTATTCCAACTTTTAAAATTCTTATGGACATCTTCTTATCAAAAACTTTTAATTTTTGTAAAGGTATAGATACCCAAAACCTTTTTGTAAAGAATGTGGTGTATATAAAGATACAAGTTATCATTCCACGAGAAATTGTTGTAGCTATTCCAGCTCCCATTACTCCCCAACCAAATACGAAAATAAATAGATAGTTAAATAAAATATTAGAAAAAATACTTAAAATATTAGCTATCATTGGCATATTAGCTTTGGATATAGACCTATAAGCAGCAAAGAACACCACATTAAAACATAGAAATGGCATACCCAATAGAACTGTTGAATAGTATTGGTTTGTCATAACTAAGTTCATATCATCTGCTCTTCCTACTAGCTCCAATGTTTTCTCTCTAAATATAAAAAGAAGTAAAGTGATTCCCAAAGAGATTGGAATAGAGAGTATCAAACTTTGAGCTAAAGCATTTTTCCCCTCTTTTCTATCTCTAGAACCATAGGCACGACTTACTAGAGCAGTAGTCCCTATACTTACAGCAAAAAAGATAGGAGTTACAGCATTCAACGGGGCATTTCCTACTCCAACAGAACTAATAGCCTCTGGTCCAAGCCTACCAACCATAAGCATATCAAAAAATCCCAATAGTGTCTGTGCAAATAAATCAGCAATAGCTGGTAGAGCTATTGTCATAATAGCAGCAAATACCTTTTTATTCCTTCTCCACTCTTTTAACAAATCCATTTGTAATCATCTCCCAAATTCTTTAGTTAATATTTTCTGTACTATTTTTTCTAGTTACTAAAAGTTGGTCTATCTTAAATCTATCTACATCTACCACTTCAAATGTATAATTTTCAAAATCTACTACAGCTCCTTTTTTAGGTATACTTTTCAACATATACATCATAAATCCTGCAATAGTTTCATATGTATCCTCTTCAGGAAATTTTTCTATATCATCTAAAACTTTTTTTACATCCTCTACTGGAGTAGCTCCATCTATGAGCCAAGAGCCCTCTCCTCTAGCTATTATCTGTTCATCAAAATTTTGATGTACTATATCTCCCATAAGAGTATTAACTACATCATTTAAAGTAATCAATCCCACTACTAATCCATATTCATTTAAAATTATAGCAAAGTCATCTCTTGCTTCGTTAAATCTATCTAAGGCTTCTGATAAAGTCAAAGTATTTGGAATTACTAAAAGATTTTTATTATAAATCCCTTTAATATTTTTTAATCCCTCTACTTCCCCATTTAATATTTTAGGTAAAATATCTTTAGAGCTTACATATCCCAATATTGAATCTATATCATTTTCACAAACTAAAAATTTTGAGTGAGGGTTATTAGCTATTTTATCCTTTATACTCTCCTCTTCCTCATTTATAGTTAAATATACTATACTATCTCTAGTTGTCATTATAGAGGATACCCATCTTGACTCCAATTCAAAAATATTTTCTATAAGTGAGTGTTCTTTTTTCTGTACTACTCCTGCTTCTGCTCCAGCATCTACCATAGCAAAAATATCATCATATGTAATACTCTCCTCTCTTACCAAAGGAATTCCAAAAAGCTTAAAAATAAAATTTGCTGTCCCATTAAAAATTAAGATAAGAGGTTTTACTATCTTTATCAATACACTCATAGGAGCAACTATCACTGTGGATATTTTCTCTGGTGATACCATTGCCATACGTCTTGGCACTAAATCTGCAAACTCTATAAAAAATCCTGTTATCAATAGAAAAGATATCACTTCCCCTATAAATTTAGAATTTGATGAAAGTGCTGGGATATACCCTTGGATAAAACTCTCTATATATGGTGCTGCTATTCCATCTCCCACTATACCTGCTAATATAGATACAGCATTTGTCCCTATCTGTACAGCTGTAAAAAAATCTCCAGATGCACGTTGTATCTTCATTACCTTTAAAGCGTTTTTACTTCCCTCATCTGCCATCACTTGTAATTTTAATTTTCTAGCAGAAGCGAGAGATATTTCACTTATTGAGAGGAACATACAAATCCCCATCAATATTATTATCAAAAAAATTCTCATTCCTATACTCATATTACTCTCCTTCTCTAATAAAATTTAAATTTTTAATATTTCACTTTAGAGGAGAGAGGTCACTGTTACAATTAAAATATGGTTTATCTTCATAAATTTCTCCTTACTCTCTATAAAAAAAATATTTTTTATGTTACAATACTTCTATAATATAATTATAACATATTTTAAAAAAACTTGCATTGAATTTAAGGAGGTTTGATGTCGTATTTAGAGATTTTAGGAATGATAGGATTGGGGCTTGGGTGTGGCCTAAGTAAATTAGGAATACCAGCTGCTTTAGTATTTTCTCCTATCTTAGCTAGTGTATATGGAGGAAAGGCATCTGCGGGAATAATTATTATTCCAGTTATTGTCTCTGACCTTATAGTTATGTATCTATATAGAAAAGATGTAGAAAAAAAAGTACTATTTAAAATACTTCCTCTTACAGTTTTAGGAATTATTGTAGCTGTTATCTTTGGTAACAATATCTCTGATGAGATTTTTAAAAAAAGTATGGGAATCATTATCTTAATTATAGGTACTCTCACTTTATTAAAAAGTCTTAAAATAGATTTTTCAAAATTAAGTTTTCTTTTTGGATTTTTAGGAGGAATAGCTGCTTTTATTGGAAATGTTTCTGGTCCAATGATGAGTATATATCTTCTTAATATTAAAATGGATAGAGATAAATTTTATGGTACAAGAACTTGGTTTTACTTTATAGTAAATATTATCAAGGCAACTTTATATGTTTTAGTTTTAAATAATATCCATCTTGAAACTTTTAAACTTACAAGTGTAGCTATCCCATTTGTTTTTGTGGGAGTTTTTGCTGGAAAATATTTTGTTGAAAAAATGAATCAAAATGTTTTTGAAAAATTTATTCTAATTGTTAGTTTAATAAGTGGTTTAAAATTAATATTTTTTTAATGAGGAGAAAAAATGATTATAAAAGAGAAAGAAAATCAAATAGCAGCTTTAATCTACATTCTTTTTATGGGATTTGGTTATCCGCTCATTCGTTATATAAGCACAATTTTTCAAACAGTTAATACTAATGCTCTTATGTTTTTAGCTGGAGGATTACTTTTTATATCTGTTTCAAGTTTTAAATTTAAATCTGAACTTTTGAAATTGAAAAATAATTTTAGATTATTTCCAAGACTTATACTTATAGCTTTTCTTACAGCAGGAAATATGTATTGTTTTGTAGGGGGACTTAGTAAAACTTCTGCTCTTGCTGGAAGTATATTTGGAATTTTAAGTATGCCTTTTTCTGTTATTATTGCTGGAATAATATTTTTAGATGAGAGAGAAAAAATAAAAGAGCTTCACTTTATTTTGGGTGGTATTATTGCTCTTTTAGGTTCATTTATCTTTGTTTTAAATGGAGCTAATAAAAGTTCATCTAGTTCAGATTTTTTAACAGGAATACTTCTCCTTGCTGGAACAGTAATCATACAAGCAATACAAAGTTTTGTGGTAAAAGATACAGCTAAACATATACACTCTATGGTTATCAGTAGTTGTTCATCTATATTGACAAGTATTCTATTTTTTACTATCTCCATTTTCAGTGGAAATATTACAGAGTTACTCTCTGCTTCTGCTGATAAAATTGTAATAGTTCTTCTTACAGGAATGTACTCAATATTTGTAGGAATGGTTATGACTTTCTTTATCATACAAAAACAGGGAGTAGTAGTTCTAAATGTTTTAAAACTTACTATCCCTCCTGCCACTGCTATTATAGGATATCTTTTCCTACATGAAAAAATTAGCTTAATTCAAGGATTAGGAGCTGCTCTTGTACTTGTAGGTTGTATTGTAGCTCTTAGAAGAAAGAAGTAAACTAATTTTGTATTTGAAATTATATATTTTCTATGATATAATAGGTAGAATTAATTTAAAAACGGAGGAAATAAATGTCATTACCAAATTGTCCAAAATGTAATTCTGAATATGTATATGAAGATGGAAACTTATTAATTTGTCCAGAATGTGCTTATGAATGGACTTTAGAAAGTGAATCAGAAGAGGAAGAAACAAAAGTTATAAAAGATGCCAATGGAAATATCTTACAAGATGGAGATATAGTTACTGTAATAAAAGATTTAAAAGTTAAGGGTAGCTCTCTTGTTGTAAAAATAGGTACTAAGGTAAAAAATATTCGACTTGTAGATGGTGATCATGACATTGATTGCAAAATTGATGGAATTGGAGCTATGAAATTAAAATCTGAATTTGTTAAAAAAATTTAATAAATCTTAATTATAAAAAGAGTTATTCTGGTTAATGTTGCTACCAGATAATAGCTCTTTTTTTATTTACAGTTATCTAATTTTTATTTGATTTTTAGAATTTACACCCCTTCATTTTTATGCTAAAATATTAAATTATCTGATATAATTTTTAATTTTATTTTATCAAAAGGGGAGATTTTATGAAAGAGTTTAATTTTGCTATCAAACAAACCTTTCCTATATTTTTTACTTATCTTTTTATAGGAATAGCTTTTGGAATTTTGATGGGAGATGCTGGTTATCCACCTTTTCTATCACTTGTAGCTGGATTTTTTATCTATGCTGGTTCATTACAAATAGTTATGGTTTCTCTGTTACAAGCTCATGCTCCGCTTATTACAGTAGCTATTATGAGTTTTTTTATCAATGCTCGTCATATTTTTTATGGGGTAGCTTTCATAGAAAAATTTCGTAAAATGGGTTGGAAATATCCATATATGGTTTTAACCTTAACTGATGAAACATACTCTATTCTTTGTTTTGTAAAGTATGAAGAAAATTTAGATAGAGAAAAAGTAGATTTCTATATCTCATTTGTAAATCACATGTATTGGATTTTTGGTTGTATATTAGGAAGTTATTTAGGGAATTTTATTCCTTGGGATATGAGAGGAATTGATTTTTCAGCAACAGCTTTTTTCCTATATATAGTTGTTAGTCAATGGAAGAATTGTAAAAGTAAAATCCCTGCTCTCACTGGATTATTTTCCTCTCTCTTCTTCTACATTATTTTAGGAGCAGATAGGTTTTTAATCCCAGCTTTATCTCTGACAGTAGTTATTTTGACAATTTTAAAAGAAAAAATTGGAGTGGAGTAATTATGAAAAATTTAACATATATAATCTTAGTAATTTTCATAGCAGCTATTGTAACTTGGCTCACTAGAGCAATCCCTTTTCTAATCTTTGGAAATAGAGAGTTACCAGAAAAAGTAAAATATCTAGGTGGAGTTCTCCCGCCTGCTATTATGATTATTTTAGTAGTTTATTGCCTACGTAATATAAATTTTAAAAATATCAATAGTTTTCTTCCAGAGTTAATAGCTTGTATAGTTGTTATAATCTCACCTAAATTAAAATTAAATATGTATATGACAATTATTCTAAGTACTTTTTGTTATATGCTTTTAATTCGTATAATTTAATATTAAAATAATCTTAGAAATTAAAAAATCAAGAATAACGAAATGAAAGTTATTCTTGATTTATTTTACTTTATTTTAATTTCTTAAATTATAACAACCTTTTTATTTTGTTACTTTAGAATATTCAGCTGCATTATCTCCTGCTATTTTTCCAAATACCACGATATCTGTTACAGCATTTCCACCTATTCTATTTCCACCATGAACTCCACCAGTTATTTCTCCAGCTGCATATAACCCTTTTATTACTTTTCCATCAGCTGTTAAAACTTCAGCAGAAGTATTGATAGAAACTCCTCCCATTGTATGATGTACAGCAGGTGAAACTTCAATAGCATAGTAAGGAGCTTTTGTTAGCTCTCTAGGTAAAATATTTTTATTAAACTCTGTATCTTTTCCAGCTTTTACATATTCATTGTATTGTTTCATAGTTGCAACAAGATTTTTTCCATTGATTCCAACTTTCTTAGCTAATTCTTCTAAATCATTTCCAGAAACAGCATATCCTTTATTGATATATCCATTGATAGCACTTAAATTTTCTCTTACTGTCTCATCAAAGACTAAGAAAGCACTCTTTCCTTCTTGTGCCAATTCAGCTTTAGAAACAACGTCTCTAGTTTCTAACTCATTGATAAATCTCTTACCATCTCTGTTCACAAGGATAGCTCCCTCTCCTCTAACAGATTCAGTAATCATAGCTGTATTGTTGTGTACAACAGTAGGATGAGTTTGGATTTCAGTCATATCAACTAGTGCTCCACCAACAGACTCAACCATAGCAATTCCTTCTCCAGTAATAGCAGGGCTATTTGTTGAACCAAATCCTTTTAATTCAGGCTTATATTTCGATACCATCTCAGGATTAGCTCCAAATCCTCCAGTTGCCATTACTACTGCCTTAGCTTTTATAGTATAAGTTTTTCCTTTATGTTCTACTTTAACTCCTACTACTTTATCTCCATCTTTTAAAATCTCTTTTACTGTGCTTTCAGTTCTAATATCTATTCCTTGTTTTTCAGCAGTTTCAGAAAGAGTAGCAACTATCATAGGTCCTACAGCTTTTCCACCAGTTGGTCTATGAATTCTTTTTACACTTTGTCCCCCTGAATAAGAAACTTCAGTTAAATCAGCTCCTCTATCTACAAGCCAAGTAATCATTTCTCCAGAGTTTTCAGTTAATGTTCTTAATAACTCAGGATTATTTTTATTTTTTCCACCTTTTAAAGTATCTTGATAGAATAATTCAGCACTATCTTTTATTCCTAATTTTTCTTGTAATTTTGATTCAGCCGCATTAATTCCACCAGTTGCATAGTTAGTATTTCCTCCTAACATAGCCATCTTTTCAAGAAGTATTACATTTACTCCCTTTTCTTTAGCAGAGATAGCAGCTGTAAGTCCAGCTCCTCCCCCACCTACTACTACTACATCTGTTGTTGTGTCAGCTACTACTACCTCTTCAGCTTTAGCTGGAGTCTTAGCTTTTAAAGTGATTCCAGCAGCAGCCACAGCAGCATCTACAGCCTCTTTTATTCCTTCACAAGTATATGTTGCTCCAGCTACATTGTCAACTTCTGTACTTTGAGCGGCAACTATGTCTTTAGTTATTTGTTTCATTGCCTTTTTAGTAAAGTTAGTTTCTTCATGTTCTACTACCTCTACATTAGTGATTTCATTCCCCTCATAAGTAACTTTTACTTTAATATCCCCTTTATATCCGCTACCAATACCTTCAACAGTAGCTCCATAAGTTGTTGTAAAAAGAAGAGATAATGCAGATATCATGCATATCAGTCTTTTTTTCATAAAAAATACCTCCCAATTATTTTATTATATATTACATGTATTATAATTATAATATATTCGTAAATAGTTGTCAATGATTATAAAATGTTATTAATGTAGTTTTTTAATAAAATTAATTTCTTATTTTTTCTTAAAAGTAAAATTATAATTTCTTTAAGTAAAAAAAGAAGAAAGCTCTATACTTTCTTAGTGAAATATATAGTAAACTTTCTTCTAAAATAAATTATACTAAATCAAACTTTTTTAAATCTTCATCTACAGTAGTAATTCCACCTATTCCAAAATTTTCTACTAAAACTTTGGCTACATTTGGTGATAGGAAAGCTGGTAAAGTTGGTCCTAAGTGAATATTTTTTACTCCTAAGTATAATAGAGCTAGTAAAACTATTACAGCTTTTTGTTCATACCAAGCTATATTATATACTATTGGTAATTCATTTACATCATTCAATCCAAATACCTCTTTTAATTTTAGAGCTATCACAGCTAATGAGTAAGAGTCATTACATTGTCCAGCATCTAATACTCTTGGAATTCCATTTATATCTCCTAAATTTAGTTTATTATACTTATATTTAGCACAACCAGCTGTTAAAATTATTGTATCCTTTGGTAATTTCTCAGCAAACTCTGTGTAGTAATTTCTACTTACCATTCTACCATCACAACCAGCCATTACTACAAATTTTCTAATTGCTCCAGATTTTATATTCTCTATAACAGTATCTGCTAAAGATAGAACTTGATTGTGAGCAAATCCTCCAACTATCTCTCCTTTTTCTAATTCAGTAGGAGCTTGACAAGTTTTTGCTAACTCTATTATTTCAGAAAAATCTTTTGTTCCATCTTCATTTACTTTTACTTTTTTCCATCCTGGATATCCAGCAGCATTAGTTGTAAATACTCTATCTTTGTAACTTGCTTCTGCTGATGGAGGAACTATACAGTTAGTTGTAAATACTATTGGACCATTAAATTTTTCAAACTCCTCTTTTTGTTTCCACCAAGCATTTCCATAATTTCCAAAGAAATGAGGATATTTTTTTAACTCTGGATAGTAATGTCCTGGTAACATCTCAGAGTGAGTATAGATATCTACTCCACTATCTACACTTTGCTCTAGTAATTGTTTTAAATCATTTAAATCATGTCCAGATATTAATATTCCTGGTCTTGTCCCTACTCCTATATTTACTTTTGTAATTACTGGATTTCCAAAAGCAGAAGTATTTGCTTCATCTAATAGAGCCATAACTTTTACTCCATAGCTTCCACACTCTAATACAAGTGCTGTTAACTCTTCTCCTGTTAGAGAATCATCTTCAGTTGCTAATAACCCCTTTTCTATAAAAGCAAATATCTCATCTTGAGTTTTTCCTAAATTCATAGCATGCTCAGCATAAGCACTCATTCCTTTTAATCCATAGATTAATAACTCTCTAAGAGATTTTACATCTTCATTTTCTGTTCTTAATATTCCTACTTTTTTCTCATTAGAAAACTCTACTATCTCCTCATCAGTTTCTGCTTGCCAATTTACTAAATGAGAAAACTTTTCTACCTCTTTTTTATTTTCTTCATTTAATGATAACTCTAACTCTTTTCTAATTTTTATTCCTTTTCTTATCTCTTCGATTATAGCATTATCATCAAAGTTAGCGTTTGTGATTGTTATAAATAGAGAATTGATTAAGTATCTATTTATCTCTTGTGATACTTTTCCCTCTTTTCTAAGAATTGAGCTATAAAGAGCTACTCCCTTTGTTGTATATATTAATAGATCTTGTAATTTTGCTGTCTTTGCTGTTTTTCCACAAACTCCTATTACTGTACATCCTTTTCCTTGAGCTGTTTCTTGGCATTGGTAACAAAACATTTTATTATTACACATATTCTCCTCCTGTTATCTGAATTTTTCTTTACTTAGATAGGTATATAATACTCTATTTTTTTAAAAAAATCGGTAACCTATGTTACCAAATTTAATATTTTTTTGATAGATAAAAAATCTATTGACAAACTCCCTAAAATAGTATATCATAAATGAGTAAAGTAGATGCCTGGATGGCGGAATGGTAGACGCGACGGACTCAAAAGAATGTTCGTGGAAGGTTAAAAGTTATTATATTTAAAGACTTTTAAAATACTTTTTTAAAATCGTCCTTGCAAATCGTCCGTTTATTTGAAAATTGTATTTTTATAAAATGCCCGAATGATGAAATTGGTAAACATGATAGACTCAAAATCTATTGGCAGTAATGCCTTGCGGGTTCGAGTCCCGCTTTGGGCACCACTACAAATTTAATAATCATATATGTTAGTATGAAATCTTAGCTTGCCGGCTGATTAAATTATTAATATATATGATTTTTTTATTTCTCATCAGTGTTACTTTCATCATCTTTCTTTTTCATCACCTCTTCCACTATTTTAGCAGATTTTTTAATTTTTTTATCTAATAAATGTGAATATGTATCCATTGTTGTAGATATAGAAGAATGCCCTAACCATGCTTGTAACTCTTTCATATCCATTCCTCCATTATACATATTAGTTGAGAAAGAATGTCTCAAACAATGAAAATGAACATCTTCATACCCTAATTTTTGAGTGATTTCTTTAAACTTTTTAGTAATATAATCTAGCTTTATTAAATCTCCATTTTCTTTAACACAGATATTATCAAGATATTTTTTATTGTATGAACTTTTAAACATATCTTTAAAATGGTTTTGTCTTTCCTTTAGATTTAGTAAAAAATTTTCAACTTCAGGAATTAATTCTATAGTTCTATAACTTGACTTTGTTTTTAATTTTTTTCTGTTTAAAAGTTCTCTTTTTTCTCCTTCTATCAAAGAATTTCCAATAGTCATTTTTTTATTTTTAAAATCTATATTGCTCCATAAAAGTCCTGCAGTCTCACTTCGTCGTAAACCATAATAAATACTAAAAAAAGTAGGTAATTCTAAATGTGTCCCTTTAATATAACTAAGAATTTCAAATGTTTCATCAGGCAATAAAGTTTTAGCAATATATTTTCTTTTTTTAGGTTTATCTACTAAATCAGCTTGATTTGAAGTTACCAATTCTTGTTTTAAAGCAGTTTGAAGACATTTACGAATATTTGCATGATACCTTATAACTGTATTAGGATTTAATTCCTTCTCATTCAAGCAATAAGTATAAAATTCTTGTATATGCTTGCTTTTAAATCTTTTAATAAAATTTTTTTAGATTCAAAATATGGGATTATTTTTCTTTCAATATTCATAGTATAGCCACGAACAGTATTTGGTTCTAAACCAGCTTTTATAGAATTTAGCCATTGTTTTAAATAGTCTGTAAAATAAATATCCTCGATTTCATTTTTAGAATCAGAAAAATAAAATCTACTCCATTTTTTTCTAAAAAGTTTTAATCTATATCTAGCCTCATTTTCATTCTCTAAATTTTTTCTTTTGCTTTCTTCAATTACTTTTAATTTTGTACTCTCCGAATGCCTTATTTTTTCTTTTGTTATTGGATGAATAGTATCAATTATCAAATGGTAATATCCATCTTTTTTTCTTATTCTTCCTGGAAGTAAATAATTTTTAAGATTGATTTTTTCTGCCATAAGCAAAACCTCTCTATTCATTATTATTTTCTAAAAAATTAATAAGATTTTCTTTAGTAATTTTATAAAGTCTTCCAATGCGAATATGTTTTAGTTTTCCATCTACACAAGCTTTTCTAGCACTATCTTTAGATATTCTGCAATAGTTAGCCACGTCTTTTAAGTTTAATACATCTGGATAAGCTGCCAAATCTCTATATTTTTCAAACATAACTCCACCCCCTTTTTTTATTTGATATATATAAATTTTATTCTTCTTTTTCATCAATAGTTTCTGCTTCTTTTAATTCTACATTTTTTCTTTTTTCTTTTTTTCTTATTTCATGCATCATATATACAGCAAATAGTAGATTATCAACCTCTTCTTTTTCAACATCATCAATAATTTCATCAGTTTCTAAGTGTGTTGTGGCTATAGTTTTAAAATTTTTATATCTTTTTTTTTCTTCTTTTGTTAAAGAATCATATATTATTTTTTTAGGATTTTGTTTTTTACTTGATAAATTTGTAAAAATTTTTTCTACTCCCATCATACTAGTAAATCCTAAAAGTCCCCCTATTATTGTCCCATTTTGAAGAGAATTAACGGATACTCCAAAAAATAAACTTATTAGCATCCCACCTAAAGTACCAAAAAGTGGAAAACTTGTCCAAGTATAATAACAATTATAATCAGTTTTATAAAGCTTACATAATTTTTTTATGGCTTCAAAAGGGACTTTTTTAGTTACTCCGTCTTCATAGCGTTGTAAAGTAGTTGTAGGAATTCCTGTTTTATCTGCTACTTCTGCTAAACTAAGTTTTCTTTTTAATCTACTTTTTTTTAATTTTTTGTTATCAAAAGAATTTTCCAAAAATTCTAATAATACATCTTTCATTTATTCCCTCCTATATCCCGATTAATTGTTTTATATATCCTCATAATATTATTATTTTTTCAAAAAGTCAATATCTTTTTTAAAAATATCCCTTTTTTTAGAAATGAAAAAACATTTAAAAGCATAAAAAATTTAAGTAGATAAAACTATTTTGACTTGAATATTTTTTATAATTTAACTTTCCTTGCTTTTTCTAAAAAACTTTCTGATAAATTGGAAATATTAAGAATATTCCTTTCAAAAAAAGAATAAACATCTATAGCTTTTTTGATGAAAATGCTAGAATCTTATTTTTTCCTAAGAAAGCATTTTTAACAGATAATTATTCAAATATACAAAATTTAAAAATATATTTATGAATTAAGTATAATTATTTATATTTAAAAAGTTTAAAGAAGAATAAAACAAATTAAATCTTTGTAAAAAATATTAAAAAGTTTCTATTGACTTATAAAAACCCAAATAGTATAATCAAAAAAAAGTGTTTATATAACGATAAAAACATATAAAAAAAGAAAGAAAGGGATAAAAATGAGATTAAGAAGTATAGGATTTTTATTAATTTTGGCAGCGGAATTATCTTATGCAATAAGACCTCCGTCAAACGAGATTAATGTTGAAAAAAGAAGAGAAGAACAGGAAAGACTTAGGTATATTCAAGAAATTTCAAAATCTAAAATTCAAAGAAAAAATGAATTAAATGAAATTATTGAACCAGCAGAAGAAAAAGGAAGTGAAATTAAAAAGATTATAATCAAAGGAAATTCGGTAGTATCTTCCTTTGATTTAAAGATAATCGCTAAAAAATATATAGGAAAAAAAGGCGGAGCAAATATAATAAATCTTTTAAAAGAAATAGAGAATACATATTTAAAAAGGGGATATGTTGCTGCAAGAGTAAAGATTGATATGGAAAATTCAAACTTTAAAGAAGGTATGGCAGCATATAAAATACTAGAAGGAAATATAGAAAAAATAGCTTTTAAAAAACCTGTTTTATACGAAAAAGAAAAAATAACTTTCTCTTTTCCTTGTAAAGAAGGAGATGTTGTAAATATAAAAGATTTAGATCAAGGAATAGATAATCTTAACAGTGTTTCATCTAATAATGCAAAATTTAATCTTATTCCAGGAGAAAATCTTGGAGGAACAATTATAGAGATTGAAAACAAAAAATCAAAAAGAGTGTCAGGAAATATAAATTATAATAACTTAGGACAGTCTTCAACAGGAGAAGAAAGAGGAAAAGTCTCTTTAACTTTTGATGACATTTTAGGTTTTAATGATTCATTAACAGGAGTTTATCAAAAAAAACTTGGAAGAAATAATGATGAAAGAGATAGTGAAAATTTTTCTTTTTATTACAAAGTTCCGTATAAATATTGGGAATTTATGGTAAGTAAAGACCAATCTGAATATTTGAGTACAATTCATGCTCTTAATACAAAATATAAATCAGATGGTATTTCCAAAAATATAAATTATGGTGTAAGAAGAGTTATAAACAGAAATGATGAAAGTAAAACAGATGTAGGAATAACTCTTACAAATAAAGAAACTAAAAACTATATAGAAGATATAAAACTTATTACAAGTTCAAGAAACCTTTCTATATTAAAATTTGATTTAAATACTCAAAGAAAATTATGGAATGGAATTTTATATGGAAATATAGGTTACCATAGAGGACTTGACAGATTTAGAGCAGAAAGCGACCATGATAAAGAAAAAGATGTCCCAAAGGCACAATTTACAAAATATACAATGGATTTAAACTGGTATAAACCGTTCCAAATAAAAAATCAAAATTTTACTTATAGATTTGGCTTTAGTGGACAATATTCTGATGATATTTTATATTCTTCAGAAAAGTTAGGAATAGGAGATGATACAACAGTAAGAGGGTTTAAAGAAAACTCTATAATGGGAGATAAAGGATTTTATATAAGAAATGAACTAAGCTGTAGTTATAAAATATTTGAACCTTTCATAGCCTATGATACAGGTCGTGTAAAAGATGTATATAAAGATGAATTTTATAGAAAAAATGGTAATGAAATGAGTGGTATTTCTATTGGGTTGAGAACTTATTACAAAGGGTTTGTTGGAAGTATTACATATTCTAAACCTCTTTCAGCTCCAAGTTACATAGAAAAAAATCCTCAAGAAGTTTATATCAGCATAAGTTACAGTTTTTAAAGAAAAGGAAGTGAATATTTATGAAAAATGAGAAAACAGTGAAATTTTTTATTTATATTTATACTTTATTTTCAGTTTTTCAAGGTCCGATTTATGCAGCAGAAATAATTGTAGATAAAAATAAAAATCCAAATGTAAATATTGATAAAGCTCCAAATGGAAAAGTGGATTTTATCAATATAAATAATCCAAATAAAAATGGTATTTCTCACAATGTTTTTACTGAATTTAATGTAGATAAAAATGGTGTAATTTTAAATAATGGGAAAGATTTTACAACATCACAGCTTGGAGGAATTATATACGGAAATCCAAATTTTCAGAATGGCGGGAGAGAAGCTACTTTGATACTTAATGAAGTGAGCGGGATTAATAGAAGTAAAATAGAGGGGTTTACAGAGATAACGGGAAAAAAGGCTGATTATATTTTGGCAAATCCAAATGGCATTTATGTTAATGGTGCTGGCTTTATTAATATGGGAAGAGTAACATTTACTACAGGAGTTCCTGTAATAGATAATTTTGGAAAATTAACAAGTTTCAATGTAAATGATGGAACTGTTACAGTTGGAAGCTTAGGACTGGATACACGAAATGTATCTATGTTTGATATAATTTCAAGGACAGCAGAACTTTATGGATCCATATATGGTGGAGAAAATGTAAATGTTATTCTTGGAAGAAATGAATATGACTATACAACAGGAAAAGTAACAGCTAAAACAGATGATGGTTCAGAAAAACCTAAACTTGCTCTTGATGGAAAAGCTTTAGGTTCTCTTTATGCTGGAAGAATATTTCTTCAAAGTACAGAAAAAGGTGTTGGAGTAAACAGTGAAGGAGAAATGCTTGCAGGCATGGGCGACTTAGAATTAGATGTCAATGGTGATTTAATTTTAAAAAATGCTCAAGCTAAAAATAATATTAGAGTGAAATCAGATAATCTAACTGCAAAAGAAAAAATTGCAGCAGAAAAAGATATTACTTTAAATTCTAAAGAGATTTTAAATGAAGGTAATATAGTTTCAAATAATAATTTAGAAATTTCAGCAAAAACATTAAATAACAAGAAAAATATAGTTTCTGGAAAAGTCCTAATTAATTCTGAAAAAACAGAAAATGAAGGAAAAATTCAGGGAAATGAAGTTTTATCTATTAAAAGTGAAAATATTTACAATAGTGGCAATATGCTTGGAACTACAACAAAAATTGAAAGTGATGAAAGCATAAATACAGGTACTATATATGGAGAAAGTACATTGAATATCACTTCAAATTTAAATAACAGTGGTAATATTCAAAGCAAGAAAAATATAGATATAGCAGGAAATGTTGTTAATAATAATATTATAGCTTCAGGAGAAAAGATTTCTTTTAAAAGTGAAAAGATAGAAAATTCTAAAATATTATCATCATCTGATATTAATTTAACAGCAGAAACTTTTAGTAACAGTGGAGAAGTAACAGGAGAGGCTCTTAATGTAAATTCTTCTTCTGGAGAAAACAGTGGAATACTTTATGGAAAAAACAGTGCAGTTTTTGATATAAAAAATGAATTTAAGAATGATAATTTAGTTCAGAGCTTAGGAGATATAACACTTAATTCTGACAAAATAACAAATACTGGAAATATGTTTTCAGGAAACAACTTAACAGTAAATTCTTCTGAACTTTTAAATAAAGGGCAGATAGTTTCTGATAACAATGGAAAATATAATATTGATAATATAATAAATGAAAACCTTATTCAAGGAAATGAATTAGAATTAAAAAATGTTAAAAATTCAGGAAATCTATTATCTAAAGGAAATATTTATGCAGAAAATTTAGAAAATAGTAAAAATGTTTCAGCATTAAAAGGTATTACTTTAAATAATGTAGTTAATACAGTTGATGGAAAAATTGTATCAGATAAAAATATATTAATAAAAACATCATTGGAGAATGATGGAATTTTATCTGCAAAAAATAATATAGATTCTGAAAATATAAGCAATAAAGGAAAAATGCTGGCTGACGGCAACTTGACACTTGTAAGTTTAAATAAAAACAGCGGAGTTATTCAAGGTAATAATATAAATATATCAAATGAAAATGTTTTTGATAATAATTCTGGAGAAATTAAAATCTTTAATGATAATTCTGCATTAAAAATTAAGGCAGAAGAAATAAAAAATAAAGATGGTATAATTGGTTCACAAGGAATACTTGATATAGAGGTTGACAAAGACTTAAACCTTGATGAAGGAAAATATATAGGTAATAAAGAATTGAACATAAAAGCTGTTAATCTCGTTTCTGAAAATAATTTTGAAAATGCAGGAAATATAAATTTGGCTCTTACTGGAGATTTAAAGAATAACAATAAATTTGTTACAGGGGGAAATCTAAATATTAATGCACAAAACATAGAAACCAATGGAAGTATAGGCAGTGTTGGAATTACATCTATCACTCTTAAAGGCTTTTTAAAAAATCTAGGAGAAATGATTTTTGGAAAAGGAGAAAATAGTATTAAGGCAAAAAGAATAGAGAATGATGGATTTATTATTTCCAATGATAATTTAAATATAAATATCAATAATCTTAAAAATAGCGGTCAGATAGCAGGAGCAGGAAATCTGAATATTACAGCAGGAAATAATGTAACAAATAATGAAAATTCTTTAATTTTTTCTGGAAAGGATATGATTTTAACAGCAGAAAAAAATATCATCAATAAAAAAGCTGAAATATATTCAACTAGAAACTTAGAAATAGCAGCAAAAAATAAAATTCAAAATACTGTTGGAAGTATAGAGGCTTTAGGAGATATTAATTTAGAAGCAGATATAGTTAATAATGTTGGAGAACTTACAGGAAGTTATACTAAAAAGATTGTAAGCGGAAGTCAAAGTAGCATAGATGTAACAAAACTTGATTTATCTAAAGTTGATAAAGATTTACAAGATGGTTTAAATAGAGCAAGCAGAAAAAGCAAAAGATGGCAAGGAGAGAAATTTCTTGATACAGCAGAAGAAGGTGTCAGCAACTTTGTAAGTAATACATCAAATATAAAGTCAGCAGGAAATATTGATATTAAAGCTAAAAACATATTAAATAAAGAGGGAAATATTACAGCAAATAATAATATAAATATCATAGCAGATACTTTAAATAACGACAGAGATTACAGGGAAATAGATGTTAAATTAAATTTTAGAAGAAATTATAAATACAAAAAAAGAACTCATAAAACAGGTCATTCTAAAATCTATGCTTCTACAACAGCAAAACAGAGATTATATGGAGATAAAACTACAAATATTACAGCAGGAGGCAATATAAATATAACTGCTGAAAAACTAGGGAATGGAGAATATACAACAGGAACATCTGTTATAACAACAAAAGAAGGAATTACACATGGAATAGTATTTAACAACCAAAATAATATTAAAAAAGATGGAACTATTCAAGTGGAAGATTTTACAAAAATACCTGAAGGGGATAAAGGATTATTTAAAGTTAATCAAGATTTAGCAGATATAGAAGCAAAGGTTGAAGGCAGAAAAGAACCTAAATTTTCATATCTTGTTGAAACAAATGTAAAATTTATTGATAAAGGATATTATCTTGGTTCAGAATATTTCTTCAGCAGGATAAATTTTAATCCTGAAAAAGATATAAGACTCCTTGGAGATTCTTTCTATGAAACTACAATAGTTAATAAGGCGATATTTGAATCAACAGGAAGAAGATATTTAAATGGTGCAGCAACAGATAAAGAACAAATGCAGATTCTTTATGATAATTCTGTAAAAGCTATGGAAGATTTTAATTTGTCTATTGGAGTTGCCCTTACAAAAGATCAAATAAATAATTTGAAAAATGATATCATATGGTATGTGGAAGAAGAAGTAAATGGAATACCTGTCCTTGTTCCAAAAGTATATCTGTCAAAAGAAACACTGGCTTCTTTAGATGATATAAAAGGAAACCAAATAAATGCAGGAAAAGAACTTAATATTAGTGCTCTTGCTGTAAATAATATAGGTTCTCTTTTAGGAGAAAAAGGAGTAACAATAACAACAGATAATTTAATAAATGAAAGTATGAGAAATGGAGCTTATGCTGATATATCAGGAGAAAGTATAACTATATTTGCCAAAAACGATATTATTAATAGAGGGGGAAATATAGGAGCAGATAAAAATCTTATTTTAAACAGTGAAAATGGAAGCATATTGAATGAAACCAAAGTTGTAATAAACAGAAATACTCATAGAGATATAATAACAGATATTACAGGAATAGGAAATATGAGTGGAGATAATGTAAAAATTTCTGTAGGAAATAGCTTTACAAATGCAGGAGGACAAGTTCAAGCGAATAAAGATGTAAATATATCAGCTGGAAAAGATATTAACCTTACTTCTGTGGAAACAGTAACTAGAAAAGAGACAGGAAGTAGCAGAAATTATACTGTAAATGAAAAAGTACAAAATATAGAAAGTACAATATCAGGAGAAAATATAAATCTTCAGGCAGGAAAAAATCTCAATGCTATAGGTTCTGATGTTACAGCAGGAAATAATCTTGATATAAAAGCAGGAGAGAATGTCAATATAGCAGCTTCTGTTGACAATGAAACATATGAAAAGCATAAAAGTTCAAGTGGATTTTTCAGCAGCAAAGAAAGTGTAGATGTAAAATATAACGAAACTATAAAAGGCAGCAATTTTATTTCAGGTAATGATATGAATATATCAGCAGGAAATAATGTTAATGTTGCAGGAAGTAATGTTGTAAGTGAAAACAATCTTAATCTTGAAGCAGGAAATAATGTTGTAATATCATCTGCATTAGAGGGAAGTTCACAATATCACGAAAATGTGAAAACAGGATTTTTAGGACTGTCAGGCAGACAACAGAAAGATAAAGAAATAGATTATACAAATGTTAAATCTTATGTAGGTGCAGGAGAAAATATTAATATTAAAGCTGATAAAAATGTTACAGTATTAGCTTCTGATGTTGAAGCAAGAAATGATGTTAATATAAATGCGGGAAAAGATGTCAATATTATTGCAGGAGATGACATAAGAATAAAAGAAAGTGAAAAACATAAACATAAAACAAGTCTTTTCGGCGGAGTTAAAGATCTTAATTTTGAAATTGGAATGAAAACAGAAATATCTAAAAATAAAAATTCAACTCTTGATACAAAGGTTACAGGAAGTAATATATCAAGTAGAGGAGATGTAAATATCTCTTCAGGTAAAGATATAAAAATAGAAGCAAGTAATATAGAAGGGAAAAATACAAATCTTAAAGCAGAAAATGAATTGAATGTTACAGGTCGTGATGAACTTCATGTAAGTAAAATTAAAAATGAAAAAGGAGAAATAAAGATAACAGCAGGAGTAAATCTTGGCGGAATAAAAGATACTGTGGATTCTGTTGTCAATATGGTAGAAAGTGCAAAAGATATTCCTAAAGCAGGAGGAGTTATAAAAGATTTAGCAAGTGGAAAAGATTTAAATGAATCTCTTGAAGGAAAAGAAGATTCTATAAATGCTCTTAATACTTGGCTGAATGGTCCTGCTGATGGAGGAGTAAGTGCAGGAATTTATGCAGGAGCAGAAGCAGTTAAAGATAAATCAGAAGTAAAAGTAAAAGATACAATAGGAAGTACAATAATTTCTGAAAATGATGTTAATCTAAAAACAGATAAAGGAGATATGAACTTTACAGGAACAGATATTTATGCAGGTAATGATATAAACATTAATTCAGGAAAAGATATAAATATTTCCAGTGGAAAAGAAAAATCTGAAAACAAAACTTCTTCTCAATCTGTAAATGGACAAATTAACATAGTAACAGGTCAAATATCAGGAGGAATTTCTGTAAGTGAAGGAGAAAGTAAATCAGAAATTAATAAAACTTCCAATTTCTATGCAGAAAACAACATTGATATTTCAGGAAAAGATATGACTGTGAAAGGTGGAAATATTAAAGGAGAACATATAAAAATTGATGTTGATAATCTTCATGTTGAAAGCCTTCAAGATAAGTCTTCGTCTTCAGATAAAAGTGTCAATGTTCATGGAAGTTCTGATAATAAAAATAATACCTCAACAGGTGCAGGAATGACTTCAGGAAAATATGATAAGGAATGGGTTGAAAATCAAACTTCAATTATAGGAAGAGAAAATTCTCATATTACAGTAGAAGGAAATACTCATCTTGAAGGAGGACTTTTAGGTGGAAAAGACACAACTCTTAATACAGGAAGTCTATCTTTCAATGATATTAAAGATCATGAAAAAGGAACTAATATAGGATTAAGTGAAAATATATCTAAAGGTCAAAAAGATGAAAATTCCAACGACTATACATCGCAACTAGATTACAGTGCAACAGACAGGGAACAGATAACTCATGCAACAATAGGAGCCGGAACAATAACAGTAGGAGGAAAAGAAGAAAATCCTGAAGGATTGAACAGAGATGAAAGCAAGGCACAGGAAATAACAAAAGATATTACTGTAAATGAAATTACAATAAACCATCAGACAGAAATAAGAGATTGGAACAAAGTTAAAGAAATTATGTCAGAACATGGACGAAATCTAGGAAGAGATTTAGATAAACTAATGGGATATAAAGACGGAAAACTAGAAAAAGAATTAAGCGAAAGTTGCAATGAAGTATATGGAGAAATAGAAAAAATAATAGACAAAGATTTAAAAAATGAGATATTCGGAATAATTCCAACAGAAGCAACTAATGGGGGAATATACGGAGAACCAAAAGCACTGATAAGAGGTCAGGAAAAAATATATGTAACAACATATAAAACAGTCTTAGACCGTAATGGAAAAGAAATCTATGATGAGAATGGAAAAATAAGGCTGGAAGCTGAAGTTAAAGAAATTACTCCACAAGAATATGCTAAACTGAAGGCAGAAAATTCTAATATAAAGACATCATTAAATGGAATTTTAAATACATTGGAAGGAGCAACAGAAGGTACATTTAATGGAACATTAAGCCCTGAAGATTTGGAAGCATTAAAAACAGGAGCAGTTCAAAAAATAACAGTGCATAATCCAAGTAATGGAATAGTAGCAGATTTAATAGAATCAGCAGTAGGAAAAGTTGGAATAATGATGAATAGTAATATAGGAGCAAAAGACTTAACAGAAATAGTAAAATCAGACCCATCAATACTAAATGGAATGATAGCCCACAGTCAAGGAACAATAAAGTTTACTCAAGTATTGAAAGAACTAAATAAAACAGAGGAGGGCAGAAAATTAATAAAAGATAATGCCAAACTGATAGCAGTAGCAGGACCAGCAGTAGGAACAAAAGAGCTGCAGGAAATCCAAAATATAGTAGGAAAAGATAAAGTAAAAATACTGAATAATGACAAAGATATATTAAACTATATGACAGGAAATGAGGTAACAACTATAAATGAAGAAAAGCACCCAATAGTAAACTACAATATTAATTTTATTTATGATGAAAATATAGGAAAATATATAAGACCAGAAGAATTGAAATATGATAAAAAAGATAAAAATGGAAATATTATTTACGATTCCAATAATGTTCCTCAAAAAGGAAATATTTCGGGGGTAGTGGAAAAAGTAAATGGAAGAAGTACAAAATCAATAATTCAGCGAATGAGAAAAAATATTTTCAATAAAAAGAAAGGTGAGAAATAATGAAAAAATTATTAATTAAATTAGTTACTTCTATAATGATTCTATTTATTTTCACAGGTTGCTATACTTTGAGTAAAATATATAGTTACAACGGTGGACCTGTAGATAAACCTAAAAATTATTATGAATATAGAGATTATATATATATATATACTTTTGTTATGAAACAAAGTGATGAAAATAGTCCAGTTAGAATCATTAAACTTGTTCCTGAAAATAAAAAAATAAAATTTAAAAATATAAATATTTTAAATGACAAAATAAAAATAATTTATAATAAAAAAATATATTATGCAGATGTATCAAAGGATAAGACAGCTATTTTTTTAAGTGGTTTAAATATAATAGGGGACTTTATAATAGAAATAGGAGAAGTAAAGATAGATAATAAAAAAATAATAAAAGTCCCTCCTTTGAAGTTAAAACAATATGTAAAAGTAACTAAATATAATCCAATAGCAGATGGTTTAAATATTGATACTTCGCAAGATATTTATTATGGACCAGTAGAAGGGTATAAAGGAAGATAGTTGATATTTTAAAAGCGGCCTGAAATTATTCAGGCTGCTTACCAAAATAAGAAATGGAGGAATTTATGAAAAAAATACTTATAATTTTATTAGTAACAGCATTAATAGGGTGTAGTAATACAAGCAGAAATACAGAAAATAATGCAGAGAAAATAAATACTGGTATAAATTCTTTAATAACAGAAAAAGAGAAACAGGATTTAAGTAATGGTAAATCATTATCAGTTATAACTATTGATAATCCTTCTCATGGAGTTCTTGGTGATGGCTTGGGGGCATTGGTAAGTAAAGTTCGTGGAAATGATAAGCAGACAATGACAGCTGTAAATTTAATATTGAATAATCCAGATACTATTTTTGTTTCTCAAAATTCAGATACCCTGTTAAAAGCAATAAAATATTTAGGAAATACAACTGAAGGAAAGAAAATTTTACATAGAACAAGATTCATATTTTTAAATAGTCCACTTACAGGTGTTTCTTTTATTAGCAGACAAGAAATAGAAGATTTATCAAAACTGTATAAATTTAAATATTCTTATCCAGAATAAAATATAGTCTACTATTCTTTTAATATTTTATATACTAAAGAAAAATAGATAAAAAAAATAAATATTATATTCTTTATAATAAAATTCCGCAGACATTGTCTGCGGAATTATTAAATTATCTTTATTTAATTTCTTTTTTCAAGATTTGCCAGTATCCTGAACGATTATTTCCAATTCTTTCAATATAGCTATTTTCTTTAAGTAAAGAAATTATTCTTTCTAAAGTTCTTTTACTTATATTCAAATTTTCCATAATATTCTTTTGTGTTGTTTCGGGATATTGTTTTAAAAACTCTAATACAAGAGGAGTGTTTTCTTCTATTTTATTTTTTGAACCATTGGCGACATTCTCGGCGACATTCTTGGCGACATTTAAAGCCTCAAATCTTATCATTATATCTTCAGGATAAACTGTATATTTTGGAAGTGTTGTGCCATAATTTCTACAAGCCTCACATATCTTTTCAATACCCCTTCCCCAAGTTTCTATAAATCCAGCTCTAAAAAATCCATTGGCGATATTTGGGTTAAATGGTTTTGAACGATGTTTTCCCATAAGAGTTTCAACAGTCCAACCTGATGGAAGAATACAATCATTAGAAATATATAGTTTATCTTTATAAACACTTATTTGAATAGGAATTTGTGTTGCATAATTTTTATGAACTATGGCATTATAAACAGCTTCTCTTATAGCTGCTTTTGGAAACGGAAATGTTTCTACTCTTGTAACTCCCTCATAAGTTATATTAGCTTTTAAATATTTAGTAAAAATAAGGTCTATCACTTTATCAGCTTGAGATATTAAAGAACCGTGTATCTCGTCCATATAGCTTATTTCAGAATCACTTTCAAAAAATCCTATTTTTATATATGCTCCATTAATCCATTTTTCAGGATTCTGATGAAATAACATCATTCCTGCTCTTAGAATTTTGCCATCTTTAATAAGTCCTAAACTATCTAAAAGCTGTTCATTCGTCATGTTCAAATCTTTTTCGTCCATTCTTTTACTTAAAATAGCTTGTTTTCTAAAAATATCAAAGCTATCTCTCCAAAAGTCATCAGCAGAAAGATTATCTAGTGGTATACTGTCCCAAGTTATCCCTGTTTTTTCAAAAAGAAATTGTGTAAGTGCAGCACCTTTTAAAAGCTGTTTTGTACTTCCACTTCTATAATGGTATTCCCCTTTATAATTTACAGGATATGAACTTGGTAGAGTTACTATTTCAAGATAGTCTTTATTTTCTTCAGAATATAAATTTACATCAACAATTATTCCAAAAACATCTCTCACTTTATTAGGAATATCTTCCAAAAGCTTTTTGGCATTTGCAATTCCTGTAACTGTTCCATCATCATTTTTTCCTATATAAATTTTACCGCCCTGAGTATTGGCAAAACCACAAATCTATTTTAAATAATCTTCTTTCCAAGTTTCTTTCCATTCTATATTTTGTTTTTCTTTATCTATCATAATTATCCTCACACAGAAATCTGAAATCATTTAAACTATTTCATATAATTATATCATATTTAATGAGAATTTTTATTATGTTTAATAAAAATATCAAAATTATCTTTATCTATCCAATATTTTTCATTATTCATTAAAATATTATGAATTTTATTAAACTCATAATTTATCTGATTTAACTGTCTTTTATAAAAAAACATCATAGTAATATTAATTATAAAAATTGCTATAAAAACAATTAAAATAGTTCTATCAAGTAAATAATAAAAATATTCTCTTTTATTTATATTTTTATTAGCTTTTTCTGAAATTAACATAATTTGTTCTTCTGATTTCTTAGCTATATTTTTATTACTATCTTTTATATGCTTACTAATTTCAAAAATATCAGATGAATTTTTTTCTATATTTAATAAAATATTTTTAAAGTCATTAAGTTTCAACTCTTTATTTATAGTCTCAATTCTTTCTATCATTATAGGAATTTTTTCTGAAAAATTTTCAAGAGTTTTAATGACTTCTTCTGATTTTTTATCAAGTTCAGCTAAACGATTTTCAGCTTTTACTTTTAAGGCAACATTATCTAAAGTTTCTATTATTTTTTCATTACTATTTGATAAATCATTAATATTCATAAGTCCTCCTACAATTCAAATTCATACACTTTTTCTTGTTTTTTAAGTATTTTTAAATCTCTTTCTTGAATTTTTTTCTCTATGGTATTTTTTTCTTTTGGCTTTTCAAATCCCATTTGAGAAGCTATTTTATCTAAACTTTCCTTTCTTTTATTTTCTTTATTTAAATTAAAAATTTCCAATAGTTTATCTTTATTAAAATCAGGAATATTAAAAGTTTTTTCTAAATTAGAAAGTCTGAATTTATCTTTTTTCCCTTTAAGAATCTTTTTATCAACTGTAAAAACAATATGCTTTTTATTTTCTACCCACTCTGTAGAATATCCATCCTTTTGCATGTTAAAAATAAAATTTTCTTTTGATGTTGATACTTTCATATTTTTTATTATTTTTTCTGCTAGTCTTGTAATATCTGCTCCTTTTTTAATTATTTGATATTTATTTTTATCATAGCTTACAATATCTCCTTTTTCCCTTGTAATCTTTTTGTTATCTATACCGTAGTATTTGCATATCTCATCATTTAATTCCTTTTTAAAGACTAAATTACGAGCTTCTTCATGTAATTTTTCTCCTGTTTCAAAGTTTACAGTATTAACTATGAAATGACTGTGAAGATGTTCTTTATCATTATGAACTGCTATAAAAACTTCGTGTCCTTGAAATGCTTTTTCAGCCCATTTAACAGCAATTTCTAACACCTTTTCTTTTGATATTTCATTAGGAGAAAAACTTTGAATATAATGACGATATTGTCTTCCGTCTGTCTTTTTAAAATAATCTTTAGTTTCAAAAAATTCATAAGCTATTTTTTTATAATTTTCACTGCAGTTTATTCCATAAGTTTCATATGCTTTTTCTCCAACATAATTTAAAACCTTTTTAAGAGAAGTATGAGTTTTTCCACTCTTTTTTACGACTTTAATAATTGCCATATTTTTACTATCTCCTCATGAAGTTTTTCTGCTTCATCAAGCTCATTTATCATTGCAGTACTATTTATTTTTTTAGCAATTTGATTAATATTATTTGATAAATTTCTTGTGGCTTTTCTTAAATCATCAAGAAGCTCATTATATTCTTTAATATCATAAAGTAAATTTTTTCTTATTAACTCTCTCAAAAATTCAGCTTGACTTATATTAAGTTTCTTTGCTTGATAGACTAACTTTATGTGGTCATCTTTTGTTAATCTCACTGTAAATTGTCTTAAATCTTTTTTCATAAATAGCCTCCACTTTCACATAAAATTTTTATAAATTTTTCTTCCCAAAAAAGAAAAAATTATAAAAATTAAAAGGGGTATTAGGGGAACTTTTCCCCTAACAAGCTCCAAATTGCGACAGCATATTTGAGTAGCTTGCTCACACTGTTTCACAACAATATTTAAGGGAAAAAACTTTACTTTTTAATGTCCAAAAAAATTAAAAAATAAAATTATAAACAGTGTGATACTAGCTCTTTCTTCTTAGACAAAGCAGATGTTGTTTAAACTCAAAAGTATTCATTCTAGCAAGTGTATTTTTATTTGTATTAAGTACTTCAATAGGAATATTTATTATAATATTTTCAATTTCATTTTTTAGGTTTTTATCAGAAATAATTCCAGCAAAATAAGAAAGCCATTTTCTTTTGTTTTCATCTAACAATTTTGGCTCTTCAGTTTTAATATTATATGTTGAATATTCCCATTCATTATTAAGTCCCTTATAAAGAACTGCATTAAAATTTTGACCTTTACCTTGTTTAATACATTCCAAAGTTAAATTATATATTTCTATAAATTTTTCTTCTGTTAAGTCTTTAATGTTTTTTCTAATATTTTTCTTAGTAGCATTGTTAAGTAAATTAAAAATATTTTTATCTAAAAACTCATAACTACTACTAATTTTTTTATCTTTTTCTAAATCAGTCTTTATATCCTTAGTAGTAGTTCTATTATTAGTATTTCTTTCTTTAGTATATTCTTTTATTAGTAGTGTTGGATTTGCCGAAGTCGGTATAGCCGAAATCGGCTTTTCCAATTGCGGTGAAACCTCTTTGTTTTCAATACTTTTCTTCTCTTCTTTTTCTTTTTTCTGTTTTGATATTTCTTTGTAATGTACAGTACAATTTTCAGGAATTTCTATAAAATTTTCTAAAATTTCTTCATACTTTGTGGGAACTTCAAAAACGAGATAAAAATTTTCTATTATTTTTCCTGACTTTCTAATTTCAAAATAGTGGCAATATCCAAATTCTCTAAGTTCATTTAGATATCCTCTTGTCTTATCTTTTTTATCTCTATCTTTTACTGTTGATAAATGATTTAAATTAATTTTCCAGTCTTCAGGTCTTCCTATTAAATATGTTAAAAGTCCAGAAGCTCCCCAAGATAATCTGTTATCATTGATTCCTGTTTTGTCTATTTGAATATATGGATTCTCTCTTTTTATTATTTTTACAATTGCCATTCTAAGCCTCCTAAAAATCAAACTCGTCCTTACTCGTCCGTTTATGAAAAAAATATTTAGGACGATTTAAAATTTTTAGGATTTAAAACATCAAAAAAAGCCATAAAAATCAACTTTTATAGCTTCCAACTAATTATATTTTCTTTTTCCATATTTCTCAAAATCCGTTTCCCCTAAAGGAGTGAGGGTTCAAGTCCCTCTCTAGGCACCACTAATAAATATAGTGTGATAATTAGGGGGCTGTTGCAAATTAATGATTTTTAATCATTAGTTTGCAACATTTTTTATTTTGATGTAAAAAAATAGAAATCATTTTATTGATTCCTTAAAATTTTTCATATCTTATTTATTTTTAGGCAATACAAAAAAACATCCCTCTTTTTTTATTTTTTACGCCCTTTTTAAAGGATGAAGTGTTGTTCCTTTTTTATTAGTTTTTCCTCTTTGGATTAAGCGATTTAAATTATACCCTAGACAAAATAAGCAAATTTCTCTTAATACTCTATTTTTTCCTCGAACTTTTAATTTTCTTAATTTCATATTTTCTTTTAAAACTGCAAATGCTCCCTCTACTTGAATACTTCTATTCATTCTTAAACATTTTCCATAAGCGCTTGATATATTTTCTTGAGATTTTTTAGATAACATTCTAAACTTTACATTGTAACCTATTGTCTTTTGTGTTTCTGGATTAAAAAAATATTGTCTTTTCCCATTTTTACTTGAATAAAGAAATTTTAATTCTAAACCATCTTTTCTAAAAAGTTTGTTTTCTTCATAGTCATATATTAAATTTTCAACTTTATTTAAATCTTTTTTAAATTTTCTAGTTTTTAATTTTTCAAAATATATCGGCTTTATGTATGAAGTATATCCCAGTTTTTCTAAATATTCATAATTGTCTATACTTTCATAGCCAGCATCAGCTACTATATTTTTAATATTTAAATCTAGTAATTTGATTTTTTCCAAAAAAGGAATTAGAGTTTTTGAATCAGAAGGATTTGAAAAAATATCATAAGCACAAATATATTCACTTACAACTCCAATTTGCAGATTATATCCTGGTTTTAATTATCCATTTCTCATGTAGTCATCTTTCATTCTCATAAAAGTAGCATCTATATCTGTTTTTGAATAGCTGTTTCTCTCTTTTAAATTTTGAAAATGTTTTGAATATTTTTCATATCTTTCTAAATATTCAGCGCATAGTTCAAAATATTTTTGTTCTTTTGATTTTCGTTTTCCACGTCCATGAACAAAATTAATATTTAAATTTTCAAGATAATGATAAATTTCAAAAAAAGAAGATAAATTAGAATTAAATTCTTGATTGAAATCAAGAACAAGAGCTTGAATTTTATCATTAAGTTTATTCCAATAATTTTTGACAGATTTTTTCCAAACGAAAGAATATCTATTAGCATAGGCTTCAATTTTAGTACCATCAATGTAAATATTATCAGTAGAGATATCTTCCATTTTAAAAATTTTTTTAATAAATTGTTCAAATAGATCAGGAAGTAAATGCTCAATTTTATTCAAAAATCTAGAAATAGTAGAATGATCAGGAAGAGTAGAATCTTGTAAAAGAAATCTAAACTTAATATTTTCTAGACAAGCATTTTCAATATCACGAGTAGAATAAATACCTCTAGAATAAGCATAAAGAATGATAGCAAACATTCTAACAGGATGTACCTTAGTTTTGTAAGAAAATACTTTCAAAAGTTTAGTAAAATCCATATCCACCAAAATGGCGCTAAGTTTTCTTACAGGGTCATCCTCAGAAATATGATATTGTAAAAGATTAAAAATTTTAGGTTGAATTAAATTAAAATACGTGTTATTATTAATTGGGTTTTTCATAGGTATATTGTATTAGAAATTTGAAAAAATTTCGAGTACTTTATACCTTTTTTAATGTAAAAAGAAAAAAGCTAAAGAGAGAAAAAATCTCTTCAGCTAATTTCAAAGGTTTGGGCTATTTAAATTTGCAACAGCCCCATTTTTTATAATTATAATATTTTTATTTAAAATCTACAAATATAATTTTAAGATTTTTTATGTCTTTATAATTAAGAGGTAAATTTTAAGGAAAAATTTTAAAAGTATTATCTATTGTCAATATACTGAAACTTCAAATTTTTGTACTTATTCTGTAATGATAATTTATGATACTTGGGTAGAGAAAGCAAAAAATGAAAAAGAAAATAACAGAGGTTTAGAATTATAAATAGAGAAATTTAGACTAGAGTAGATGAAGAGGAAGATTAAGAATTTATATAAAAATATAAATATTAAAAATAAAAGTTGGATATAAAAATATAATATATTATATTAATAAAGTATATTTTTATTTTTAAATAATTTGTATATGGAGGGATAGAATGATATTTGATTTAGTTGGCATTGGAGCAGGACCATTTAATTTGAGTTTAGGAATACTTCTTAAGGATACTGCATTAAAAAGTTTATTTTTGGATAAAAAAACAGATTTTTTTGGCATCCTGGAATGAAATTAAAATTTGCAACTATACAAAATAGTAATTTGAAAGATTTAATAAGTTTGGTTAAACCTACAAGTGAATATTCATTTTTTAATTTTTTATATGAAACAGGAAGATTAGAATCACATATAATTGCAAATTTTTCATTTACTTTAAGATGGGAATATGAGCAATATATTCAGTGGGTAATTTCTAAATTAGATACAGTAAGGATGGGTAATGAAGTTAAACTTATAAAAGAATATGAAGAAGGATTTGAGATTATTTTAAAAAATGATATTCAAAAACCTATTTTTGCTAAAAATATTTCTGTGGCTCTTGGGGTCAAACCACTTATTCCAGAATTTCTTGAAAATAATTTAAATGAAAGAATATTCCATAATAGTGAGTATCAGTTTCATTCAAAAAAAGGAGCCAAAAATATTCTTATTGTAGGGGGAGGTCAAAGTGCCCTTGAAATAGTAGTTGATTTATTCAATGATAAAAATAGTGATATAGAGTCAATTACAATGGTTTATCGTGAACCATTCACACATCAGATGGAAGATTCTCAATTTGCAGAAGATAAAATTTATACAGAAATGGGATTAAGTAATTTTTATAAACTTCCTTCTGAATTAAAAGAAAATCTTAATAAACAATATCGTTTTGCAAGTGATGGAGCATCCCCTCATACTATAGAAGAAGTTTATCAGATATTATATGCTAATAGATACTCAAAGATAGGAAAACAAATAAAATTTAATATATATAGTGAATGCTCAGTTTGTGATGTAACTGAAACTGATAAAGATTTAGATATTAAAGTAACTATAGAGAATATTTATTCTAAAAATCAAAAGATTATATCTGCTGATATGATAATTTTAGCAACAGGATATAAACAATACTTCCCTAAAGAAATTTTTTCAGATGAAATATTATCAAAAATAAAAAAAGATGATAATTATAATGTTTGTATTTCAGAAAACTATTCTTTAGAATACGAAGGAAAAGGGAAAATATTTTATTTGAATGGTGGAAAACATACACATGGTGTTGTTGACCCTAATTTATCTTTAAATGCTTCTCGTGCAAGAAAAATTGTATTATCTCTTGATAAGACATTTCCTAAACCAGTAAAACAAGACACAATTTTTGGAGGAACTATATGATATATCTCTTAATAGCTGTATTTTTATGGGGAACATCATTTATTGCTGGTAAAATTGCTTATGATATGCTTGATCCATCTTTAGTTGTTGCAATTAGATATGTACTTGCAAGTATAATTTTACTGCCTATGACTGTTTCTTTTATACATAAAGAAAAGGGAAATTTTAATAAAAAAGATTTTTTCTTGTTAATTCTTTTAGGAATTTTAACATATCCTCTCACTTCAATGTTACAGTTTATAGGGCTAAGTTTTACTTCAGCTTCAAGTGCAACAACAGTTATAGGTATTGAGCCTGTTATGATAACAATTGTTGGATTTATATTTTTTAAAGAAAAAGCCTCTCCTATTGTTTTCTTATTAGGTATTGTTGCTTTTTTTGGTGTAGCATTAACAGTAGGTGTTTCAGCACTTGAAAATGTATCTTTCTTTGGATGTTTTTTGATATTTTTATCTACTATAGTTGTTTCTTTTTGGGTTAGACTTTCAAAAAAAAATACTAAAGAAAATGAACTCAAATTATTATACAGCATTGACTATTCAATTAGGAACATTGTTTGCTTTGCCAATAATGTTATTTTTAGTTAAAAGTTGGGAAGTGCACTATTCATTGAAAGGGGTTATAGTTCTTTTATATCTAGTTGTTGGCTGTAGTATAGGTGCAGGATGGTTTTGGAATAAAGGGCTTGAAAGGAGTGAAGCAAGTAAAAGTGGATTATTTCTTGCCTTAGAACCAGTCTTTGGTATTTTGCTTGCTGTTTTGATATTAGGAGAGAAACTCAATTTTCTTTCAATAATTGGAATTATTTTAGTAATTTTATCTGCAACAATTTGTATGATACTTCCAAAAGAAGAATCTTAAAAAGGAGTATCAATATCAGTTCTTCCAATATGTCCGTAAGCTGCTAAATTTTGATATTTGAATTTTCCTTCTCTCAATTCAAGAGCTTTTTCTATTCCTCTTGGAGATAAATCAAAAATTTTTGAAATAGCCTCAGAAATTTTATATTCATCAACTTTTGAAGGATCTTTACCAGAGAAAGCTCCTCCACCATGTCTAAAATATCCACCATAAGTATCAACTATAATTTTTCTACCAGTAACACCTGTATCTCCATGAGGTCCTCCAATTACAAATCTTCCAGTAGGATTGATATAGTATTTTATATTTTCAGAACTTAAATTATATTTTTCTAAAACTGGTTTAACAACTTTCTCTATAACAGTTTTTTCAATTTCGTTATGTGCAACATCTTCATCATGTTGTACTGAAACAACTATAGAATCTACATGATCAATTTTTCCATTTTCATCATAAGCTAAAGTAACTTGTGATTTTTGATCTGGTCTTATCCATTTTATTTCTTCATTTTTCATCATATTAGTAAGTCTAACTAATATCTCTCTTGATAAGACAAGTGCAAGAGGCATAAGTTCTTCTGTTTCTCGAACAGCACCACCAAACATTATTCCTTGATCACCAGCACCACCGATATCAACGCCCATAGCAATATCTGGTGATTGTGCATGAATACTATTTAAAACTCCACAGTTAGAATCAAATCCCATTCCAGGTTTATAACCAATTTCATCTATTTTTTTCTAACTATATCTTGTACATCTATATATGTTGAAGTTGTTATTTCTCCTCCTACAACAACTAAACCAGTAGTACAAAAAACTTCACAAGCAACTCTTGAATTTGGATCATCTTTTAGACAAGCATCTAAAATGGAATCGGCTATTTGATCAGAAATTTTATCAGGATGTCCAGGAGATACAAATTCTGATGTAAAGTAATTAAAATTTTTCATTCTTTTCACTTCCTTTTTTTAATATTATGATCTTTAATAATAAATATGTTAAATAAAATAATTTAAATTAAAGAATAAAATTATTTATATAAGAATATAAATTTTTAGCTTCATCTCCTCTTTGATGAAGATAGCTACTTTCATTAATATTTTCTATTCCTTTTTCTGAAAGTAAGCCATTATAAAATAATTCATATTTTTTTAAACACTTCTCCATTGTACTATTTGTTGTATTATAATATTTGCTTAAATAAAATAATAAATTTAATTTTGAATAATCTTCAGCAGGTCTACGTGGGATACACCATTTATTATTTTTATCTAAAAATATTTTAGAATATTCCACTTTTGAAAAATCAAAATACTTCCCTTCTTCATCAGGAACTGAATAAGGATCTATTAGGATACAACAATATCTTACATAAAGAAGAAATATCTGCTCATTTTTTGGCTTGTCCATAAAACTTTTAATTTCATCTATATGTAAAGATTCTTCCAATACAGGATAGCTATCATTTAAAAATTCTAATAAATTAAAGGTTTCTATTTTCATTTTTTTATATAATTCCATAATTTCATGGTATAAATTAACCATGTCTTGAATAGAATATTTTGTAATAGGTCCTTCTGGATATAGCTTATAAATATATCTTTTTTGAGGATCTTTAAGAAAAATTTGATTTAAACTTACATCATTAAATAAGAATGGTGAATGAACAAAAATAGTTATATTTTTAGATTCAGCTATAAGTGGATTTTTACAAATAACTCCTTCTATTTCCATATTTTTTAGATATTTTACCCATTTTAAAATTTCTGTATCATTTACATTAGTGGAAGCAAGATAAATCTTCCCTTTTAAGGCATTAATAATAATTTTAGTATAAGTTCCTTCTGCTAAATTAGTTGCTCCAAAATAATTAGAAAAACTAATAATATTAATATCATTTCTACCTCTTTTTTCTAACAGAATTTTAATAAAATAAGCAGAACTTAATTCTGGTGAAACTAAAACAATTGTTTTCAATTTTTTTAGTGAGGTAAATTGGATATTTTCCAATAAGTCAGAGTAAGCATCACAAGGAGTTGCTAAAATAAAAGTTTCCCATTCATCTAATATTTCTTTATAGTTTTGAATAATAGGTTTTACTTCAGTATTCCCATAAGCAATTAGTGGTAATTCAGTTTTAACTTTCCCTTCTAAAATGAATTGTTCTTTTTTCAATTCTTCATAGAATTTTTGAGCTTTTAAACTATCTCTAATTTTTAAACCAACTTTATTAGAACCTTGTTTTCTTAAAGTTAGATATAAATGAAGAGCAACTGGACCATTTCCAAAAATTAACACATTATTAATATTATTATTTTCCATAGCTCACTCCTTTTCTAATAGAAGAGTATCATAAATAAAATCTCTATCTCTAATAACTGTTTTTATAAAAGTTTTTATTTCTTTTTGATATATTGGATAATTGAACAATTCCTTTAATTCATTCCCATAACGTAAAATTAGTTTAGTTGTAGCAGGAATAGTACTACGAATATTTTCTAAAATTTCACATTTTAAAGGAACTAAAGAAGCAATAATAATATGTGAATATTTATTTAAAGGTAAAGAAAATAGGTCATCTTCAAATATAATATTAGGAAATCCTAATTTTATGGCTACTTTTTTTGATAAGTCTAAAGCTTCCTTATCAATATCTACACAAGTAATCTCAGCTCCTGTTTCTTTTATAATAGTGAATGCAGTAATAGGCATAGATCCAGATCCTACAAACAAAATACGATCTTGTGAAGTCATTTTATAATCATGGATTTCTTGTTTTACAGTAAGTTTTAGTTCTTCTCCATATTGAAAACAACTATTAGCATCTTCTAATATCTTTCTAGCTTCTTCTTTTTCAATAATACCAAGTATTTTAGTAGATAAATCTCTAATTGATATAACATATGTTCTAATATCTTTATTTTCAGCAACTTGAAAAAAAGCTAAATGATTATCTTTCTTTATAATAAAAGAACATAATTCATCTATATTAGTTTTAAGCAGTTCAAAATTCTCCTCTATTTTTGTATTTTCATATAATTTTAGAGATTCTTTCAGTTTAAATTCTAATACTTTTAAATCAAATAATAATGATTTTGACAAATTTATCCCCTCCTTATTTGTCAATTTTTTTATCAAGATAAACTCAATGTTTACAGCACTTAAA
>ERZ506905.59-NODE-59-length-84113-cov-31.165_pt1 | contig 84113 bp, 84 predicted proteins | sample MGYA00513175_ERZ506905 | MGnify/ENA metagenome assembly ERZ506905
TTAAAGGATTACTAAAAAAAATGGTTATGATAGGAGTAGTTGTCTTAGCTCATCAAATAGATTTACTATTTGAAGGAAAGTTTGCTGTTAAAAGTTTGACAATAGGAATATTATTAAGTAATGAGGGATTAAGTATCTTAGAAAATGCTTCCATTTGTGGAGTTCCTATTCCTGAAAAATTAAAAAATATGTTAGAGCAATATAAAGATAGTAAGAATAAAAAATAGATAATTAAAAATCCACAAATTATTGGTTTGTGGATTTTAATTTTTCTATATCTTCATATATACTTTTTATAATATTTATTAAATTTAAAAGATTATAGGGATAATAATAAAATCTTCTTACTTGAAAACTTTTATTAATTAAAATAATAATTCTAGCTATATTACTAATACAATCTTCATAACATTTTAAAATATCTAAATTAATTTTATTTTTATTATTCAAAGCTTTTATTATATCTTGAACAATAAATTTATATTTAAATAAAATTTTCTCTTCTTCAAAATTTATAGGATTAATATAATAACTCATATTTAATTTTGATAAAATATATCCTAAACATATTAATTCTTTTTTTAATTCGAAAAAATATTCAGATATTAATGTATTATTTTTTAAAAAATTATCTAAATCTTTTAATAACGGTGTTAATATCTCACCTTTAGTGGCATCTTCTTCTAATTTTATTAGATAGTAATTAAAACTATCTAATTTTTCTTTTAAATCTAAAAGTACAATAAATTTTTTATTAGATAATATTGTTGATAAATTTGAAGTAATTATATCAGTATTTATTATATTAAAATCTTTTTGTCTTTTAGTAATCTCTTCAATTTCATAAGAATCATCATAGCCATCAAGAGTAGCAAATACAGTTAAAAAAGGCATATAATGTTCTTCTAATTTACTAGAAAGATTTTCAACTATATAATGAGTATATAAATTCATACTTTTAATAGTAGCTTCATTATCTAAGTTTTTTTGATACCAAATAGCTCCAACAGCTCCTAAAACTCCTAAATATCCTCCAAGAAATCCAAGCCAACCATCTACTGTAATTTCTTCTGAAAAGTATTCTAAAATTCCAATAAAAAGAATTGGAATTAATAATAAAACTATAATTGCTTTTAAATTTTTCTTAATAAATTCTAACATAAGATAAACTCCCAATATACTTTAATAAATAATTTTCACTATGATTATACTGTATAATTAATAAAAGTCAATATTAAAGAAATTTTTTTATAATAATAAAAATTTTATAATTATTGTATTTTTTTATTTTAAATATTATAATTTTATTCGTATAGTAATTAAATAAAGGAGATAGATTTAGTTATGCAGTTAATATATTTTTGGGATGGTAATGAAAAGGGAATAAATTTCAATTCTAACTTTCACTTTGAAATAAAAAATAGATGTTTAAAAAGAATAAAAGATAAAGAAAAAAAACTTCCACAAAATTTTTTTGGAAAAGATATAGAAAATATAAATTGTTTTATTGGTAAAAATGGTGCTGGAAAAACTTCATTAGTAAAATCTATTTTAGGAGTTTATCATCATTTTTTAAAAGAAAAAAATATAATTGTTCTTAAAAAATTTATAAGTATTTTTGAAGAAAATAATGAATTATATATTTTCAGAGGAACAAAAAATATAAGAATTGAATTAGAGAATTTTATTTTAATTGATGAGGAAAAAGATTTTAAAAAATATTTTGATTTAAAATATATTTATTATACAACAAATTTAAGTACAACATTTCCTTCAAGTATTAATACTAATATTATTAACCTTTCCTTAAGGGAGCAATTAAATAAATTTTTAGAAAAAAAAAGTAATAAACTTTTTCTAGATACAGATCCTGAGAATTTTTTTGAAAAATATTATCAAAATATTTTTCAAGATATATTAGATTTTATAATTAATGAAGAAATTATTATAGAAAGTATTCCAGATAAATCTTTTAAAGAAAAATTAATATCTATAAAAGAGAATGGAGAAATTTGTTGTACTTTAAATATAGAAAATTTTATAGTTGAAAATAAACTTTTTGGAAAAATTATGTCATTTTCCAACTTTAAAATATCAAATAAAAATGAGATAATATTTGAAGTTATTTGGGGATATCTAACTCGGTGGCTATTTATTAATATAGGTCAAAAAATTATTAAAGAAGAAATTATTTATGAACTTGTAGAAAGACCTCTAGAAAAAGAATTAAAAATTTGGGTAGTAGAAATGGTTAATATTTTGATATCAAAAATTAATTCATATAAAATTAAAAAAAGAGCAGTTTTAGATATACAGGTATTAGAAACAATCAAAGAAATTTTAACTTACAAAAATGTGTATTTTTATGAAAAGGAAATGACTTTTAGTTATTCAGAAAATAAGGAACTTTTAAAAAAAATTTATACTTTACCTCAATTAGATTATCAAGAAGATTTATTCAAAATAGGATTTAAAGAAAAATTTAGTAGTGGAGAACTTGAATTTCTTAATTTAATAATTGCTTTAAAAAAATGTGGAGATAATGTTCAGGAGAAAAATATAATTTTCTTTTTTGAAGAACTAGAAGCATTTATGCATCCAGAATGGCAAAGAAAAATAATTGATTTTTTATCTAATTTAAAAGCTAGTTTACCTTGGTTACAGAATAAAAAAATTCAAATAATTTTAACATCACATACTCCATTTATTGTAGGAGATTTGCCAGAGACGAATATAATATTTTTAGAAAATAAAAAAGTGGTAGAAAATTCAACTAAAACTTTTGGAAGTAACATCTATGATTTATTTAAAGAGAATTTCTTATTAGAGTCTTGTTTTGGAGAATTTTCAAGAAAGAAGATAAAAAAGGTAATTGATTTATTAGATAAAGAAAATGGAAAATATAATATCGAAGAAATAGAAAAAAATATAATTGAAATAGAATTTATAATAGATAGTATAGGAGAACCTTTAATAAAAAATAGACTAGATAAAATGTATAATGATTATAAAGAATTTAAGAATATAGAAAATTTAAAAGATAATATTGAAGAAATTAATTTTAAAAAGTATATTAAGGAAAACAACTTAAATTTAAGTGAAGTCATAAAAATTTTGGAGGAAAAGAAAAAATGATAAGACTATCTAATATAGATGATATTATTAAAGAGCAACATAAGAAATGGTTTAAATCATATATAGAAAAAAACTTAGAAGAAAAAATTAAAGAGCTGGAAATAGTAAGAAATCCTTCAAATTCTAATTTTATAGAATTTTTAAAAGAACTAAAATCAATAGAAAATTTAGCTATTATAGAGAATGAAGAGATGTTGCAATTAATTGATAGATTTCATCAATTAAATTTTCCTAAAGAAGATTTAGAAATTTTAGAAAAAATTTTTAATTACGACTATTTTTCAAAACTAGAACCTCTCAAGTGGAGTAGACATAAGTTATTAACAAGCTTAGGTGTAAAAGTTTGTCCATATTGTCAAAGAAATTATATAACTTCTTATACATTAGAAGAAAATAAAGTAGAAAAAGCAACTGCTGATTTAGATCATTTTTATCCTAAAAAAGATTATCCTTTTTTAGCTCTATCACTATATAATTTTATTCCAAGTTGTTCAATTTGTAATAGTAGAATGAAACTTAAAAAAACTACTTATGACAAAGATAACAAAAAAAATAGTATAGTCTATCCTTATATAGATAATTTTAAAGGAGTTTTTAAGACAAACAACCAGCTTTTAGAAGTTTTATTAGGAAGTAGAGATACATTTGAAGTAATTATTGATGATCAAGAGGATTCCAAAACTCATGCTACTATAGATATGTTTAAATTAGATAAGATTTATAAAGAGGCTCATAATGAATATTTATTACATATGATGGAGAGTATTAAAAATAAACCTGAATCCTATTTAAAATCTATAGCTGAATTTTTTATAAAAGAGGATAGCCAAGATAAAGAAGAGTTAGAAAAAGTTATATTAGATAATTTAAAAGCAATAGTTCTTGAACCTTATAAATTTAAAATAGAAAATGGTGAGCCATTAGCAAAATTAACTAAAGATATATTAAAAGAATTTGAAATCGAAATTTAATTATTCCTCTCTGCTCCAATTTATGATATAATTAGTATAAGATAAAGGAGTGGTTATGGAAAAGAAATTGGAAACAAGAGAAGATAGAGTAAAAAACAAGTGGGTAGGAACTCACGTATCTACTACAGGTGGAGTATTTAACGCACCAATCAATGCCAATAAGATAGGTGCTAAAGCTTTTGCACTATTTACGAAAAATCAAAGAAGATGGGAAGCAAAACCATTAACAGATGAAGATATAATGGAATTTAAAAATAATCTTCAAAAATATGGTTACTCTCCAGATCACATATTACCTCATGATAGTTATCTTATCAATCTAGGAGCTGAAGATATGGAGAAAAGAGAAAAATCTCTAAATGCTTTTATAGATGAGATAAGAAGATGTGAACAACTAGGACTTAAATATCTCAATACACATCCTGGTAGTCATCTCAATGAGATAAGTGAAGAGAAATGTATAGAAAATATTGCTGATTCTATAAATAAAGCTTTAGCTGTTACAAAAGATGTAATGGTAGTATTGGAAAATACAGCTGGGCAAGGTTCTAATATGGGATATGACTTTGCTCATATAGGAAAAATTATAGAGAAAATAGAAGATAAAAGCAGGATAGGAGTTTGTTTAGATACTTGTCATACTCTAGCTGGTGGATATGAATTAAAAGATGAAGCTGGATATAATAAAACAATGGAAGAATTTGAAAAACATATAGGTTTTAAATATCTAAAAGGAATACATCTAAATGATGCTAAATTTGATACTGGAAGCAAAAAAGATAGACATGATAGTATAGGAAAAGGAGTTCTTGGAGAGGAATTTTTTATTAGATTTATGAACGATAGAAGATTTGATAATATGCCAATTATTCTGGAAACTATTGATGATAGTATCTGGAAAGAGGAAATAGAGTATTTATACAGTCTAATTAAGTAAAAAATTAATAAAATATATTATATTTGGTGGAAAGTTAAACTTGAATTAAAGGAGTTTTAATCATGAAAAAAATACTTATTTGTTGTTTAATTTTCACTAGTCATATTTTGATAGCACATCCACACATTTTTTTTGAAAATAGTTTTAAATTAGAAAATTCTTCTAAAAATACTATTAATTTAAAATTAGAGTTAATTCTTGATGATTTAAATAGTGAATTAGCTAAAGAAAGCAGTGATAATTCACATTTTTATAATGATATTTCACAAGACTTAAAATTTTATTATAATGGAAAAATATTACAAAATAATATTATATCAAAGAATATGAGATATAAAGATAATAATTTAATTATTGATCTAGAATTTAGTTATATTTCTCCTTTAAAAAAAGGAGATAAAATTCAGTTAACTATTTATGATAAAGAGTATTTTTATGATTATGATTATGACAAAGATTCTTTAAAAATAGGTTTTTCTCATAATAATTTTAAACTAACTTTTAAAGAAGATAAAACTCAGCCATATTATTATAATATGGTATATCCTAAAGTTTATGAGGTAGATATTGATGAAAAATAAAATATTCCAATTATCAATATTTATACTTTTAATTTTAGCTTATATTTACCATCGAGAACTATTTATTACTCAACAAAAATTAACATTATTACTTATGAAGAATATTACATATGCTTTAAAAAATAAAAAAGTTATATATTATATATTTTTTATTTTTTTATATGGTATGCTTCATTCTCTTGCACCTGGACATGGAAAATCTTATATTTTAAATTTAAGCTTAAAATATAGTTTATTAAAACTTTTAATAATATCTGCTCTAATAGCTTATGGACAAGGATTAGTTAGTTATTTTGTAGCTACTTTTTTTATTAAATCAATATCTCAACTTCAAAATATAGATTTAATAAGTAAAAATATTTATAGTATTACTTTAATTTTATTAGCTAGCTTCAATTTAATAAATGAATTTAAAAATAAACATATTGAAAATTCAAAATTTATATTTGGATTATTTTTTCCTTGTTCTGGGATATTAAGTGTACTTTTATTAGGAAATATGCTAAATAAAAATATACCTTTTGGATATTTAATTCTAGCTATGTCTAGTGGAATATTTTTAACATTAAGTATTTTTTCTTTTATTATAAAAAATATTACATTTTCTTTTAAGTTGAAAAAAAATAAAAATTACATAAAATATTCAAATCTCAGTTTAAACTTAATAATTTTATTATTAGGAATATATATGTTATTTAAATAGGAGGACTTACTATGGATTTTTTAACAAGAAGAAGTATCAGAAAATATCAAGACAGAGAAGTAGAAAAAGAAGTTATTGAAGAACTTATGAAAACAGCTGTTGTATCTCCAAGTGGAAAAAATGGAAGACCATACGAGTTTATAGTTGTTACTGATAAGGAAAAAATAAAAAAATTAGCTCATTCTAAAGAAAGTGGAGCTCAATTTGCTGAAAATGCTCCTCTTATGATATTGACAGTGTGGCATGAATATCCAACAGGAGAAGATGATGCTTGTATAGCTAGTACAATTATTCAACTAAAAGCTCATGAGTTAGGGCTTGGGTCTTGTTGGTTACAAACTAAAGGAAAATTTGATGCTAATGGAAAATCTTGTCATGATAATATCAGAGAGATTTTAGAAATACCAGAAGATATCTATATTAGCAATTTAATATCATTAGGTTACCCAGCAGAAGAAAGACCTGCTTATACAGAAAAAGATATGGATATGAGTAAAGTACACTATAATAAATGGTAAAAAATAAATTTTTAAAAATCTAAAAGTGATAAAAATTGAAAAATAAAGAGAGCAGGTGAGTTAAGCTATACTTGCTCTTTATTTTTAACTTTAATTATTTGTTTTTTCATAATCCTCTTAGTTGGTAACATATGTTACTGAAATATATCTATAATTATGATACTATTTATTTAGATAAAAAGTTAAATTTGGAGGTAAACAATAATGAGTAATATCATAAAAAATATAGAGGATTCAAAATCTTTAACTTTAAAATCTCAAATAGATTATAAAGAAAATTCTGTAGAACAACTTATATTAGCAAAAAATCAAGGAGTTACAATGATTTTATTTGCTTTTGATAAAGGAAAAGAGATTCCTACTCATACAGCTCCTGGAGATGCATTTGTTACTTGCTTAGAAGGAAATGGAAAAATTATTTTAAATGGAATGGAACATAATCTTAAAGAGGGAGATTATATTCTAATGCCAGCTAAAGAACCTCACTCTGTACATGCTTTAGATAAATTTAAAATGTTACTAACAATTGTAATATAATAAAATAGGGCTATATTAACAGCCCTATTTTTTCTATATCAAACTTTTTAGAAACGATATTGTAGTTGTGTCATAAAGACAGTATCAGCCTTTTTATAATCATCTAGTCTTAAGTCAACGTTAAATGATAATTGAAAATTATCATTTAATGTTTTTCCTATTCCAAACCCTAACCAAGTTGTATTTTGTATTTGTTCTATTCCTTTAAATCTATGTATACTCTTCCCATCTGTAAAATGTCCTTGGAAACTTAAATCTCTATTACCTATATTTAGTTGATGTGTTAAATGTCCTGTGAAAGTATAACTCGAAACATTAATCTCTCCTTGTAATCCAAAATTTAAATTTTGGTTTACATATTCTTTATCATCAGCTATAATTCCCCAGCTTGCTCCATTTTCACTAAATTTTCCTCTTTTTAAATAATCTATAGAATATCCTACAAAAGGAGTTAAATATTTATAATGTTTTCCAAATTCAATATATGATGATAACATTACATCATCATGATTAATTTTTCCTACTTCTATTTTACCATCTCTTGTTAAAAGACTACGTTCAACAGTTGTATCAAAATTTGTAATTCCAATACGCCCTAAAGTATAAAAATTATTATCTAAATATTTTTTTCCATAGAAAGATAATCCAACTGAATCACTACCATATCTTCCAGCGTATTTTTCAAAGTTAGCTGAACCATTTGAAAAGGATATTGCCATTCCAGTTTGAAAATTACCTATTCTTTTATCTAATCCAAATTGTCCACCATTTATTTTTGTTTTAGCTGAAGAAAAACCGTCATCTTTCAATTTTCCATCAGAACCTTGGAAAGAAGCCCAACCTTGCCATTCATAATCACTATTATAAAAATCTTTTAGTGTAGATAAATGATTTGAAATTCCTCTATTTATATTTTGAGATTGAATAAAAGTTAAAGCTTGTGCTGAAGCATATATCTCTCCTGAAACAATTTCAGTAGTTTTCTTTATATCATCTACAGACATCGAAACTATAGTTTTTCCAAGTTCTTTGTCATTTTCAGTAAGTTTTCTAGAAGTAGATTTCTCATCTAATTCTTCTAAAGTAGCTTCTATCTTTTTAGCAGTGTCAATAGAATTTTCTTTAGCATCTCCTAAATACTTTACAACATTTTCTCTAGATATTCTTGCTACTAATTTATTATCCTTTTTATCTATATCTACTTTTCTAATTCCATTTATCTCAGCAGACTTTACTTCACCCTCTATATTTTTAGCTACTAAAATATCTCTCTTTTCTCCCTTCGGAAGCGGATATTCTTCAGAATAGATATTTATTTGTATACTATCAATACTAGCTTTTCCCAATACATTTAAATGAGAACCATCATTTATATATAACTTTCCTCCTTTATTTTCAAAATTCCCAACATAGACCTCTTTTCCTTTTAGCTCAACTTTTCCTTTATTTAAAAGAGTTCCGTACTCTTTAGAAAAATTTCCATAGTCATATTGATAATAACCTACTACCGAATTATTATGTAAAACTAATTTTCCATTTTCCTCTACATCTATTCCATCTCTATGTCTTTTATATATTTCTAAACTTCCATTTTCAACTTTACTTTTACCAGTATATTCATTATTTCCTGTTAAAACTAAAGTCCCCTCTCCACTCTTTTTTAACCCAGTATCTCCATAGATATCATTTTCAAAATATGAAGTAGTTCCTTTAGGAATATTTGCATTGAAATAACAACCTTGAGAATCCCAATTTTTTGATTCGAGTCTTATTAAACTATCCCAAAAAGCTCCTGGTCCTCTTAAAGCTCTTTGCAAATTTAAGACTCCCCACCCATGAGTATTTGATGGTGTAGAATGAAGATATCTACTATTTTCAGCAAGCGAATCTCCCTCTCCTATCTTATTAGTAGTAGTAAATAAAGTTATTCTTACATCATTATTAGTCATCCAGTCAAATTTATTTCCTACTTGGGCAGCAGCATTACTTACTCTAGGAGCAGCAAAAGAAGACCCTATTCTTCCATACTCATTTCCTTCACCAGGTGCTGATATACTCCATCTACTAGCTACACCAGAGTATGCCAAATGTTTAGTGTAATCTTTATTTTTATCTGTTCCATCGACACCTACTACTGATATCCATCCTTTTTCTAGTCCGCTTTTTACTAATGGAGCTGAGCTTTGAAGTTGAGCATTTAATATTGTTTGATTATTAGCATCATAGTTTCCATTTGCCCAAACAAAGAGAGCATTTTTCTCATTTATAGATTTCTCATAAAATTCCAAAGATTTCTCTCCAGATTTTTTTATATCATCTAAATATCCTAGTGAAAGTTCACTGAAAGAATTAATAATTTTATCTCTTCTCTCTTTTTTATCCTCAAATACTTGATTTTCTTCATATGCATTAAGACTACTTCCCCATGATTGATTGAATACTTTCAATCTCTTTTTCCCATTAGTATCATTTTTTTCCATCTCACTCATTATCTTTTCATAATCACTTAGACTAAATTTTATGATATCTTTTCCATCTTTTTTCTCACTCAAACTAGAAGCTACTACTTTAGGAGTAATCCCTTGAAGTAGGATATCTAAAACCTCTTCTCCATGAGTTGTATGGTTAGGATTATTTTTTTCAAGAACTTTTAAATTTTTATATTTTTGTTTTAATTTATCTTTATTTTGAATAAAATCACTATCTAAAATACCAAGCACTAAATTTTGACCACTTGAATCTCCTTGAGGGACATTAATATTTTCATATACTAATCCTTGTGGAAGCTCAGTTGTTTTTAAAATTTTATTCTTTTCTTTACTTTCAACAGTACGAGTATTTTCATAAGAAGTTTTTATAGGTTTTGAATCTCCACGAAGATTTCCTGAATTACTTCCTCCTCCACCACTTCCACAGCTTGTCATCAATAACACTAAAAATATTTGAAATATTGGATTTTTAATATATTTTTTTTCTACTTTCATCATTCACTCCATAATTATTATTTTATTCTATAATATATTATCATAAAAATAATTTTTTTTATTAATTCTTACTTGAATTTATTAATTTTATACATAAATTTCTATTTTTTATGCATATAAATCAATTAATATAAAAATACACCCTCCAAATTAACTAGATAAATTGGAAGGTGTAAACTTATAAAATATACTATATAATTGTTTAAAGATTATTTACTAATTTTTTTAAAGCTTTAGCTATACTCTTATCCTCTTCTACTTTTTTCATTTTGTTAAGTAACCAGTTTAATTCTTTTTCATCAATAGAAAGATTTGTTTTAATATAATTTTCTAACATCTCTATCTCTTGAGGTAAAAGAGCCTTTCTTGTAGATTGGTTAATCTCTCCTACCGTTCCCTTTCCTTCTAAAAAAGCTATTATTTTATTCCAGTTACTGTATAAATCAGTTTTTCTAAGCAACATTATAGACTTATAATCTAATTCTGGTATCTCTGAATACCCCTTTCTTTTTAAATAAAGCTTTATCTCATCATCTTTTTGAGTGGCAATAAGTATCTCTCCAGCTTTTTTAGAATTCATTATTTTAGGAAGCTTACTATCCTTTCCTTTTGTTCTAAGATATTTAGATAGAGGTATCAGTTGTACCACCTTAAAAAACTCTATAAAAAATTCATTGTTACTATATCCCTCTGGAATTATACTATCTTCTATTAATTCTATCATCTCATCTATCTTTTTAAAATCTAACATATTTTGCTCCTTTTATTATTGATATCTAATTATAACATTTACTTCTATAAAAGTAAATTTGAAACTTCTTTTAATATATGGTAATATTTAAGTAAGAATAATTTTTGGAGGATAAAATGAGATTAGATAAATTTTTAACAGAGTGTGGATTGGGAAGTAGAAGAGAGGTAAAAAAACTTTTAGATAATGGAAAAATAAGAGTAAATGATATTATAGTAAAAAATCCACAGACTAATATAAAAGAGAGTATAGATAAAATAGAGTATGATGGAAATAAATTAGAATATAAAGAGTTTAGATATTATATAATGAATAAAAAAAGTGGATATATTACTGCCACTGAAGACCCTAAAGAAAAAACTGTAATGGAGTTACTTCCAGAATGGGTAATAAAAAAAGATTTAGCCCCAGTAGGTAGACTAGATAAAGATACTGAAGGGTTGCTACTATTTACTAATGATGGTAAATTAGGACATTCTTTACTATCTCCAAAAAAGCACGTAGATAAAACTTACTATGCTAAATTAGAAAAAGAGATAGGAGAAGAGGAGATTAGAAAATTAGAAGAGGGAGTGGATATAGGAGGATATATTACTCAACCAGCAAAAGCAAAGATTGTTGGAGAAAAGGAGATAGAGCTTACAATTAGAGAGGGAAAATTCCATCAAGTAAAAAAAATGTTAGAAGCTGTAAACAATAAAGTAATCTATCTTAAAAGATTAACTTTTGGAAAATTAGAATTAAAAGATATGGAGTTAGGAGAGGTAAGAGAAATTAATTTAGAAGATATTATTTAAATTTTCTTATTACTCAAAAATTAAAATTTTTTGTAATTTTTAGTCATAGTTTTAGTCGAAAAGTTTTTTTATTTCTTCTTAAAACTATATATTTTATAAAAAATATCTTAGGACTTTTTAGGAGAAAAATATGGATATTATAAAAAGAGAGGAAACCAGATTAGATACTCCTCGTAGAAAAAAAAGAGAGAAAGAAAATAGAAAGAGTATTTTTGAAATCTATCGTTCTCAAAAAACTATAAAGGATTATCTTTTCTATCTCAAAGATTTTTTACAATATATATACGAGGGAGAAAATATTAGAGCAGATGAGCTTATTGATTTAATGAAAGATATAGAGAAGCAAGATGTAGAAGATTATCTCTCTCATCTTATAGAAGATAGAAAGATGAAAAAAACTTCTGTAAATAAAGTTATTTCTGCTTTAAAATCTCTATATAAGGAGATGGAAAAAAATGGATATCCTAATCCATTTAAATATGTAGAGCTATTTAAAGTGTCTAGAAATATTGATAATGTATTAAAACTTTCTGCTGAAGATATAAAAAAAATTATAGGACACTATACTATAAAAGGGGAAAAAGAGTATAGAAACATAACTATACTATATACTCTTTTTTATACTGGTATGAGAAGTTCTGAATTAATAAATTTAAAATTTAAACATCTACTCAATAGAGAGGGAAATTATTTTATAAAATTAGAAGAAACAAAAAGCGGTAAGGAACAGTACAAATCTATATATCCAACATTAGTAGAAAAACTGTTGGAGTATAAAAAATATAAACAGATGTTTTTTTCTATCTCTGATGAAAATATAGAGGAACAACATATATTTAATAGCTCTATTGAAAAAAATACAAAACTATCATACAGAACTCTTTATGATATAATACAAAATTTTGGAAAAATTATAGGGAAAGATATTAGTCCACACAATATACGTCATGCTGTGGCAACAGAGCTTTCATTAAACGGAGCAGATATTTTAGAGATAAGAGATTTTCTTGGACATTCTGATACAAGGGTTACAGAGATATATATCAATGCTAAATCTGTATTGGAAAAGAGAGTTTTAGAAAAACTTCCTGACTTAGAAAAGATATAATAATAAGTCAGATAAATTATATTATAAAATCATTGTGAATATTTATAATTTTATCACAGTATTTTCTTTAGCTATAATTTATACTACACTTTAATTTAAAGTTATATTTTTTAAAAAATTAAAATATTATAAAAATAATTTTAAATAGAATAATTATTTATCGATTAACACAACCACATATAATTAACATTATATGTGGTTATATTATTAAAAATAATAAAATAAAAATTATTCAGAATAATTTTTGAACAATTTGAAATAATAAGGAGTTATTTATGCTAAATTTAACAAATAAAATAATCAATCCTGAGAAATTAAGCTATGAATTCTTTCCTAAAAGCTCAAAAAATAGTAAAGGAATGCAAGCGATTAAAGCTACTGATACTAAAAGGTCTATTAGATTCCACAGTGTAATTTATACTATAAAAAACAATATTCCACTACATCTCTATATACTTGTTGAGGAGAAGCTTTTTGGCAAGAGGATATATTAGATATAGTAGATAAATTTATAAAAGAAAACTTAAAATAGGGAGCCTTTGCTCCCTTATTTTAATATTCTATTCCCTTAGCAATTACCTTCTTCAAATTCAAATGTTTATCTAGGAAAACTATATCAGCAAAATAATCCGGTTGAAGTTTTCCATATCTATTATCTATCTTTACAGCTTTAGCTGGATATAAAGTAGCCATTCTTATAGCTTCTTCCAATGTAATATCACAATGTTTTACTAAGTTTTTTACTCCCATATCCATAGTTAATGCAGAACCACCAAGTGTTCCATCCTCTCCAAAACATTTTCCATCTTTATAGTATACCTTATTTCCTTCAAAATAGAAGTATTCCATATCAGTTCCAACTGGAGAAACAGCATCTGTCACTAAAAATAATCTCTCCCCCATAATTTTTATAGCTGACTTTATAGCTGAGTAATGACAATGGAAACCATCAACTATTATACCAGCACAGATATCACTATCAAATATAGCTCCCACTGCTCCTGGATTTCTATGATTAAACGATGACATTCCATTATATAGATGTGTAGCTAAAGTTACTCCATACCCCTCTTTTTCTTTTAACTCCTCATAAGTTCCATTAGTATGTCCTAAAGCTACATTGATTCCAGCTTTATAAAGTTTTGAAATTACTTTTTTATCAGTTTTTTCTGGAGCTAAAGTAATTATCCTTACATTTTCCTTTCCAGCTTCTATTATTCTATCTATAATCTTATCTTCAACTGCTCTTATAAATTTTGGATTATGTATTCCTTTCTTTTCTACATTGATATATGGTCCCTCTATATGTAAACCTATTACTCCATATTTTTCTTTATCTATATTTTCCACTAGAGATATAGCTTTTAATATATTTTCATCACTTGTAGTAATAAGAGTAGGAGTAAATGATGTACAACCAAATTTTAAATTTGTTTTATACATAATCTCTAATGTTTTCTCACTAATATCATCATTAAACAGTACTCCACCACAACCATTCAGTTGTAAATCTATAAATCCAGGAGTAACATAGCACCCTTTAGCATCTATAACTTCAATATTTTCGTACTCTTTCGCTAATTCACTTGCATCTAATATATCTACTATTTTTTCATTTTCAAATACTAATACTCTATCTTTATAGAATCTATTTCCTATAAACAACTCTCCATTTACTATCGCTTTTTTCATCTTACCTCCTACAAAAAAGGGAGCCACATTAATAAATGCAACTCCCCAGTTGATTTTAATATTTATTATTTATTCTCTGCATATAAGTCTGCTAATAATTTTTCTGAATCTAAGTTATCTTTTTCGATATCTTTGAAATATCTATATGTGCTAACTTTTAATTCTGAACAAGCAGCTTCGTCAGAAACTATTATACCACTTCTGTGAAGTTGAAGAGCTGATATTGTCCACATATGGTTTACTCCCTCTTCTACTCCATGTTGAAGAGCTCTTGATTTATTAGCTCCTGTTACCATTATTAATACTTCTTTAGCATCTAATATAGTTCCTACTCCAACAGTTAAAGCAAGTCTTGGAACTTTATTTATATCTCCACCAAAGAATCTTGAGTTAGCAATTATAGTATCCATAGTTAACTCTTTATCTCTAGTTCTTGAAGATAGAGAAGACCCTGGCTCGTTGAAAGCTATATGTCCATCTGGTCCTATTCCTCCTAAGAATAAGTGGATTCCTCCATAAGATTTTATTTTATCCTCATATCTTTGACACTCTGCTCTATAATCTACTGCCATTCCATCTAATATATTGATATTTTCTTTTGGAATATTGATGTGGTCAAAGAAATTATGGTGCATATAGTAATGATAGCTTTGGTCGTTATCTGGAGTTAACCCTACATACTCATCCATATTGAATGTCACTACATTTTCAAAAGATACAATTCCATCTTTATTTAATTGAATTAGTCTCTTGTACATTTCTAAAGGAGTTCCTCCAGTTGGTAAACCTAAAACAAATGGTCTCTCTTTAGTTGGTTTGAACTCATTAATCTTTCTTGCTACATATACAGCAGCCCAGTCTCCTACATTTTTATCAGTGATAATTACTCTCATTTCTTCCTCCTAAGTTTACTTTATTTTAAACCCTTGAACTAACTCAATAGCATCAAAGATATAATCTTGCATATTTTTATTCTCTAACATCATTTTAACATAAAGCATATCTATTACTGTAAGCTGTGAAATTCTTGGAGATAATGCTGTTGACCTAAAGTTACTATTCATTTCCACAGTATTAAGTCTGATATCTGCTAAATCTCTAATTGGATTTGGAGCTATACTTGTCATTGCTATAACAGTTATTCCTTTACTCTTAGCTACTTTTACAACATTGTACATTTCCATTGTCTTTCCACTATGAGAGATTACAAATAATACATCATCTTCTCCCATTGTACTTAAACAACTTAGTTGCATATGTGTATCCACTTCTATCATAGCATGTTTTCCTAATTCTAATAATTTATAGTAAAAATCCTTTGCTACTATTCCAGAAAATCCTATTCCCGCTAACATTATTTTACGAGCTTTAGATAACATTACTACAGCTTTTTCTAGCTCTGTAAAGTCTGTAACTTCATAGGTATCACTAATAGCAGTAATATTCTCATTAGATATCTTTCTCCCTATAATTTCAAAACTATCATCTGGTTTTATCTCTTCATGCATAATATTTACGTGAGATTCAGCTTTTCTATTTCCAAGATCTTGGCTTAAAGCAAGTTTAAAGGCTGGAAAACCTTTAAATCCTAATCTTTTAGCAAATCTTACAACAGTAGCTTGACTTGTCTTAGTTATATTAGCTAACTCATATGTATTCAAATCTTTTATCTTATCTGGATTTTCTAATATATACTCTCCTACTTTTTTTTCAGTAGAACTTATATTATCTAACATACTATTTATTTTTATAAGTACTCCCATATAAAAAATCCCCCTACTTCTCTTTTTCGCTTCCCTGCGTTATATTTTCTTCTTTCATAAGCTTATCAATACTATTTAAAACATCTCTTTTATTCAAACTCCAAAGAGGTCCTATTAAATTATTTTTATCTCCATCTCCTGTTACTCTATGTATAACTATATTATACGACAAATTTGCCAAAATTTTAACTATTTTTTTCACGTATTCAGATTTTTTTTGTAATTTTATTTCATCTTTCTGATAAAGCTCTTCTAACATAGTATTTTTAAGCACATGTAGAAGATGAATCTTTACTCCCCAAGTTCCACATTTTTCAGAAAACATAGCAGTTTCAAGAGCATCATCCTCTTTTTCATAAGGAAGTCCAACAATAATGTGTGTAACAAATTTTATATCTCTTTTATTTAACTCTTCAGTAGCTTTTACATAAGTTTCCAATGGATATTGTCTGTTTATTCTTTTAGCCACCTCTTCATTTATTGTCTGTAATCCCAACTCTACCCAAAGAAAATGTTTTTTATTTAATTCATCTAATAGCTCTAAAACATCTTCTCCTAAACAATCTGGTCTAGTAGCAATAGCTAATCCCATCACTCTAGGGTGTGAAAGAGCTTTTGTGTAAATCTCTCTCAAGTACTCCACATCAGCATAAGTGTTAGTAAAATTTTGAAAATATGCTATTACCTCTCCCTCTAGGAATTTTTTTTCAATGAGCTTTAGTTGTTCCTCTATTTGATTGTATATATCATCTCCACGCTTCCCAGCAAAATCTCCACTACCTCTTTCACTACAAAATATACAACCTCTTTTGCTAAGTGTTCCATCTCTATTAGGACAGGTAAATCCCCCATCAAGTGAAACCTTATATATTTTCTTTCCAAAGGTTGTTTTAAAAAAATTGTCTAAAGTATTATATCTCTTCATCACTTTTTCCTTTATAAATTTTTAATTCTCTTTTTTATATTATACCATAATTTATAATTTCATTCATCTTATTTAATATAATATAAAGGAGTAAAGAGAAATAAAAAAGGAGATAATCCTACAAAATAATCAATGTAGAATCTCTCCTTTAAACTTTATTTTAATTTTTTTATCTCTTATAAGTAAGAATCTTCTCTACTCCACTTTGAAAAGTTTTCTTTACCTCTACTTTATCTTCAGTTACTGATATTATTTCATATCTATTTCCATTAGAGGTCCAAGTTTTTCCAACTACTGGAGGAGCTTTTAACACTACCTCTCCAGAATTTATATCAAGCTTAGATAAATCAGCTACTTGAGCTTCTTCTGTGAATAATAGTAGTATCTCATCATTATCTAAATAATAAACTCTTTGAACAGTTGTAGCTGTATCTGTTGTATCCTCTACTAAGAATTTTTTATCATCTAATTCTACTATTTTGGAATCTACTTTATAACCAGCATTTTCAAATCCACTTGTATAAGTTTGAGTATTTTCTACAAAGAAATCTTCTACTTTAGGCTATTGAGTATTTGAGCAACCTAAAAGTAATAAACTTCCTATAAAAATTGCTAATTTCTTTTTCATACTATCACTACTCCTTTACTATTATTTTCCCATCATTATAAAAAGGTAAAATATCATACTTATCCATTGTAAAACAATGCTCCATATCTCCTGTAAATCCAATAGATTTTAGATATTCATAGTGCTTTGTTCCCTTTAATGTAGTAGGAATATCTTTTGAGTTTTCTGCTATAAACTTTAGTCCTATTGCCATATCAGATAATTCTATATCTTTCTCTTTAACAGCTCTTTTTATTATCTCCCCAGCACAAAGAGCATCATCTAAAGAAAAATTATCATCTGTACCAGAGCATACAATTACTACATCTCTATTATCTTCTACAATTTGTTTTGCCACTCTTCCTACATTTAAAAAAGCTGATATATATATTCTCTCTGCTCCATCAGCACTTTTTTCTATTGCTCTTGTCCCATTACTAGTAGTCATATACATATTTCTACCCTCTACTAGCTCTCTTGGATATTCTAGTGGAGAGTTGCCACAATCAAACCCTTCTATCTTAAGTCCTTTTCTCTCTCCACATAACAGTGGATTTTTATCCAACTTTGAATTTTTTAGCACACTCTCTATATCTTTATATGGGTAGATAGCCTTTACTCCATTTGCTAAAGCTGTTGTCATAACACTTGTAGCCCTTAACACATCTATTATGATAACTGTTTTCCCTTTTACTTTTTCTTGAGTAATATTTCCAGCTACATCAATTATATCTATTCTCATCTCTCTACTCCTCTACTTTTCATCTAATTTATTGAAATTTTTATTTTTTTTAAATAAAAAACTTCCTATAAAACCTATTAATCCTAAAAATATATACATTAAAGCTAAACCGCTTCCTGAACCTTCACCTGTAAAATAATGAAAAAACTCTTGCCCATATCCTCTTCCTAACATATATGGCTCAAAAAAATTATCAGCTAATATACCACAAAGTAAATTTCCTATTGGTAAAGTTGCATATTGAATAGTATTTCTTGCTGAAAAAACTTTTCCTTGTACTTCAAGAGGAACCTTTGTTCTCATAAAATATTCCATATTAGCTAAAAGTAATGGTACAAAGAAATGTCCTGCTAAAACAGCTATTGTCCACCAAATATAATTTCTTCCAACTCCTAATAAAATATTACAAATTAAAAATGAAAATATCATAATATTTGCCATAAGAGGAACTCTTTTTTTAGGTTGAGGAAATTTTTGAACTATCAAGCTTCCTAAAAATCCAGATATTCCTATTGAACTTGTTACAATCCCAAGCTGAATATCATTATTTCCTGTTCTTGAAAGTATCATAGGAGCAAGAGCTGTATTATACATTCCTGCAATAAAATTTATAAATCCCATAAAATATATAAGTGCTAAAATATCTTTTCTATAAAAAATATATTTAATTCCAGCAATACATTGCTTAAAAATATTAATATTTTCTTCCTTTAAACTTTTTATTTCTGGTATATAGACTAAAAAAATAAGAGTCAATAAAGCAAATAAAAAAGTTAATAAATCAACAATTAAAATATATTTTAATCCTGAAAAAGAATAAATTGCTACTGAGCAAATAGGAACAAAAATAGTAATAAAAGAATTAAAGAAAGAACGTATCCCACTTGTTTTTATATAATTTTCTTTGGAAACTATTATTGATATTACCACTTCAGAAGCTGGATTTTGAAAAGCATCTCCTATACCTAAAAGAAAATTTATAATGTAGAGATGTTTAACTTCTAATATATTAAAACTAAAAAGTATTAACACTAAAAGCGAAAGAAATCCTGCCATAGTATCAGATAAAATAATTATACTTTTTTTATTCCAACTATCACTAATTCCTCCAGCTATAAAACTAAAGAAAATTTCTGGAACAAGATAACATGCCCCTAGTAATGAAGTTGTTAATACAGAATTACTCTCTTTATATGCCCACAATATAAAACCATAACTTGACAATTTACTTCCAAATTGAGAAACAAATTGTCCTAAACTAAATATATAAAAATTTTTTAACTCATTAATCTTATTTTCCATTTTAACTTTACTCCTTTTCAATATTATCTTTAATTGAAAATACAAAGTTAAAATTTAGATAGTTTTTTTACTCCACACAGCCTATCATATTTTAACTCTGTATGGAGTATATACAATGCATAATTTCATTTTTCGCCCCTGTTATTTTAATTTTTATATTTATAGATTAACACAATTATTTTTATTTTACAACACTCTTTTCATATTATACTATAAAACTTTCAAAAAATAAAAAAAGAGAGGATAAAATCTCCTCTCTCCTATTTCTAGTTAAAATATTTCTCTAATAATTTATCATAAGTTCCATTAGCTTTTACTTCTGCTAGAGCTTTTTCTATTTTCTCTAATAACTCTTTATCATTTTTTCTAAGAGCGATAGCATACTCCTCTTGAGCTGCATCTGCTTCAGCTATTTTAAGTCCAGCATTTTGTTTTACATAGTTTTTAGCTGGTTCAGAATCTAATACAACAGCATCTACTTTATCAGCTTTAAGAGCCATTATTCCAGCATAAGCAGCATTAAATCTCTCAACTTTTACTCCTTCTATTTCACTTACAACTGTATCTCCAGTAAATCCTAACATAACTCCAACTCTTTTACCTTTTAAGTCATCAAAAGATTTTATAGAGTTATCTCCCTCTTTTACTATTATAACTTGGCTAGCTGTATAGTAAGGTTGTGTAAAAGCAACTGTTTTCTTTCTCTCTTCAGTAGCTGTCATTCCTGCTATTACCACATCTACCTTTTTCATTTGTAGAGCTGGAAGCAATCCATCAAAAGCCATATCTTGTACTTTTACTTCAGCATCTAAAACTTTTCCCATCTCATTCATTAATTCAATATCAAATCCTGTAATCTCACCTTTCTCTAAATATTCAAAAGGAGGAAATTCTGCATTTGTTCCCACATAGATTTTTTCCTTAGCTAGTGCTGTTGCTGATAAAGATAAAACCATCATTCCAATTAAAGCTTTTTTAAATAATTTTTTCATAATAAAATACTCTCCTTCTCTCGAAACTTAAAAGCTCTTCCATATTCAAAGAAGTTGATTAATTATGCTCATCTCACTAAAAACACAAAACTCACTTCGTTCAAACAGTTGTGTTTTTTAGCGTTCGATTTTGCTGTATTAATCTAACTTCTTCTCATAATTTCCATCCCTTTTTAAGTTTCTTAATATAATAAAAATCTTTAAATTACTTGTTTAATACCTTATTTAAAAACTCTTGTGTTCTCTCATGCTTAGGGTTACTAAATAGCTCGGTTGGTGTAGTATCTTCTAATATAGTCCCTCTATCCATAAAGAAAATTCTATTAGCTACATTTTTAGCAAATCCCATCTCATGTGTTACTATAAGCATAGTCATTCCCTCTTGAGCTAGCTCTCTCATTACATCTAGTACCTCTTTTATCATCTCAGGGTCAAGAGCTGATGTAGGCTCGTCAAATAACATTACTTCTGGTTCCATTGCTAAAGCTCTTGCTATTGCTATTCTTTGTTTTTGTCCTCCAGATAATTGGTTAGGGTAAGCACTTGCTTTATCTTTTAATCCTACCTTTTCGAGTAAGATAAGTGCTTTTTTCTCAGCTTCCTCTTGAGAAAGATTTTTTAATTTCATAGGTGCTAAAGTTAGATTTTCCATTACTGTTTTATGTGGAAATAAGTTAAAGTGTTGGAATACCATTCCTACCTTTTGACGAATTAAATTAATATCTGTATTATCTGACATTATATCTTGATTTTTTATATATATATGTCCACTAGTAGGCTCTTCTAATTTATTTATACATCTTAAAAAAGTAGATTTACCACTTCCAGATGGTCCTATTATTGCTATTATATCTCCCTTGTTTACTTGAGCATCTATTCCTTTTAATACTTCTAATTTATCATAATTTTTACAAAGTTTTTCAATCTTAATCACTTACTTTCAACCCCTTTTCTACTCTTCTCATAAATTTAGTAAATACTGCTGTCATTATTAAATAGATAAATCCAACAGCTAATAGTGGTTCTACTCCTCTATATGTTTGGCTTGTGATGATGTTTGCAGAACGTAGTAAGTCAACTCCACCTATAAATCCAACTATTGAAGTTTCTTTAAGTAAAGTTATAAACTCACTTACAAGTGCTGGTAAAATCTTTTTAACAGCTTGAGGAATGATTATCTCTTTCATAGATTGTCCATAGTTCATTCCCAAAGCTCTTGCAGCTTCCATTTGTCCCTTGTCAAGTCCTTCTATACCAGCTCTGATTATCTCAGCAACATAAGCACCAGAGTTAATACCGAATGAGATAGCAGCAATTACAAGTATAGGTGTATCTCTTAAGCTTCCTACAAATATTAAGTTAGCTAAAATCATAAGTTGAACTACTGCAGGTGTTCCTCTAATTAAATCTACATAACCAAAAGCTAATTTTGAAAGTGGATTAAATTTTTTCCAATTTTTACTATGTTTAAATGGATAAAAATGTGAAAGTTGTAATAGAGCTATAAATATTCCTAAAGCTATTCCAATTATTGCTGCTAGAGCTGTAGTTCCAACAGAAAAGGATAATCCGTTTAGTATGTACTTATATCTTTCCCCTCCTATAAAAATATCTTTTAGTAGTGCTAAATACTCCATCTGTTCCTCCTTAATATATTATAACAATTTATTTTTTTATAAAAAAATACAGACACCGAAATGTCTGTATTACATACTTAAATTAAACTAAGAATATTATATATTAATATTCAAAGCTATCAACTTTATGCTCATGGAAAAACAATTTAAATTATTTCCAATCTTTTCAAGAAGATAAATGTAATTCAGTCAATTTCAAAGACAAGGCTATTAAAATTATTCTTTTTATTGTTCGTCCTTATCCTGAAGTTCCTTAACATTCTCTCTTCCTCCTTTTCGTAATTTTCCTTGATTATACTCTAATTTTTTTTAATTGTCAATATTTTTTTGTAAATTAATTTTTATTTTTCCTTAACTTACTATCTTATTTTCTATTATATTCTTCTAATGCTCTTCTTAAAACTATCATAGCATTTTCTATATCATCTACATTTGTACAGAAAGAAAATCTTACCTCTTGCTCTCCCTTTCCTGATGTTTGATAGAATCCAGGTCCTGGAGCTATAAGTAAAGTTTTTCCTTCATATGAATAATCTGTTAATAGCCATTTAGCAAATTTTTCTGCATTATCCACTGGAAGTTTAGCAAAAATATAGAAAGCTCCTTGAGGTTTTGAACAGATTACTCCTGGTATTTTCTTTAGATATCCATATAATAAATCTCTTCTGCTCTTATATTTCAATTTTACATCTTCAAAATAACTATCCATAGTATTGATAAGATTTGCTGCTGCATGTTGCTCTATTGTAGAAACACATAGTCTAGCTTGACAGAACTTTAAAATATAGTTCATTAACTCATGATTTTTACTAGCTATAAGTCCAATTCTTGCTCCACAAGCACTGTAGTGTTTAGATATACTATCTACTAGTATTACTCTATCTTTTAAATCTTCCATTTTCATAACAGAAGTATAAGGTACATCATCATATACAAATTGTCTATATACCTCATCAGCTATGATATATAAATCATGTTTTTTAGCTATCTCTCCTATCATTCTTATCTCTTCTTCTGTATATATAGTTCCTGTTGGATTTACAGGATTAGAGAACATTATAGCTCTAGTCGTAGGAGTGATTAGGCTCTCTATCTCCTCTTGAGAAGGTAGATGGAAATTGTTTTCTATTGTAGTTGGAATAGGTTTAACTTTTGCTCCTGAAAATGTAGAGAAGCTTGAGTAGTTAGAATAGAAAGGCTCTGGTACTAATACTTCATCTCCCTCGTTACAAATAGACATAAGTATAAATAGTATAGCCTCACTTCCTCCTTGAGTGATAAGTATATCATCTACATCTATATCTATTCCACTTGCTTTATAACTTTTTACAAAGCTCTCTCTTAATTTTAAAATTCCTTTTGAATCTGAATATGTTACAATTTTCTCTTGATAATTATGTAATCCTTCAAAAAATGAATCAGGTGTTACAATGTTAGGTTGCCCTATATTTAATTTATATACTTTAACTCCTCTCTTTTCCGCTTCGTCCGCAAGAGGTATCAACTTTCTTATTGGTGAAAAATTCATTTCTATTGCTCTGTTGGATATTTTCATAACTCTCCCTCTTTCAAAATTTATTTTAATTGTATTTATCTATTTTATCATACCTTTAAAAAAAATTCAAAATATTTATTACAAAAAATAAAAATAGTCAAGAACTATTTATCCCTGACTATTTTATAAAAATTATTTATGATAAATTTCTTCGTTTAACATATGTTCGCTCTTAGCTACATAGATACTAGCAGCACTATCTCCTATTACATTTAGAGAAGTTACTAACATCTCAATAGGTCTATTGATAGCAAGTATTAAAGAGTAAGTTAATATTGCTGTATCATTTACATATCCAAGTCCAGATAAGATAGTAAATAATACTATTGCTCCAGCTCCTGGTGCTGCTGGTGTTCCTACTGAAGCTATAAGAGCAAGAACTCCTATGATAAATATATTAGCAAGTCCTAATTCATATCCAGCTGTACTAGCTACAAATACAGCAGCAATTACTTGCATAATAGCTGTTCCATTCATATTAGTTGTCATTCCAAGTGGAAGTACAAATGAAGCTATATCTTCATTTACTCCAAGCTCTTCTACAGTTGTCTTTTTATTAAGTGGTAGTGTAGCAGCTGAAGATGAAGTTGAAAAACCAAATAGAGCAACTTTAGATGCCTTTCTTACAAATGGCATTGGATTTAATCTAGTAGATACTACTATTAATATAGCATATCCAAATACTAAGAATAAAAGTAAAGTTATAGTAGTAGATACTACATATATTAAAGCTGGTTTTAAGTGCTCTACCCCATAAGCAGCAAATGTTCTAGTAAGTAGAACAAATATAGCTATTGGTCCAAATTTATTTATTGCAAATGATAAAAACTTTATAACTATATCATTTACCTCTTGTAAAAATCCTTTTACATAGTGAGTTTTTTCTCCTAATGAGTTAATACATAGTCCTGTTGATACAGCTAAGAATACAGCTGCTAATACTCCACCATTTTGTGAAAAAGCAGCAAATATATTATTAGGAACTATTTGCATAATCATTAGAAGTGGGTTACTTCCTGTTTTTCCTGCTACTACATTTACTCCAGATTCAATATGAATACTAAATGCCCCTGACATATTTAAAGCCATTCCTACAAATCCAGCTAAAGCTAAAGCAAAGATCGATGACACTAAGAAAAATCCTAATGTTTTATAAGAGATACGTCCCAATTTTCTTGTATCACTAATGTGGCAAATAGCAAGAGTTATTGAAGTATATACCATTGGTATAATTACAAGTTGTAGTGAGTTGATAAACAATTGCCCTATGATATAGAAGATACCAATTGCTCTTTCTCCTCCTTTAGCACTGATGTCTTGGAATAGTAAGAAGTTTAAAAATTTCCACGCTCCACTATCTACTCCTACTCTCTCTCTAAAAAAGATACATAAAAATCCAGCAATGATACCTAACACTAAAGCTATACTCATTTTTACAGCTAGTGTATTAGAGTTTTTTTTCATTGTTTTTTTCCTCCTAATATTTATTTTTAAAAAATTCCTAACAGTTATTATATTCCAATTTTGAAAATATGTCAAAGTTTTTTTCACAAAATTGCCATATTTTTTTTAAAATAAAAAAAGAAAAAATTACTTTTAAATAGAAAGTAAAATTTTCTTTTTATAATCTACTATTCCGCTATTACTCTTTTAACTAATTTATCTATATCACTATAACAATTAGGATACTCAACCTTAGGACGAGTAAGAAATACAACATCTATCCCCATCTCATCAGCAGCTTCTATCTTTTCTCTCTCTCCTCCTGTATCTCCAGCTTGCTTAGTTACAAGATATTTTATATCATATTGCTCTATCATAGCCTTGTTCATATTTTTAGAGAAAGGTCCTTGCATAGCAATTATATTCTTAGGGAGTACCCCTACATCTTCACACTTTTTTACCATATCCCATTTAGGTAAAATTCTAAAATAAAAATTTTTTAAATTCTTAAGCTCAGAAAAATGAGGAATATTATTACTTCCAAGAGTAACTAATATATTTCCCTCTACTCCCTCTAAATATTCTACTAGACTTTCTATATTATCAAACTCTATATATTTTTGTGGGAGAAAAGAGATTTCCTCTCTTTCAAATCTAAAATACTCTATTTGTAGCTCCTTACTTACCTCAATGGCATTTTGTGAAACTTCTATAGCATATGGGTGAGATAAATCAACTATCTTGTTTATAGAATTTTCTTTTACAAAATCTAACATCATAGAGTAAGTCAATTTTTTACACAGAGTTTTTACTGGCAGATTTTCTAAAAGTTTTCCACCATACTCAGTAGCTGTTGTTACAATTATATCAGTAGTACTCTTTACAATCTTTTCCAGAAAATCTCTAGAATCCTTTGTACCACCTATTACCCAAATCATAGATGATATCCTCTAGGAGTTATCATTTTTCCCTCTTTTACATATGTTTTAGAGTTTCCAACTATAACCACAGTAAACATATCTATCTCATAGTTTAACATCTCATCTAAATTAGTTAAAGTATAGTTCTCATCTTCTCTCCCTACATGCCTTAATAGAGCAACTGGAGTGCTAGGAGCCTTATGTTTTAACATAATCTCTCTTGCCTCTACTATCTGTTCTGTTCTTCCCTTACTCTTTGGATTATATAGAGAGATTACAAAATCTCCCTCACTAGCTCTATCTATTCTTTTAGTAATAACTTCCCAATCTGTAAGTAAATCACTTAAACTTATTATAGCTTGATCGTGCATAAGAGGTGCTCCAACTAATGAAGCTCCAGCTACTGATGATGTAATCCCTGGTATAACCTCCACATCTATTCCACTTCCTAATGCTACCTCTATCATTATTCCAGCCATTCCATAGATACCAGCATCTCCGCTACTTATTAGAGCTACTGTTTTCCCCTCTTTAGCTAACTCTAAAACCTTTTCACATCTATCTATCTCTTTTTTCATTCCAGATACATAGAACTCTTTCTCCTTAAATTCATCTTTTACTAAATCTATATAAGTGATATATCCAGCTATTACATCTACATTTTTTAAAGTCTTATAAGCTCTTACACTTATATCTTCCATATTTCCAGGTCCTATCCCTACTACATATATTTTCCCTTTACTCATCTCCAAATTTCTCCTCATAAATTGATATTGTTATTCCACTTTGAATATATTTTTGCTCTAAAAATTTACCATCTCCATTAGAAGCTAACAGAGCACAAGGTTCAGATACACAGCTAACTCCTATCTGTTTTTTTACAAATTCAGAGCCTACAAATCTATCCTCCACCTTTTTTATATCCTCTCTGGATATAATTATAAGCTCTCTATTTAAAATTTGGGCTAACTCTATAATTCCAACTTCATCAGCCTTTATATCCACAGTAGAGATTTTTTTTATACTCTCATAAGCAAGATTATGTTTTCTCATTACCTCATCTAATGATTTTTCTATCTCCTCTTTAGGAGTTCCTCTCCTACAACCTATACCTACAATAATATTTTTAGGATATAATCTCATTATATCTATACTTTTTTTATTTGATACTATTACTACTCCAGAGGAATTTTTATTCTCTCCTAATTTTACATTATTAGGAAGTAGTATATCTACCTTTTTATCATCCACTATTAAAGATGTAAGCTCTTTAGCTTTAGTAAGAGATTCCATCTCGCAATTTAGTTTTTGTGCTATTGTGTCTATTGCTATCTTTCCTGTAACATCTGAACTAGTAGTTATAATAGGGAGTAAAGAGCAAGACTGAGCAATTTTATAAGCTAGCTCATTAGCTCCACCAATATGACCAGAGAGAAGAGAGATTACAAAATTTTCTCCCTCATCTATAACTAATACAGCTGGGTCAATATCTTTACTCTTTATAAGTGGTGCTATCTTTCTAATAACTATTCCTGTTGCCATAATAAATATATGCCCATCATAATAGTTAAATTTTCTCTCTAGTTCCTCACTAAAGTTTTCTATTTGAATACTTTCCTCTATATTAAATTTTTTTAGAGTATATATATCCCCCTCTACTTTTTTCCCTATTCTCTTAGCTACCTCTCCAGCTCCTCTTGTTACACTCCAAAATGCAATCTTCATAATTTTCCTCTCTTAAATTTAATTTTAAATAATATCATCTATCTCTATTTTTGAATCAATAAAAGTTGAAAAATTTTTGATATCATTATTTCTTTCTTCATCACTATAATTAGATATAAGTGTTATAGTCGGACTATATCCATATAAGATAAAATCATTTTTTAAATTAAATTTTATAAAGGTTAATTTCTTAGCCATTTCTCTATTCATTATATTAAATGGCGAATCTACCTCATCAAATAAAAAATAATTTCCTTGTAAAGAATCACAATGTTGACAACAATTAGCATACTCTTTCCTTTTAGTTGTATGTGAATATTTTAGTTTATAATTATATCTCTCTTTAATTAAATCTAATATTTTTTCTGAAATATTTCCTAAACTTATTATTTCATAACTAAAAGTATCCTCTATATCAAATTTATCCTCTGAAAACTCAAATTTTTTATAATTATACTCTTCACTTTCTATATCAAATTCTCCATCTTCCCATCTATATAATGGAAGATTTCTAAATTCTATCCTTTGAGGAATACATAAAGCAATAACTTCGGTTTCTTTTTTACATTTCCAACATTGCTGTTTTGAAATAACTAAATAAATATAATCTTTTACTACTATTGCATCTTCAAAATTTTTCAATATATATTGTGCAAATCTTTTATAGTCTTCTTTCTTTTCTACATACCATTTTTTTATTTCTGGATTCCACCTTGCACCTAATCTTTTTACTTTGTCCTTTATATCATAATCAACCTCTAAAAATAACATATTCCCTCCAAAAATTTTTAAATAAATTTTAAAGTTTTCTATTATTTTTCTATTTAATAAGGCTACTCTACTCCCTTTCTAAATTCATGAGTAAATGTTTTATCATATAACTTAGATTTTTCATACTCATTTCCTAAAAAATCTCCAACTAATATTTGAGCTGTTTTAGATATTCCTGCCTCTTTCACTTGTACCTCTATTGTTTCTAGAGTTCCTACTACTATTTTTTCATCTGGCCAGCTTGCTCTTTGCACCACAGCTATCGGAGTGGTCATAGGATAGGAAGTAGCTAGTCTTTTTACTACATCTCCTATCATATGAACAGATAAAAATATTGCCATAGAAGCTCTATGAGTAGCTAGGCTCTCTAATGATTCCTTTTCTGGTACAGGAGTTCTTCCTTCTAATCTTGTACATATTACAGTTTGAGAAACTGATGGAAGCGTAAACTCTTTTTTTACAGCAGCTGCTGAAGCTAGGAAAGAGCTTACCCCTGGAATAACTTCATACTCTATTCCATACTCATCTAAAATATCCATCTGCTCTCTATGTGCTCCAAATATTGCTGGGTCTCCTGTATGTACTCTAGCAACTTTTTTCCCCGCTTTTATTCCATTGATAGTTACTTCCATTACCTCTTCTAGTGTCATTGAAGCTGAGTTATAAATCTCTGCTCCCTCCTTATGACAATCTATAACTTCCTTTGGTACTAATGAACCTGCATATATAATTATATCTGCCTCTTTTACAATTCTTTGTCCTTTAACTGTTATTAACTCTGGGTCCCCTGGTCCTGCTCCTATAAAGAAAACTTTTTCCATTCCTCAAACCCTCCCTTTTTAAAAATCATAGTAGTGAAATATGGGATATCCTCTTTTGTAAGATTAGATATATCATAGAAAACTTTTTCTGTATCTTTTCCACTATTAGATACCATTATTATATTATTCATATTGTTAGTTTTTATAAGAGCCTCTTTTAATTTATCAAAATTTCTCATAACTTTCATAAATACTATATTCTCACTACCTGCTAACTCTTTCTCTATATCAGTATCATCATTTATAGATATTATTTTTAATGACTCATCTCCCATTACTATTGGAAAATTAAATCTTGATGACATATCAGCAAAAGATGAAATTCCTGGGATAGTTTCTACCATCGATTTATATCTATCTTGCATATTTTCTAAAAGATATACATATGTACTATAAGTCATAGTATCTCCTATTGTAAGAAATCCTACATTCTTTCCTTCATCAAGTAATTTTTCTACCACTCTTGTATTTGCTTTTCTTCCCTCTACTCTATCCAATGGATTTTTTAACATAGGAAATTCCATAAATACTATCTCTATATCATCTTTTAAATACTCCTTAGCTATCTCATATGCAGTACTTCCCTCTGCCTTTTTTGCCTCTGGTACTATTACTACATCTAATTTTTTTAAAGTATTTACTGCCTTAATTGTAATTTGCTCTGGGTCTCCTACTCCTACCCCTATACCATAAAATTTATTTGTCATTCTTTAAAGTCCTCCTTCATTTAAATAAAGAAAACTAAGAATTATTTCATACTCCAAGAAGTTGATTAACTATGGCTTCCAAAATTCTAAGAGCTTTAGCTCTCTAAGAATTTTGAGACACAGAAAGCAAAGCTTTCAGTGTTTCCTTAATGTAACACAGAAAATAAATTTCTGTGTCTCAATAGTAGTAGTCGTTAAAACTCCTCTACTATTGGAAGAGTTAAGTCTTCGACTTATTGCGTTTTTTAGCATTTCGTTTCGCTGACTTAATCTAACTTCTCTTCGTAATTTCCATAATTCTTTAAGTTTTCTTTAACTCTACCAAACTCTTTACTTATTAATTGTTATTATGTAAATAGGATTTTCCCCATACATCATTGTATAAGGTCCTACCTTTTTTCCTCTTGATATCATCATATTTACTACTTCTATATCTTTAAATCCATACTCTTTAAGTAGAGCCATAGTATCATTTAAACTCTCCAATGTAATTGTATTTATAACAAGTCTTGCATCATTTGTGGAATAATTTATAAAATGTTCTAATATATTTTTCATACTTCCTGTTGAGCCACCAATAAACATTCTATCATACTCTACATTAGGGATAGACTCTGGAGCCCTTCCATGTATCAATTCATAGTTAGTTAAATTGAATTTTTTTACATTCTCTTTTATGGTTTCTAATCCTTTTTCCTCTTTCTCTATCCCTATTACCTTTCCATCACTAAGATAAGTGGCACACTCTATTCCTATTGTCCCTGTTCCTGCTCCTACATCTATCAATATAGAGTTAGGTTTTAGTTGAAGCTTAGCAACAGTTACAGCCCTTACCTCTTGCTTTGTCATAGGTAACTCTCCTTGGATAAACTCTTTATCATATATATGCAAGTTTTTCTCTCTCCTTCCTTCTCTACTTTTCTAAAAAACTAAAAATTGCTCCATACTACAAGAAGTTGATTAACTATGGCTTCCAAAATTCTAAGAGCTTTAGCTCTCTAAGAATTTTGAGACACAGAAAGCAAAGCTTTCAGTGTTTCCTTAATGTAACACAGAAAATAAATTTCTGTGTCTCAATAGTAGTAGTCGTTAAAACTCCTCTACTATTGGAATACTCGCTTTGCTCAAACAGTTGTGTTTTTTAGCATTTGATTTCGCTGACTTAATCTAACTTTTCTCCGTAATTTCCGCAACTCTTTGAGTTTTCTATCATCAAGATTTTTTCCTTACTATCATTAAATTTATAAAAAACTCTCTATTAAGTTTTTCATAGTCCTCTATATTTATAAAGGTAATTTTTTCATCTGGATAAGAGAGTCTCTCTCCTACCACAATCTCCACATCTCTATACCCAGCTTCGTAGATATTCTTAGCTATTATATATGGAGTATTTATATTGTCAGTAAGGAGTACTATTCCCCTCTCCTTTGAAAAAATCTCTACATACTCAGCCTCTCTTCCGTGCACACTAAGAAGTTTATAATCTTGCCACACCTCTCCTATACGAGAGAAAAGATATTGATAAGAAGATATTCCAGGTATTACATTCAATTCCTCTCTGGAATAATTTTTTCTCAAAAAGCTAAGCAAACTATAAAATCCTGTATCTCCAGATACAATTATACAAATTTTTCTATCTCTATTTTTATTAATAAACTCTATTAAATCAGAAAGTTTACCTAGAGTATATTTTTCACAAGTAGGTAGGAGTAGAGAGGAAATCTCTTCTAATTGTCTTACTCCTCCTATAGCTATCTCACATTTTTTTATACTCTCTATTCCAATCTTAGTTATATAATCTATATTCCCTGGTCCAAGTCCAACTACATCAATTTTTTTCAGCTAACTCACCTGCCATCTGATAAAATCTCTCACTATATCCAAGAGTATCCCCTTTAAAAGAGAAAAGTAAAACTTCACATTCTAACTCCCCTCTTGAATACTCCTCTACTCTTTTTTTTACCTTATTAGCTATAAATGGGAAGAACTCTTTTTTCTCTATATAATCACAAGCCTCTTCCACAGTATTAGACTCCATTATCTTATGAATATTTTCTGGACTCTCTCCACATAAAAAAGCATTGGCTCCCATTATCTCCACACGAGCATCAGCCACTCTACTGTGGGTATTAAATATTCCTCCAGCTATTTTTATAGCCTTCCCTATATGCCCAAGGAGTAGAATTTTTTTAAATCCAAGCTTTACAGCAGAATCTACCATAAATCCTACATAGTTACTTATGACTATTGTTTGCTCTAAATCAAGCCCCAACTTTTCACAGTAATTTTTACTATAATTTCCAAAGGTAAATATACACCAATCCCTATCCTTTGCCATTCTCAATACTTTAAGTTCCACAAACATAGAGTCCTTTAGAGCCTCTTCACTCATAGGTTTTACTATTCCAGTAGAACCAAGAATTGATATGCCACCTACTATCCCAAGTTTTGGATTAAAAGTTTTTTTAGCCTTCTCTCTTCCCTCTGGAACATATATAGTAATTATAGCTTTTTTCCCATTTTCTTCTAAAAACTTATCTGCTATCTCTTCTATCATCTTTTGAGGACCAGGATTGATAGCAGGTTTTCCTATCTCTACTTGCAATCCAAGCTTGGTAACTTTCCCTACTCCTCTTCCACCAACTAAGACAAAATTTTTAAAATAGATTCCATTTTCTATATGGGGTAATTTATCTACTAATTTTATCTTAGTACATATATTTATTCCATTAGTTACATCTGGGTCATCTCCAGCATATTTAGTCACAGCCACACTTACAGAGTTTTTTCTTGCCTTTATCTTATATATAGGTACAACTATCTTTTCTCCATTAAGTGTTGCAAATTCTAGTTGTTCTAAGTAATTATTATTTATTAGAGCCTCTAATCCTGCTTTTATACCTACAGCAGAACAAGTTCCAGTAGTGTATCCACACTTCAAATTATCAGACATTTAAAACCCCTCTCTTTTATACATCTGATAAAGTATTCCGTGAAGAATAGATACAGCTACTGTACTTCCCCCTTTTCTTCCATTTATAGTGATATATGGAAGTCCTAACTCCTTAAATGCCTCTTTTGATTCAGCTGCCCCTACAAATCCAACTGGAACTCCAACAACTAGAGCAGGCTTTTCAATCTCTCCTCTCTCTATCATCTCTTTTAGTTGATATAGAGCTGTTGGAGCATTCCCTATTAAAAATATTTTTGTATCTCTATCTTTTCCAGCTTTTTCCATTCCTACTATCGAACGAGTAACACCTCTCTCTTTAGCCTCTTTTATAACCTCTTCATCAGACACTAAACAATAAGCTGAACAGTTAAATTTTCCTAGAACTAATTTGCTAAGTCCATTTACTATCATATTAGTATCACAGTAAATTTTACAACCACTCTTTAAAGCTTCCATAGCACTGTCCACAGCTCCATTTTGAAACTCTATCAAATCAGCATACTCAAAATCTGCTGTTGTATGTATTACTCTTTTTACTATTGGAAGAGTTTTCTCATCAAATTTTTCTCTCTTTTCTCCCAATTCCTCTCCTATTATCTCAAAACTTCTTTTTTCAATATCTTGGGGAACCTTTATATATGTACTCATCTTTTTACTCCTTTATATAAATATTTCCATTTCATTATTTTTCTCTTTAAATCCTAGTTTAAGATAAATTTTCTTTCCTTCCTCACTTGCATTTAACCATAATTTTTTAATTCCTATTTCCTTAGAATGCTCTATTAACTTTTCTGTTATCTGCTTTCCATAGCCTTTCTTTCTATATTCTGGTAAAGTATATATATTCAATATATATCCCTCCCTTCCAGAAATATTTTCCATATAAGGTATCCTTTCAAATAAGCATAAGGAACCTATACTTACTATTTTATTTTCTTCAAATATCCCGTAAGTTATTAAACTCTTATCAATATTTTTTAGGTAATGCTCCTTAGTGGAGTTTTTTAAATTTTCAATATTATCATTTTTATCTATCTCTTGTAATTCATAAAAAAGTTTTAATCTTAAATCTAAAAAAAATTCTACATCTTCGATATCTAATCTTTTTATAATCATCTTTTTATTATATAACCCTTCTTTGCTAAAACTTCATCTGTTTTTCCAATAAAACAGAACTCCTTATCTAATTTAACTTGTAAATAATCCTCTTCCTTGCAAACTGAAAAATTATAATTTAATATTTTAATCTCCATATTATCTATTCTCTTTTATTATTTCCTCCAAATAATCTAAACTCTTAAAAAAATGTATATGTGGATAGCCAGCTCTACAATTTTTTTCTTTAAAGACACAAGCCCACTCTTTACCATTAGGTTTTATAGCTCTATACTCTCTACTATCATCTTTTATATCAGATATTTTAGAGTAGTGAAATTCGTGTCCTCTTCCTAAAGTTTTTTCCTTGTCATAAAGAGATATATAACCAAATCTAGAAATATCTAATCTATCTCTCATCTCTACACTACATTTTATAATATCACACATAGGGAAATATTTTCCATCTAGCAATTTTATTCCAGAGGTAAGATACATAAATCCTCCACACTCTCCATAGATTTTCCCACCTCTATTATGGAACTCTCTTATGTTCTCTATCATCTCTATATTACTAGATAACTCTTTGGCATAGTTTTCTGGATAACCACCACCAAAGTATAATAAATCTACCTCTGGTATCTTTTTATCACTTATAGGAGAAAAGGGAATCAATTCCATTCCTAAATCCTCCATCACTTCAAGATTATCATTGTAGTAAAAACTAAAGGCTTTATCTTTAGCCACTCCTACCTTTAATCCCTTATACTTATCTTTTAATTCTTCAAAAGGATTTTTTCTATATTCTCTTTCTCCTAACTCTGCTATCTCTAAAAGTCTTTCTACATCAATTGTCTTTTGTAAAATCCCCTTTAAATGCTTAGATTTTTCTCTTAAGTCATCTATCTCCTCAGCTTGTAGAAGTCCGAGATGTCTACTTGACACACTCAAACTCTCATCTTTTGGAAGATATCCTATACACTCTACCCCTGTATATTTTTCTATTGCCTCTTTGTAATGTTTGTACATAGCCTCAGTAGTTCTATTGATTATTACACCAGCTATTTTGACTCTACTATCCAACATCTTATACCCAAGTACCTCAGCAGCTATACTTGTACTTTTTCCTCCACCACTTACTATTAAAATAACAGGTAAATCCAATACTCTAGCTAAATGTGCTGAACTATTATTATCTAAGCTATGGTTTATTCCATCGTATAGTCCCATCACTCCCTCAACTATTGAGATTCCCTTATGATGTTTATAGAAAGAGTATTTTACCCCCTCTTCTCCCATCATAAACAAATCTAAGTTATAGCTTTTATTTCCTGTTACAAATTGATGAAATGTTGTATCTATATAGTCTGGTCCAACTTTAAATGGAGAAACATTTTCAAAGAGCGACATAAGTCCCATTGATACAGTGGTTTTACCTATACCACTACTTACCCCAGCTATCATAAATCCTTTCATCTTACCACCTCAGCAAGATTTTTTAATACTTTCATATTATTTTCTCTATCTTTGATAGCAAGTCTAATATAGTGATTATTTAGTCCTACAAAGTTAGAAGCATCTCTTACAACTATTCCTCTCTCTATCAATTTCTCTCTCACTTCATTAGAGCTCTTATTTAAAAGTTGTATCAATATAAAGTTCGTATTAGTTCTATATGCTTTTATTCTCTCTATCTTTAGAGCTTCATTATAAAACCAAACTTTTTCCTTTTCTATCCAATTCTCACTTTTTTCTATATACTCTCTATCCCATAACATAGTTTTTCCTGCTATGTCAGCAAAACTATTTATACTCCACGGCTCTTTATACTTAGGAAGAGTTTTCATTATCTCTTTATCATAACTTATTCCATATCCTAATCTCAACCCAGGTACAGCAAAAAATTTTGTCAATGCTCTCATTACAAATATATTACTATCCTCCAAATTTACAGCTGTAAATTTTTCCCAACCTTTTATAAATTCTATAAAAGCTTCATCTATAAAAAGTTTTATATCTTTTTTTTTCAACTCTCCATTTATTCTTTGAATATTTTCAAGAGATATAAAATTTCCTGTGGGGTTATTAGGATTACATATTACTACTAAGTCACATTGAGGGATAGAGTTTATAAATTTTTCTACATTCAAATTAAAATTTTCTCTTTCATCTAATATAAAATACTCTATCTCACAATCTATACTCTCTAATGCTCTTCTGTATTCAGCAAAACTTGGAGCTACTACAAAGGCTTTTTTAGGTTTTAAGCTCTTCATATATAGAAAAAGTATTTCTGTAGCTCCATTTCCTACTACTATATTTTCTATATCTATGTTATTATATTTTCTAATACTCTCTCTCAGTTCTATATAATCTGGGTCTGGATACTTTTCTAATATATCAAAATTTTCTATCACACTTTTTTTAAACTTTTCAGGTACTCCTAAGGGATTTATGTTTGAGCTATAATCTAATAGCTCCCCCTTTCCCTCTCTTTTTAGTTTATATATATTTCCACCGTGTAAATCCATCTATTCTACCTCTTTTCCATAACATAGTTTTCTAATAGAATACCTTCTCTCTCTACCAACTGTTGTTTTATAACTTTATACCCTCTTTTAATAAAAAATAGTTTTGCTGTTATAGAGGCGTGAGTATATATCGCTTTCCCTTTTACTTTATTTTCTAACTTATCACAAATCATTGTAGCTATTCCTATTCTTTGAAAATCCTTATGCACATATAATCTATCCAAATATCCATCTTCAGCAATATCCCCAAAGCCAACTATTATACCATTACTTTCAGCAACAACTGTGTAGTTTTTTAAAAAAGAAGTATCCCATTTCTCTATATCTATATTCTTAGTCGCCCATACATCTAATTGCTCTTGAGTATAATCTTTTTTATTTATACTATGCACTGTATTATAAAAAAGCTCTGCTATCTCTTGGCAATCAGAAGATTTATATTTTCTTATCTTTATAGTATTTTCTTCTTTTACACTTATATATAAGATAGAATGACATTTCCCATCTTGTGAAAATATTGGCAAGATATCTAATTGATAATCTTCAATATATACTCTATTCAATTTATTATTTTTCTTATCTTCCCATACTCTATTCCAAACTTTTCTAGCACAATTTTCTATATTATCATCTATCTCTTCATATTTTATAAATTCTCTATTTTGTACTCTTTCATCTAACTCTAATAAGAATTTTAATTCTCTTCTCATTACAGTTAAATCATATTCTCCATTTTCATCACTCTCATAATTACTATATTTCGAAATTAATAATTCATTTTTATTTTCTGGGAGCAAAGAGATTTTTTTAGAGAGTATATCTCCCCAAAGTTGAGAAATTTTTTCCATTCCTTCTGGAGTATTATTTGTTCTCAATACTACCTCTTTTAATATATAACTCATTTTATTACCTCACTTATTTTAGAATAAAATATCTAACTTGTATTCTTTATCTATTAAAATATACTTACAACCATATTTTTGACACTCTCTTAGATTTTTCTCATTTTCCTCTATAAGAAATTCTTTTGTACAATAGGAATCATCTAATCTATTTTCTATTGTATTGGCATACTTAACTATCTTATCAAAATTCTTTTCAATATACTCTTTACTCATAATTAAACAATAATATTTTATATTCTCTAGATATTTACTATCAAAATCTCTCTCCCAATCAAAAGGAACATAACAACCTTCAACTATTAGATTTTGTTTATTCTCAATAGCTGTTTTTATAATCTCTCTAACTATTCCCCAAAGATATGGAGTAAGTTGTTCATCATCTTCTGCATTTAGATTTATATTTCCACTTCTTATTAATCCCATCTTTATATGGTCTATTGATAGATAAGGAAACTTATATCTCTCTAGTAGGTTTTGGGCTAATAGAGTTTTTCCTGTATGTGATGCTCCTGTTATAATTATTATCATTAGATAATCACTCCTATTAATTGAGATAAAATTATAAATGTAGCAAGTCCCACCCAAGAGGAAACATATAGAAGTCTAATTCCTCTTTTTACATCTGGTATTCCAAAATGTTTTAATTTATCTCCAATAGTAGGTTTGTCGTGCCATTTTCCAAAGTAGCTAGTTCTTCCACCAAATTGTACTCCCAATGCTCCAGCGAAAGCAGCTTCAGAGTGTCCAGAGTTTGGGCTAGAATGGTTTAGTCTATCTCTAAAAAATATTCTCCAAGCACTTCTATAATCCATTCTTAATAAAAAAGCTCCCATTGGAATAATAAATCCTCCAGCTATTCTAGCAGGAATAAAATTTGCCATATCATCTATCTTAGCAGATAACATTCCAAAATCAATATATTTATCATTTTTATATCCTACCATAGAATCCAAAGTATTTATCGCCTTATATCCCATAGCAAAAGGAAGAGCAAGAGATACTCCCTCAATAGTAAAAAAACTTCCTACAAAGGCAAAGAACATAGGAGCAATAACTCCATCTACTGTATTCTCACTTATTGTTTCTAATATACTTCTCACTATTTGAGTAACGTCCATACTATTTGTATCTCTACTTACTAAATAGGCTAGTTCTTTTTTAGCCTTTTCCATATCTCCCTCTACTAAAACTTTACAAACTCTAAATCCTTCATCTGCTAAGCTTTTAGTAGCCAATGTAGTATATAGAAAAAATATCTCCAATATATATGATAACTTAGCTAAATAAAATGATATTAAAAAAGCTATTCCAATAGTCAGTATAGCCAATACTCCCCCAGTAAATTTTTTACAACTAAATCTGTACAATAATTTTTCAAGTAAAGTTATAAGTTTTCCTATAAATCTAACTGGGTGTGGAAACCAGTGTGGGTCTCCTAATATTAAATCCATTATATATGCTATACTATATCTCATTATAAAAATCATCTTACTCACCTAATATTTTATAAATTTTTTCCATCTCAATATTTTCTCTAAAAATTTCTTCAAGCTTATCTAGCTCTTGCTCTCTATACTCATCAAATGATATTCCTTGAGCTTGTAACTCCATACCTTTTTTCTCTCTTACCTTATTGAGTATATGTCTAGTTACTTTTTCATTGTCAAATATACCGTGTAGATATGTTCCAAAGATATTTTCTCCCTTTACAACTGCTACTACTCTCTCATCAGCTGTAACCTTTCTTTCCTCTCCTAAAGTTACCCCTTGATGAATTTCATATCCTTTTATCTTTTCTCCCTCTAGTCCTTCAAGCAATCCAGATGTATTTATAAGTCTACCTTCATATTGTAAAGTATTTTTCTCTCTCTCCATCACTGTTTCCAATTCCAATAGAGAAAGTCCAGGAATCTCTTTTATCTCACTCTCTATTCCATATGGGTCTTTTATCTTCTCTCCCATCATTTGAAATCCACCACAAATACCTATTATAATTTTTCCAGCCTTAGAAGCTTTTATTATTTCAGTAGCTATTCCATTATCCTTTATCTCTTTTAAGTCATCTATGGTGTTTTTAGTTCCAGGGATAATTATAATATCTTCATCTCCTAACTCATCAGCAGAAGTAATATATTTTATATTTACATCTTCTACTATTCCTAGTGCATCTATATCAGTAAAGTTAGATATATGTTTTAATTTGATTACAGAGATATTTATTCCCTTTCTATTTTTCATTTTCTTAAATCTCTCTGTTACACTGTCTTCATCTTCTATATCTATATTACTATAAGGCATTACTCCTATTACAGGAACCCCTGTCAATTCCTCTATCTCTTTAAGTCCAGGTTTTAATATATTTACATCTCCTCTAAACTTATTTATAATTACTCCCTTTACTCTTGCTCTCTCCTCTGGAGCCATAAGCATAATAGTCCCATATATAGAAGCAAAAACTCCACCCCTATCTATATCAGCTACAAGTATCACTGGAGCATCAGCCATCTCTGCCATCTTCATATTGGCAATATCCTCTCCCTTAATATTTATCTCAACAGGACTCCCTGCTCCTTCAATTATTGATACATCATAGTTTTCTCTGATATAGTTGTAGGATTTCATTATCTCTGGCTTTAAAGAGGTTTTAAATTTTCCATACTCTATTCCACTCATATTCCCAATAGATTTACCATTTACTATCACTTGAATCTTTCTATCTGTGGTAGGCTTTAGAAGTATAGGGTTCATATATGCTTCTGGTTCTATTCCACAGGCATATGCTTGTACCACTTGAGCTCTTCCCATCTCTAGCCCCAACTTTGTAACAAAAGAGTTAAGTGCCATATTTTGAGATTTAAATGGAGATACTTTATACCCATCTTTTGTTAAAACTCTACATAGCCCTGTAACTATCATACTCTTTCCAGCTCCAGATGAAGTCCCCACTACCATTATATTTCTATGTTTCATTTTTCACCTCAATAAATAAAAAAAGTATAGTAGATATTAAAAGTATTTGCTAAGCTTAAAAGAAAGCTCAAGAATTGTGCAATTTATGAAGAGAAATTAAATCAACTCATCTTAGCTTTCTTTAATTCAGAATTATCAACTGAATAGATACTTACTTTTTATTTATTATCTACTATACTTATATCTCATTTTTCTTTCTCCTCCCGTCCACGCAGGATAGTTAAATATTTTAAGCGAGATATCCTGACTTTGATTCAATCTACTTGTACCCCTTCCCAATTCCTCAGTGGCTAATGTACTTTCGTCCTCATTACAGTGGCGGGACCGTACAAGAATTTCACTTGTTTCCCTCTACTTAAAATTTTACTTATCTTTTCTTTAAATATTATATAATACTTCAAACATTTCCGTCAAGAAAAGAAATACTGAGAATTATATATATTATTTCTTGTTTTTTATAAAAAAAGATATTAATTATATTTTATAAAACTTCTTGTAATCTTTCTTTTAATAAAATAATTTTTAATCTTAAACATATTAGAAAGTTAGATGGAGATACTATTTCATTAGATGAATTTTTCAATTATTTAGGTCAACCATAAAATAAATAGGAGAGGCATAATTTTAATTATAGCTCTCCTATTATTTTATTTTTTAAATATAAAATCTCTATGATAATTTAAATAAGCTCTTCTTTCATCTGTCAATAATCTATTATCTATGTAAAGTCCTCTTAAATTATGATATTCAACAATCTTCTCTCTTATCCCATTACACATGATAATTTCTCCAGAGTTATCTATACTAATATATCCTTGGTCAAATAAAAAATCTAAATCTTTTCCTAATAATAATCCATTTTGTGAATCATATTCTTCCTTTGGAGCTGAATCAATAAAAGGTTTTATATGGCTTGCTATCATAGCATAGTATGGAACTTTTGAAATCATACAAACAACTTCTCCAAATAACTCCTTTGACTCTTGCTTTAATTGATTTTTATAAAGCCTTTGTAAATAATTATCTCTAACTTTTCTTGTTTCAACTCTTAACTCATCCTCTATAAAAGTTTCTTCTAGATAAAATTTACCATTATATTCCTGAACTCCTTCTAATTTTTTTAATACATCTATAACATATCTTAGTTGGTTATATTTTCTCTCTCTAAATCTTATCTCTTTTGCAAGTCTTGTCATTTCATTTAATTCATCTTCATTAAGGTAACCTTTTGGATATTCACTTGGAAGTGTTAATATTATTCCTAAAACTTCATCAATATCTAAACTTTTGTTATTTTCTAAAGTCTTTATAAAAAAATTTATTTCTTTTTCTTCTGAATCTTCTGTTACACTACTTCTAAAAGAAGCAGAAGAATAAACAATTTCAGAAAACAATCTTTTCTTTCTCTCTAAATTAGTTTCATTTAAAAATTTTTTAGTTTTTTCATGATAACCACTTAATCTGTATTTAATAAATCCCAATTTTATAAATTGATTTATACTTTTTCTAACAGACCCCATATCTTCTTTAGGATAAACATTATACACTTTATTTTGCAACTCTTTATATTGCTCTTGAAATATTTTATGATTAGGAGATATATTTGTTTTATCTATATAGTCAACAATTATTCTCAATGTTCCATTATACTTACTACTATATATATCACTATATTCTAATGTTAATTTCCAATAGTCCTCATAATTTTGCTCTAAAACAACTCTTTTTGTACCCATCTTTCATCTCCCCTAGATTTTATAATATTTTCATTTGAACATACAAATAGTAATTCATGACTAGAATTTTTATTCTCTTTTCCTGTTATTTGATAGTTATGTTTTTTCTCTACTACTTCAATATTTTTATAGTATTTTTTCAAAATATTACATAATTCTTCTTTAGTTGGATAAGCTTTATCATTATAACTTAACATACAATATTTATATTTAGAAGCTTTTTTTATTAAATTATCAAAAAGCTCTAGAATATTATTTTTATGTCTAAAATCATTTTTAAAAGCTTCTTTCTTTTCTCTATCAATATAACTATCTAAAAAACCATAAAATCCAAAATAGTCATTTAATGTTCCAGCATAAGGTGGATCTAAATAAATTAAATCAGCCTTTATTTCCATTTCTAGTAACTCATTAATATCTTTATTGTATGCTATACAATTTTTTCCATTATCAAAAATAGCTTCATTATATTCAAATAAATTTTCATAAAAATGTTCCTTAAAACTTTGATTATGATAAGCTCTCTTTCTCCCATATTTTTTGTAACTGTATTCCTCATCTCGAAGTTGAACTATCTTATCCCATTTTATATTAAACCTTGAATATGGCATTTTTCTTACCATAGCTCTTCTTAACAGAATGAAAGCTAAAGCTTTTTTATATTCACATTCTATCTCTTCAATATTTTTTCTGTATAAATCTAACTCTTTACATTCTTCCTCAAAAAAATATATATTTTTATAATTTTTAGTTATAAATCCCTCAAAAGGAATACCATTAAAAATGTTTTCAACTTCGTCAGTAGAAAGTGTTACTTTTTTATTTTCTATCAATGCTTTAGATATCATAAAATTTATTTTTAATACATCATTGGTTATTACAGTAAATTTTTTTTGCTTTAGTGCATATGCTACAGAGTTTCCTCCTGCAAAACCATCTATAACTATTTCTACATCTTTAGGGATATTTTCAATAATCCAATCAACTAACTTTTCTTTATTCCCTATGTAATTTATTTTAGGAAAAACTTTTTTTTCACATATTCTATATTCAGTATTAGCTTCATCTAACATTTGTTTTATACATTCTGCTACTGATAAAGCTAATTTTACAGGAACAGCATTTCCCACTTGCTGTTGTTGAGAAGATTTTGTTCCTAAAAACTTAAAATTTTCTGGGAAATCTTGTAAAGTTGCCAGTTCTCTAACTGTTAAAGCTCTATTTTGTGAATAATGAAATACCTTTCTCATATCTCCAGTAACACATATAGAAGGTTTTGTACTATCATACCTTATATACTTTCTAATATCTCCTTTTATTACTCCAAACTCCTCAGGAATATCCTCTCTTCCACCACCATCTTTGACATATTTCATCTTTTCCAACATCTCTTTTCCATGATTCATACTTTCATGATTAGGGATACTAGCATAACTCTCTCCTGAAGATAATATAGGTAAATGTCCTATTGCCTCTTTAATAGTTTTATATTCTTTCTCATTATGAAGAGGTTTTGGAAATCTTATTTCAATATTTATATCTTTTCTTTTACCTATAAAAAATACTCTATTTCTTATTTGAGGTGTTCCATAATCAGCACTATTTAAAATCTTTACTTCTACATCATAGCCTATTTCAAAAAAATCTTTTATAATTTCTTCTCTCGTTTTTCCTTTATTATGAGTATATAGTCTTGCTACATTTTCCATAACTATTAATTTAGGTTTTATTAGTTGAACAACTCTTATGAATTCCTTATACAATCTATTTCTTTCATCATCTTTAAAAGTTCTTCCTATATTACCAGCCATTGAAAAACCTTGACAAGGTGGTCCACCTATTATAACATCTATATTTTGAAAATTTTCTATATTTTTATCTAAAAACAAATTTTTTATATCACTTTGTATTATATGATTCCCAATATTATATTTATATGTTTCAACAGCATTTTCATCATAATCATTTGCTAGACATATTTCAAATCCTGCTTGAATAAATCCTAAATCCATTCCTCCAGCCCCTGAAAATAGACTTATTATCTTATACACAATGTCACCTCTATTCATTTTCTCACTGTATATTTTAACATATAATACATAGTTTGCAAATCTATTTTTAGTAATCTAAAAATTTTGATTTTTTATCAAAATATCCAAGTTTTTCATAGTGATATTTTGGATAACTTAGATGTAAAAAACTTTTTGTCCTACTACACCCTACATAGTAAAGTCTTTTCTCCTCTTCAAGATTTTCTTTTTCAATACTACTAGGAAATACCCCATCTAAAAGTGTAGGTATAAAAACTATCTCCCATTCCAACCCTTTAGAAGAGTGTAAGGAGTAAAGGGCTACTCCTCTTTTCTCTTCCATCTCTTTTTTATAATATGGTATTTTATACTCTATCAATAATTTCTCCATCACTTTTACTGTGTATCTATTTCTAAATAGTATTGCCATCTCTTCAAAGGGAAACTTTTCTCTATAAGCTAAAATCTTTTTGCAAACATATCTTCCCTCTTGCTCCTCATCTTTAAATGAGTTGATATGTACTCTCTCCCCTCTTCTTCCCGTTCCACAGATTTTTTTATTATATTTAATCTTAAAATTATTAGCAATTCTATTAGTATATGCGATTATCTCCTCACTACTTCTATAATTTTTCTCTAGCTTAATCAATTTTGATTTTGGGAAATCCTCTCCGAATTTTAAAATATTAGTAAAGTCTGCTCCTCTAAATCCATATATACTTTGATAGTCATCTCCTACTACCATAAGATTTTTATCTTCTCCTACAAGAAGTTTAAGCAGTTCTCTTTGAGCTAAATTACTATCCTGATACTCATCTACTACAATATAATCTATCTTATCTCTTATAATTTTTAAAAACTCCCTATTCTCTTTAAATTTTTTTATAACCATTTCAATTAAATCATCATACTCATAGATATTTTTTATTTTTTTATATTTTCTATACTCGGACTTAATTTTTATAATGTCATCTATATGCTCTTTAGGAAAAATATCTTCCAATCTCAACCTTGCATTTTGTAATTTTTCTAATCTATTTGATAACTCTTCAATATCATAAAATTTTCCTTTGTATTTTTTATTGAGTTCAAACCTCTCTACTATTTTTAAGAAAATCTTTTCTCTTTCTCCCTCCTCCATTATATTTAGATTATCTACTTCAAAAAGAGCTTTATATTTAAAAATAAGCCTAGCACAAAAAGAGTGAAATGTAGTTACTACTGTTTTTAACTCTTCTACATTTAAAATATTTTTTAATCTCTCTTTCATCTCTTCACTGGCTTTTCTAGTAAATGTTACCATTAAAATTTTTTCCTCTGGCACTCCATTTTCAATCAACCAAACTGTTCTATATACTATTGTCCTAGTTTTTCCAGAACCTGCCCCAGCTATCACTAAGTATTGTCCCTCTGTTGAGAGCAGTGCTTTTTTCTGTTCCTCATTGAGTAGAGAGGAATAGTTTATTTTATATCCTTTAGATAAAAGAGAGGTATCTACACTCTCTACCTCTCTCCTCTCCAAATCTCTTATACTTTTTCTCAATAGAGTTTCCTCATCTGATTTTTCTACTTTTCTCTCTCTAATTTTTATCCCTTTATCTTCTCTCTTCTCTTTCTTTACTAATCTCTTTAATATCTCCCACATATTTCTCCTTAAATAATGATATTATCTATTAGCAAGAGCTTCCATTATCTCCACACATTTTCTTGAAGTAGCAAAACTATTTAAAGTTGATTCTACTCTTCCCTCTTCTATAAGTTTTGCGAACTCCTCTATCTCATATCTCATATCATTTGTATAGGTATCTACTTCTATCTTTTCCTCTCTACCATCTCTATATTTAATTGTTATTCCTTTTACAGTAGAAACCTTATCTATAACAATAGAACCATCTTCTCCTATTATCTCTGATGGAGTTTTTTCATCTGTTATCTTTGAATAAGATATTACTCCTATCTTATCTGGATATTTTAAAATAATTGTTCCACAACCATCTACACCACTATTTAATAGATAGTTGCTTCCCATATACTCTTTTGGCTCTCCAAACATAGCCAAAGCAAAATATAGTGGATAAACTCCTATATCATATAGCGCTCCTCCGGACATATTTTTATCAAAGATATTTGTAACTTCTCCAGCTTTTAATAAATCATATCTTGATGAGTATTGACAATATTTTAACATCACTTGTCTTATTGCCCCTATCTTATATAAGTTTTCTTTTATTAACTTAAAATTTGGATTAGTAGTAGGACGCATTGCTTCCATAAGTACCACTCTATTTTTTATAGCTATCTCTTTTAATATATCAAACTCTTTTACAGTTGGAACTATTGGTTTTTCACAAATTACATTTTTCCCTGCTTCCAATGAAAGTTTTGCTTGCTCAAAATGTTTTCCATTAGGAGAAGCTATATATACAGCTTGTATATCCTTATCTTTTAGCATCTCCTCTATATTAGTATATATTTTTTCTATTCCAAACTTTTCAGCAAATCTCTTTCCTTTATTTTCATCTCTCGAAAGAAGAGCATAAGCTTCACACCCCTCTGTACTCTTTAATGCATCTATAAATTTTTCACTTATACTACTTGTCCCTATTATTGCAAATTTTATCATCTGGCTCTCCTTTAATATTTTTTATATTTCTAATTTGAGTATAACTTACACCATATAAAAAATCAAGAACAATTTCTGAATTACTCTTGATTTATAAATATTTATTCTTTATCTTTAAAATACTCCCCTAATAAAAAAGCACTTAAAACTATAAATAAAACAATAGATGAAAAAGCAGAGCTCTCCATATATTTTTTACTACTTACCAATGAATAATTTACAAGGGAAGCAATAGGTATTATATCTCCTAACTGCATAGTATATACCACAGTAAACTCTCCAAATATCACAGCAAAAACTTGGAGAAAAGAGGAGATAAAAATATTTTTTAAAATTGGAAACTCCACATATCTAAATCTTTGATAAAAATTTTTACAATCTAACTCAGAAGCTTCCAATATATCAACAGGAAATTTTTTTACATACTGATACATAAAAGAGTAACCAATTGGTATAGCTCCTATGAGATATCCTATCCCTAAAAGTATAATAAGAGGAATATCAAATAGGATATTCATATAATATAAGGTTATAGCTAGAAATGCTCCCGACACTCCCATATTAGAAAATATGATTATGTCAGTTACTCTATTATAATTTTTTATAATCAGATAGATAATAAATACAGTTATTCCACTTACAACTACAGATATTCCAAAAGAATTTACTATCCCTTTTATCACTCCAAACTCCTCATTAAATTCAGGAGAAAAGAGATTTAAATAGGATTGTATAGAAAATTTTCCTGTCAACTGATTAATAAATGAAAATATAAAAGATAACCCTGCAACTCCATATTGAAATACCATATATACTAGAGAGTATATTTTAAATATGGGATTGAGTTTTTTCTTTTCTTGCTCTCCTGATATCTCATACTCCTTTACAAATACCCCCAAAGAATTTAGAACTAGCAATATTATAAATTGTAACCCTCCTAAGAGCATAGCCTTAGAAAAATCCGCTCCTCCCATCAATGTATTAGCTATCTCTACTTCTATATTAGAATATTTTATTCCTCCCAACGAAAGAATTATTCCTAACCCTAAAAAACAATAGGTAAATACTAATATAAAAGCTCTAAATATCTGTGGAAGTATAAGAGGAAGTTGCCCTCTAAGAAAAATTGTCAAGGCACTAGCTCCATCTATTCTCATAGCTTCTCCTAGCTCTTTTGGAATTTTTCTTAAACCCTCACTTATATATTTTACAAATATAGGAGAGTTATAGAAAACATTAGCTATTATTATCCCCTTCAGTGTGTATAGTATATTTAATTCTTTAATTATTGGAAGGTTAAATATAACTGAAAAAATTGTAACTATCGATATTACAGGAAAGAAAAATGGAATAAAGACTAATCCCTGTATAAATTTTGATAGAGTATCTTTATTATAAGCAGAATAATAAGCTGGAACTATTCCAACTATTAAAGCCATAATTGTAGAGTAAAATCCCTGCTTTATAGAAAAAGATATTATCTCTTGAATATAACTTTCCTTTAAAATTTCAAAACTTGATAGTTCAAAAAAATCTCCAGCAAAATAGTATATAGGAGCTAACCACAATACTCCATAAAGAAAATTTACTAAGAATCTCCCCAACTTTTTTTTCATTTTTACTCTCTCTTTCTATTTAAATTTACTTTTTTATAATTATAGCAAATTTTTATCTAGTTGACTATTCTTCCTCTTTTCTTTTTTTAGAATTTGTGATATCATCTAATATAAACTTGATTTTTGAAAAGGTGGATTTATGATATATTTTTTACACGGAGATACTGCTCCTTTGCAGATAAAATACGAAGAAATTTTAGATGAGATTAAAAGTAACAACCCCTCTATTCCAGAAAAAATTTTTGATGCTTCTTTAGATGAGGTTACTCAATTTTTTGACTCTGTATCTACAAACTCAATCTTCTCTCCAAAAGAATTAGTAATTCTAAAGAGGGTAGAGAGCTTTAAAAATTTAGAGGGAATAGCAAAGTCTCTCAAAATGTACAATCTTACACAGAAAGAGATAATAATAGTTTATGAAGAGTTCTTAAATGACTTTGGAAAGATAAAAAATCCTATTCCTAAAAAAACACTGGATAGTTTCAAAGAGATAGCAGAAATTATATGTTATAGAAAAGAGAATGAAAAAAAAGCTATAATTTTCTATCTTCAGCAAGAGTTAAATATTTCTGAATATGAAGCTGAAAAGTTTGTAGAATTAGTGGGAGATGACTTTTTCAAAGTTAAAAATGAAGCTGAAAAAGTAAAAAATTTCTTAGATGGAGAAACTTTTAATTTAGATAAAATAAAACCTCTCCTATCTATCAATGAAGACTTTAATTTAAAGACTCTTATTGAAAATTTTATTACCTCTAAAGCTAAAGATGATTTACTCCATTTTATAGCTAAAGAAAAATTACATTCTAATTTTATATATGGAATAGGAGATGAAATAATTTTTTATCTAAAACTTTCTTCACTTGCTCAAAATGGTATTATAAACAAAAATCTCTCTTATAAAAAATTTAATGAGGGAATTTTTGAAGAGATTAAAGAATTTTTCCTTACTGAAAGAGGCTATCCTCATCCTTATACTCTTTTTTTGAAGCTAAAAAATATTGAACTATTTGAAACAGAATTTCTAAAGAAAAAATTAAAAGAATTAACATATTTAGAGTATAGTATTAAGAGTGGTAATATGGATATGGAAATAGGGGTAGAGGATTACATATTAGAATTTTTTAAAAAATAAATCAAGAATAACAGACATTGTTAAGAATATTTAGAGTAGCTTGGCGAAAATAAATATAAAAAACACTTCCTTTATAATTTAGAGAGATTTGGTGTTTTTTAATATCTTATAAGCTTTAGCTACTCTTTATTCTTTAAATAAAAGTTATTCTTGATTTATTTTTTTGAAAAAACACCTTAAAATATTTTATATATAACTTTAATTATAGGACTTTATTAATAAAAATTAACTACGATTATTTCAAATTCTACGAATAAAAAATTCTTTACTTACTATGATAAATATGATATACTATTAACCGACTATTTTTTTAAGGAGAGTTTTATTATGAAATTAAAAAATATTTTTATCTGTATTCTTATTTTTACTCTAAATATTATAAGTTATGCAGAATCTTCTATTCCAAAAGTTGAGTATAAAAAGATAGAGGTAAATAGTTTAGAAGATATAAAAAAATGGAAAGATTCAGATGAACTATATGTTTTTACTAAAATTAATATTGATTTAAGTAAACTATCCCCATTAAAAAAGAAAGATACTTTTGTAGATATTTTACTTCCCTCTATAAAGGTTGTTAATGCTGAGATAGAAAATAACAGAAATATAGCTAAAACACTTTCTCAAAAAACTACTCTTTCTGAAGAGGAAAAAAAATACGCTGAAAATCTTTTTAAGAAATATAGAGTTGAATATGGGGACTGGGAGAAACTATATTCTCGTCTTATTATTTATCCTACTTCACTGATTTTAACTCAAGGAGCTATAGAGAGTGGTTGGGGTACTTCTAGATTCTTTAAAGAGGGAAATAATCTATTTGGTATGTGGTCTACTAATCCAAATGAGCCAAGAATACCTGCTAAAAGAGTTAGAGAAAACGGATTTGTTCCTCATCTAAAAAAATATGATAGTGTAAAAGGTTCTGTTTCAGATTTTGTTTTAAATTTTTCTAGAAATAAAGCCTATACAAATTTAAGAAAATTACTTCGTGAAAATCAACCACCTCAAATTGTTGCTGAAGGACTTATTAACTATTCCGAAGAGAAAGAGAGATATGTAAAAAAAGTTATCAACACGATGAATTATAATGAATTTACTGAATTTGATACCCCTATTGAATAACCAGCATTTAATTATAAAAAACTACATCTAAATTCTAATATTAAATATATCATTTACTAAATCAGGACAAGGAAATATTAGTACAAGAATTATTCTTCCTACTTCTTGGATTAAAGAATTTGGAATTTCACAAGAAGATAGAGAAGTCTTTGTATATAAATTTGATGATGAGATTATTATAAGGAAAACTCCTTTGGATTTTGATAAAAAAGAAGCAATTAAATTAGCTATAAATGAAATAAAGAAAATTTTATTAGAAAAAAAATTTTTTATATTTTCTACAAAAATTGAAGTTGTTGAAAATATTCTTTTTCTATATTTTGATAAAGATAGTAATAATTATAAAAAATATTTTAATGCTATATTAGGTGGTTTAGATGATTGGAATGTTGATAATACAAATTTAATAAGTTTTAAAAATGAATTTTATTATTATACAAAAGCTTTAAATTTTTCTAATTTTGAAGAATTTGAAAAATATTTTAATTTAGAGGTAAAGTAAATGTGGATATGTAATAAGTGTGGTGGATTTTTTATAATTTATAAAAAAAGTGTTATTAAAGAAGAATTTAAAATAGATAAAGAAGGAAATGAAATTGATTTACCTTTAAAACATGAATTAATAGAAAATGAAGATGATGTTTCCTATATTTGTACAACTTGTGGAAGAATATATTTAAAATGTATTAGTAATATTAAAGAAATTGCAATTTGGAAAGAATAAAAAAGCAAGAGAATATTCTCTTACTTTTTTATTATAAAAATGGATTCATTGATTTAAAAATAAAAGGACTTATTATTATAATTGAAATTTGTGATAAATATATTAAAAATTTAATGAAAGTATATTTTAAATAATAATTATATTTCTCAAATTCTATATTATATTTTTTCATTTCATTATTTAATTTAATTATATTCTACTTATTTCAAATATTTAAAATTTCTTTAAATATTTCATTTACTCTATCATAATTTTCTAAATTTGAAATATGACCAGCATTTTCTACTAAAAATAATTTAGAATCCTTCACATAATTGGCCATTTCTCTAGCTTCTTCAAATGGTCTTGGAATATCATATTCTCCTGTGATAAATACAACTTGTATATCTATATTTTTCAAAATCTCTATTGCATTCTCTCTTCCAAAAATAATTCTTCCTATCTTTACAATCGTATCTATTTTTTCAGCAGATATATTTACCAAGTTAGCATAAAGTGTTTTATACAATTTAGTTCTTTTTTCAGAAACAATTGGCGAAAAAAACATCTCTGCTATTTTTTCTGCCATATTTTCTGGCACTTTTTTTATTAAGTCTATTGTATCAAGCATTGAAAAATACATCTTCTTCTTTTCTTCTGGTTCAATACCAACATATGAATCCATTATTACTATTTTTTTTATTTTTTCTTTATGATATTCATACATGTAAGGTGCCAACATTCCTCCAACAGAAAGACCAATATATATATATTTTTCTACTTCAAGTTCATCTATAAACTTCGTAAGTTCTTTTGCTAAATCTCTTAATGATATATTTTCTCTATCATCTAAAACACTAGATTGTCCATGTCCTGGTAAATCAATTGAAATACACTGATAATACTCTTTTAAAAATTTTATTTGAGGTTCCCACATATTTTTATCCCAAAGATAAGAATGAATAAAAACTAAAGTTTCGCCCTTTCCTTCACAACTATATGAAAATTTCATAAATCATCTCCTAACGTATTAATTTTTTATTTTATAAATACTCCATAATTGCTACTATTTTATTTTCAAAATATCTATTTTTTAATTATGTTTCTTTTATCTTGCATTAATTTTTCTAATTTCTTATATTCTCCCTCGGACAATTCCACAAACTTTTGGTACTATCCCCCATTGTCTTGACACCATTTGTAAATTTCAACGAAATATTCCATTCCAGTGGTATCTATTTCATCATCTCCAAGATTAATTAAAATTTTAGATGTAGTTTTTTTATTACTTATATGTTTTTTATATTTTTAATTATAGGATTTTATCTAGAATAGAATTAACATCTACTATATTTTCTAAATTAGAAGAATCTCCATGTCCTGGTAAATCTATTGATATACATCTATATTTTTCTTTTAAATGTTCAACTTGAGGTCTCCACATCTCTTTATCCCAAAGGTAAGAATGAACAAACACTATTACTTCACCTTTTCCTTCATCTATATACTCCAATTTCAATATTTTATTACCTCCTCTTGCTTAATTTACATCATAGCTACCTGTTCTATGAGATTTTGTAGCATTAGCACCTGCTTTAACAGGACCAATTATTAAAAAAGTTCCCCCTTTGCTAGAACTATTTTCAATTATTTTTTCTATATTTTTCTCATCTCTTTCTATATCTTTATTTTCCCTCTTTTCTCTATCAATAGTAATATTTCCATTATTACTTAAATTCTCTACTACAATAGCTGATGATGTAACTACTTTTTTATCTAATTTATCTGGCTATTGTTCCTGTAACTCCTATCTCTCCTGCTTGTCCTACAGATGCTACAATATCTACTCCTCCTTTTTTACTATTAGTATTTATATCTTCTAAATTTATATTATTACCTACTTCTATACTTCCTTTTGAAATCAAATAAAACTTATCTTCTAAAAAAAATCTTTCCCTTTTTTTCAAAATGACTTGATTTTCTTTCATATAACACCCCACAGTTATAGTAAAATTAATTTCATATAATTCCTTCCATTTTTCCTTATAGTACTATATTTATTTCTAGGAAAGGTATTTTTTAGTTTTTTTAAAAACTTTTCACTATTCTACTATTTTAATTTGACATTTTTATGGCATACACTTGTAATTTTATTTTTTACAAAAATTTATTTATTTAAAAGTGTTTTATTTACATTATAAAGTTATGTTATTAAAAATATAATACCTAAAATAGCACAATAAAAAAAGAAGATAATTTTTGATATACTTATCTTCTTTTATAAATTATTTAAATTTTTTATAAACTATAATTATTTATTAAACTTTTCTTGTAAATTTCTAGCCATATCAGAGATTGAATCAGCTCCTACTATCTCACTAACAAGGCATACTCTCTGTGCTCCTTTAGCTATGATAGCATCTATATTCTGTGCTTTTATTCCCCCAATAGCTACAAAAGGTAAGTCTAAATTTTTTACTGCATACTCAAGATACCCTAATCCTACTGGAGTCGTATCCTTAGTAGTTGTTGGAAATATCGGTCCTACTCCTATATAATCAACATTGGGATTTTTATAAGCTTCCATTCCCTGCTTTTCTGAATGAGTAGAAAGCCCGATGATTTTATTATCTCCTATAAGTTTTCTCACATCATCTGGGTGCATATCCTCTTGTCCTATATGAACTCCATCTGCATCTACAAGAAGGGCTATATCTACATTATCATTTACTATAAATATTACTCCATTCTTTCTACAAAGCTCTCTTATCTCTCTAGCTTCTTTTACCTTTTCTCTAGTATCTTTTGTTTTAGCCCTATATTGAACTATTTTTATTCCACCTTTTATCATCTCTTCTACACAGAAGTAGTTACTTCTTCCATTAGAAAAATTATCTCCTGTTATTCCATATATTCCCTTAGGAATCTCTATTCTATTTCTCATTGTATAGCTCCTTTAAGATTACTTCTACTACTTTGCTAGCTACTATATTTACCTTATGTGAATAAGTTTTATATTCTGAAATATCACTTTTCATATCTCCCACTATATAGAAGTTTTTCATTCTCTTTACTATCTGTACACTTGAGGAATCTATCCCACCTATCCCAGATACTGTTATTAAAAGTTTCTTTCCATCAAAAACCTCTTCAAGTAAAAGAGCCTTATACTCCTTTTTGTCAAATCCATCTACTACTATATCACAATCTTTGAAAAACTCTCTCATATTCTCTTTTTCAAATTTTATTACTTCAACCTCATAATTACCCTGTGAGATTTTGGTAAGATTTTCCTTTAGAGTTTCAGATTTATATTTTCCTATCTGCTCTTCAAAGTAAAACTGTCTATTGAGATTGGATTTTTCTATTCTATCAAAATCTCCAAATTTTAGATTAGTAATTCCACTTCTAACTAGATGCATAGCCACATTTGAGCCTATCCCACCTGTACCAGCTATACCTATTTTCATAATAATGTCTCCCAATCCTTATACTTAGGTTCTAATCCTCTTTTTCTAATAGCTTCTACTATCTCTTCTACACTTCTATTGTCAGTTATATCAAATTGAGCTGTTGATTCATTTTCGTGTGAATAACCACCTACTTCTGTTTTTGAACCTGCTGAAAATTTAGTAATTCCTAGTTGTAATAGGTTATCTCTCATATAAGCACTCTCTCTAGTTGATAGAGTTATTCCTACTGTTGGTTGGAAAATTCTATTAGCTAGCATAATCTGTACAAAGGTAATATCATCAACAGCATAACTATCTTTTAGATTTCCTTCTGCTTCATTTACTCTAGGGAAAGAGATATTAAATTCACTATTTGGATAATTATCTATAAGGTATTTCAGATGCAATCCTGTCTTAAAAGCATCACTTCTTATATCCCCAAGTCCTAATAGTGCTCCTATTCCTATTATTCTTAAGCCAGCTTTAGCTCCTCTTTCGGGAGTGTCCAATCTATATCTGAAATTTCTTTTTTCCCCTGATAGATGTACCTCTGCATATCTTTTTTCATCATAAGTCTCTTGATATACAGTAAGTCCATCTAGTCCATCTTCAGCTAGATATCTATAATCCTCTTCATCTAATGGCATTACTTCAATAGATACAGATGAGAAATATTTTTTTAATACATCTATTCCTCCTTTTAAATACTCCTTATCTACTAATCCTTTAGCTTCTCCAGTTAAAAGAAGTATATTTTCTATTCCAGATTTTGCTATCTCTTTAGCTTCTCTTTCTATCTCTTCAAACTTCATATGTCTTCTTACTATATGATTTTTTTTAGAAAATCCACAATAGATACAATTACTAGTACAATAGTTAGAAACATATATTGGAAGATATAGTCCTATTACATTTCCGAAATATTGTCTTGTCAACTTATGTGCTCTTTGAGCCATTTTTTCTATATGATTTTTTGCCTTAGGAGATAAAAGATTTAGATAATCATATACTGATAATTTATCTTTTTCTATACTTTTTAATATCTCTTCATCAGTTACAGAATTAAAATATCCCTCAAAATCAAAATCTTTCCATTTAACTAATTCATCATAGTAACTCATTCTACTCACCTCTAAATAAAAATCCTGTAAGTGGTGATGAAGCACTAGCATATTTTTGTTCCTCTGCTAGTTGAGCTAAGAAAGCTTCTCTTCCAGCTTCTACTGCTAGTGCAAAAGCTCTTCCCATTTTAACTGGGTCTTGTGCTGTGGCAATAGCTGTATTTACAAGTACAGCATCACACCCCATCTCCATAGCTATAGCTGCATCTGATGGTTTTCCTATTCCAGCATCTACTATGATAGGTACTCTATTATTTTCTAATAACATCTCTACAAATGGTTTTGTAAGTATTCCTCTATTTGAACCAATAGGAGAACCAAGTGGCATAACTGCTGCTGCCCCAGCATCTTCTAGTCTTTTAGCTGTTATTAAATCAGGCATAATATATGGTAGTACTATAAATCCCTCATCAGCTAAAACTTTTGTAGCTTTTATTGTTTCACTATTATCTGGCATAAGATATTTACTATCATTTATTATCTCAATTTTTATAAAATCTCCACATCCAGCTTCTCTAGCTATTCTTGCTATTTTTATAGCCTCTTCTGCTGTTCTAGCCCCTGAAGTATTAGGTAACAGTGTTATGTGTTTTGGAATATAGTTTAGGATATTCTCTTTTGGATTTTGAAAGTTTATTCTTCTAAGTGCCATTGTTATAATTTGAGAACCACTAGCTTCTAACATAGGAACTACTAAATTTTTATCAGCAAATTTTCCTGTTCCTGTAAGCAATCTACTACTAAACTCTTTTCCTTTTAAAATAAATTTTTCCATCTTTTCCTCCAATTATATTGTTAGTATTTTTTACTAGCAACTCATTCTCTCTTTATAGTTTAATAAATTTCTCTTTTTATCTTTAAATTTTCACAATTTTGTCCTATATTATCAATTATAAAACTATCCTCCAGAAACGAAAGATAAAACTTCTAGATGATAATCTTCAGCTATTTTTTCTGTTTTCCAATCATTTTTTTTCACTATTTCATCATTTACTAGAACAACAGCTCCAGATAAATCTATATTCCATTTTACTGATAATTCACTAAGTAACTCTTCCACAGTGATACTATCTTTTGAAATCTCATATTTTTCCCCATTTAAAATAATATTCATATTATCACCTTAATCTAAAATTTCATTACATCTCTTCATTGGGCATAGATCTCCACACATTGTACAAACCTCTTCTTCAATAGGTTTTGAAGATTTTCTATACTCTTTTGCTTTTTCTGGGTCTAGACACTCTTCAAACATTCCATTCCAGTTTAATTCCCCTCTATGTTTACTCATTCTATTATCCCAATCTCTAGCTCCTTTTATTCCCTTAGCTATATCTGCTGCATGTCCAGCTATTCTTGAAGCCATAATTCCCTCTTTCATATCTTCTAAAGTTGGAAGTCTTAAGTGTTCAGCTGGAGTTACATAACATAGGAAATCTGCTCCATTAGCTGCAGCAATAGCTCCACCAATAGCAGCTGTTATATGGTCATATCCAGGTGCCACATCAGTTACTAATGGTCCAAGTACATAGAAAGGTGCATTATGACAAAGTTTTTTCTCAATTTGCATATTAGTAACTATCTCATGCATAGGGATATGTCCAGGTCCCTCTATCATCACTTGTACATCTTTTTCCCAAGCTCTTTTTGTAAGTTCTCCTAGTATTATCAACTCTTGAATTTGAGGAGCATCAGTTGAGTCAGCTATACTTCCTGGTCTTAATCCATCTCCTAAGCTTAATGTAACATCATATTTTCTACAAATTTCAAGTAATCTATCATAGTGCTCATAGAAAGGATTTTCTTTATCATTTAATATCATCCATTGAAAAAGAATAGAACCTCCTCTACTTACTATCTTTGTAAGTCTTTTATTATTTTTTAATCTATCTACACAAGTTCTATTTAGTCCTGCATGTATAGTTAAGAAATCTATTCCATCTTCACAATGCATCTCTACTACTCTAAACAGATCTTCTACGCTCATATCTTTTATATTTTTTCCTAGTTTTGCCACTGCATCATACATAGGAACAGTTCCTAACATAACTGTCGACTTTTCTACTAGCTCTTTTCTAAATTTTTGTGTATCTCCAAAAGTACTCAAATCCATTATAGCATCTGCTCCATACTCAATAGCTTTTTGTACCTTTACCATCTCCCCACAGTAATCACAACAATCTTCTGATACCCCTAGATTTACATTTACTTTTGTTCTTGTCCCCTCTCCTACTGCTCTTGGATATATATTTTTATGGTTTTTATTTGCTGGAATTACTATGCTCCCTTTAGCTATCTTTTCCATAAGCTCTTCCTTGCTCATTTGCTCATCTCTAGCTACTATTTCCATCTCCTTAGTAAATATTCCTTTTTTTGCTGCTTCCATCTGTGTTGAATACATATTTCCTCCTAAATCTTTCTCTAATTTTTCTAATAAAAAAAGCTCTGTACCAATGTACAGAGCTATAATTATACTGATTAATAAAAATCTAGTAAACATATTGCTTCCCTACGCTGGTATTATCCATATCAGGTTCTAAGGGTCAAGATTTCTCTTTCTCAGCCTAACGGCTCCCCTAGCAATCAACTATTCAATTTTTCTATCCTTACAAGCAAATTATATACTTGTAATTTTATTTTGTCAAGATAATTTTTTATTTGTTTTCCGCTTTCTTTCCTCTAAGATATCTATCTATCTCAGCTGCTGCTTTTTTCCCAGCTTCCATAGCTAATATTACAGTAGCTGCTCCTGTTACAGCATCTCCACCAGCAAAAACTCCCTCTCTTGAAGTTTTTCCATTTTCATCTGTCTCGATACCTTTCCATCTAGTAGTTACTAAATCTTTAGTAGTATCAGCAATCAATGGATTTGGAGAAGTTCCCAGTGACATAATGACAGTTTCTCCCTCTAATATAAATTCACTTCCATCTATCACAGAGAATTTTGCTCTTCCACTTTCATCTGGCTCTCCTAATTCCATTCTTACACACTTAACCTCTTTTACCCAACCTTTTTCATCTCCAATTATCTCTATTGGGTTTACTAGAAATTGGAATTTTACTCCCTCTTCTTTAGCATGATGTATCTCTTCACGTCTTGCTGGTAATTCTGCCTCTCCTCTTCTATATAGCACAGTTACATCTGCTCCTAATCTCTTTGCTGTTCTAGCTGCATCCATAGCTACGTTTCCTCCACCTACAACAAAAACTCTCTTTCCTATTTTTATAGGAGTAGCATAATCCTTTCTATTAGCTTTCATTAAGTTTACTCTTGTTAAAAACTCATTAGCTGAAATTACTCCATTATAATTTTCTCCTGGAATATTCATAAATCTCGGAAGTCCTGCTCCACTTCCTATAAATACAGCAGAATATACCTTTTTATCTAACAAATCATCCACAGTAAAAGTTCTTCCTACAAAAGTATCAGTATGTACCTTTACTCCTAAAGAGTATAATTTCTCTATCTCTTTATCTACTACTTCTTCTTTTGGAAGTCTAAACTCTGGAATACCATAACTCAATACTCCACCAAGTTTATGTAATGCTTCATATATAGTTACATCATAACCAAGCTTTGCTAAATCTCCAGCAGCTGTAAGTCCAGCAGGTCCTCCACCAATTATAGCTACCTTTTCCTCTCTTTTCTCCTCTACTTCTACCTTTGTATTATTTCTAATAGCCCAATCTCCTACAAATCTCTCTAGTTTTCCAATAGATACAGGCTCCCCTTTTATTCCTAAAATACACTTTCCTTCACATTGAGTTTCTTGAGGGCACACTCTTCCACATATAGCTGGTAGATTAGAGTATTTTGAAATTACTTTACTAGCTCCATCTATATCCCCTCTCTTTATCTCTTGAATAAAAGCTGGTATATCTATTGATACTGGACATCCTTTTACACATAGTGGATTTTTACAATTCAGACATCTTTGTGCTTCTTTTTGTGCTTCTTCAAGATTATATCCATAGCACACTTCATAGAAATTTTTATTTCTCTTATCTGGGGCTTGCTCTCTTACAGGAACCCTTCCTTTTATTTCAGATAAGTCACTATGCATAGGACAAGAATCATTATGATGTGTCTCTCCATCTTCTATCTCAAGAATATTTCTTCCCTCTGTAGTTTTATACATCATCTGTCTTCTCATTGCTTCATCATAGTCTACCTTATCTCCATCAAACTCTGGTCCATCTACACAAGCAAATTTTACCTTACCATCTATTGTAACTCTACAAGCTCCACACATTCCTGTTCCATCTACCATAAGTGGGTTTAAGCTTACTGTATTTGGCAGATTATACTCTCTACATTTCATAGAGGCAAATTTCATCATTATCATAGGTCCAATTACAATAGCATGGTCATATTTTTTATTTTCTTCTTTTATTAGTCTATCTATTACATCAGTTACTCTTCCGTGTATTCCATAGCTTCCATCATCAGTACAGATATAGAGATTATTTGCTACCTCTTTCATCTCTTCTTCTAATATTAATATATCTTTGCTTCTAGCTCCAACTATTACATCTGCTTCTATTCCATTTTCCTTAAACCATTTTACTTGTGGATAGATAGGGGCTGTACCTACTCCTCCAGCAACAAATAGATATTTTTTTATTTTTAATTCTTCTAATGGTATATGTAAAAATTCACTTGGTTGTCCCAATGGACCTACTACATCTTGAAAATACTCTCCCTCATTGTAGCTTGCCATCTTTTTTGTTCCCTCTCCAACTACTTGGAAAACTATTGCTACACTTCCTACCTCTCTGTCATAATCACAAATAGTAAGTGGTATTCTCTCCCCTTTTTCATCAGTTTTTACAATCAAAAATTGTCCTGGCTTTGCTCCATTTGCTAAATCTTTTGCCTCAACATCCATATAACAAATCTCTTTAGTTAACCATTTTTTCTTTAAAATTTTATACATAAGTACACTCCTTTTTCCAGTATATATTTTTATATAGTGATTTTATATTATCCTTTATTTTACCCCAATAACTTCTCAATTTCAAATAAAAGTTTATCTAATTTCTCTTTTCTTTTTTCATCTAACTCATCATATCTATTATTTATTCTTCTATATAAGCTATCTAGTCTATCAATGTTATAACTTGAAATCTCTATACTATTTTTCTCTTTTACTTCAATAGCTTCATTGCTCTTCTTCAGCATATCTAACATCTTTTTATATGTCAAATTTTCACTATTTTTCTCTAGTTCTGGCAATACTGAATCCTGTTCCTTATACAGTTGCTCTATACTTCTCACTGGCAGTATGGCTATTATTTGTTTTACTACATCAGCTTTACTTTTCTTAAATAACTCATATCTCTTTCTAAGTCTTAGAGCTGTATCTTTTTTATATCCATTAAACTCTAAATATTTTAAATATAATCCATCAGGACTTCCTTTTCTTCCAAGCTCTTCAAAAACTTCTGTAAGATTTTTACCAAGCATAATGATATTATTTCCTTGAATTTTTAACATCTCTAAGGATTTATTTTTCAAATATTCTATTAATTCTACATCATTAGTAAAATCTCCAAACACAGAATCTTCTATTACAAAAATCTCTTTAATATCTTTTTTACTATTCTTTTCATTTACTATAATCGGCTTCTCTTCTTTTTCTACACTCTCTTTTGTCTTCTTCCTTTTTGCCATCATAGCTTGAAATCTTTCTTCTGCTGTACTCATTTTTCCTCCTGCTCTACATCTCCATTATTATATCTAGCAAACTATTTTGTGCTTCCTCTACAGATTTTGCCTTGCTCTCCCATACAGTTTTACCTTTTTTCACAAGACTTTCTATAAGTGAAGTTTCTTTAATTGGCTCTGGGAATAATACATCTGTATCTTCTAACATCATCTTTAATTTATTTAAAATATCTTTTTGTGTAACAGTTGGTCTATATAAATTTACTAATATAGCATGTATCTTCTCTACTCCTGCCTCTTCTATTACATTGATTACCCCTTTTAATGTAGGAATGTCACAGAAAGCTGGTATTATTATTTTATCAGAACATTTTACAAATTCAGTATCTATCTTCATAGTAGGAATACTATCTATCAATACATAGTCATACTCTCTTTTTAGATGCTCTATAAAAATTGGTAATTTTTCTAAAAATCTCTCTGTAAAAACTGAACTCTCCAAAGGAATAAAATCTAAATTTTTTCTTAAATTAATCTTGTCTCCTTTTCCAGTCATTACCCAACTTCTAAGTCCCTTTTTTAACTCTACCCTCTCTTGCTTTTCCTCTGGGATTGTAAAATCAATTATATTATTTTGAGAGTCTGAAGTTAAAATTATTACCTTACTCCCTTTCATTGTAAGTCCATGAGCTAATTGAACTGTAAGAAAAGTTTTTCCTATTCCTCCTTTATTTACCTTTAGAGTATATACTTTTCCTACTCTTTCCTCTCTATCTATTGTAACTATTCCATCTCCTGTTGTTATATTCACATCATTACTCTCTTTAGTAATTTTTAATGTATCCACTACACCAAAGGGGATATTAAGTTTTGCTACATAATAATCTTTATCTTTATATACTTTACTAAAATTTATACTTACATTTTTTCTATAATTAATTAAATTTCCATGAATATCTTTTTCTTCTACTTCATCTTCACATCTACCTTTAGTTAGGGTAATTATTCTATTACTCATAGAAAAAACTATCTCATTTTCCTCTTTGTTTACATCAAGAGCCTCTGTTATACTCCTATCTATTGTCAACACTGCATTATTAAAACTTCCATTTTTTTTATAAAATAGTCCTACGTTTTTTTTCATTTGTAACTCCTTTTATAAAAAACTAAGTCGCATGCATGCGACTTAGTTAGTTTTTGTTATAGATATTTTATCATATTTTTGGTATGAATTCAACTGTTTTAAATTTAAATTTATATTTATATTTATATAAAAATCAAGTTTTTAACTATCTTTACTGCTTCTAATTTGATATTCTCGTTTCTAATTTTATTCTTAAAAAAACGACCTCGTAAAATACCTCTAAAAAGCTTTTTAAAATCTTTTTGATATAAAACTATAGCTAAAAAATATACCTCTCTAAGCTCATAAAATCACTCTAAAAAAGACCACCTCAAACCAGCTATTTTAGCTAGTTCAAAGTGGCTAATTTTTTGACTAATAACAATTTTTAGTTAATATTTTATATTTCATCTAAATTATCTCTTATATTTAAAATATTTAGCAGCTTGAATAATAACAGTTGGAATAAATGCTAATCCATAGACAGCTAATAAGTCATTCATTCCTAAAGGAGCTACTTCAAATACTCCATGTAAAGCTGGTATCATTAAAACTCCACTTAATAATACAAATCCTATTAAGAAAGCAACAACTGAGAATGGATTGCTCATAAATCCAAGTCCAAAGATCGAACTATTTCCTCTACAGTTAAATCCATGGAATAATCTTGCTAAACATAGTACAGCAAAAGCCATTGTACTTCCTTTAAGAGCATCTTTCATCTCTCCATATCCTAAATAGAATCCTGCCATTACAAATATAGCTATCAATAATCCCTCTCCTAAAATTCTACTAGAAAGTGCTTGAGTAAGAATTGGTTCTTTAGGATCTCTTGGCTTTTCTTTTAAAACCTCTCCATGTGATGGTTCCATTCCAATAGCTATAGCTGGTAAACTATCTGTAAGTAAATTTATAAATAATAGATGCACTGGAGCAAATATTACTGGTAATCCAGCAAATGATGAATAAATTACAGCTAATATAGCAGCAGTATTTCCAGAAAGTAAAAATCTTATTGAGTTTTTAATATTAGCATAGATATTTCTTCCAGTTGTAACAGCCTTAACTATTGTAGAGAAATTATCATCAGCAAGTATCATAGAAGCAGCATCTTTAGAAACCTCTGTTCCAGTTATTCCCATAGCTATTCCAATATCTGCTCTCTTTAATGCAGGAGCATCATTTACTCCATCTCCAGTCATAGCACAAATTTTTCCTAGTGATTGCCAAGCTGTTACTATTCTTATTTTATGTTCTGGAGAAACTCTAGCATATACAGATGTATGAGCAACTTTTTCTTTTAACTCTTCATCTGACATTTTTTCTACCTCTACTCCTTCAAGAACATTATCTCCTTCTTGATAGATTCCAATCTCTTTAGCTATTGTTCTAGCTGTAACTTTATGATCTCCAGTTATCATTACAGGTTTAATTCCAGCCATTATACATTTTTCTACTGCCTCTTTTGATTCAACTCTTGGTGGATCTATCATACCTACTAGACCAACAAAGATATATCCATTTTCATCATCATGACAAATGTCTTTTTCACATTCTAATACTTTATAAGCATAAGTTAATACTCTAAGCCCTGTTTCAGCAAACATAGTATTTATATTTTCTATCTCTTTTATATCTTCAGGAGTTATCTCTCTTATCTCACTTCCATGGATGATAGATTTTAATCTTGGAAGTAAAGAATCTAAAGCTCCTTTAGTAAACATTATTATTTTCCCATTTATTTCATGAACAGTACTCATAAGTTTTCTATCTGAATCAAATGGTATCTCTGATATACGTGGGTATTTTTCTTTTAACTCTTTGTATCCTACATTATATTTTTCAGCAAGATTTATTAAAGCTATCTCAGTAGGGTCTCCTACTTCAGTAGTAGCGTCATTACATAATACTGATTCTTTTAAGATAATATCTTCAGCTAATCTTGTAGAATCTAATCCACTATCTTCTAAAACTCTTCCACTTACATAAACTTTTTTTACAGTCATCTTATTTTGCGTAAGTGTTCCTGTCTTATCAGAACATATTACTCCTACACATCCTAAAGCTTCTACTGATTTTAAATTTTTAATAATAGCATTCTCTTTAGAAAGTTTTTGAGTACCTATTGCCAATACAATAGTAACTATTGAGCTAAGTGCCTCTGGTATAGCAGCAACTGCTAAAGCCACAGCAAACATTAACGAGTCTAATATGTTTACTCCATGGAATAAGTTCATTACAAATATTATTCCACATAATATAATTATACCTATTGATAATTTTTTACCAAAGTTATCTAATGAAACTTGTAATGGAGTAGTTTTTTCTTTAGTTGACTCTAATAATTTAGCAATTTTTCCAAGCTCTGTATTCATACCAGTAGCTGTTACTAATACTACTCCTCTTCCATAGCTTACTAAACTTCCAGAAAAAACCATATTTTTTTGGTCTCCTAATGCTAGCTCTTCAGCCACAATTACATTACTTTTTTTCTCTACTCCTTCAGATTCTCCAGTAAGAGAGCTCTCATTTACAAGTAGTGAAAAGCTATCCAATACCCTACCATCAGCAGGTACTAAATCTCCAGCTTCTATAAAAATAATATCCCCTGGAACTATCTCTTCTGATGATAACTCAACTTTTTCACCATTTCTTAAAACCTTTGTTTTAGGAGAAGATAGAGATTTTAAGCTATTAATTGATTCTTCAGCCTTGATATGTTGAACAGTACCAAGTATAGCATTAATTACTATTACCACAAGAATAACTATTGTACTCTCTATATTTCCAGATATAGCAGAAATAATAGAAGCAATTATTAGAATGATTACTAAAAAATCTTTAAACTGTGATAAAAAAACTGCTAGAGTACTTATCTTCTCCTCTTCATTTAGTTGGTTCTTACCATACTTTTTAACTCTTTCCTTCACCTCTTGACTATTCAGTCCATTTTCAGTTACTTGAAGTTCTTGTAAAACTTCCTCTTTTGATTTTGAAAAATAGTTTTTCATAAATCCTCCTTTTATAATTTTATTTTATATTTACTTAATTAATAAAAAAAGACTTTTAATACGAAGTATATAAACTCCGTACTAAAAGTCTTGTTACCACTTGGGTATACAGTACCAGAAAGTCCTAGACTCCGTGATGTTGATACTATATTTTCAACTACTCCCTCTTAATACAAATATCTTTTTCTATTTACTTAAATAATAATATCATAACTTTTATTAAAAGTCAAGAAGTTTATCCTATCTTCCCCAAGTATCTGTATTTTTATTCCAAGAAGCAGCTATTTCAGCTTCCTCTTCAGTTAAATATTTTTCTTCTTTTGCTAATTCAAGTAATGCTGTGAAGTTAGATAAAGTTTCCCATTTGATATTTTTTTCTCCAAAGTTTTTATAAGCTTTATCAAACTCATAAGAGAAGATAGCTAGTACTTCTACTTCTTTAGCTCCTTCATTTCTAGCAGCTTCAACAGCTTTTATTGAGCTTCCCCCAGTAGAGATTAAGTCTTCAATTACAATAACTTTTTTTCCTTCAAAATCTGCTCCTTCTATTTGTCTTCCTGCTCCGTGAGCTTTTTTCTCTCCTCTTATATAACTCATTGGTTTATTCATCAGTTGTGCTATAAAAGCTGCCCAAGGAATTCCAGCAGTTGCTGTTCCTGCTACTACATCAAAATCTTTTTCAGATAATTTTTTTATAAACTCATCTACTACTACTTGTCTTTCAACAGGATATCCTATCATTTTTCTATTGTCACAATAGATTGGACTTTTGATTCCAGATACAAATGTAAATGGTTCCTTTACATTTAATTTTACTGCTCCTGTGCTTAATAATGATTTTGCTACATCTTTTGCTCTACTCATGATAATTAATTTCCCTCCCATATTTTCCATAAAACTCTTTATTTGAATATACTATTTGACCTCTTAAAATTGTTGTAACAACTCTTCCACCTCTATTAAATTTTTCATATGGTGTCCAATTTGCTTTAGTTATTACATCATCATCTTTTATAGCTGACTTATCTTCTCTATCTATTATTACTAAATCAGCATCATATCCAACTTGAATTTTTCCTTTATTTGCTATATTAAAAATTTCAGCTGGTTTTGTACACATTACCTCAATGAGTCTTGCCATTGAGATTTTCCCTTCATCTACACCTTTCAGCATCATCTCAAGTGAGTTTTCTACTCCAGGTATACCAAAAGTAAGTTTTGCTAATTTTTCCTCTATTAGATGAGGTGCATGGTCTGTTCCTATTGTATCAATAGTTCCATCAGCAAGAGCTTTCCATAACTCCTCATTATCCTCTTTAGTTTTTAATTCTGGCTTCATTCTAAGTAACATTGAACTTCTCTCATCAGCATTTACATCATCTACATTTAAGAAAAGGTGGTGTGGAGTAACTTCTCCGTAAACTTTTAATCCCTTAGCCTTTGCTTCTCTTAACATCTTAGCTTCACTAGCTTTAGATAGATGACATAGATATAATGGTTTATCATATTTTTCACAAAGCTCAATAGCTTTGGCTACCATCTCTTCTTCAGCATGTACAGATATAATTTTTGATTCTCTAAAAATATTTTCTATAACACTATCTTCTGTTATTAACATATCTCCAGTAGACATATTTAAAAATATCTTTGTAGAAGCAACCTTATCTATTACTTTTTTTATCTCTTCACTGTTATCGTTTCTACTTCCACCAAAATTAAATCCATAGTCTACATATGATTTTCCAACCATCATAGCTCTTTTTTCTTCAAATATTTCAGAAGTAGTTACAGCTGGTATTGTATTTGGCATATCAATAAATGTAGTAACTCCACCTCTAGCACAAGCCATACTTCCAGTCATAAAATCCTCTTTATGAGAAAGTCCTGGGTCTCTCATATGACAATGAGCATCTACCACTCCAGGAATTACCCATTTTCCTTTAGCATCTACTACCTCTAATCTTCCTTCTGGAATATTTTCCGATATCTCTATTATTTTCCCATCTGCTGTTAATATATCTGTAACTTTTTCTACTCCATCAATTAGAATTCTACAGTTTTTTATTAGCATAATCCTGCCTCTTTCATTCCTTCTAAGATTTCTGCCTCTACCATTTGTGCTGCTTTAGCTGGGTCTTCATTTTTAGTAATTGGTCTACCTACTACTAAGAAATCACAACCATTTATTATTGCATCTTTTGGAGTCATTATTCTCTCTTGGTCATTTGTAGCTGACCATTTTGGTCTTACTCCTGGACACACAGTTTTGAAATCTTTTCCACAAGTATCTTTTATAAGTTTAGCTTCCCATGGAGAACATACTACTCCATCTAATCCAGATGTTTTTACAAGTTTTGCCCAGTTTAAAGCTAAATCAGCAAGAGAAAGTTTTGATTGGAAAGTCTCCTCTACATCTTCTACTGATAAACTTGTTAAAACTGTAACTCCTATTACAAGGTTATCTTGATTTATTTTTTTAACCTCTTCTGCAACTTTAGTCATCATCTTTCTTCCACCACTAGCATGTACATTGAACATAAATACATTTTGCTTAGCAGCAAACACAGAAGCCATAGCTGTTGTATTTGGAATATCGTGGAATTTTAAATCCAAGAAAACTTTTTTCCCTTTAGCAGAAAGATACTCTATTATCTCTCCTTTAGAGTTTAAGAAAAGTTCTAATCCAACTTTATAAAAAGTTGCTCCATCTCCAATTTTTTCTACAAGCTCTTTTGCTTGGTCAGCTGTTGGGAAATCCAAAGCTATTATCATTCTATCCTTAGCACTATACATAAAATCTCCTTTCACTTTTAAAGAAAACTAAGAATTGTTCCATATTCCAAGAAGTTGATTAACTATAAGCTTACTTCACTAAAAACACAAAATTCGCTTTGCTCAAACAGTTGTGTTTTTTAACATTCAGTTTCGCTGAGTTAATCTAACTTCTCTCCATAAATTACACAATTCTTTGAGTTTTCTTTCTTGGTACAAATATTTTTCTTATCTGTGAGCTGCCCCTACTAACTCACTTATATTTTCAAATCCATTCTCTTCACAATATTTTTGTAATCCCTCAGCTATTTCTACAGCTAACATAGGATTAGAGAAAATAGCTGAACCTATTGATATCATAGAAGCTCCAGCCATTATAAACTCAAGAGCATCTTCTACTGAAGCTATTCCTCCCATTCCAATAATAGGAATATTTACAGCTTTATATACTTGATAAACCATTCTTACAGCTACAGGTTTTACAGCTGGTCCAGAAAATCCTCCAAAAGTATTTCCTAACACTGGTTTTTTAGTTCTTATATCTATTACCATTCCAAGTAAAGTATTGATAAGAGATACTGCATCTGCTCCATTTTCCTCTACTATTTTAGCTATACTAGCTATATCAGTAACATTTGGAGAAAGTTTTACTACTAATGGTTTAGATGTAACTTTTCTTACCTCTCTTGTTACTCTAGCAGCTACCTCTGGATTAGCTCCAAAAGCCATACCTCCATCTTTTACATTTGGACAAGAGATATTTAACTCTACTACTGCTATTTCAGGAATTTTATCTACTCTTTTTGCTATTTCAACATACTCCTCTACAGTTTTTCCATTGATATTAGCTATTATATTTGTAGTTATTCCTTGAGCTTTCATCTCTGGTAAAATGTGAGATTCAAAATAATCTATTCCAGGATTTTCAAGTCCTACACAGTTTAACATTCCAGCAGGAGTTTCAGCTATTCTCGTACCATAGTTTCCATCTCTTGGTTCTACAGTAAGTCCTTTTATTCCTATTCCACCTAATATATTTGGGTCAAAATACTCTTTATATTCCATTCCAAATCCAAAACAACCAGAAGAAGTTACTATTGGATTTTTAAAATCTACACCTAAAAATTTAGTTTGTAATCTGTTCATCTTTTCCTCCAACAAATTAATTTCCACAACAAGTTTCAGTTTTTTCTACAACTGGGTCAAAGTCTACAATAGTTTCAGAATCAAAAACAGGTCCATCATGACATACTTTTTTCATTCCAAATTTTGTTTTGATTGAACAACCAACACAAGCTTTTACTCCACAAGCCATTCTAGCTTCTAATGAAATTTCACACTTAGTTTCAAATTTCTTAGCTGTTTTTGCAACTGCTTCCATCATTTTTTGTGGTCCACAAGTAAATACCATATCATATTTTTTAACTTTCATTAATTCTTCCATTTTAACTATAACATTTCCATGTATTCCTACAGAACCATCATCAGTTGTAATATAGTTCTCTATTCCATCAAGATTGAAATTTGACATTATCTCCATAGCTTCTCTGTTTCTTCCACCTGCTATAAAAGTAACTTTATTATTTTTAGATAAAACTTCTATTAATAGTTTCATTGGAGCCATTCCCATTCCTCCACCTACTACTAATAACTCTTTCCCAGAAATTTCTGTTGTAAATCCTGTTCCAAGTGGTCCTTGAATATTGATTATCTCTCCAGCTTTCATAGAGGCTAAATCTTTAGTCCCTCCACCTTTTATCTCATAATAAAACTCTAAAATATTATTCTCTTTATCTGCATAATGTAAGCTGATAGGTCTTCTTAAAAAATATACACCATTTTTACATTGTAACATATAAAACTGTCCAGCTTTAGCAGCTTTTACTGTTTTATCTCCTTTTACTTTCATAAGGTAGTTGTGTCCAGCAACTAATTTGTTTTCTAAAATTTCACAATTTTCTAAAAACATTTCTCCTCCCAAATTTATATAAATTAACTATTTTATCTCTTTACCACAATAGTAACAGAATGTTCCATAATCTTTTACTACTACTTTATTTTCTGTCTCCTCAAAATGAGTTACACACTTAGGATTTTTACAAACAGTTAAGAAATGCTCTTCAACTTCTTCTTTCTCCTCTTTTCTAGGAGCAGTGGAATTTTTTAATCCTAGTGCTAAAGCATACATAGCCTCTCTTGTAGGAACTCCATTTGCTGCTTGTTTAAAGTATAGTGCGTGCTTTGTATCATCTAAATCTATATTTATCTCATCTACTCTTGGTAGTGGATGTAATATTATCATATGCTCTTGACACTTATTTAATATAGTATCCTTAGATATTTTGTAAACTCCACTTACTTTATTATACTCCTCTATATCATCAAATCTTTCTCTTTGAATTCTTGTCATATAAAGTACATCTACCTCTTTTAATATTGGCTCATACTCAGAACAGATATGGTATTTCATTCCTTTTTCATCTAACTCTTTAGTGATGTACTCTGGTATTTGTATTGATTCTGGAGCTACGAAATAAAACTCTCCACCAAACATCTCTAATGCTTTAGTAAGAGAGTGTACAGTTCTTCCATATTTTAAATCTCCTACAAAAGCTATTTTAATATTTTCAATTCTTCCAATCTCTTTTTTTATTGTAAATAAGTCTAAAAGAGTTTGGCTAGGGTGTTCATTTGCTCCATCTCCAGCATTGATAACAGGATTTTTAGAAATTTCAGAAGCGAATTTTGCTGCTCCCTCTATATAGTGTCTCATAACTATTATATCAGAGTAAGCCTCTACCATTTTTATAGTATCTCTTAAAGACTCCCCTTTTTTTAATGAAGTAGCATCTGGAGAATCAAATCCTAAAACTTGTGCTCCTAATCTATAAGCTGCTGATGTAAATGATAATCTTGTTCTTGTTGAAGGTTCAAAGAATAAACTTCCTACTATTTTCCCCTTTGCTAACTCTGCTTCTGGTTTTTGTGAAAGTTCATTTGCTACTTCTAATACTTCTAATATCTCTTCTTTTGTTAAATCTTTAATAGATATGAAATCTTTCATTTCCTACTCCCTCCTGTTATAAAATATTTTAAATTAGTCATAAAAAAAGGAATGAGTCCCTCTTTTTAAAAGAGAGTTAACATTCCTTTGATATCTTTAATAATATAATTTTTAAAAAGTATAAAATAATTAGAAAATAAAATAGAAACAGAGTGCATATCTTTTAGCTTATCTATAAAATTTCTCATCTCTACTCCTCCTTACTTTCTACATATATCTTTGCTATTCTATCATAGTTTTCAGTTTTTTTCAAGTATGATTTTAATTTTTTAATACCTCTATTAGTTGTGTCTTATAATTATTCAAATTCTCTATTAAATTATCTATCTGTTCCCTAGTCAATTTTACACTTTTTTCAGGTAGTGGAACACTTTTAAATCCATCACTTACCTCTACATTTGTTACTGGGAACATATAATTCTCTTCACTCATTATTTTTTGGAAATCATCACTCAAAACTCTCTCCATAAATTTCTTAGCTCCAGCTTTAACCTCTTTTTTATTCACAAGTGAAACTCCCTCTTGATAAATAAAACTTCCATCTTCTAATAAGAAACTATCATATTTTGAAGAATCCTCACCTGTAAAAAATAGATTACTTGTAGCATACCCTATCATCATAGGTGCTTCTCCTGCTGTAAATTTAGCAAAGGCTTCACTCCAACCAGGCTCTACACTATATATAGCTGGTTTTAATTCCTTCCAAAACTCTAACCAATTTTCACCATAAAGAGCTATACTCCATTGTAACGCTTCCTCTCCAGTAATTGATACTTTTGGATTTTCTACCATAAGTTGCTTATTAAATTTCTCCAACTCTTTTAAATTTTTAGGTGGTACTGAAATCTTTTCCTTATTGTAATTTATTGCTAAAACACCATAATCCATTGGAATAACATAATCACTACTCATTTTGAAATTTTTATTTTTAATATTTCCAATATTTTGAGGAACATATGGTAATATTAGTCCCTCTCTTTTAGCCATCTCTGTAGTTAACTCTGTAAGTCCTACTACAATATCTGCCTTTGGTCTTTTCTTTTCCAGTTTTAGCCTTCCAACAATCCCATCTATAGAGACAAACTTTATAGTATCTCCTGTTTCTTTCTGAAATACCTTTCCGTACTCCTTCTCTATCCATTTCATCGAACTTGGTCCATAGATAGTTATCTCCTCAGCGTTGATAGTTGTTGCTCCTCCTACAAATAGGCAAGTTAATAAAATTTTTTTCATACTTTTCTCTCCTTTCCTTTCTAGCATTACCTAGATAGGTTCTGACGGTCGAATATTAATTCCTCTCAGCCTCTTAGCTCCCGTTTTCATGTTACTATTATACTCTATTTTTCCTCTTTTTCAAAATATAAATTTTTTTTGTTCATATAAAAAAATATTTTGCTAATATAAATATTGATGAAAAAGAAGCATTAGAAACTTCTTCTGCTACTTCTTCAACTGCTACTGATGCAAAAAAATAAAACTTAATAAAAAAACTCCCCATCTAGTTAAGATGGGGTAATTTTTTTACTTCATTCCTACTATATTTTCACTTTTTAAAATATAAGTCTGTTTATGGGCTAGTGGAATAAAATATCTACTACTATATGTTAAATAGAAAATTTTATCAATTATTCTTTCTTTATACTCCTTATTTCTTTCTTCTTTAAATAAATTAAAAAATGGTAAAAGCGAATCTTCTAAATCATAATCTATTAATTCTCCAACTATAGTCTTTTCTAAACTAGTTAATGGATAAACACTATTTATTGTAATATTGTATAGAGCTATATCATAATCCTTACTTCTTAATTTATTCAAAAATTTATCTAAATTATAAATTTCAATCTCTACATTCAATCCATTTTGAATTAAATCATGTGCTACATATTGTGCAAAATTTCTGTTGTGAATTGTATTCAAACACATTATTTTTATCTTTTTCTCAAAATGTCCACTATTTTTTAAAATTTTAATAGCTTCTCTTCTGCTATAGTTTTTCTCTAAAAATGAAATTTTTATATCAAACATCTCTTGTGGACAAATAGTGGTAGCTTCTCTATTCAAAAGAGACTCTAATGCTTTTCTATCATTTAAAGAATAATTTTTTTTATTTCCAAAAACTAAAGATATTATGTCATATACTGTATCTTTAACTATTTTCTTGCCTCTTAAATTTCCTATTTTTTTAGCGGTTTCAATATCCTCTTTATATAAATCATAGGAGTAATAGTTGGGTAAATTTAAAGAGTTAATCAATCTTTGATAACTATTTAATTCTCTTTTTATTTCAACATTTTCAAATATAGAACTTTGATCAAAATAATATTTATTTTTTTTCAATTTAATTTTATTTTTTTCTATTTCTTCAATAGCATATCTTCCGCTTGTAAAAATTTTATTATTCTCTCTTTTTAATATTGACATTAGAGGATTTGTTAAGCCTATTTCTAATTCATGGTCCGGATAATTTAATAAAATTATAAATTCTCTATCATTTAAAACTTGAATTTGTTGTATTGAAGAGTATAAATCGTTCATATATCCATTCTTTAAATAATTTTCTATTGAATCTTTTACATCTTGTGCTGTTATAGAATCTCCATTAGAAAAATATATATCCTCTCTCAATTTACAATATATTTCCATCTCATCATTTTTTTTATACTCTTCTAGTAAGTATGGAACAACTTGCCCATCTTTATCAATTTTAAATAGTTGTGCATATATATAATTCGTCGCTCTTCTAGAATATGTATCTCTTAGTAATATAGGATCTATTGTCTCTACTTTTACTTCTTGTTCTATTACCAAACTATCACTTTGCTCTATTTTTTCATCCTCAAACAAATTATTTATTTCATTTTCAAATGAAAATCCAGATGTACTTATAATAAAGAACACTATCATTTTAAATAAAACTTTTTTCATTTTCTCCTCTTTCTTCATAAATTATATCTCTTATAAAAAATTTAATTTAAATGTATGTTACATATTTATAAAATTGACCAACACATTTATATCATTTTATATAATTGTACAAAAAAAAAAAAGTCAACATTCCAAACACGTTTTTAATTTTTTTAAAATTAAAACTATAATTTTCTTCAATAATATAAAAAAGCCATGAGATTTCCTCATGACTTAACTATCTAATTAAGATACTTATTTATAATTTCTTCATATTTTCCATTCTTTTTTAAATTTGATAACCCTCTATTTATTACTTCAATAAACTCTTTATTCTTACCTTTTTTTACCATAACTGCACATTCAGAATAATCTTCCTCTCCTAATGGCATTTTTACCTTTAGACCATTTGCAATATTATACTCAACAAAAATAACATCATCTATTTCTTTACGTGCCTCAGATATTGACATACCTGAAAAAATTGCATCTACTTCTTCATTATCTAATGCCTCCATTGAAGCTTGAAATCCTAAAGGTAATAATTCATATTTAAAATTTTGATCTTCTGCTAAGGCTTTTAATAATTCAATATCAATACCTTTAAGTTTCCCATCTTTATCTTCATATTCAAATGGCGGAAAATATATATCAGTTGCTACTTTATAAATTTTTTCTCCAGCCCGAATGAATTAATACACCAAAATATAAAAATAGATATTCTTATTAAGTGATAAAAAAATTTCATTACTCCTCCCATACATACTTATATATCTTTTTATAATATTATTAAGTATACAAATTTCTACGCCAACGATAAGTGTATCAAAAAAAAAAAAAAAAAAAAAAAAAAAAAATCAAGTTTTAAAACATAAGTTTTTTATATTAAATTTATAAAGTTTTTACTTCTCTATAAATTTTCTATCTCATCATTTAATATAATAACCATTTTAAAAATTATAAATTTTTCAAACAAATTTTAGTTGTCATTTTAATTTAGATTTTTTAATTTTTTAAGAAAAAAAATATTTGATTGTTATAATTTAATTTATATGTTATAATTTTTTCTGGACTGTTATTGTCTAATATAATATGAATGGAGAGTTTCAAATGACAAACAACAATATTACTAATAAGATGTTTTTAAGTCTTATGATCCCTTTTATTCTTTCTACAATAACTCAACCTTTATTAGGGGCAGCTGATATGGCAGTTATTGGAAAGTTAAATAATACTAATTTTATTTCAGGTGTTTCTATTGGAACCTTAATTTTCAATACTATCTATTGGATATTTGGATTTTTAAGAGTGAGCACCACTGCTTATAGTGCTCAATCAAGTCATTATACAAATAAAAAAGATATTAGTGATGTTTTTTTCCGTCCACTATTAATAGCTTTTATTATTAGTTTCATTATGATTATTTCACAAAACTTAATTTTTGAAAGTTCTATGAAGTTTATTAATCCAGATATTAATATTCAAAAAGTAGCTTATACTTATTTTAAAATACTTATATGGGGAGCTCCCTTTGTTTTGACAAATTATGTACTTTTAGGTTGGCTTATGGGATTAGGAAATGTCAAATCTTCTATGACTATGCAAATCTCTGGTAATCTATTGAATATACTTTTAGATATTTTATTTGTTATATTCTTAGATTATAAAGTTGAAGGAGTTGCTTATGCTACTCTTATCTCACAAATTTTTTCAACTATTCTTGGAATAATATTTATTACTCCATACTCTTATCATAAATATTTAGATTTTAAATCTATTATAAATAAAAAAGAGATTATAAATATTTTATGTGTAAATAGAGATTTAATGATTAGAACTTTCTGTTTAGTATCTCACAATAATCTCTTTACCATGGCTAGTTCTAGATTAGGTGGAGATATTCTTGCTACAAATGCTATACTATTCCAAATAATGTCAATTTTCTCATATGCTTTTGATGGAATTGCCAATACAGCTAGTGTATTCTCTGGAAGAGCTAGAGGACAGAAAAATAATACACTTATGAAAAATTGTTGGAAACAAACTTTTTTCTGGGGAATCATTGCAACAATTTTAATTACAATAGTGTTTGTCTTATTTAATAGAACTATTATTGAAATCTTTACAAAGCTTCCTAATATATTAATATTAACTCAAAAATACTCAATCTGGTTAGTACTATATCCTTCTATTGCTTTTTTAGGATTAACTTTTTATGGAGTGTTTACAGGAGCAGCTAAAACAGTTCCTATTATGACATCTACAGTATTAGCTTTTATTTCATTTTTCATAGCTTGGAAATTTTTAATACCAATTTATGGAAACAATGGCGTTTGGTTATCACTACTTGTCTTCTATTTAGGAAGAGGTATATTCTTAATCCCTCAATTAAAAAAGACCTTAACTAATTAAAATTCAAATGTAATACCTAGTCTACTTAGATATTTTTATTTAAAAACTACTAAAAAATAAAGAGAGAAAGTATAATTTTATCTTACCTTCTCTCTTTTTATTATCTTTTTTTAAAACTCTAAGTGACACATTACTTCATGTTCACTATCAAATCTTTTCATTTTTGGCTTTTTAACTTTACACACCTCTATTGCTGATTTACATCTATTAACAAAAGGACACTCATCTTTTAATAGAATTGGACTAGGAATATCCTCTTCTAAAATCTCCAATCTATTATTTTTCTCCAAACTTAATACACTCTTTATTAAAGCATGAGTATATGGGTGTTTTGCTTCTAATTTTAAGTTTTTACTCTTTAATTTTTCGACAATATGCCCTAAATACATAACCATAACTTCATCAGCTAATGACTGTACCAAAGCTAAATCATGACAGATAAATATTATACTCATATTTGTTTCTCTCTGTATCTTTTTCAAAAGCTCTATTATACTTTTTTGAATAGATACATCTAAGGCTGAGGTTGCCTCATCACAAATAAGAATTTCAGGTTTAAGTGATATAGCTCTAGCTATTCCTACCCTCTGTAACTGTCCTCCACTTAAATTATGTGGATAAGCATTCAAGTAATCACTTGATAACTCTACCATATTTAAAAGCTCTTTTACTTTCTTCTCTTTCTCTTCCTTTTTTATCAATCCAAAATTAAGAAGTGGCTCTGTTAGGATATCCTTTATTGTCATTCTTGGATTAAAAGCTCCATGAGCATCTTGGAAGATCATTTGAATATTTTTTCTATTCTCCCTTAACTCCTTTTTATTAAATTTTGAAATATCTTTTCCTTTGTAAAGTATTTCACCCTCAGTTAGTTTCTCTAATTGGACTATCAATCTCACTAAAGTTGATTTTCCACATCCACTCTCTCCTACTATCCCTGTAATTTTTCCCTCTTCTATATCTAAATTTATATTATTACAAGCTTTTAAAGTTTTACCATCAGAAGTTATAAAATACTTATTTACATTTTTTAATTCTAATATTTTTTTACTCATAATTTTCCTCACTCTCTAAAGTAGGAACAGAGGCTATTAATAATTTAGTATATTCAGACTTTGGATTTTTTAAAACCTCTTCTGTTTTTCCAGTTTCAACAATTTTTCCATCTTTCATAACAACCAATCTATCAGCTAAATATGCAGCTACTCCTAAGCTATGTGTCACTACTACCATTGTCGTACCAAATTTTTCTCTCATGTGAAGTAATTCAGTAACAATCTGAGCTTGTGTTGTTACATCTAGAGCACTTGTAGGTTCATCTGCTAATAATATTTTAGGATTAAATGTCATAGCCATAGCTATTCCTACTCTTTGGCACATTCCTCCACTCAACTGATATGGATAACTGTTCATTATATTTTCTGGAGATGGAAGATTTGTTTTCCTCAAATTCTCTATTGCTTTAGTTTCAGCTTCTTCCTTTGAGATTTTGAGATGTTGTCTAATATATTCAATATATTGCCTTCCTATCTTTCTAATAGGATTAAGAGTATGACGTGTCTCTTGAAAAACGATTGTTATATTTCTTCCTTTTTCAAACTTCTTATCACTTAAAATATTTTTCCCTTCAAATAGTACTTCTCCTACTATCTTAGTAGTTTCAGGAAGTCCTCCTACAATACTTTTAATGAGAGTGGATTTTCCACTTCCACTCTCACCTACTATACCTATAATTTCACCTTTTTTTATATCAAGATTAAAATCTGAAACTGCTACCTTTCCATTCTCATAAGTTATCCCAATATTTTTTAAAGTTAGCATATACACTCCTATTTAAAACGACATCTTATCTGTTAACCAATAGTAATCCATTGGATACATCACTACATTTTTTAATTTTGTTGAAGAGATTAAGTAAGCAGTTTCATATCCAAAGAATATTGTTGCACAATCATCCATTATAAGTTGTTGAATTTCTATAATTAACTCTCTTCTCTTATCAGGATCAAACTCTGATGAAAGCTCATCTAATAAAGCATCTACTTTTGGATTATTATATCCAGTTTGATTTGTAGAAGCTTTACTGTACCAGTTCTCACGTAAATAGTTTTCAGGATCTCCACTATTAGCAACTAAAACATTCCATATAAGTAAATCAAAATTTCCACTATCTCTATATTTTAATACTGTTTCATAACTTACTGTTATTAATTTTACCTTTATTCCAATCTCTTTTAAACTAACTTGAGCCGCTTGTGCATAAACTTTTAACTCTTCTCTACTTGTATAGATAACAAAGTTTAACTCTATTTTTTGCCCATCTGGAGTTTCTAAATATCCATCTCCATCAATATCTTTATATCCAGCCTTAGCTAAAATTTCCTTTGCATTTTTAGGATTATATGTATTTTCATCAACAAGTTGATCAAATCCGAAATTTAATGTTGGTGGTACTGGTGCTTTTCCAGGAGTTGCTGCTCCTCCTAATAAAACAGCTGTATAAACCTCTTTATTCAAAGCTCTATTTATAGCTTGACGTAATACTTTATCTTTTAAAATTCCATTTTCATTCATAAAAGCAAAAGTTCCTCTTAATGACTTTATACTTTGAATGTTATACTTATCATTATTTTTAAAATCAACTAAATTTTCTGGCTTTAGGCTATATGCCATTTGAATTTCTCCACTTTGTAGTGCTAAAGAACGTGTTGCTTGGTCATTTATATATTTAAATACCACACGATCAAATGGAACCTCTCCTCCCCAGTAGTTTTCATTTCTAACTACTGAACAATACTCTGTTGGATTAAATTTCTCTACAACATATGGTCCTGTTGAAATAGGCCCCTCCATAGCAAATTTTGTTGTATCAGCTTCTGTATTTACAATTATGAAAAGAGGATCTGCAAGACATCCTGGAAGTGTTGTCACTGGCTTTTCAGTTTCAATTATTAAATAATTTTTATCTGCTACTATACTCTTTGGAATAAAAAATGTATTAGCTCTCTGATTTAACTTAAAAGTACGCTCTAAAGAGTTTTTTACACTTTCTGATGTCATTAATGTTCCATCTGAAAATTTTACTCCCTCTCTTATTTTAAATTTCCAGCTTTTTCCATCTTTACTATTTTCCCAACTCTCTGCCAATAGTGGTACTAACTCTCCTTTTTCATCAAATTTTGTAAGTGTTTCTCCAACTCCATATCTTGCTACTGTCCAACTAAAATACTGCTCTGTTGTTTCTAAAGTGTTAGCAAAACTAGGTGTCCCTATTACTATTTCCTTAACTTCACTTACTGAATTTTTATTTTCAACCTTCTCCTTTCCACAGGCTGTTAACAATATTAAACATAATATTGAAATAAATTTTAATACTTTTTTCATTTAAATTCTTCTCCTTTATACTTATATTTTTTTAATTTTCTTTTGGATCTAATATATCTCTAATACTATCCCCTAATAAGTTAAATATCACAACAACTATTATAATTGCTATCCCAGGTGAATATATTAACCATGGGGCCTTAAATATATATAATCTTCCTTCGTTTAACATCAATCCCCACTCTGGTATTGGAGCCTGTACCCCTACTCCTAGAAATGATAAAGATGTTATCTCTAATATCAACATACCTATATCAATAGTTGCTGTAACTAACATTGTAGGAAAGATATTTGGCAATAGATATTTAAGAAATAGATTTAAAGGTGTTATTCCCCCCATTATTGCTACTTCTATATATGTATTTTTTCTTATTTTCAAAGTTAAACTTCTAGCTAGTCTAGCATATCTAGGCCATGTAACTAAACTTATTGCTAAAACAGCATTAAAAGTACTTGGCCCAAGTATACCTGCTATTGCTATAGCTAGTATTAATCCCGGAAAAGCCATCATCATATCTGATATTTTCATGATTACATTATCTACTATTCCACCATAAAACCCAGCTATAACTCCTAATGTTCCTCCAACAAAAAAAACTATTGCCAGTAGTGAAAAAGCCATCACTAATGTTGTTCTTGTTCCATAAATAATTCTTGAAAAAACATCTCTTCCTAAAACATCAGTTCCTAATATATACTCCTTTGAAGGTGGTTTCAAGGAGTCCAACATAACAGCATGGTATGGATCTTTAGGGGCTAGAATTGGAGCTAATATCGCTATCAATATGACAATCATACTCAGAGATAGATATATTAAAAATTGTTTATTTTCTAAAATTTTTCTTACTCTCTTCAATTTTACTCCTTTACTCTTGGATCTAAAAATTTATATGAAAAATCCACAGCTAAATTTACTATCATATAAAATAGTGCAATAAATAAAACATATCCTTGAATCAATGGATAGTCATGTGCTGATATAGCCTTTATAGCTAGATTTCCCATTCCAGGCCAGTTATAAACTATTTCTATAATTGCTGTTCCACTTATTAAATTTCCTACAGTTACTCCTAAAAGTGTCATTATAGGTAACATTACATTAGGAAGCAACTGTTTAAATATTATAGTTCTCTTACTTAATCCCCTTATTTTACTAGCGACTATATACTCTTGTTTTAACTCTTCCAATACAATAATTCTAATTTGTCTAGTATATTTAGATGACATTGCCAAAGCTAAGGTAACTGCTGGTAAAATTAGAGCTTTTATATTATCAGTTCCTCCTATGATAGGAACCCAACCTAACTTTACACCAAATATACTTAAAAATATCAATCCCATCCAAAAACTTGGAATAGATATTCCTAAAAAACTAAAGCCTCTTATAATATAATCTATTATTTTATTTCTATTTAAAGCTGATATAAAACCTAATGGTATTGATATTAGCAACATTAAAACAAATGATACTACACTTAATTTTAGTGTGATAAGAAAACTAGAAATCAATTTTGTAAAAACTGGAACTTTTAAAGAAAAGGACATTCCCAAATCTCCCTTTAAAACCTTTAAAAGCCAAACCTTATATTGAATTAGAAAGGGTTTATCCAATCCTAGTTCAGCTCTTACTTTAGCCAATAGTTCTGGAGAGGGGATATTCCCTGAATCAGTTAACATAATTTCTGCCGGATCTCCAGGAGCAAGATAAGTTAAAGTAAAAGTTATAAAACTAACCCCTATTAAAACAATTAAAATTTGAAAAGACTTACTTATAAAACTTTTCATTAAATACTCCTTAATTTTAATCTAATAAATAATTTTTTAATAAAAACTAAAATTTTAATAATCAAATATATTTAAACATTTTTTATTAAAAAAATCAAGATAATTTTATACCAAATTTGTTAATTTTTAATATTTTTAAGAAAAACTATAACTACAAATAAAAATAGCCTTCTGTAAGAATAAACTTCTCACAAAAAGCTATTTTATTATATATTCATAAGAATATCATATGCTAACTCTTCTTTTTTCTTTTCCGGAAGAGATTTTATAGAATCTTTTCCTTTAATTATGTAAATTTCATTTGTTGATTTTTGCATATTGCTTGCATCATTAGCTACTATCATATCTAAATTTTTTCTTTCTAATTTTCCTATTGCATTTTCTATTAGATTTTCAGTTTCAGCTGCAAACCCTATTAATATTTGCTCTTTCTTTAATTTTCCCATCTCTAATAGTATATCTGGATTTCTATCTAACACTATTGTCAGTTTCCCATCTTTTTTCTTTATTTTTTCATTTGAATAATATTTAGGTTTATAATCAGCTACTGCTGCACAAGCTATTGCTATATCCATTTTTGAAAATCTTTTTATAGTTTCATCATACATCTCTTGAGCACTTCTTACTTGAACAAACTCCTTTACTCCTGTTGGTATTTCCAAATTAGTTGGTCCAGAAATAAGAACAACCTCTGCTCCCAAATCAACAGCTGACTTAGCTAGAGCATAACCCATCTGTCCACTTGATCTATTTGAAAGATATCTTATTGGGTCTATTGCTTCCTCTGTTCTCCCAGCTGTTATAAGGATTTTTTTTCCTGTTAAAACTTTTTCTCTATAGATATTATCTTTTTCTATAATCTCTATTATCTCATCTTCATCTTTCAAACGTCCCTTTGCATTTACATTACAAGCTAAAAATCCTTCATCTGCTTCTATAAATTTATATCCATATTTTTTTAACTTCTCTATATTATCTTTCAAAATAGGATTTTCATACATATTTACATTCATAGCCAAAGCAAAATACACAGGCTTTTTGCAAGCTGAAATTACAGTTGACAGCATATCATCAGCTATTCCATTAGCTACTTTTCCTACTATATTATATGTAGCTGGAGCTACTAATACTACATCAGCCCAATCTGCTAATGAGATATGTTCCACTTCAAAATGCGGATTTTTATCCCACATATCCACATACACTCTATTTCTTGAAAGAGTTTCCAATGTAAGTGGAGTAATTATTTTTGTAGCATTTTCTGTCATAATAACTTTGACATTATATCCCTTTTTCTTTAATTTTGAAATAATATTAGCAGACTTATATGCTGAAATTCCTCCTGTAACTCCTATAAGTATATTTTTCATAATCACTCCT